>Ga0256404_1001156_pt1 | contig 66030 bp, 54 predicted proteins | sample RumenRJG_01DNA_FD_185990 | JGI IMG/M metagenome (GOLD analysis project Ga0256404, IMG submission 185990) | Bovine rumen microbial communities from Lethbridge, Alberta, Canada - RJG_01 | ecosystem: Host-associated > Mammals > Digestive system > Stomach > Rumen | place: Canada: Alberta | collected... | reverse complement strand
AATGTTGACTGTATGTGCGGGATCTGGGTAAAGAGAACCTTCAGGATGTCCATCCGCTATACAAACAAAAAATGATATGTTCATGAGCTCATTTCTTTGGCTCACAAACATATCATACGAGGAGGCATCATAGTGAAAAAAATATATTATTTCGATCATGCTGCGACGACGTCACTTGCGCCGGAAGCGCTGGAGGCGATGGAACCGTATCTTCAGGAGGATTATGGCAATGCCTCGGCCCTGTACGATCTCGGTTTGCGGGCACGTCGTGGCATCGAAGCGGCACGAAAGAGCTGTGCTTCACTGATCGGAGCGGGATCGGCAGAAATCATCTTCACAAGCGGTGGATCGGAATCGGACAACTGGGTTCTTCGCGGTGCAGTCGAAATGTATGAGGCGGCGCATCCGGGAAAGCATGCGCATATCATCACAACGAATATCGAGCATCATGCTGTCCTTAATACATGTAAATATTTGATGAAGCATGGCGTTGAGATTTCATGCCTCAAGGTCGATCCGTATGGCCGGATTGATCCTTCGGATGTTCAGCAAGCAATCCAGGAAAATACGGCTCTCATCAGTGTGATGACGGCAAATAATGAAATCGGCACGATTGAACCGATCGAAGAAATCGGCGCCATTGCAAAGGTACATGGCATTCCTTTTCATACCGATGCTGTGCAGGCCTATGGGCACATCTCGATTGATGTAGAAAAAATGCATATTGATTTTCTGTCTGCCTCTGCCCATAAGCTGAATGGCCCAAAGGGCATAGGTCTCCTTTATATACGCCGTGGCATTCATTTCCCGGCGATGATCTTCGGCGGAGAACAGGAAAACGGTCACCGCGCCGGTACAGAAAATGCTGCCGCCATCGTCGGCTTCGGCAAAGCGGCAGAAATCGCTGCCGCTATGTTACAGGATCGCATCATAGAAGAGACCGCCCTCCGCGACTACATGATCGGTCGGATCCTCCGGGAAATCCCTCTGACCATCCTGAACGGAGATCCTATAACCCGTCTCCCGAACAACATTAATGTCACCATCCCATACACAGACAGCGAACAGCTCCTCTATCTACTAAATGGACGGGGTATCTGTGCCAGTGCCGGGTCTGCCTGTGCGAGTGGCTCCATTGACCCAAGCCACGTTCTCACCGCGATCGGCCGCTCCCATGAAGATGCGTTTTCAAGCATCCGTTTTACCATCGGTCACGAAAACACGCAAGAAGACGTAGATTATGTTGTCGATGCACTGAAGGATATCGTCGGAACACTTCGTGCACAGTCAGTACTCTACAAAGAGAGAACCTCATAACACTTTTTATAAATGGGAACCCGGAGTATAATCCTTAACAGATTAGAAATGCATAAGGAGCAGAACATGAGCGAAGAATTCACACATTTTGATTCGGATGGCAATGCTTTTATGGTAGATGTATCCGGTAAGGATGTCACGAAGCGGATGGCGATCGCGCAGGGGACGATCCGGGTTTCAAAGGAGGTCATGGACGCAATCCTCGGGAAAAAAGTGAAGAAGGGCGACGTGCTGACGGTTGCGCAGGTTGCCGGCATCATGGGGACGAAGCGGACTTCGGAGCTCATCCCGATGTGTCATATTTTAAATCTCACAAACGCAAAGGTTACCTTCACGATCGACCAGGAGGAGGGTACGATCACAGCGTTCTGCACGGTGAAGACTGAGGGGAAGACCGGGGTTGAGATGGAAGCGCTGACCGGCGCATCGATCGCATGCCTCACGATCTATGACATGTGCAAGGCCATAGACAAGCGGATGGTCATCGAGAACATTCATCTCGTGGAGAAGGATGGCGGGAAGAGCGGCGACTTTCACTTTTGAGGCCCGCTCTGCATCGCCCACCTTCGGCACCATCTGTTTCAGAACTCAATCGCGTAGAGCCTGTCGAAGCGGAGGGGTCTGCCGCTTAGGTTAATGGAATGAGAAAGAATATCAATGTCGAGGAGGTCGCCGGTGAGCCAGTGGTAGTGGCCGCGGGGGCCGTCTTTATGGAGGGCGGTCTGGGACTGGTCTTCTTCGAAGTAGAGGACAGCGATGGGGAGGAGGCCTTTTCGGTCGTAGCGTTTTGGCGGGAGCGTCGAGAGGCGGGCTTCCAGCGTCTGGAGCTTCTCGCCCAGTTCGGTTTTCATCTCTTCTGTCAGAGGAACGGGGTGAATGGTTTCGACAGTCTCGGCCTCCATGGTTTCGTCGAAGCCGTCGAGGGCGTCGAAGGGCATGAAGAGCTTCGCACGGTTGCTGCGCGGCATCTTCGGATGTCGTCTCGAAAAGGCGTCACCATCATGCGATGGCCTCTTTTTTGTGATGCTGTTCAAGGACTCCATGTTCATCTCCTCTCGACAGATAGTTCTGTAGGCATATTTTCAGATGTAGAAGGAAATGCTCCCATATTTTTTAAACCGAAAACCAGGTTAATAGCAGTAATATCGTGCTTAAGAATCCTTGCAAGGGCCAAGCCTGTCCTATGCCCGGTGGCCTCCGATCTGTGTGTTCCGTTCTCTGGTGCGGGCACAGTCCGTGAGGCTCATGCCGCGTAGGACAGCATTGGGCCCGTAAGTGTCTTTGATATGAAGAATCGCCTTCGAGAGATTACGCTCCTTTTCCATCACACAGCTATCGTGAAAGAGGTCGAGCTGATAGCAGGTTGTATCCTTCGAACGTATGTTATTTAAAGTCAAAAAGATCCGTCGGATCGGGAGTGACGGGCTTGCCGCCTGCCGGAACAGACGCACAGCGGCCGGAATGATCTGCCCGGGAAAATCTGTGTAGGTGCCGAAGCGGATCGTGCCCTTGCCATGCGGCGGGATGCGGCGACCGTACCAGTCAAGATGCACCGTTCCCGCATAATCATCGGAAACAACTTCATAGCCGATGTAGATCGTCATCGAGTCAGCGGCCAGCCCCTCACGAAGGAGCGAAAGCGACAGAAGCTCCGCCTGCTCCTTCACAGCGAGTTCTGCCTCCTCATAGCTGTAGGCCCGCGGGAGTACCTGTCCATTCGAGAGCGACCGGTTTCCGGTATGATAGTTCTTGATGTCCTGCATGGTACAGGGCTCGATGCCCCACGCGTGGTCGATGAGAAGCTCAGCATCAATACCAAATATCTGATAGAGAAGCTCTTCATCCCGGAGTGACATTTCGGCCACATCACCCATCGTATACATACCGTACTTCGAAAGTCTCGCGGAGATGCCGCCGGCTACCTGCCAGAAATCCGTGATTGGCCGATGTGACCAGAGCACACGGCAATATTCGTCTTCGTCGAGCGCAGCGATCCGGACACCATCCCGGTCTGCCTGCTTATGCTTCGCGACGATATCCATCGCAACCTTCGCAAGGTACATATTGGTGCCAATGCCTCCGGTCGCCGTGATACCGGTTTCCCGGTAGATATCCTGGATCACGCGACGTACGAGATCATGCGGCTTCTCGGGATAGAGCTTTCGGTATGGTGTTGCATCGATAAATACCTCATCCACAGAATAGACATGAATATCCGCCGCAGAAAAATACTTGAGATAAATGGAATAGACCTTCGCAGAATACTTGATATAAAGCGCCATCCTGGGCGGTGCGATGATGTAATCGATCTTCCGGTGAAGTGACGCCTCTGCAGACCGGATTGCTTCCTTTGCTTCAAAAAGCCGCGGCCGCCCCGGTACACCGAGTGCCTTCAGTGCCGGTGACACAGCAAGGCAGATCGTCTTATCTGTCCTTGTCGGATCCGCCACGAGAAGTCTTGCTTCCAGCGGCTCTAGGCCTCTCTCGACGCACTCGACGGAGGCATAGAAGGACTTAAGATCGATACAAAAATAGATTTTATCCTGCATATCGACTCCCTTAAGCGAAACAAAAATGTAGTTAAATGACAATATTTAATGTAATTAATTGTCTTGATGATGTCAATATAAAACATCGGAAAAACAAAAAAATGTACATTACAAGCGATGCTATGATTTCTACTGTAATATTTTGTGGTTCTTTGTTAAGATAGCGGTAATGTAAGCATTATTCTGTCGGACAAAGAGGGATGGGATGACGAGGTCACGTGAAGAGTGGGAGAAAATCGTATATTGTGCTACCGATGTGGGAGAGCATATGCTGAAATCCGGCGCAGAGGTGCACAGAGTGGAGGATACCGTCCGCCGTATCTGTACGGCCTATGGCGCGGAACGTACAGATGTGTTTACGATCACATCCTCGATCGTCGTGACCGTATATGTCAGCGATTTTACGACGGTGACAGAGACGAGACGAGTTTCTCATTCCGTGAACGACATGCTGAAACTCGACGAATACAATGAGTTGTCTCGTGAAATCTGTACCGGGCTTCCCGCACCCGAAAGAATCCGGGAAAGACTGGTTGAAATTCACGATGGAAATTTACCGCTATTTTCAATAAAAATTTTCGCCTATGCGCTAGCGTCCTTTTCTTTCTCCATATTTTTCGGCGGGAATCTGCCGGATGGTCTGGCCGCAGCCCTGATCGGCATTTTCCTCTGCTATTTCGAGGAATTTCTCGCGCACTTTACGGAAAATCCTCTGATGACAGCGCTCATCTGGTCCGTCGCCGGCGGTTCCCTTGCGAGCCTTTCGGCGAGACTTATGCCGGGACTTCAGCTTCATCCGGATCTGATCTCTATCGGTAATATCATGCTGTTTATCCCGGGGATTGCCTTCACGAATTCACTTCGGGATCTTTTCCTCGGCGATACGATATCCGGACTTATCCGCTTCCTGGAATCCGTGCTACTTGCCGTTGTGATGGCAATCGGCTTCGCCGCGGCCGGACTCTTTTTTCATACCGGAGATGTCATATCCTCCGGTACACAGACGGCGATACTTCAGATCATCACGGCAGGGCTTGGCACCTTCAGCTTTTCGATGATTTTTCATGCTGGTAAAGAGAAGTGGGGCTTACTGTTTCTCGGTGGTGTGCTTTCATGGATCCTGTATCTGATATTTTTTGATTGGACAAAAAGCAGCAATCTTGCAGGCTTTTTGTCTGCAGGAATTCTCGCCTTTTATGCGGAACTGATGGCCAGAGTATGCAGAACACCAGCGACGGTGTTCAGTCTCATTACGACAGTGCCACTTATTCCCGGAGCCGGACTCTATCGGGCCATGAACGCGCTCATGAACGGAAGCATTGGCGGCTTTCAGGGCTACGGACTAAGTACGCTTATGTTTGCATCAGCCATGTCCGCCGGTATCATTTTCTGCAGTCCGATCGGCACCCGTATTTTTTCTTGCTTTCATAGATCAAAGCGGATACCATAATAGATAAGATTTAAAAAATTTTGAAAGGAAATAAAAGCTATGTATGTTACAGATGAGTATAAGGCAGCGGCAAGCCGCTATGATACGATGCAGTATAACCGCTGCGGAAAGAGTGGCCTGAAGCTTCCGACCGTTTCACTCGGACTCTGGCACAACTTCGGCACGAACTGCAATATGGACAACATGAAGCAGCTTCTTTTTACTGCGTTTGATCATGGTATCACGCAGTTCGATCTTGCAAACAACTATGGACCGGTCGATGGCGCAGCAGAAGCGAATTTCGGACGGATCTTTACGGACAATTTCAAGCCGTATCGTGATGAAATGATTATTACCACAAAGGCAGGTTATACGATGTGGCCTGGGCCTTATGGAGACTGGGGCTCTCGTAAGTATCTGATCTCTTCGCTGGATCAGTCACTCCGTCGAATGAAGCTGGATTATGTCGATATTTTCTATCATCATCGCATGGATCCGGAGACGCCAATCGAAGAGACAATCATGGCGCTGGATCAGATCGTTCATTCCGGTAAGGCACTGTATGTCGGCATTTCGAACTACGATGGTCCGCATGCCGCTGAGGCACTGAAGCTGGCGCGGGAGATTCATCTTCCACTGATTATTAACCAGAACCGCTATTCGATTTTTGACCGGACGATCGAGAAGAATGGTCTTAAGGATTTCGCGGCTGAGAATGGTATGGGCATCATTTGCTTTAGCCCGCTTGCGCAGGGCATGCTGTCTGAGAAATATCTGCATGGCATCCCAGAGGATTCGCGGATGAAGACGGATGGCAGATTCCTTCATGCGGATGCGTTGACTCCAAATAAGCTTCAGGCGATTCAGGCGCTTGATCAGCTTGCGAAGGATCGTGGACAGACACTGCCGCAGATGGCGCTTGCATGGTGCCTTAAGGACGATGCGGTCACATCGGTTCTCATCGGTGCCTCCAAGCCGGAGCAGATTCTCGAAAATCTCGGTGTGGTCGGTCATACCTCCTTTACGCAGGAGGAGCTTGATAAAATCGAAGAAATCATGGCACCGATATGGAGTGAGATCAGTCCGCGGTATCATGTTTAACCTCGATTTATTGCGTATGGGGTAAATGTAAAAATGAAAATATCTGTATATAACAGCTGGGATCATGTACCGAAGGCAGAAGCAGAAGGGGAAGAAGAGGCTGTTCTTGCCTGGAACGGGGAGTATCGGAAGAATGATTTTATCGAATTCACAGAACTTACGAAGAATCGGTTTTATGTCGTGACGTTGGATGCCGCGGTACCGGAAGCAGTGGTATATGTCACCGCAGATTCTATCTTGTATGAGGTGCCGTTCTATGAGAAGAAGACGAGCTACAATCCGCTCGCTTTTTTTGGAAACAGACACTATATCCGGATTCGCTTAGCCGAGAACCGAGAAATTTACAGAGAACGTGACCTCGCGTTAAATCCTTTCGATCAGCATGAAGTAAGCGGCGTATATCCGCATGCCAGTGCAAATATCGAGACACGTGGTGAAGCGGTATTTGCTGCGAGAAATGCCATCGACGGATGTGTCGCGACGGGTAGCCATGGTGAATGGCCCTATGAATCCTGGGGCATCAATCGGCGTGAGGATGCAGAATTCCGTATCGATTTCGGTCGACCTGTAAACATTAATGAGATTCGTCTTTATACCCGTGCTGATTTTCCACACGATAGCTGGTGGAAAGCGGGAACCTTCACTTTTTCTGACGGGACAGAGGAAACAGTGCAGATGGAGAAGAGAGCTGGAACACCGCACAGCTTTTCGCTAAAAAGGGAAAACATCACCTGGCTCACCCTGCATGATCTGAAAAAGGCATCCGATCCGAGTCCCTTCCCAGCACTTACGGAAATTGAGGTATTTGGGACAGAAGGGAACGTGATGCATCATGCATGAGACGTTGGTAGAGGATTGCATCGAACAGATTTTGAAAACAAGGCGGATGGTACAGCAGGAAACAGAAAAGAGTAATGCATCTGCTTTTCAGAAATCAGAAAATATGTATATATGGTCAGATTATCTTGCTTCAGTTCCGACGATCTGTGAAAGAGCCGAGTGGGGTGCGCTTCCCGTAGAGCTTCGGGAAGCGATCATTGCGGATGGGGAGAAGGCACTTGCGGAGCCGTGGCCGGTCATCCTAATGTCCGATTACCTCCGATTTTCCAAGGATGGTAATCGCAGTCTCTTTGAAGACAAGTATTTCACCCGCCGTCGGATGCTTACGAAACTTACGCTGGCAGAATGCGTCGAAAACAAAGGAAGATTTCTTCCGAAGATCCTCGACGGTATCTACCTCATCTTAGGGGAGACTGCGTGGCAGCTTCCTGCGCACAATGCCTACATCCGTGATACAAAGCAGTTTTCTGTGCCGGACACGACACGACCGGTCGTCGACCTGTTCGCAGCCGAGACAGCCGCCATTCTCGGCGTCGCAGAATATCTTTTGAGAGAACCGCTTAAAGCCATCAGCCCGTTCATAGAGATCACACTGGATAATGCCCTCTATGACAGGATCTTTTTCCCGTATCTTCATTTTCACTTTTGGTGGATGGGAAACGGCTTAGAGCCAATGTGCAACTGGACTCCCTGGATCACACAGAACATTCTACTTTCTGTTTTCACACGAGATGACGGGAAAGGCAGAAAAGTACAGACGTCTACTTTGCAGAAAGCTGTTTCTGATATAACACAGCAGAACAAAGCATCAGATGTTTGGAAGGAAAGCAACGAAAAGGAGAAATTGTTCTCAACTGAAGCGAGCGAACCTTTGGAACTTGAAGAAATAAAGATGAAATGGAGCAACGCGGCGAAGGCATCACCCGTGATAGCAGAGAAATTTCTCCAGCCGGATGGACATGTCGATCCGCCTGACTGGCCGACCACGCATACCATTTTGTCAAAAGAAGAAAAACTTCAGATCCTTCGACAGGCGGCAAAATCCATCGACTATTTTCTCAACGAATATGCACTTGATGGCTGCTGTGACGAAGGAGCACAGTACTATAGCCACGCCGGCCTCACGATGCTCGGTTGTCTGGAACTTTTCTATGAGATCTTCGGTGGCAAAGCGCCATTTAACGAAATAAAGATTCAAGCTGGAGTTTACAAGGCTCAAGTAGGAAAAGAAAGTAAAATAGAAGAACTGTTCCAAAACACGAAAATCAGAAGCATCGGTGAATACATCGTGAAAATGGTAGCCGGTGACAATTACTATATCAATTTTTCAGATTGCTCTCCACGCGCCGGTAGGCGAACAGCCAGAGAATATTTGTTTGGAAAACGCCTCGGAAGCCGTACGATGGAGGCATTGGCGGCAAAGGATCTCGAAGAAGAAAGCATGACAGAACGCCTATTGCCGATGGAAGAAAACCTCTGGTACCATATCCTCCAGATCTTTGCCTACAAAGAAATGCTGGCAGCATCCACACAAGTGAAGAAATCTGTGCAAAAGGCAGAGACCAGTTTGTCACTGAAAAATGGAATGCCAGATCGACAAAAAGAAGAAACGTTATGGCAGCGGACAGAAGAAGAATCCATCCAGCCGGCGGACAGCTACTTCGAAAGCACCGGCCTCCTCGTCACGCGCGACAACCACTTCACCCTCGCCATCAAAGCCGGCGATAATGCAGACAGCCACAACCATAACGACGTAGGCTCCTTCACCCTGTACCGCGACGGAAAGCCCCTCATCATCGACCTCGGCGTCGGCACCTACACGAGAAAAACCTTCTCGAAGGACCGCTACGACATCTGGACCATGCAGTCTCGATACCATAACCTTCCGACCTTCCTTACCGACGAAGCCCTGCAAAAGCTCTTTGCTTCGCGCAAAGAAGAACTGATGGGTACTGCAGAAAAGTTCACTCGTACAGTGTGCAGGAACGTTTGTGGAACTTCGACCATGACTATGGATGCAAAAGATATAGATGCTGAAGCTATGACAAGAAGTCTATTCCAAGAGCGAGAAACAACTGTAGCGGCACTAGAGAAAGCAGGTATCACCATGGAAAAACCAGGCGACACCGCAAAAGCAATAGATGTCTCGCTAGACACAAAGCAAGATCCGGAAATACTCTGCTTCACTATGGACATCGCGCCTGCCTACGAAACCCCGCAGATCCGCAGCATGCAAAGAACCTGTATTTTCCAGAAAAATCAAAGCATCACGATCGAAGACCATTGGGACGCAGACCTACGCCCCGTCTTCACATTAATGACCTACAATAAGCCAGAAATCGTTGAAGAAGAATGCCGGAATATATGCACTATATCAGTCGGGGACCAGAACATCTTAATAAAAGGCGTACAAAAAGCGATGATTGAACCAATCCCCATCACCGATGCACGTTTAGGTGAAACCTGGAAACATGATTGTTATAGACTACTTCTATTGCCATTAGGCAACAAATTAGAAACCATATTCGGAGCAACACAGCCACTTACCCCTGTGCACCAGTTTTCGACTGGATAAACTCCCGCGGTGACTCTCCGGTAACCCGCTTAAACACCTTCGAGAAGTAGTACGCCGACTCAAACCCCAGTGCATCCGCCACCTCATAGATCTTCATGTCATCCGACAGCAGCATCTCCTTCGCTTTCTCAATCTTCTTTGTATAAACATACTCCGAGAATCCGATCTCCATATTTTTCTTAAACAGCACACTAAGATACGCTGGCGACAGTCCGAATTTCTCCGCGATCTCATTCAGCTGCATATGCCCGTCGAGATTCTCATCGATGTACTGTTGGATCGACGCGATTAGCTTGTCCTTTCCGGAACGACGGTTCGCCCCGACAATGTGGCTGAAAAGCCGGATCGGCTGATGATCATCCGCGGCCTCCATCGCTGTCTTCGCTTCGTCAAAGGAGGCTGCGATATCCATAGGATGAGAAACCGCCGTACCGATGCCGAAGTAGACAGAAATATTAAAATAATTGAGGATCATATCACGCGTGTTCAGAATCGCATCCTGAATCCGGTCACTGATTTCGGCAATCGGGGTGTCCTCTGAAAAAGCAGCGATGATCGTAAAATGACTCGGATCGTTGGACACAATATAAAACGGGAAATACTTTGCAAGGATTTCCTTCGACATGTCAAGACAGGAGTTATAGAGCGTCAGCCTTTTTTCCTGGCTGAGCGATGCTTTGACAGAATTTTCTTCATGAACGATAGAGCCTTCAACATGAGGAGAAGAGCTGGCGATATCTGCCACGACAACGATATATCGGTTTTCGGTAAATTGCATGGAAACATCTCTTGCAGCTTCTGACAGTGTCTCCTCATCCTTAAACATGTGATTCAGGAGACGAAGCATAAATTTCTGTTGAAACAGCTCGAGATTTGCCGACTTCTGCGCGGATGGTGCTTCATTCGGCTTTAGCTGATCGACCCGACGGATCGCCTTATCAATCGATTGATGCAGCGCATCCTGATTCAGATCGATCTTCACGAGATAATCGACCGCCTGTAAAGAGAGCGCTTCTCTTGCCATATCAAATTCCTCATAGGCTGTCAGCATGATAAAGACCGGAAGCTCACCGAATTTTTCTCTCGAAGCCCGGATGAGCTCAAGGCCCGTCATGATCGGCATCTTGATATCGGCAATGACGATAACCGGATGCTTCTCGTCGATCAGAGAGAGCGCATCTCTGCCATTTCCTGCTGCCCCGACAATCTCCAGATTTTCAAACCCCTTCGACAGCATCGAGCGAAGCCCGACCTGTACCAGTGGTTCATCATCGACAATCAAAATTGTATAGTTCATCAAGGTCTCCATTCCAATATAAAAACTGCATACAAGCATCCGGATGAAATGCTTTTAAAGACATCATTTATCCATACAGCAGATCGTTCTTAAGTAAGATGAACAAGAGGCTTTCATGCATCATGTTCTACATTCGCCATGACACTTCCGAGCGTTTCCGGTGTCCCCTCCGGCAGTGATTTTACCACCGGGAGTGTAAACTGCATCTCGGTAAAGGTCCCGATCTCCGAGTGAATCGAGATGCCATACTGCGTGCCGAAGGTATATTTGATCCGCTGGTTGACATTGGACACACCGACATGGCGGAAGAAATCATGCGCATCCTCATCGCCACCCTTCATGACACGATCAATCATCGCCTGATCCATGCCGACGCCGTCGTCCCGCACACGGATGAGGAGACATGCAGCCGGTGAAAAGCCCTCCACGTCTTCGAAGGAGAATCGGATGACAATGCTTCCTGCGCTGCCCTTCGGCTCGATCCCGTGGAAGATGGCGTTCTCAAGGATCGGCTGGATCGAAAAGCGGTTCACATAGCACGAAAGCGTCTCCGGATCATCGATGACATACTGCAGCGTGATCGTCCCGCCGTAGCGGTATTTCATGATCGTGAAATAGTCATCGACCAGTGCCTTTTCATCCCGAAGCGGAATCAGATTCTGCTTGTTCTTTGCAATGTTTCGAAGAAGCCGTGAAAGCGCCGTCGACATATCCGCGATGCCATCGGAGCCCTGAATCGTCGCCATCCATTTGATGGTATTCAGCGTGTTATAGATAAAATGCGGATTGATCTGCGACTGCAGGATCTCATATTCGAGCGCCTGCTTCTTCCGCTCGTCCTCGACACGACGGTTCATGAGCGACTCCACATTTTCAGACAGCATATTGATGCCCTTGCCGATCGAACCAAACTCCGTATCCGACTCGATCGACGGATCCCGCGAGAAATCACCCTGTGACACGAGCGAGATCTTTCTTAAAAGTCCATTGAGCGGTGTCGTAATGCTTACATGCAGCGAGTGCATGATGAACACACCGCCCACGAGGATGAAGAACGCGATCAGCGCGATGATCCGATAATAAAAGTTAAGTCTCTGCCGGATCTCTGCCTTCGACGGAATCATGTAGAGATGAAAGCCATCGATCTTCAGCGGAACATCGATGACGCCATCAGGCAGCGGGGCTTCTGTCAGACTGACGGCAGAGGCATTGCTCTGATAAGCATAGCTATGCCCATCTCCGATCGAGAGGAAAACTTCAGCATCCTCCGGGATGGTAAGACCGGACAAGCAGCTTGTGAAAAGCTCCGGTGAGATCTCCAGATATACGAAGCCGATCACCTCCGAGGAGGAAGAGCTGTAGATCGGGCGCACGACCGGCAGGATCTCGGCAGTCGTATAGGTGCTGACCGGATTTTCCACGAGCCCGATCCAGAGATAGGATGGCGCTTCGATCAAGGGATCAAAGAAGGACGCCTGCATGATCGACTTTGTAAAGTCAGTCCGGAAGCCAAGTGCGTTATTCTGCACGGTCTGGAGGTACTGTGCGCCATCCGGTGTAGAGATAACCGCACGATTGATAAATTCTGTTTTACCGACGGCGTTGTATTCATTACGAAAATGCTCCCAGGTCGAAAGCATCTGCTTCCGGAGATCCGTATCGTCGGAAGCTGCCTCTGCCGTCTGCTTCTTTAGAGTCGTGAGGTAGGTCGCGATATTCGGATCGATCGTACACCAGTTGGCAAAGGACTCAATGTCCGAGAGAGAAGCATCGAGATCGGAACCGACAAGCTGCAGATTATTCCGCACAGACTCTGCCTGGAGCCTCGTAAGCGCACTGCGGACGGAAAAGAAGCTGACGATCACGACGATGAGTGCGAGGACCGCTGCAAAGCCGAGGGACCATACCGCGATGAGGACCCGGAGTGAAAGGTGTTTTTTATTAGATTGAATCATATCAACCGCCAAATTCTAAAAATAAAGCAAAAATTTCTAAAAAATACACATTTTCTGTGAAAAATGAATAAAAAAATTCAAAATCCACCGCGAAAACTGCATTTATTCACAAGCAAAGAAATTTTACAATATAGACAATCAAATAGCAAATGCGGAATGCCGCGAAAAGCAAATGGTAAAACGGGTTCCGCGATATGGGAGGTTAACATGAAAAAGAGAATCATCAGTTCCGTCATGGCAGCGACGATGGTAGCATCCCTCGCAGCCTGCGGTAGCAGCAGCTCACAGAGCACGACAGCGGCAGCGACAGAAGCAGCAAAGGCTGAGACAACAGCAGCCGCTGCAGCTGAGACAACGGCAGCGGCCACAGAGGCAGCGGCAGGTGGTGACGAAGCCGTCACGCTCAAGTGGGCACTCTGGGATAAGGACGCGACGGTTTATTATCAGCCGCTCATCGATGCCTACACGAAGGAGCACCCGAATGTAAGCATTGAGATGGTAGACCTCGGTTCTACAGACTATTCGACCGTTCTTGGCACACAGCTTTCGGGCTCCGGCTCCGACTTTGATGTCGTGACGATCAAGGATGTGCCGGGCTATATGACACTTGTGAACAAGGGCGTGCTTGAGCCGCTGGATGACAAGATCGCGGCCGATGGCATCGATCTTTCCCAGTACAAAGGGATTACCGATCAGGTTAAGATTTCCGACAAGCTCTATGAGCTTCCGTTCCGTTCTGATTTCTGGGTTCTCTACTATAACAAGGATGTCTTTGATAAGGCAGGCGTTGATTATCCGACCAATGACATGACCTGGGAGCAGTATGATGAGCTCGCAAGAAAGATCACCGATACGACAGCTGGATCCGAGGTTTATGGTGCACATTATCACACCTGGAGATCCACGGTTATGCTCGATGGTATCCTCGATGGCAAGGCAACTGCCGTTGATGGCAATTATGATTTTGCGAAGCCTTACTACGATATGGTCATCAAGCAGCAGGATGACGGCGTCTGCATGGACTATGCAACCCTGAAGACACAGGGACTTCACTATTCTGATGCGTTTGCACAGGGCAACATCGGTATGATGAACATGGGTACCTGGTTCCTGTCCACACTGATCGCGAAGATCAAGTCCGGTGAGTACACAGACTGCACGAACTGGGGCATCGTCAAGTATCCGCACGCTGAGGGCGTAGAGCCGGGCTCTACACTCGCTACGATCACATGTCTGGCACTGCCGACCAGCGCACCGCATAAGGATGCAGCCTGGGATTTCATCAAGTTTGTGACCGGTGAAGAGGGCGCTACTGTGATGGCCGGTACAGGAAATATTCCGGCGATGTCAAACGATAAGATCGTTTCCTCCATCGCATCGATGGATGGCTTCCCGGCTGATGACACGACATCCAAGGATGCACTCGTTACGACACATACCTATCTCGAGATGCCGGCAAATGATAAGTCTGCCGAGATCGAGACAGTTCTTAATGAGCAGCATGACCTCATCATGACAGAGTCCGAGGATGTGGACACGGGTATCAAGAACATGAATGAAGGTGTGCAGGCTATTCTTCAGAAGTAAAAATCAGATCGCTTCAAATGTGAAGGACATTTAGCCTTTGTTCGTAAGTTTGATTCGATCGATCAAAACAGATTTATAGCGGGGCTTTCACAAAAGGCTTGTGGAAGCCCTGTTTTTTAAAGAGATATTTGCAGAATCTCACGAAATGCGAAAAAAATCACCTTCGTATGTTTGAAAGGAAACAGAACCATGACAGCAGAAATGAATGCAGCTAAGAGAAAACGCCAGCAAGCCCTGGTTGCCTATTCGTTCATTGCCCCGAACTTCATCGGCTTCGCCATCTTTACGCTGGGTCCGATCATCCTCGCGATGATCATGGCGTTCATGGAGTGGGATGGTAATAATCCATGGAAGTTTGTCGGCTTCGGAAATTTTCAGAATATCTTCACAGATGACCGGTTTCTTGCAGCGCTCAAAAATACTGCCGTATATGCGGTTTTCACAGTACCGCTGACGCTCATCATGGCACTCGCGCTGGCGATTCTTCTTAACCAGAAGATCAAGGGGCGGAACTTCTTCCGGACGATTACGTTCTTCCCGTATGTAGCCAGTCTCGTCGCTGTAGCGGCTGTCTGGAACATGCTGTTTACGCCGGCAAAGGGAGGCATTGTCAACCAGATTCTCATCAATGTCTTCCATATGAAGGCAATGAAGTGGGCGGCAGCGCCGGCGACTGTCATGCTGACGATCATCATGTTCTCCATCTGGAAGAACATGGGCTACTACATGGTCATTTATCTTGCAGGTCTGCAGGGCATCAATCAGGAGCTCTATGAGGCGGCGTCGCTTGATGGCGCGAATGGCTGGAAGAAGTTTCTGTATGTGACCTGGCCACAGCTGAAGCCGACGACCTTCTTCGTCGTCATCATGCTGACCATCAACTGCTTCAAGGTGTACGATATCGTCTATATGCTGGCCGGCGGATCAAATGGTGTCGTCAACAAGTCCGCGATCGTGCTTGTGTACTACATCTACGAGGAAGCCTTCCGTAACTGGAAGCTCGGTACCGCTTCGGCAGCATCGATGGTTCTGTTTGTCATCGTTCTCGTCATCACGCTGATCCAGTTCCGTGGTGAAAAGAACTATGCGAATGACTAAGGAGGCGAACATGAACAGCAGCATTTCCAGAAATCAGAAAATCGGGAGATTTTTCCTGTATCTTCTCCTCATCATACTGGCGGCAATCATGCTGGTGCCCTTCATCTGGATGGTCACCGCGTCGCTCAAGCCGAACAAGGATATCTTCGTGATTCCGTATCAGTGGGTTGGCTTCACGCCGCGCTGGCAGAATTATGTCGACATCTGGATCAAGATTCCGCTCGCTATTTTCACGAAAAATACCGTGAAGCTGACACTGATTGTGACCTTCCTTGAGCTTCTCACTTCGAGCTTTGCAGCCTACGCTTTTGCCAAACTTCACTTCAAAGGAAGAGATGCGCTTTTCCTTGCCTATGTTGCGACGATCGCGATTCCGTGGCAGTCCTACATGGTACCGCAGTTCCTTTTCATGCGGAAGATCGGGCTGGCAGATACGCATCTTGCGATCATCATCCTCCAGGCCTTCACAGCCTTCGGCGTGTTCATGATGCGGCAGTTCTATGAAGGCATCCCGGATTCGCTCTGCGAGGCGGCGCGAATCGATGGGATGAATGAGTATCAGATTTATGCGAAGATTATGCTTCCACTTAGCAAGCCTGCGCTGTCGACGCTGACGATCTTCACGTTTGTGAATACCTGGAATGATTTCCTCGGACCGCTCATCTATCTCACGTCTGAAAAGAAAAAGACACTGCAGATTGGCTTAAAGATGTTCATCTCGCAGTATTCTGCGGAGTACGGGCTCATTATGGCGGCTTCGGTGCTGAGCCTTATTCCGGTGCTGATTGTCTTTCTGTCACTCCAGAAATATTTCGTGGCCGGCATCGCTTCGACCGGTGTGAAGGGATGATGACTGACGCGTGGGCGGCCCGTCACCGGGCACCACGCGCTGTTAAAGCATATCAAAATCTATATTTGTGACTATATGTAGGTCATCAAAAATAGTATTATTGGTGTTATCAATTTAAAAATTCGGAGTGAATCGAATGCAGAAGTGGATTAATGAAACAGATCTTTTAAGCTATCCGGAAATCAGTGATATAGAAATCAAGACTGCGTTAAAGTTCTCGGTGGAGCAGATGGTGCGGAATATTTATAGCTTCAAGGGGAATTTTCCGGGGGCGGCGAGCTTCGATGGGTTTTATAAGCCGGGGGTGAATAAGGGCTGGACGACGGGATTTTTCACAGGGGAGACATGGCTTTCGTATGAGAATGCCTCCTTTGTGGCCGGAGAGAGGATCGGGGCTGACGGGAAGCTTCGGGAGAATCCGGAGGGAGCGTCGGAGAGAACGCTTCAGGATGTAAAGGACTTCTTCTCGCATGCGGCAGAGCGACAGGTGCTGTCTTTTCTTAGCCGGATTGAACGAAAGGCGGATGTGGATCATCATGATATGGGCTTTCTCTATAGTCCGTCATGTGTGGCAGCATGGAAACTCAGGGATGATGAAAACGGCCGGAAGGCAGCGCTTCTTGCAGCGGATCAGCTGATTTCCCGCTTTCAACCGGTCGGTGAATTTATCCAGGCCTGGGGTAGGATGGGCGCGCCGGAGAACTATCGGTTCATCATCGACTGTCTTCTGAACCTGCCGCTTCTTTACTGGGCAACGGGTGAAACCGGTGATCCGAAATATCGGGATATCGCGGAAAAGCATATTCATACGGCTATGGCCAACGTGATCCGGGAGGATGATTCCACCTGGCATACCGTTTTTATGAATCCGAAAACGGGTAAATTTGACCATGGCGCCACCTGTCAGGGCTATAAGGATGGCTCTGCCTGGGCCAGAGGACAGGCGTGGGGCGTATACGGCACAGCTGTTGCCTATAAGTACACGAAGCGTCCGGAATATTTCTCGTATTTTAAGCGCGTGACCGGCTATTTCCTGCATCACCTGCCAAAGGACCTCGTACCGTACTGGGATCTTACCTTCGGTGATGGCGATGATGAGCCCAGAGATTCCAGCTCTGCGGTCATCGCCGCCTGCGGTATGCTCGAAATGGCAAAATACCTCTCTCAAGAAGAGGCTGCCTACTATACCAGCATCGCCAGGAAGCTTCTGAAAGCCCTCTACGATGCTTGTCGTGTGACAGATCCAGAGGAGTCAAACGGCCTCCTCCTGCATGGCACCTACAGCAAAAAGAGCCCTTACAACACCTGCACTCCTGAAGGCGTCGACGAATGCGTCATCTGGGGCGACTACTACTGGATGGAGGCCCTGAACCGGCTGTATAATCCTTCATGGCAGATTTATTGGTAATCTCAGTCCACCTGAACAGCAGCCTGAATCAGTGCTTCTCCGGGCTCGCAGGGGCACCCTAGCTCACGGCTTGAAAGTCCAAGCGCTATCCAGCCATCCCGAACTGGGTCGGCCTGATTCCGGAGAATTCTTGATGAATTCTCCTTCAGCAGGCCTAAAAATCGAAGGCTAGGGTGAGCCCTCGATTTTTACCCTGTTCGTGATGTCTGGCTAGCTGGGACTTTCGGCTTTATTGTTCGTACGGGTGCCCCTGCGAGCCCGGAGAAGCACTGATTTAAGCTGCCGTTCAGGTAGGTTATGAAATACTGAAATGAGGTATAGCATGTTATATCCGATTCAAAATAAATCTAGAATGGTCATGGATCTTGACGGGATGTGGAATTTTCGGCTGGATCATGGTGAGGCAGAGACGGAGCACTGGGAGAGGGGGCTTCCGGGCGATGTCGAAAGGCTTTATGTGCCGGGCTCTTACAATGACCAGCGGGAGGATCCGGAATACCGGACGCACTGCGGGAAGGCCTACTATGAGCGGGAGGTGACGGTTCCACTCGGCTTCAAGGGGCAGAGGCTGTGGCTTCGGTTTGATGCGGTGACGCATGATGCTGTGGTATATCTGGACGGACAGGAAATCATCCGGCATCGGGGCGGTTTTCTGCCGTTTGAAGTAGAGATCACGGACTATGTGAAGCCCGGAGATACGTTTCGAATTGTGGTTTCCGCAGATAATACGATCGATCACACGACGCTGCCGCGTGGCAATGAGGGCGGTACTCCCTTCTTCGGCTCGGACAATGCGCAGGTGCCGGCGGTGCAGGCGGCGAAGGTGCATCGCGGGAAAGTAAACCTGCCAAATTTTGATTTCTTTAATTACGCGGGGCTCAATCGTCATGTGCGTCTCTATACGACGCCGAAGGCCTACATTTCAGATGTTTCCATCGTGTCAGAGCTTCAGGACGATGAGGCCATCGTGCATTATTTGGTGAAGACAGATGGAGATCAGGTAATTGCCTATTCTCCTTGTACTGTACTGTCTCAGAACATGTCGAAAGTGAAGGACGCGGAAGAAAAAGGAATTGCCAGGGAAAATACTTTTGACAATGTGTCTTCGATAGGACAGGAAGATGCTCATAGCAAAAGTGATGTTGATACGATCTTTTTTGGAGAAAAAAGAAGAGAAGCTGGTGTCGAAGAACTGAAGCAGGCTAAGGTGGAACCTTTCATCAAATTGAGGGTACAGGTTCTCGACGCAGAGGGAACTGTCGTCGGAGAGGGGACGGAAGCGGAAGGAAGCATTGTGCTGAAAACCCCGAAGCGATGGTGGCCGTATCCGGGGACGCCATATCTTTATCGACTAAGCGTTCTGTATGGTGAGGATGAATATTCGGAGCCCTTCGGGATCCGTGAGGTCAGAGTAGAGGGCACGCGGTTTCTCATCAATGGAAAGCCCTTCTACTTCAAGGGCGCGGCGAAGCATGAGGATTTTTATCTGCATGGCCGCGGGACGGATCAGCTTCTCAATGTCAAGGACGTGAGTCTGTTCCACTGGCTTCATGCGAACAGCTTCCGGACGAGTCATTATCCGTATGCAGAGGAGATGTACCGGCTGTGTGATGCGGAGGGTATCGCCATCATCGATGAGGCACCGGCGGTCGGAATCAGTGCAGGCGGGCAGAATCCGTACACAGAGGAGCTTATGCAGTATCATAAGGATGTCCTGCAGGATCTCGTCGAGCGGGATAAGAATCATCCTTCGGTTGTCATGTGGTCCCTCGGCAACGAACCCGATACGGAGAGCCACCCGGAGGAGGCATTCCGATACTGGAGAGCGCTCTATGATCATGTGAAGGGGCTGGATCCCGAGAAGCGGCCGGTGAAGTTTGTGTGCAATCAGAACAACTACGAGCGGGATCTCGTGACGAGGACGATGGATGTGGTGTGCATCAACCGGTATTATGGCTGGTACAATCTGTCCGGGGATTTGGACAGTGCGGTGTATGCATGGAATCTCGAACTTGATTTCTGGGAAAAGCAGCATAAGCCGGTCATGGTGACGGAGTATGGTGCGGATACACTGCCGGGGTTGCACGGGACCGTCGCTGAGATGTGGACGGAGGAGTTTCAGCGGGAATATTATCGGCGGCTCGATGAGGAGGTGTTTGACAAGCGGCCCTTCTTCATCGGAGAACAATGCTGGTGCTTTGCAGATTTCGGCACGCTCCAGGGTGTGTATCGGGCGGATGGAAACCGGAAGGGTATCTTCACGAGGGAACGCCGGCCGAAGCTTGCGGCGCATTATCTCCGGGAGCGCTGGGAGAAGATCCCGAATTTTGGATATAAATCAGGTGAAGAAACAAAACATTGAAGTCATCCTGTAGGTAATGAGTTCTTGAAGCTGGAAATGTGTAATAAAAAGTACATTTTCGGTTTTTAGGACTCATTTATGATATGAAAAAATTTTCAGGATAAAAAAGGTGCAATATAAAGCCTTGGTGCAGTGAAGGATTTATGGATATGGAAACGAATGAAGTAAAGTCAGAAAAGGAAAAGCTTTTAGGAAAGAGATGGAAACCGACATACCTGGATTTTTCGCTAAGTCCCTATACCGGACTCACGCGCGAGAGCTGGATCGATGCGGCGAAATATCTTCTTAGGGGTATCTTTCAGAATATAGAATCCATAGATGATCCGGTCGTGCTGCCGCGGCAGGATACGGCGGTGACCTATCCGCATCTTCTAGCCCCGGAGGATCAGCAGGAGAGGGAGCGGAAGGCGGAGATCTTCGAGGGGTTGACGCGCTCCTTTTTTATCGCGAGTGTGCTCATTGAAAATGAACCGGCGGTGGAAATCGAGGGGAAAGGGCTTCGTGACTACTACAGCCGGCAGATCCTTCGCGTGACAGATCCTACGGATGCGCTTTATGTCGGTTCCTATCAGGAGATGCTTGACATCGCGGAAAAGCAAGAGGGCTACAGGGATCCGTGTCATACCTTCCAGCAGACGGTCGAAACCTGCGCGCTCGTGATCGGACTGTATGCTTCGGAAAAGGAAATCTGGGAACGGTATTCAAAGGCGGAGCAGGATCAGATCGCGGCATTTCTCTCAGAATGGGCAAGAGAGAGCACGGTACCGCAGAACTGGCGGCTGTTCAATATGCTCGATATGGCGTTTCTAAAGATGCACGGCTACAAGGTCGATGATACGATCATGCTCGAGCATGCCGCCGCGATCCTTAATTACTATGCTGGTGATGGCTGGTATCGGGACGGACAGAGCTTCGATTATTACTCGGTCTGGGCCTTTAATTTCTACGGACCGCTCTGGTGTCAGTGGTACGGTTATCAGTATGCACCGGCGCTTGCCGCACGTTTCGAAGAAAATTCAAACGCGCTCATGAAGACCTTCCCGGATATGTTTGATCGCGACGGCTTCACGAACATGTGGGGCAGAAGCTGCATCTATCGCAATGCTTCCACCAGCGCCTTCGATGGAAACTTTTTCCTCCGGCATGCAGAGGCAGATCCGGGACGTGCACGGCGAATTGCATCAGGGTCTCTGCTCCAGTTTTTGACAAGAGATGATTTTCTGTATGAAGGTGCGCCGACACTCGGATTTTATCGGCAGTTCATGCCGCTCGTCCAGAGCTATTCCTGTGCGGAGTCACCGCTCTGGCTTGGGAAGGCATTTCTATGTCTTCATCTTCCGAAGGAGCATCCCTTCTGGACAGCGAAGGAGAATAATGGGGATTGGGGCAGGCTTTCAGCTTGTAGCAAAGGCGAACAGCTTGTAAATTCGAACAAAACAGCCACAGATGAAAAGAATAAAAAATCACTGAAGGATGAATGCAAGGAAACGGAAGAAAAATCAAAATCTGTGCATGAAGAAAAGAAAACTATAAAAGAAACCTATCTGTCAGGTCCGGCGCTCGATTTTACAAATCATGGGCGTAATGGAGAGACGATCCTTCGCACGGCGAAGGTTGTGAAAGCACACACCGATCGTGAGGGCATGTGGAACTATGGGAAGCTCTGCTATAACACGAAATATCCGTGGGAGGCAGCACCGGCTGAAGATATCGAAGCACAGCAATATGTGCTGATCCAGGAGACGAAGGAAGGTCGGATGATTTCCTATCCAAACGCAATTTACCTCCACGGGCATAAGGATGGGGTGCTGTATCGCCGCGGCTTCTTCAACTACCGACTGGATGCGGAGACGCACTGGATCGATGCGGTGAACCTTGCGGATTTCCCGGTGGATTATGGTATCTTCCGAGTGGATCAGATGCGGATTCTACGGCGACCTTGTGTGCTTCGCCTCGGATCCTATGGCTTCCCGGATCATGGACAAACAGCCGGTGTAAATGATGAACAAGATCAGAAGAAGCTCATAAAGGCGTATGTGATAAACCTTGCCAATAAAGAAACGATACAGAAGAAAATCCGAAGGGCACATGCCATCATCCTGACAGGAAGGGATCACATGGGTCATGAAAAACAGATGGCGATGACGATCTACAGCGGCTTTGATACACTGCGGGTTATCGATTCTATCGGGACGAATCCGGATTCTGAAAGGTCGAAGCTGATTCTCGCCGAAGGCCAATTCTGTAAGCATTATGATGCGAGCGAACAGCATCTCTACATCTCGCAGGTCATCACGAAGGAATCAGCAGAACCCTTTACAGAGGATGAGCTTTTCCCGGTGAAGAGCATAAATTATAGCGACCCGTACGGGACAGGCATTACGGGCGAGATATCGATTCAGTTCAAAAATGGAAAAGAGAGACATATATGCTTCGATATTATGGAAAATAATCTTTGTATGTAAGCGCAATTGCAATAACTTCAAACTGGCATCTCGAATTTCATTCGAGTTAAAATGATTTAAAATGCATTGAAATAGAAATGAATGAGTAATACAATAGCATTGAAATTAGACGAGGTTGGAGGCAAAGATTATGTCAAGTACGATACAGATTAGAGTAGATGATGAGCTTAAAGAAAAATCCGATGAACTTTTTAAGGAACTTGGAACAGATACAACAACAGCCATTCGAATGTTTTTAACGCAGGCGGTAAGTATCGGAGGATTTCCATTTGAGATAAAAAAGCTTCAGTCTCATAGCGATCCATTTCGCCCTATGACCTATGAAGAAATGTACGAGGAAATTAACCGAGCAAAACAGATGGCGGATGATGGAAAGTACAGGAGTGCGGAAGCTGTTGCGGAGGACTTAAAAAACAAATATGGTTTTTGAAGTTAAAATGACACCGGTGGCAGAAAAAAAGCTGGACGATTTTCTCTGGTATCTTATATTCGTTAAAAAAAGTGAACAGGCAGCTAGAAATGTTTATACTGATTTTTTAGAGACAAAGGATGCTTTAGCGGTTACAGCAGGTAGTCTTGGATTCATAAAAGAATCAAAGCTCAAAAAACAAGGCTTCAAGCGGATCAATTTCAAGCATCATAACTATTTTATGATTTTTCATCTTGATGAGAATAGAGCCATTGTGGATGATATGTTTCATGGATTACAGGATTATGAAAACAGGATGAGATAAAGTCTACGGATAGAAGAGCGAAGATAATAATAGAAATGGGAAAATGGAGTGGAGTCTGGACTAATCCTGACCCACTCCATTTTCCAGTAGTCTGTTGTTCAATGTTTTTGTAGATGATCAGCTTCTTCTCGATGCGCTGCCGGTGAAGAGACGGAGCAGATACAGGAAGAGGTTGATAAAATCAAGGTAGAGCTGCAGTGCCGCGTAGATCGAAGCCTTCGAGAGCTGAGCGGAGTCTGTCCGGAAATAGCTGTAGAAAGCAGAAAGCTTCGAGGTATCGTAAGCCGTGCAGGCAAGGAAAAGAAATACGCCGATGAGAGAAACCATCATCGTGAAGCCCGAGGACTGTACGAAAAGGTTGATGAGAAGAACAACCATCATAAACATAAGTCCTGCGGAAATGAAGGTTCCCATGCGGCTTAAATCAAGATGGAAAAGCTTCGTGACCGCTGCCATAACGCCGAAGAAAATTGCAGTCAGGCCAAATACGAAGATGATCGCCGGTGCGCCGAAGTACAGTGTATAGACGGAGAACACAAGGCCTGTTAATGCGGCATAGCCGAAGAAAAGTCCCCGCGCACTGCCGACGGAAAGCTGATCAAGGTGAGAGCTGAGGTAAATCACGACGAAAAGCTCGGCGATCGTGATCACCAGCATCATCGGACCGGTCGCGACAGCATAGGCGATGCCGGTGAAGGCAGAAGCGATCGCGATGCCAAAGGTCGTCATGAGACCGGCAAACATCCATAAAAATGTCTTACCGGTAAAGGTCGCTAGTGAATCGGTGACAGCGTTGTCCGGATGACGGACAGCGGCGCCTTCGTTGAGTTCTCTGAATTCACCCTCCTGGACGCGCTGTCTCGTACCTGTGCCGGTCGAAGAAAATTCATTATAATCGTTGTTGTAGTCATTGTTCTCGTACATCATATCGGGTCCTTTCTTCACGGACATGCCAGAGCTTTCATCCATGCAAGACTTTATATAATTTCATATAAGAGGATGATCCTGTCATCCTGCCGGATCTTCACCTCTGGAAGATCATATCGAGGAAGATCAAAGCCTCCTTCCTACGATAAAAAGAGTATACAGCAGGATAGCTCTCTTTTGTGTGAAGATTCTGTTAAATTTTTTATTATTTTCGGAAGAAATAATCTATAGGGAGACTACCGGATTTCAATTTTGCTGTATCGTCCGACCACTTTTTCACGAAGAAGGCCCACTTATACCAACGCTATTGAATGAAAAATTTTCTTCCCATAAAATGGCGATAGTCATGAAACAGAAATTTGCAGGGAGGAATACGTGATGAAAAAGCAGTATGTGTACAGAGGCCTGGCCGCTTCGATGGCGATGCTTTTTTCCTTCTCATGCGTGGCAGGGTCCATCGCAGAGGGGTATAAGTCAACCATCGATACGCAGCTCGGAACGCATAGCGAAAGCTTCGTTTCAGAGAGCAGTGCGGATGAACCGCTGTATGATAAATTTGTTCCGTCAGAAGAAGTTTTAAATGCTGATGGAACTGGCAACAGCCATGCCCTCATCCAGAAAGCAATCAATCTTAATGAGGAGCAGGCGGCAGAAGGAGCAGTGCTTCTTAAGAATAATCAGGAGGAAGGCCAGGGACTGCCACTAAAATCCGGCTCCAATGTAACCCTCCTTGGCATCCGTTCGGAGGTTCCGCTCATCGGTTCGAGCTTCGGCGTGAAGTCCTTCGGTGGTATGATCACATTACGTCAGGCACTTTCCGAGAACAAGACAGATTTTGCGCATACCATCGCAACCGGCCTCAATCGTACGAGACCGACAGATCCTGCCGTACTTGGTCCGACGACCGGCGACTGGAACGGCGATGAGTTTGAGTTCGAAGGTGCCGGCTTAAACATTAATCCGACTATGCCGGAAATCTACACAAAGCTCAATGAAAAATATGGCCATGCGAACAACGAGGCAGCGACCCATGATTACGATCCGGGTGAGCCTTCGATGGATGAACTTGCGTCTGTCAATGCTTCCTTCCGTGACAGCTTCTCCAAGTATAGTGACGCCGCGATCGTCGTGATCAGCCGTCCGAGCGCAGAATCAACCGATTATCTGCCGGGCAGCGTTGCACCGAACTTAGGTGCGGATGAACCACTTGCTCTTACGACAAATGAGAAGGATGAGATCGCACTTGCGAAGGAAGCTTCGGACAATGTCATCGTCCTCATTAACACAGCGCAGGCAATCGAAATCGGAGACCTTAAGAACGATCCCGAAATCGATAGTATCCTCTGGATCGGATATCCTGGTTGCTACGGCTTCCTTGGTATCGCGGATATCATCTCCGGTAAGGTGAGTCCGTCCGGTGCGCTGCCGGATATCTTCCCAACCTATAATATGTCTTCTCCGGCCATGCAGAATATGGGTGATTTCCAGTATACCAATGCTGATCAGATCACTCGAGGCGGCGGTCAGTTCGGCGCGAAGGTTGGTACCTACATCATCGAAGCCGAGGGCCTCTATACCGGCTATCGCTATTATGAAACAAGATATTATGACGCGGTAAATGGTAAGGGCAATGCGACCTCTCCGGTTGGTGCCTATGCCGATACGACGGCCTGGAACTATGATAAGGAAGTGGTCTATGGCTTCGGCTACGGTCTTTCTTATACAAATTTCGATTATGAGATGGAGGGTGAGCCTGCGCTCTCTGTCACAAAGAATGACAATGGAAGCTATGACGCCTATGCAACCTTTAACGTAAAGGTTACAAATACCGGTTCTGTGGCCGGGAAGACACCGGTACAGATTTATGGTCAGGCTCCTTATACAGAGGGCGGACTCGAAAAGGTAGCGGTCCAGCTTCTGAATTATGAAAAGTCAGAGGTTCTCGAGCCGGGCGAGTCTCAGACGGTGCCGGTAAAGGTTGACCTTCAGTATATTGCAAGCTATGACAGCGAAGCAGAGAACGCTGACGGCACGAAGGGAACTTATGTTCTTGATCCGGGCACGTATTATTTTGCAACGGGTAACGGCGCACACCTTGCATAACGCGCAGAACACGGCAGGCTGGCAGGTATTCTATGCAACCGCGGTTGCGATGGTCGCACTGGTGGTTAGTGCGGTTCTTCTGATCATCGCTTCATTCCTCCATCCGAAGGCAGATGCATGATCCAATCAAGGATCTTTCTAAGAATGCTTTATAAATTGTAAAGACAGGCCGCAAAACAAAAAATGTTTTGCGGCCTGCTTAATATTTCTTATAATAACAGTACATTATCATATAAGTAACAGGCTATAGACAGTCATGAACCGCATGAAGCAATACGTCACAGACGGGTACGAACAGGAGTGGATATGCTTAGTATCGCAATTACCGAGGATCAGTCGGAGGTCGCGGAAGAGATTAAAGAATATATAAAAAAGTATGCGGAGGAAAAGGCGCTTCTCATGGACGCGGTCTGGTATCCGGATGGAGAAGCTGTGGTGCATGCTGTGAAGGATGAGGGAGTACGGTTTGATATTATGCTCTTTGATATTGAGATGAGCGGCATAAACGGCATGGAAGCAGCGAAGCTTATTCGTTCGATCGATCAGCGTGTTGTGCTCGCCTTTATCACAAACATGGCGCAGTTTGCGATTCGTGGCTATGAGGTGGATGCGTTGGATTTTATCTTAAAACCAATTGAATATGAGTCCTTTTCGATGCATTTTGACCGGATGGTCGAAAGAGTCCGGGAGCGGAGTGATGCAGATGTCTATGTGACGATTCATACGACGGAGGGAATGGAACGATTCAGGATCAGTGAGATTCGTTATCTAGAAACACAGAATCGTTTTCTGTATTACCATACCGGAAACGGTACCTATGCAGTACGTGGTAGTCTTCGAGAAGCGCAGAAGGACTTAACGCATGGGAGATTTGCCAAATGTAATCAGTGCTATCTTGTGAACCTGGCCTTCGTAGAAGGGGTGAATGGCGACTATGTGAAGGTAGATGGTGAAAAGCTCGAGATCAGCCGGAGAAATAAGAAGCCTTTTATGGATGAGCTCACGCGTTATATCGGAGGAAATATATGAGTCTTTCGATACAGATTCTTTTTCATGCGCTCTGTATGGCAGGATCAATACTAAGCTTTTCAAAGCCGCTTAGAGAATTCAATAGGAAGAGACTCTATGCTTATGCAGGTGCTGTCGCGGTGCTCTCTGCCATCCTTGAAACGGTACCGGACGTGTACATGCATGAGAGCTTTGCCCTGGCGCTGCTTATGACAGTGCTTGACACCGCGCTTGTTTCTTTGGCTTTTCTGCAATGCTCACACATGGATCGCTTTTCCTCAATCTATAGCGGAATCTGGGTGATGCTTATTGCAGCCTTTATCGAAGAGCTGACACATTTTCTCCAATATTTTATCGACAGACAGGGGATGCTTTCGACCGGTTCCGTATCCACCTGGGCATTTTCCTTACCGTCTCTCGTTGCCGGACTCCTTCTATGCGTTGCAATACTGTACAGCTTCTCTATAACGCTTGCGAAGCTAATGCCGACGGACGGAACGTATCAGATCGGACCGCGTCAGTTCACGAGTGCGGTCAGTCTCTATATCATTTTCATGTTCATGGAGCTTCTTCTCCGAACAGGAAATTTTTTTGCAAAAGGGTATCAAAGCTATATTGTCATCATGATTCTTTTGCAGATCTACAGCGTATCGCTCCTTTATGTGCAGACAGAGCTTTTCAAGAAGTCCGCGATGAAAAAGGAGATGGAGACAGTGCAGACGCTCCTCTATAAGCGGAAGGAGCAGTATGATCTTGCACGGCAGAATATCCAGCTCATAAACCGTCGTTGCCATGACCTGAAGCTCCTGGTCGATCAGCTCCAGAGGATGAATGTCAATGCTGAAACGACGGCGCTGCTCGCGAAGGTACAGGAGGCTGCGGTAATCTATGATTCTGTCGTAAAAACCGGTAATGATGTACTGGATACTGTCATTACAGATAAAAGTCTCATCTGTCAGGAGCGCGGCATTCACATTAACTGTGTGGCAGACGGACAGAGCCTTTCCTTTATGGAAGCCGTCGATATCTATTCCATCTTCAACAGTATACTCGATGCGGCGATTTCCATGACATCAAGGGTTAAAGAAAAGGAGCGTCGGACAATCGATGTGATGGTCTATAAAAAGCAGAGCTTTCTCGTGATCAATGTCATGCACGCTGCATTTTCGGCGATACGTTTTCAGGACGGACTGCCGGTACCGAAGGATCCTGAGGATATGTATATGAATTATAATCTGAAGGCGGTGCGGGAGGTGCTTAGGCGTTACGACGGCATCTTCAACTGTGAAGTGAAAAACGGCATCTTCGCGTTCCGGATCGTGATTCCAGTATAGATGCCGGAATGTGGTGCGAAATAGACGTGGTCAACCGATAGCATAAGAATGCCACCGGCTGACTACGTCTATTCCGCGCACATCAGTACATAGCCTGATATAGTCATGGCCGTAGCAACCGAACATGCACGGAGAAGCACCACTTATCCGTAAGTGTTGAATCAAAGAAAATCTCCCGCTATGATGCAGAGGTAAAGGAGTTCTGCATCATAGTGGGAGGTTTTTTATGAGACAGATGATCAATCTAAATCAAGGCTGGCGCTTTACAAAGCCGGGAGATAAAGCAATCGATGTCAATCTTCCGCATACCTGGAATGCTTACGATGGTGCAGATGGCGGCAATGATTACTGGCGTGGTACCTGTATCTATGAGAGAAGCTTTGATACACCGGAAATACCGGAAGATGGGGAAGTATGGCTGCAGTTTGATGGTGTCGGCGACTCCTGTGATGTGGAGGTCAATGGTGAGAAGGCTGGGCATCATGACGGCGGATTTGCGACGTTCCGCTTTGAGATCACGAGGCTTCTTCATAGAGATCAGGCAGCTGCGAACACCTTAAAGGTGTTTGTTGATAATGGAAAAAATGACAGAGTGTATCCGCAGCTTGCGGATTTTACATTTTATGGCGGAATTTACCGTGCTGTTACACTTGTGGTAGTGCCGGCGTTTCATCTTTCGCTCGGCTATCTCGGTACAAATGGTGTGAAGATCACACCTACTGTTTTGGAAAGCAATCTTACAGAAGCGAAGATTCGGGTAGAATCTAAAACAGAAGAGATGATACCGACAGATCGGATCGCGGTAAGGCTTTTCGAGAAGGATGGTACGCTTATTTCTGAAGCGGATGGTGCGGATGTTACCTTTAAGCTCGAAAACCCGCATCTCTGGAATGGGGTACAGGATCCGTATCTTTATACCGTCGAAGTCAGTCTGTTTCGAGGAGATGAGGATGTTCCGGCCGACTGCATTGCCATAAAAACGGGAATCCGGTGCTTCCGTATCGATCGTAAGCAGGGATTTTTCCTGAATGGCAAAAGTTATCCGCTTCATGGCGTCAGCCGCCACCAGGATAGAAGAGGTATGGGCAATGCCATCACGGACCTGGAGCATGACGAAGATATGAAGCTCATCCGTGAGGTCGGTGCAAATACGATCCGGTGTGCGCATTATCAGCAGGCACAGCATTTCTATGATCTCTGCGACGAAGCGGGCATGGTCGTCTGGACGGAGATTCCATATATCAGTCAGCATATGCCCAATGGACGGAGCAACACGATTTCGCAGCTACGGGAGCTGATCGCACAGAATTATAATCATCCATCCATCTGTGTATGGGGCATTTCGAATGAGATCACGATTAAAAAGCGGTATCGGAAGGATATGCTTGATAACCATCATGTGTTGAATGATCTTTGCCACGAGATGGATCCGACGAGACTGACCGCACTTGCGTGCTATGCGACCTGTCCGCCATTTCATCCGGTTGCACACATCACGGATATCGTGAGCTGGAATTTGTATCTCGGATGGTATATCCCCGGTTTTTTTCTAAACGATCTATGGATCAACTTTTTCCATTTTCTTTATCCGAAGCGGGCACTTGGCTTCTCGGAATATGGCGCGGAGGGTATGCCGAATATTCATTCTGCGCATCCGAAGCGGAAGGATCAGAGTGAAGAGTATCAGGCCATTTATCATGAATATATGCTTCGCTGCTTCCGGCGGCATCCATGGATGTGGGCGACACAGGTCTGGAATATGTTTGACTTTGCGGCGGACGCACGGGACCAGGGCGGCGAGCCCGGCATGAACCATAAGGGACTTGTGACGTATGACCGGAAAATAAAGAAGGACAGCTTTTATCTGTATAAAGCCTGGTGGAGTCAGGATCCATTTGTTCATATCGCGGGAAAACGATATGTAAACCGCTGTGGCAATGAGACTGAAATCAAGGTTTATTCCAACCAGGATGCAGTGACAGCGACGGTAAACGGAAAGTCGGTACAGCTCAGAAAGCAGGATCATACCTTTACCTGCAATGTACCGCTGACGGGTGATCTTCATGTTAGTGTACAAGCGGGTGCTGCTTCTGATCAGGCAGATTTTCATAAGGTATCAAAGCCGGATCCGTCCTATAAGGTGAAGCCAAGTCACAAGAAAAATAACTGGACGTAAAAATAAAGCGTCTCGAATGCGCGACGATGCGAAGGATTGATGAATCTTCACAAAATCGACGCAAATGTAACGAAAATGAACTGAACGTGAGGGAAGAAACGATGAGCAAAGAAGTAGCAACACAGGGCTTGAATCGGGCAAAACCGTATCAGTTAGTCCTTTTCCCATTTAACAATGGTGCAACAAATGTTTATTACATTTTGACGGCAACCTATATAGCATATTACGGCAACGGTGTGCTCGGACTCGCGCTGATGTTCGCGACGACGATGGTGACGGTCATGCGGCTTTTTGATGCGATCACGGATCCGATCATCGGTGCGCTCATCGATAAGACGAACGGTCGCTTCGGTAAGTTCCGCCCGTTTATGGTTCTCGGAAATGTAGTGATGGCACTAAGTGCCCTGCTTCTCTATTTTGCGACACGATTGATCCCGGAGAACATGATGACCTTCCGCTATGTCGCATATGTGCTCATTTACGCCGTGTATGTCATCGGCTATACCTTCCAGACCTCCTGCACGAGATCCGGACAGACGGTTCTTACGAATGATCCGTCCCAGCGGCCAATGTTTACGATCTTTAATCTGGTGGCCTCGATGATCGGTATGGGCACGATTCAGTTTTTTGCACCCATCATCCGCGCAAGATATGGTGACTATACGACGCCGGAGTTCTTTGATGTAATCATCCCAGTTGCCATTGTGATTTCTGCCGTACTTACCGTGCTCGCAGTGATCGGTATCTGGGAGAAGGATCGTCCGGAGTATTTCGGTGTGACCGGTACGACACAGGAGAAGGTAAAGGTTTCAGAGTATCTTGAAATCATCAAAAACAACTCACCGCTTCAGCGGCTGATGGTGGCAGGCGCCGGCTGTAAGCTCGCACTCGGCATCGCGACAAACGGCACTGTCCTCTGCATGCTTTACGGCGGGATGATGGGGAACTATGACGGCCTGTATCTTCCGATGATGATCGCCGGTTATATTTTCTCAGTGCCGTTCTTTATTCTCACGGTAAGAACTTCACAGAGGGAGGGACAAAAGGCATCGCTCATGCGGTATGTCGGTGTAGCACTCCTGATGTATATCGGTGTCCTGGCATTGCTCCTTTTCTGGAGACAGGATAATGAGGCAGCGCGTCTTTCACTTTACAGTATGGAGGGTGGCTTCCATCTGACCATAAATCTCTATACGATTCTTTTCCTGCTGTTCTTTGGCATTGGCTACGGTGCCTACTATGCGACAGCGGATATGCCGATCCCGATGGTGGCAGATTGTTCGGATTATGAAACCTATCGTTCCGGAAAATATGTACCGGGCATTATCGGTACACTATTCAGCCTCGTGGATAAGCTTGTGTCATCATTAAGTTCGACGGTTGTCGGCTTTGCCGTTGCTGCAATCGGCTTAAAGACACTTCCTGGCGGTGATACACCATATTCAGCCGGCATGAACGTCGCCGTGATCGTTCTGTTCTGCATTCTTCCGATGCTTGCGTGGGGCGCGACACTTGTAGCGATGAAGGGCTATATCCTGACAGGCGAGAAGATGAAGGAAATCCAGAAGGTCAACGGTGAACGCAAGGCTGCCATCGAGCAGGGCATGTCGCTTGAAGAGGCGATGGAACGCTACAAATAAACGATCTAAAAAACGAGTCACACAGCAGGTGTGGCGGGCAGGATGCCATTTAAATGGTATCTTGCCCGCCACGCCTGTTTCGCATCACGCTTTGGTAAGCGGTATGAAGCTGCTTCGCGATAAGGGATCTTCTGGCTAAGCCAGATGTATCTTCAGAGGAAGAAGGAAATGAGCAGTACTGCGCTAGATGTCGTGAGGGCTGTCATCGGGAGGCTTTCTGTTTTCCAGGCGACGATCGAGCCGAGGATAAGCGCGATGATACCGATAAGCGGATTTGATGCGACTGTGAAGATGGCCGGCACGGTCATGACAGCAAGCGTTGCATAAGGTGTGTAGTAAAGAAGCGAACGGATGAAACGGCTTTTGATCGGTTTCTGGATGAGTGTCAGCGGCAGCGCACGGATGAGATAGGTAACAGCCACCATCACGAGGATGGAGCCGTTGATGGTTGGATTTAGAACGTTCATCTGATCTCCTTTCAGATAGCAAGGTCACATGCGCATCTATGCAGCATTCTCGGCAGTTGACTGCGAGCTTTTTTCATCAGAAACTGGATGAAGGATCGCGGCCGTACCGGCGATGAAAAGTGTCAACAGAATAATGCGTACACTTTCCGAAATCCCGGAGATGATCGGAAGGACGCTGCAGATCGAGCTTAACAGGAAGCCAGACAGTACGACGAAAAGCACTGTCCGGTTTTTCTTTGCCGGCGGCATGATGATGGCAAGGAACATCCCATAGATTGAGGCACTGAGTGCGGTCACGACGATAGCCGGCAGGACATTGCCGGCAAGCACACCGCCGACAGTGCCGCCTGCCCATGAGATCATGCCCATGAGATATGCGCCGTACATGTAGGCGGGCTCCGCGTAGCCCGGTCGTGCGATGGCGAGTCCGAAGAGTTCATCCGTGATATCAAACGCAATCAGCATGCGATGATGGAGCGGAAGAGATGGGGACAACTTTTGGCTGAGCGCACAGCTCATAAGAAGATAGCGGGCATTTGCTGTGAAGATGAGAAGTGCAATCGCAAGATAGGAGGAGCCATCCCGGATCGCGGAGATGCCGGCATACTCTCCGGCGGAGGCGTTGTTCAAAAGACTCAGGAACATGCCTTGGATCCAATTGAGACCTGCCATCGAGGCGGCGATGCCAAGGGAAAAGGAAACCGCGAAGTAGCCGAGCCCGATCGGGAACGCATCACGGATACCATGAAGGAAGAGCATGCTAGTTTCAGATTTAGTGCAAAACTTTAAGGAGCTTATAGCAGGAATTGTATTCGTTGAAGAATATAGATTGCGTTCGTTACATCCTGTGTTTTCATATGCTGCCTGCATCGTATGTCCTCTTTCATGAATATAATTTGTATTCTTATTGTATATGATAAATGAACATCTGAAAAACGAATATTTGCGATATAAATATCGATAAAAGCGATAATTGAACTTAAAATGGATTGACAAAAAGCATAAGCAACTATATATTAGTCGCAAGGAGGACTTATGCCAAAGAAAGAGGATTTGATCGCAAAACTGCTCCATAAACCGATACCGACTAATTTCACCATAAGAGAATTAGATCAGTTGATGAGTAAATGTGGGTGTAAAAAATATCAGGGTGGAAGAGGTTCGGGAATAGGATATAACCATATCGAGAGCGGAAGAGACATTCAGTTTGATGAACCGCATCCAGGGAATGAACTTTATCGATATCAGATCAAAATGGTGATTAGTTTCTTAAAAGACATAGGAGAAATATAGAGGAGGCAATTTATGAATTCAATGATGGAGTATAAAGGCTATCATGCAGTGATATCGTATGATGCCGATGATAATATTTTGGTTGGTACTGTGTTTGGAATCAGTGATTATCTTGGATTTCATGGTTCGTCTGTTGAAGAAGCTGGGGCCATGTTTCACCAGAGCATAGACAATTATCTTCAGCACTGTAAGGAAATTGGAAAAGAACCGAATAAAGAGTTTAAGGGAAGCTTTAATGTAAGACTTACACCGGCACTGCATAAAGCAGCGGCGATGGAAGCCGCAAGGGAAAAGATAAGTCTCAATCAATTTGTAGCAGAAGCGGTACAGGACAAGTGTCAGAGAGCTGCTCTTGTATAAAGAATATCGATTAAAATACATCCTCGATCGAGGATGTATTTTTTGGAGAATAGATCGGAGAAAATATGCTATCAAAATATGCGATCATCTGCGCAGTCGTGGAGAAGGGCAGCTTCAGCCGGGCGGCGCAGGAGCTCGGGTATGCGCAGAGCTCGGTGAGCCAAGCGGTAAAGGCGGTGGAGGATGAGCTTTCGTGTACGCTGATTGACAGGAAGCGGCAGGCCATCACGTGGACGGAGGACGGGAAGGCGTATGCGCCGTATCTTCATGCGGTCGCCAGTGCCGAGACCGACCTCGAGCGGAAACATAAAGAGATGACCGGACTTGAAAATCAGACGATCCGGATCGGGACCTTCACGAGTGTGAGCCGGGATACCTTGCCGCCGCTTATCCGGGATTTTCGTGAGAATTATCCCGGCGTGAGATTTTCACTGCTGCAGGGAGAATACGATAACATAAAGGAGTGGCTGCATGAAGGAAGCATTGATCTCGGATTCATCGCGGAGGCGGTATCCGGCGATCTCATGACGGATTTTCTCTATGAAGATGAGATGCTTCTCGTACTCCCGGAGGATCATCCACTCGCTGTATCACAATGTGCAGTCTCACTTTCCGCACTGACGGGAGAACCCTTTATCCTTCTTGATGAAGGACGCTACAGCACCGTGCTTGAGGCGTTTCGAAAGGCGGGAGTCGAGCTGAATGTGACCTACAAGGTTTATGATGACTATTCTGTGCTTTCGATGGTACGCAGTCACCTTGGCGTATCGATCCTTTTCCGCAACGTATTACGAGGCTTCGGGCAGGGCGTCGTCGTTCGTGAGCTGACGCCGCCGATCCATCGACGGGTTGCCCTTGCGTATCGGGATGCGGAGACATTGCCCTATGCCGCCGGACGATTTCGCAATTTCATCCGGAAGAAACTTACAAATCAGGAAGGAGAAATCGTTTGAGACCTGACATTCATAGCTTCAAGGATTTATGCATATTTATACGAGATAACAAGTATACCTGGTGGCTTCTCTATATCCCGGCGTATCTGATCTATTTTGCGGTACTCGAAAATATCACAGTACCGGACGAGGCGGTGCGGATCATCGAAACACCGCTCGACCGGATGATTCCGACGATTCCATGGTTCTTTATTTTCTATGCAATCTGGTGGGTGCTGTTTCCGGGGGCGATCTTATATTTTTTAATCAAGGGGACGAAGGAGGACTTTCTGAAACTCTGCTTCATTCTGTTCGGGGGATATACGGTCTGTCTTTTCGTTTACACGGTAGCACCAAACGGACTTAATCTCCGGGAACCGCTGACAGGGCACGATATTTTTTCTGTTTTTATCGGTTGGATGCGGGCGATCGATCCGCCGCGCAATGTCTGCCCCAGTATGCACGTTTCCAGCACGGTAGCCATCGACGTAACGGTTCGTGGTGCATCCTATATCAGGATCCGCAGCAAAAACATCGTGACGATCATATCGATTCTCATATGTCTTTCGACGCTTTTTATCCGGCAGCATAGTATCATCGATGTGCTTTGTGGCTGGGGGATGAGTCTTGTATTGCTTTTTGTATGGAATCTGTGGCATAAAGATTTCTAATCAAATACAGAGATAAGAATACTGAAAATTAATTCAGTGAAAAATTTTTCACCATCCTTCATAGGTGTTAATCTTGAAATTATTCAGTTTGTATTCATAGTTCTTCGGGTCGAAGCGCCATTCGTTTGTGGACATGCCGACGAACTTATGGAAGTTCCGCTGGAAGGTGGAGATGGAGGTGAAGCCGTTATCAAAGGCAACACTGCGGATCGTTTTCTTCGAGGAACGGAGCTCGATGCAGGCATTGTGAATACGGACAGAGTTCAGGTAATCGAGCGGGGAGAGATGCATAGACTCTGTGAAAATCCGGCGGAAATGGGTCTCGGACAGGGCACAGACCTCCGCAAGCTTCTGGATATAGACCTCCTCTCGGAAGTGCTCATGAATATAATTTAGTGCTGGCAGTATGCGGTCGAGATCGCCATGTGCCTGTGGCGTTTCTTCATGTAATTCTGCCGCGGCCATCCGGATGACGTCGATGAGGATCAGTGCGAGATAGCCATCGGATTCCTGCTTGTAGAAATCCCGCTTTTCCTTCTGCTCCTTGAAGACATGATCGATGTTTTCCCGAAGTGTAGGCATTTCACCCGGCTGAAAGAAATAGGCCTTCTGGTAGAGAAGTTGAAGCGCTCGGTTCATCGTTTCCTTTTTCTTCGGATAGATACGGTTCATGATGCCCTCGCAGTCGACGAAAAGATATTCCCAGAATCCATAGGTCGCGGGCGTCGAGTTTGTGGTATGCGGATAGTTCGGCGGGATGATCGTGTAGCAGCCGGGCTTGAACTGAAAAACCTGCTCGTCGTAGATCATCTCTCCGGTTCCCTCATAGCAGACTCCGATCTCCAGATAGTTATGAAAATGAAGCGAGGCGATACCATCGCCGTATTTCCGGACCCAGGACTGACCGGTCAGCGACAGCACGAAGCTGTCCTCCGGCATCTCATAGTACCGGAATTGCATTTCCTGTTTTCTCTTGGGCATATCCAACCTCCTGAAAATAACGATTAGATCGTCATATCTTGTCTTGCTACAATTCTATCCACGGAGCATGAAAAATCTCGTCATGTGACAGAATCTCTTCTGAATCAGCACGATGTAATACGTTCTGACAGAACAGGGGAAATTATCAAGCCTGGTACACCGAGAGCAGAATGCTCTGGTATTCCCCGGCGAAATACGGTACCGCGATGCCGCCCTGCATGAGTATGGCACCAGTATATGCCGGAGCTGTCAATGCTTCCTCCTCGCGGCGATCCAGAAAATCAGTGCTCTTCAGGACGATAGAAATCCGGTACATTTGATTCATGAAAAGTCCCTTTAGTTTAATATAGCAAACTGGCGGGTTACAGTGCTGATCCTTTGTTACAATAGAAACAAGGGCTCTCTTTGCATCAGCCGAGACAATTTCCCACGCCATAGCCGCCTCCGGTGCTGTATAACCTGTTGCGGAATAGCCCTCCGTATGTGTGATGCCGAGGGATGGACCGGTCAGACGATAGTAACGGCCGCCTTGGATCAGCAGCTGGTAATTTTTGAAGATTTTGATCTGTGTCCGGATTGCATCCTTTTCTTCATCGGAAAGCTTCGCGGGATCCAGCTCATAGCCGAAGCTCCCGGCCATTGCGACGATTGCGCGTGTCGCGAGTGGTGTGCTCCGACCGGTCTGGTGATTCGGTACCGCAGAGACATGGGAGCCCATCGTCGAAACCGGCGCAAAGAAGCTTGCGCCATACTGAAGCGACAGCCGCTCGATTGCATCCGTGTTATCGCTTAGCCAGATCTGCGGCGTGTAGTACATCATCCCGAGGTCGAAGCGTCCGCCGCCGCCACTGCAGCCCTCGATGAGCACCTCCGGGAATGCCTCCTTCAGCCGCGTGATGAAGTCGTACACACCGAGGACATACTGGTGCAGAAGCTTCCCACGGTTCTGATAACCTGCGATCTGAGAATACACCTCGTGAATCGAGCGGTTCATATCCATTTTGATATAGTCGGGCTTCGCCGGCTTGAGCGTCTCGACGATCTTAGTCAGCACCGCATCCACGACTTCCCTTCGAGAAAAGTCGAGCACCAGCTGATAGCGGGAGCGAACCGGCTTCTTCCCCGGAATCACGAAGGCATAGTCCGGATGCGCCCGGTAAAAATCGCTGTCCTCGCTGACCATTTCCGGCTCGATCCAGATGCCGAATTTCATCGGGAGAGCATGGATTCGTTTTGCGAGCTCTGACAGTGGCATACCGAGCTTCTTTTCGTTTGTCACCCAGTCACCAAGACCTGATGTATCATCATCGCGTTTTCCGAACCATCCATCATCCATGACGAGAAGGTCAATGCCAAGATCCTTTGCATTTGCAGCTAATTGTATGACCTTTTCTCCGTCGAAATCAAAGTAGCAGCCCTCCCAGGAATTGAGAAGAACCGGACGATCTTCATGCGTCCACGCACCGTGCACGATGTGAAAATTTACGAGATCATGATAATGCTGAGAAAGCGCGGCAAAGCCCGAAGCATAGGATAGGACAGCTTCCGGAAGGGTGAGTTCTTCACCCGGCGTGAGATCATAGGAGAGCATCTCATCGTTAAGACCGGCAGAAAAACGGGTGCTTCCGAACTGATCCAGCTCTACGGATAGCTTGAAATTACCGCTGTAAAGCAGTGCGATACCATAGGCTGCACCGGACTCCTCCGTCGTATTTTTAGCACAGAGAATGGCTGCTGGGCTCTGCTGATGACTGGATTCACCGCGGATCGAACTGATCGATTTCACGCCCTCCGTGATGGCTTCGCGATGGTAGAGACGCTCTGTGCCATAGCGGCCGCTGAAGTGTACGAAATCGAAGTCACCGGTCAGGAAATCAAGGGAGGCAGAATCCGCCTTATCGATATAGATGGTTTTATTTCCGGTATTCGTAAGGATAGCACTCCGGGTGATCACATCAATCTCCGGGAAAACACCGTACAAGAGCTTTACGGTAAGACCGACTGTAGAATCAGCCAGTGTAATTATAAGTGTTTCAGTGGTATGATCGATTTCTGTGTTTTCTTTGTCATGGGATACAGAATACAGATCTCTTGAAAATCCGTTTCGATCGTTATAGGGATTGGCTTCAGATGCAAATGCTGCCGGCAGTCCCGGAAGAGAATATTTCCCCGGCTTCACTTCGGCAGACACAAAGCGGAGATCCGCACCATACACACCATGATCATCCTTTACGAGACAAGCCGGTGTTCGAAAGTCACCGCTACCGAATGTAGAAAACTCATGTGGCAGTGTATCCATCGAATAGGTCCGGTCATTTCCGGCTTCATATGGATTCCCGGAGAAGCCACGATCCCGGAACCGAAGCATTGCTGAAAAATCGCCCTCCGCATAGGGGCCGTAATAGTAGTGTAGAAGATGACCGTATGTGCCGACGCCCATCTGATAGGTGGAATGCGCGGTTTGGATGGTGCAGAGCTTTTTACTTTGATCTATTAAGATTCCCATAACTTTATTTCCCTCATATTTGTATACATTGACCTTTCCGCAATGAATACATCAATTGATTGCATGAAATAGAAGTGCTTTTGCCATAACAAATGATTATTAGCAGAAAAGAATTTGATGTACCATCGAAACCGGCAGGCCGACGACATTATCATAGTCGCCCCGGATACCGCGCACGAGTACAGCGCCCTTCCCCTGGATCCCGTAGGCACCGGCCTTATCCATCGGCTCGCCGCTGCTGATGTAAGCTTCGATATCTTCATCGGTTAACGGGTAGAAGGTGACATCCGTACAGATAGAGAAGGTTTTCCGGTAGATAACGTGCCCTGCAAAGGTTCGGAGGATCGTCACACCAGTGTAAACCTGATGCGTGTGTCCGGAAAGCATCCTAAGCATTCGGGCAGCATCTGCTTTATCCTGCGGTTTTCCGAGAATGCTTCCATCAAGCGTCACAACCGTGTCTGCGCCGAGAATCCAATCGGAAGGGTGCCGCTTCATGACAGCGTTTGCTTTCTGACGGGACAAATCCTCGACATAAAGATCCGGCGCCGTTTCAGTGGTATGCTCTTCATCATGCGATGGATCGAGAATATAGTCGATGCCGATCTGCGAAAGAAGCTCGCGACGGCGCGGTGAGCCGGAGGCCAGCACCAGCTTTTCCTTTGCCTGATCAAAGGAAAGAAGCTTTATAAGAGCATCACAGCCCTCTTCGATATCATCCCATGTCGCGTCAAAATCATCCGTATACCATGGATCTGCGACATCCCGTGGATGGTCTGTAAAATCCAGAAGAAGATGCAACTTTTCATAATTATTATAATCTGCAATCGACCGCATCCGCGACAGATTCGATCTGTCCATCCCAACCAGAAGATCATAGTTCGCGGCATCTTCAGGTGTCATGAGACGCGCCCGCTTCCCTTCGCAGGCGATGCCATGCTCACGAAGCTTTGCCTTCGCAGGCGGATAGACCGGATTTCCAACACCGCGATAAATTTCCTCCGTCGATACCGCCGCCGAGGCCACCTCGAAATGATGGGAAAGCCCCATTTTATTAATCTGATCCCTCATATAGTATTCTGCCATCGGTGAACGGCAGATGTTTCCGTGACAGACAAAAAGAATTTTCATCAAATCAAAATCTCCTATTTAACGAATCATATTTTTAAAAAAAGCAATTTTCTGCCTCGTTAAAACTGCTTTTGATCCAACATGAAATCCTGAAGATTCACGTGATGTATTCCGTTGCGTTTTTGTAGGAGTCTATCCGTCGTAACTACGTATTTATTGTAATTATCTTTGATTTGCTCCAGGGGTTTATATTCACGATCTTCTGTCTCTTTGCTTAAAGCAATCGTATAAGCAACCTGAATATAAGAATAATTCATTTCATTATCACGAAGAATGAAGTCAACTTCAAGTTTTCCTATTCTTCCAATGCTTACATGATAGTCGAGACTTCTGGCATAAAGATAAACAATATTTTCCAGCACTGGTCCGAAATTAATCCGATTATCGGTATTCATACTAAAATAAAATCCAAGATCTGAGAGGTAATATTTCTTCGCACCGCTTAAGGATCGTTTGGATTTCATATCAAAGCGGTCACAGACATATAAAATTTTCGCATCTACCAGAGCCTGGAGGTAACGATTTATCGTCGCTCGTGTGATTGCAAGGCCCTGATGAGTTAAGGCATTACATAAAATATTAAATTATTTTTTGATATACCTGAGGCGATCAATTCATCAGCAATTGTCTGCATAAGACTGGACTTACCGCATCTTCTTACACCGGTAATAACCTTAATAATATCCTCTGCGTTGTAAAATGGACGGATTTTAGAAAGATACTTCTCTCGTTTATATAATTCCATAAGCGTCACCCATTTGTTCGTTAGAATGTGATTACATTATACTAATTTTCACAGTTAACGATACATTTATTTTGATTTTGGCAAAAAATGAATCGTTAAATTGACATGAAATGATATAAGGGCAAAACACTTATCGTTGCAGTTTATCCTACAATGGCAGTTTTCAAATCATGCATTTGTTGTGAGAAGAAATGGTGAATATGAACTTGCAGAGCAATATATCATTCGCGCATTAATAAATCTGTGAAGCCAAAGCGAAGAAACCAGAAATTTGTAATGGAAAATTGTCACGGTAGAGTTATTTTGTGCTATACTACGGAAGAAAATTAATATAGCTTATGACAAAGGGAGCCTGCGGGCTGAGAGGTGTCTTTTGACACGACCTTTATCACCTGATCCGGACCATACCGGCGGAGGGATGTCTTTTGCAGAGTTTTTGTGCGCTGATTTCAGGCAGACCTTCGGGCCTGCCTTTTTTGTGTACAAGACCAATGCTTCCTTTCGGTACATCATCACAAAGCCGGGAAGCTTTTGACGAGGCAGATAAAATCTAAAGGCTTTAGCCGTTAATGTAGGCATTGGAACAGGAGGCTGATCGTCTATCGGGAACACCACCTTAGGCGAAGGAAGGAGAGAAGGCGTTTTATGGAAAGAAGTTATCACACACAGATGGAGGCGGCAAGGATGGGGATCATCACGCCGGAGATGAAGGCGGTCGCGAAGAAGGAAAACCGGACCGAAGAGGAGATCCGCGGATGGGTCGCGGAAGGGAAAGCGGTGATTCCAGCGAATAAGCTGCACAAGTGCCTTGACCCGAATGGCGTCGGCTCGATGCTGAAGACAAAGATCAATGTCAATCTCGGGGTAAGCCGCGACTGTAAGGATTATGATGTCGAGATGCAGAAGGTTATGAGCGCGGTTAATCTCGGGGCGGAAGCGATTATGGATCTTTCAAGCCATGGAAACACGGAGCCCTTCCGAACGAAGCTGACGCACGAGTGCCCGGCGATGATCGGGACCGTACCGGTGTATGATGCCGTGATCCATTATCAGAGAGACCTCAATACCTTGACGGCGAAGGATTTCATCGATGTGGTGCGGCTGCATGCGGAGAACGGCGTTGACTTTGTTACACTGCACTGCGGCCTGAACCGGAAGACCATCGAAGAAATTCGTTCCGGGAAGCGGAAGATGAATATCGTATCCCGTGGCGGATCACTGATCTTCGCGTGGATGTCCATGACCGGGCAGGAGAATCCTTTTTATGAATACTTCGATGAGATTCTCGATATCTGTCGGGAATATGATGTGACGATCTCGCTTGGTGATGCCTGCCGGCCGGGGTGCCTTGCCGATGCGACGGATGCAACGCAGATCGGAGAGCTGATCCGGCTTGGGGAGCTCACGGAGCGCGCCTGGAAGAAGGATGTGCAGGTCATGGTCGAAGGACCGGGACATGTGCCGATGGATCAGATCGCGGCGAATATGAAGGTGGAGCAGACCATCTGTCACGGGGCACCGTTCTATGTATTGGGACCGCTCGTGACCGATATCGCCCCGGGCTACGATCACATTACGGCGGCCATCGGCGGCGCCATCGCTGCGATGCATGGAGCGGCTTTCCTCTGCTATGTGACACCAGCGGAGCATTTGGCGCTGCCGAATGTTGAGGATGTGCGGACCGGCATCATTGCATCGAAGATCGCTGCACATGCAGCCGATATCGCGAAGGGTTTGCCGGGTGCCCGCGATATGGATGATCATATGGCGGATGCCCGGAGAAAGCTTGACTGGGAAGAGCAGTGGAATTACTGCCTCGATCCGGAGACGGCGAAGGCAATCCGTGCTTCCCGTGCCCCGGAGGATGACCACTCCGACACCTGCTCGATGTGCGGCAAATTCTGCGCTGTCCGCTCCATCAACAAGGCACTCGCCGGGGAGATGATCGACATACTTTGACTGAAAGTGACATAGCAATTTCCTCTTGCCAGAGGTTGCTATGCCGCATATTCATATAAATACTTTTGGAAACCAGCATAGAGCGAGGAGAAGATACCTTTGTTCTATGCTGGTTTTTATATGGTCAAAATGACGAACTGCTAAACCGGTTTGATTGCCGATAAAATTTAAAATTTGCCGAAAATGTCATAAGTGCGCATGTAAAAGTTGAAAATGCGCATAATCAACCCCGAATCGTTAAATAAATAACGAAAAACTGCACAAAACTGCACAAATTCCACTGATTTTCGAAAACGTTTTCCGTAAAACATGCCGAAAAGCGGCCGAAAATGCACACACTATGTTTGAAAATAGAGTTGTGCAATTTTACCTGTTTGTTACAATGTAAACCGTCAAAGGAAGTAAACATGCAGCGAAATATGAAAAGATTTAAGTAAATCAAATCATAAGGCGTCGTTGCTTTATATGTTTTAACACAGGAGGAAACATTATTATGAAGAAGAGAATTTTATCAGGTGTTCTTGCCGGTACGATGATCGTATCGCTCGCAGCATGCTCAGCATCTCCGGATCCGGAGACAACAGCTGCTAAGTCTGATGCTGGTGCAGCCGCTGCTACCACTGCAGCCGCAGCAGATACGACAGCCGCAGCAGAGACAACTGCAGCAGCCGTTGATACCTCATCAGAGGATGCAAACACCCTTTCCGTATATGCATGGGATAAGAACTTCAACATCCCGGCACTCCAGGCAGCTGAAGCTGATTATAAGAAGAACGTAAACCCGGACTTCAAACTGAACATCATCGAGCAGTCCCAGTCCTCTGATGTTGAGAACGCAATTACTTTGGCAGGTTCCGCCGGCGATTACAGCACACTCCCGGACATCGTTCTTTTCCAGGATCACTATTTCAAGAAGTATCAGCTCGATTATCCGGATGCCTTCGCAGATCTCAATGGCGTTGACGTAGACTGGTCTGATTTCGGAACTGAGAAGCTCGACTATTCAACCGTTGATGGTGTTCACTATGGCTTCCCGGTTGATAATGGTACTGTAATCTTCGCATACAGAACAGACCTTCTCGAGCAGGCCGGCTACACACTTGACGATGTAACAGGTATCACATGGGATCAGTTCGATGAGATCGGTAAGAAGGTATATGAGACAACCGGCAAGTATCTCCTTTCCATGGATGGCGACGGCAACGACCTTCCGTACATGATGCTCCAGGCAGAGGGCGTTTCCCAGTTCAAGGATGGTAAGCCATATATCGCAGATAACGAGACGATGGTCAAGATTATCGAAGTCATCAAGAAGCTTTCCGATGATAAGGTTCTCTACCTTGCAAATGACTGGTCCGATTACACCGATCAGACGATCGTAGGCGATATGGTTGCCGGTGTTATGAATGGTAACTGGATCATCCCGACCATCGAGCAGGTTAAGGAGAACTCCGGAAAGTGGGAGATCACTTCAATGCCTACATTAAGCGGCGAAGAGGGCTATGCTTCAAACGGTGGTTCTTCTCTTTACATCACATCCAACTGCAAGAATCTTGATCTTGCAAAGGATTTCCTTGCAAAGACCTTCGGCGCTGGTTCTACAGAGACCTATGATGCAGCGCTTAAGAACGGCGGTGTGATCACATGCTCTACCAAGGCTGGTCAGTCCTCCGTATATCAGGAAGGCGTAGAGTACTTCAACAATCAGCCGATCTATTCTAAGATCGTAGAGATGGGTACCCATGTAAAGGTTGTAGAGCAGAACGATTTCCACTATACATGCCGTCAGCAGGTTGCGACAGCCATCCAGAACATCATCGGCGGTGCGGATGTTGCGACGAGCCTTAAGGATGCCGAGGATCAGCTGAACTTCGCAATGGGCAACTAATAGCTGCAGGCTTTCGAAGCTAAAACAGTTTATACTGCTTCCGCTGAAGCTGTACATACTTATCCTACTTGTAAGAATCCGCGGAGCAAAAGCTCCGCGGATTTTTCATCGGAAGCGCTTGCCAGATGAAACCCCATGAGGCAGAAGCTTTCAGATAAGGAGTAAATAATAAACAGGATTTTCATCCGACTATACAGATGAAAGAAAGAATTTGGTTGAATTATGAATAAGAAAGAAAAAAGTGTTTTGTGGAAGCAGCATGCAGCCGGCTGGGTATTCCTGACACCGGCGACGATCCTTATTGCCTGGCTTAGCTTCTACCCGATGATCCAGGCGCTGTTTATGTCCTTTAAGACCGGCTCCAGTGCCCGTATGAAGTGGGCAAGTCCTTTCTTCTATAATTATGCAAGAATGTTTAAGGACAAGCTCTTCATCACATCTCTTGAGAATACATTCCTGTACCTCATCGTCGAGGTACCGATCATGCTGATCCTTGCGATCCTGCTGGCGCAGATTCTAAACAACAAGGATCTCCGTTTCAAGGGACTGTTCCGTACGATGGTTTTCCTGCCGTGTGCAACCTCCCTTGTATCCTATTCCCTGATTTTTAAGTCACTTTTTGCGACACAGGGCCTGATCAACACAATTTTCGTAAACCTTGGTATCTTCAAGGAGAACTTCAACTTCCTCGGTACGCCGTGGACGGCAAAGCTCATCATTATCATCGCTCTCATCTGGCGGTGGACCGGTTATAACATGGTTTTCTATCTTGCAGGTCTTCAGAACATCGAGTATTCCGTTTATGAAGCAGCAAAGATCGATGGTGCAAATGGCTGGCAGACCTTCTGGGGAATTACCGTTCCGCTTCTTAAGCCCGTTATCGTCATGACCTTCATCATGTCGATTAATGGTACTCTGCAGCTGTTCGATGAATCCGTCAACTTAACAGGCGGCGGTCCTGCAAACAGCACGATTACGATGTCTCATTACATTTACAACAACTCATTTGGACAGGGCGTAGCAAACTTTGGTTATGCGTCCGCACTTTCGTTCATCGTATTTATCATGGTTGCGATCCTCGCTTGGATCAATATGAAGGTAGGTGATACCCGTGACTGAGACAACTGTAAAGGTAAAGCAGAACAAATCCGCCACACAGCGGAGATTAATCCCGAGCTATATTTTTCTTGTGATATGGAGCTTCATTTCTGTATTTCCGCTCTACTGGATGATTACAGCGGCGACAAATACCTCTGTCGAGGTTGCACGAGGCAAGATCATCTTCGGCACCTATGCCGCGAAGAATTTTCAGCATCTTCTTGCAGCCGAGCCGCTCTGGAGAAACCTTGCGAACTCCTTCAAGTATTCGATCGTACAGACGGTGCTCTGCCTTCTCATCTGCTCGCTGGCCGGCTTCGGCTTCGAGCTCTACCATGATAAGGCAAAGGATAAGCTGTTCGGCATCCTTCTCCTTGCGATGATGGTGCCGCAGGTCGCGACGATGATTCCCTTGTTCCGGATGATTTCGAAGATGCATCTTCTCAATACCGTATGGGCCTTCATCCTGCCGTCCATCTCGACACCATTTATGATCATGATGTTCCGCCAGAATTCGAGAAACTTCCCGATCGACATCATGGAGGCGGCAAGACTCGACGGCCTCAATGAATTCCAGATCTTCTACCGGATGTATATGCCGGTGATGCGTTCCACTTATGCAGCAGCAGCCGTCATTACCTTCATGAACGCCTGGAACTCCTACATGTGGCCGAAGGTCGTCATGAACACGGATACCTCTGCCCAGACGATGCCGATGCTGATTGCGAACCTCGCTGCGGGCTATACCGTAGACTACGGTATGCTGATGATGGGTGTTCTGTTCTGTTCCGTACCGACGATGATCATCTTCTTCATTCTGCAGAAGCAATTTGCAGAAGGTATTACGGGTGCGGTCAAGTAATTGAATACCGGACGGTGCAACTCACCGAGGAAGGTTATGAGAAAACGCAGTTTCGTGTGGGGCTGTTCCAGGGCCCGCCTCTCGGCTACAGCCCGCGTTGACCAGCGGACGCTAAGCTCCCAGCACGGTAAAGCGTGTCGTGGTCTCGGCTACCGCCTCGGTCGGTTCGCAGCATGTGTGCCACTGGCACACGCTCACCGCTAAGCGCCGGGACGCGGGAGTACCCTGAAACAGTCCCACACGAAGCTGCGTTTTTATGCAAATTTTGCCGTGTGAGTTGCACCTGTATTTTGAAATATTTAAAAATATTTGATCGGTTGAAGAAGAGGAATAAAAATGATTAATGAAAATAAATTTGATTTAAACATGTTGAAAGATCCGAAAATTTTCAAAGTGAATTGTCTCCCTGCGCACTCGGATCATGTTGTATACAGAACAGATGAAGAATTAAAAAGGGGAGAGAACAGCTTTCGGGAGTGTCTTGATGGAATCTGGAAATTTCATTATGCGAAGAATCTGAAGGAGACGATTCCGGGATTTGAAAAGCTGGAATATGATGTTTCGGATTGGGATGATATCCGGGTACCGGCGCATATTCAGATGGAAGGCTATGACAAGCCGGCTTATGTCAATACGCAGTATCCGTGGGATGGAAGAGAAGCCATCAAGCCTGGTGAGATTCCGGAGCATTTCAATCCGGTGGCAAGTTATGTCACATTCTTTAATGTGCCAGCACGTATGCAGGGTCAGCCGCTGTTTATCTGCTTCGAGGGCGTGGAATCAGGTTTTGCGCTATATCTCAATGGTCAGTTCGTCGGCTACAGTGAGGATAGTTTTACACCGTCTGCGTTTGAATTGACACCGTATCTTAGGGATGGTGAAAATAAGCTGGCAGTGCAGGTCTTCAAGTGGACGGCCGGCAGCTTCTTCGAGGACCAGGATTTCTATCGTTTCTCTGGTATCTTTCGTGATGTGTATCTTTATACAGAACCATCTGTACATGTGTCTGATGTGCGCATTAAGGCGATGCCGGATGCAGAGCTTACGGAAGCAGATTTTCGTGTCAGCATGCAGCTCACGAAAGCGGAAGGCTCCGTAGAATATGTGCTCATGAAGGATGGACAGCGTATTGTCGGCGGCAAGGTTCCCTGTGCATCTACTAGTCTCGAGATCAACGCTACAATTGATCATCCGATTCTTTGGAGTGCAGAAGCGCCTGAACTTTATGATCTCACGCTGCATGTTTATGATGATAATGATGTGCTTCAGGAGGTATTCCGGCAGCATGTCGGCTTCCGCCGCTTCGAGATGAAGGACGGCATCATGACCATCAATGGAAAGCGCATCGTGTTCCATGGTGTCAACCGGCATGAATTTGGCTGCGATTCCGGAAGAGTGGTGACACGCGAGGAAGTACGGCAGGACATCATTACGATGAAACGTAACAATATTAACGCAGTCCGTACCTGCCATTATCCGGATGCATCCTACATCTATGAACTCTGCGATGAATATGGTCTTTACATGATCGCAGAGTCCAACATGGAAACACATGGAACCTGGGATATGATTGCCCGTGGGCAGAAGCCGATTTCTGAAGCACTGCCTGGTGACAGCGAGGAATATCTACCGCTCACACTGGATCGTCAGAATTCGAACTTCCAGCTTCACAAAAATCATCCGGCAATCCTCATCTGGTCGATCGGTAATGAATCCCTGGGCGGCAGTATGACGGTAAAGCTTGCCGATTTCTTCCGGGAGAAGGATGATTCCCGCCTTGTGCATTATGAGGGGACAGCACATGATCGCCGATTCCCGGACGCTACCGATATGGAGTCCGAGATGTATACGACCCCGCGGGACTGTGAGAAGTTCATCAAGGAAAATCCGGAGAAGCCTTTTATTCTTTGCGAATATCTCCACTCCATGGGCAACTCGACCGGCAATATGTTTAAGTACATTGACCTCGAGGAGCGGCTTCCGAAGTATCAGGGCGGCTTCATATGGGATTTTGTAGACCAGACCATCCGTACGACGAACCGCTATGGCGAGGAATACCAGGCCTACGGCGGTGACTGCGGCGAGCGTCCAACAGATTACGACTTCAGCGCAAACGGCATTTGTGATGCAGCACATCGCCCGTATGCGAAGATGCAGGAGGTAAAGTTCTGCTATCAGAACATCAAACTCCTTGTGTCTGATACCGATGTCCGGATCATCAATAAAAATCTGTTTATTAATGCCAATGCTTACATCTGCGACGTAAGGGTGGAGAAGGAAGGTCGTCTTGTAGCAGAGCATGCACTTGAAATTGACGTACCAGCTCTTTCGGAAAAGACCTATCCGCTTCCGGTCGAAAAGGAAACAGCGCCGGGAGAGTATGTGATTACCGTTTCACTGAAGCTTCGTGAGAAGACACTCTGGGCGGAGCAGGGCTATGAGATTGCCTTCGGGCAGGGCGTGTACAGCATCCCTGCTGAAGGCAGTTCGGCTCAGAATCTGGATGCTGACGTATTAAATCGCGTAGAAGCTGCCAGCGCAAAGAGGGTGAAATCCAGCCTGGTTGAAACAGAATATAATCCGGGACTGCGTAAGATGTCGGCATTGTCCGAGACAACTCTAGATACGGATGAGGGCAGACTGACCGTGACCTATGGTTCTGTCAATGTCGGCGTCCGCGGCGAACATTTCTTCGTGCGGTTATCGAACCTGAAGGGCGGCATCACTTCCTATATCTATGGAGGCAAGGAATACATCAAGGATATTCCGCGTCCGAACTTCTGGCGTGCACCGACGCAGAATGATATCGGGAACCAAATGGGCAAACGCTACGGCTTCTGGAAGCTCGCATCGCTGTATCAGACGACGCTACCGCTCGAAGGGCAGACGGATGAGGCACTTGGCCGTGAAATCATGTCCTATCCGGAGGTTGCTGTAGATGATCAACATGTGTATATCCGCTTTAAACATTGGCTGCCGCAGGTTCGCAGCTTCGTCGTGACGACTTACTGTGTGACAGCCGACGGTACCGTCACGGTCAGCATGGATTACAACCCGGATGGTGAGAAGCTTAGCCCGATGCCGGAGTTTTCCTTTATGATGAAGCTTTCGCCGGAGCTTTCGCACATGACCTACTATGGCAGAGGCCCGGAGGAAAATTATTGTGATCGAAATCTCGGCGCAAAGCTTGGGGTATATGAAACGGATGTAAAGGACAACGTGCAGCCGTATATTGTGCCGCAGGAGACCGGCAACCGTACCGGCGTACGTTGGGCGAAGCTTACTGACCGTCGTGGACACGGACTTCTTTTCAAGGGCGTATCCGAAGATGGTATGCGGCATGAAGCAGATGTAGATCCGTATGCTTCAAAACCGGGCACGATGGAATTCTCTGCAATTCCTTACACGCCAGATCAGCTTGAAGAAGCGCAGCATCCATACGAACTGCCGCGCATCGAAAACACGGTTGTTCGCGTTAGCCTGAAGAAGATGGGCATCGGTGGTGACAACTCCTGGGGCGCCGTCACGCATGATGAATTCCTTCTGTCCGGTGACCACCCGCACCACTTCGTATTTTCATTCAGAGGTCTATAAAAACAGAAAGGGACTGTCGTACAGAGCAGGCGAGAGATTTCGCCTGCTCTGTGCGACAGTCCCTTTCGTCTGTGTAGCCAAGAAATTGCAAGATACAGGTGCCGACTTTACAAAACTATGATATAATGTTTACCGGCTTAAGTCGGTCCGGACGATTTGTAAAATATATGTAAAGAACAGGTACAATGTGGTGCCCGGATCCTTCACAAAGGAGAAAACGTATGTCTATCGGACTTCTGTCCAACATATTTACCCTTTTCGGCGGTCTCGGTATGTTCCTTTACGGCATGACAGTCATGAGCGACGGCATGCAAAAGGCAGCGGGCTCGAAAATGTCCGGCTTTATCGACATGGTGACAAAAAACCGCTTTATGGCGGTGCTTCTTGGCGCCGGTATCACTGCGCTGATCCAGTCTTCTTCAGCGACGACGGTTATGGTTGTCGGCTTCGTTAACGCCGGAGTCCTGAATCTTTCCCAGTCGGTTGGTATCATCATGGGTGCGAACATCGGTACGACGATCACAGCCTGGATGGTTTCTCTTACGCAGGTATCTAGCGATATGCTTGCGATTCTTAAGCCGGAATATTTTGCACCGGTGTTGATTGGTTTCGGCGCTTTCCGAATGCTTCTTGGGAAGAAAGGTACGGATGATCTTGGTGGCACGATCTGTATGGGTGTCGGCCTGATCTTTATCGGCCTTCAGTTTATGGGGAAGGCAGTTGAGCCCTATGCTGATTCTCCGATGTTTGCAACGGCGTTCCTTTTATTCGGAAGAAATCCGGTTCTTGGTATCCTGGCTGGCGCCATCATCACTGGTATTATTCAGTCTTCGGCGGCTTCGGTTTCTATCCTTCAGACACTTGCGCTCGCAGGTGCAGTTCCTCGTGCTTCAGGCTTTTACATTACGCTTGGTCAGAACATCGGTACCTGCGTAACAGCGATGATTTCGTCGACAGGTACTTCAAGAACTGCGAAACGTGCCGCATGTATTCATTTGCTTTTCAATGTGACCGGCGCTGTGATTTTCGGCGTTGTCATTTTCGCCGCAAGTCTTTTTCAACCTGCATTTTTCAGCAGCAATCTGACGCCGGTTGAAATTTCTATTTTCCATACTATTTTCAATGTCAGCTGTACGTTGATTCTATTCCCGTTTGGAGATGCTTTGGTAAAGATGTCCGATATTCTCGTCCGAAAGGAAAAGGTACAGGATACCGGCATTTCGACGCAGGAGGAGCTTGCCGAGCATGAGGAGCAGCGTATGCTCCGGCATCTTGACGATCGTATGCTGGAGTCTCCGGCAATCGCAATTTCTGCGACGAGAACCGAGGTTGTCAATCTCGGACGTATCGTTTCTACGAATATTGCAGAGGCCTGTGAGTCGATGGCGAAGCCGGATGATGCCCGGATCCAGGAGGTTTACGGCCGCGAGAAGCTTATTGATCGGATGACACATCTTCTCACGAATTATCTGATTCGTATCAATCAGCTTTCTCTTTCAGATGCGCAGAAGCTGGATACCACGGTGATGATGAATATCATTACGGATGTCGAGAGAATCGGCGACTATGCTGAAAACATTTCTGAAAAAGCCGAGTATATGCGGAAAAACGGTATCACTTTCTCGGATGTTGGACAGAAGGATCTCCGAAAGATTTCTCTGAAAGCACAGGAGAGTATGAATACCGCACTAAATGCCTATGAGGATAATGACCTCGACCGGGCGATCCTCGCGGACCGGCTGGAGGATCAGGTCGATGAGATGGAGCGCAGCATGCGGAAGAGCCACATGGAGCGCCTCGCCAATGGCGAATGCAACACCTCCGCCGGCGTCGTTTTCCTCGATGTCATCAGCTACCTTGAAAGAGTCTCCGATCACGGCAACAATGTCGCCGGCTATGTCGTAGATCGCTATAATACTAAGAAAATAACTTCTGCTTAACCCTTCATTCTTTACATTTCCTTTGATTCAGCGTAGAATTTCTATGTTTTATTCGGGATAAATAGCAGAGGGGGCTGTGATGGAGACGACCTGGAGGGACAAGCATACAGTGAAGCCGGAAAAGCACTATATGTCCGTGAAGTGGCATGAGCATATCGTGGACGGTGATGTCAAGGTGAAGGAAGCGACACTGAAGGAACGGACGATGGTGATCGGCCGGGTCGGCATCATGGATTTGGCGACCGGGACCAGCGCCTGGCGTGTGCTTGATAATATGAACCATGTCGGGAAGAAGCTTGGCGTGATTGTGACAGCCGATATTGGCCTTTTATCGATCAGCTTTACCTGTATGGAAGGATCCGAACAGTGCAGTCTGACACTTTCCCTGCCGACGACCGGGATCAATACAGAACGCCTCTATATGTTGAATCGGTTTCTTCGCGATTTTGACGATTGTGATGGGGATATGACACTCCAGGAGATCCATGACCGCCTGGATGATATCCAGCATAAGAAGGGCAATTATTCATCTCTGCAGGTTGGATTCGCATCTGGTCTCGCGTGCTGCGGGTTCACATTTTTACTGGGTGGTGGCCCGATCGAGATGTTCTGCGCCTTTTTAGGCGCCGGCTTCGGTAATTTTGTCCGCCGACTTCTCATTGACCGGCATATTTCATTGATTCCGAATACGGTCATCGGTGTTTCGGCTGCCTGCATTATTAATATTCTTGCTTACCGGCTTTTGGAGCTCTTCTTCGGTATTTCTCCTGAGCATGAAGCAGGCTATATCTGCGCGATGCTTTTTATCATTCCGGGATTTCCTCTGATCACAGGTGGTATCGACCTTGCAAAATCGCATATGCGGTCGGGACTGGAGCGGGGAAGCTATGCGATCATGATTATTACGGTTGCTACTTTGACAGGCTGGGTGGTAGCACAGACCTTTGGATTTCATCCGCAGGATTTTATCGAATACGATCTGCATCCTTCTATTCGGATCGTGCTCTGGCTTATTACCAGTTTTATGGGAGTCTTCGGTTTCTCGCAGATGTATGATTCTCCGATAAAGATGGCAGCGAGAGCAGGAGTGATCGGAGCGATTGCCAATACGCTCCGCCTTATTCTCGCAAATTATGCTGGTATTACGCCTTCCATAGCAGCGTTGATTGGCGCTTTTTCAGCCGGCCTCATGGCGGCTTATGGCGTCCGTAGATTTCATTATCCTCGTATCACGTTATCCGTTCCATCCATCGTTATCATGGTGCCGGGACTCTTTATGTATCGTGCAGTCTATAATTTCGGCATCGGAGAGATGAGTGTAGGAGCGGACTGGCTGATTCGGGCGATATTTCTCGTGATGGCTTTACCACTTGGCTTGATTTTTGCAAGGATTCTGACTGACCCGAGATACTTAAAATCAGTTTGACGATACCAGTGCTTTAGGATGAAAGCTGCATATGAGATTGTCGGAAACGGATTGATGCGCACTGATCTTTGATAAAGATATTGCGCTTTTATAAGGAGAGAATTTTGGCGAAAACAACCACCAAAAATATGACAGAGGGTAATATTCCTCGTCTGATCCTGGAATTTGCCCTGCCTCTTATGCTCGGGAATATCTTCCAGATGATGTATAACACCGTAGACTCTATCGTCGTCGGCAATTTCGTCGGGAAGGAAGCGCTCGCAGCCGTCGGTTCTACGACGATGATTACAAACATGGCCATCTTTTTCTTCAATGGCTTTTCTATCGGCGCAGGTGTGATCATTGGCCGGTATTTCGGCGCCGGCAATCACCGAAAGCTTCATGAAGCGATTGAGACGACCATGACGATGACCTTTATCTTTAGCATCGCGTTTACTTTTATTGGAATCTGGGCGGTTCCCTTCATGCTTCGGTTTATGGCGACACCGGACGACGTTTTCGAACCGGCTACGACATATCTTAATATTTATTTCGGCGGGATTTCCGGGCTTTTAGTCTATAATATGGGCTCCGGCATCCTCCGTGCGGTCGGAGATACGACGCGGCCACTCTATTTTCTGATTCTTACGAGTATACTGAACATTTTTGGAGATCTTCTTTTTGTGCTCGTATTTCATATGGGGATCGCCGGTGTGGCCTGGGCAACCATCATTTCGCAATTTATTTCAGCGATACTTACATTACTGCTTCTCCTGCGTACAGAAGATGTCTATAAGCTGACGCTTCATGATCTCCGGATCAACGGACCACTGCTATCTGATATCTTTGCCGTTGGCCTCCCCGCTGGCATTCAGTCCGTCATTACCGCATTTTCAAATGTTTTTGTCCAGTCCTATATCAATTTCTTTGGATCGACTGTCATGGCAGGATGGGCATGCTATAACAAGATCGATGCCTTCATCATGCTGCCGATGCAGAGCATGGCGATGGCTGCAACCACCTTCGTCAGTCAGAACATCGGGGCTAAAAAATACAAACGTGCCAATGACGGCGGCATGATCGCAGTTGGCCTGTGCCTTTTGATCGTTTTTGTCATTGCTGTTTTGATTTTTACATTCGCACCCTGGACAATGCGGCTGTTTACCCAGGATGAGGGCGTCATCGAATCCGGCGTGCGATTCTTAAGACTCAATGTCTTTTTCCTCCTTTGTAACACTGTAAACCACGTATTGGCCGGCAGCCTCCGCGGCCGCGGTGATTCTACCGGACCGATGGTCATCATGCTCCTCGGTTTCGTAGCCGTCCGCCAGACCTATCTCTTCATCATGACACGCTTCGTTGCAAACACCGCATCCATCGTAGGCTTCGGTTATCCAGTAGGCTGGACCGCCACCTGTATCATGGAGCTCCTATACTTCGAACTGAAATGGCGCCACCGTTCTGACGCATAATAATAGAATTAAGATTTTACAAAAGAAAAAGGTGATGTGAAACGTCCCACCCGATAGCATTCAAATGCCATCGAGCGGGACGTTTCACATCACCTTTTTGTAAAGTTTCCCGCGAAGCCGTAAGCGAAGCTTTACAAAAACTTTAAAGAAGCCATGAATGAGACTTTACATAAACTTTATATAGTGTATCGCGGACAAAGAGATAAGGAAATGTCCGAAGAATCGTTCATTCTATATGGAGGAGAGACGAATTATGAAAAAGAACATGACGAACGTTATCGCTATGGCACTTACAACTGCTATGGCATTCGCCGGTGTAACTGCATGTGGCAGTTCATCGACTACGACGACAGCTGCCGCTACTGAGGCTGCTACTACTGCTGCAGCGACGACAGCCGCTGCGGCAGATACCGCTGCTGACACAACTGCTGCTACAACTACAGCTGCTGCTGAACCGGCCGGAGATGTAAGTGGTGAGCTTCATGCCGCTGGTTCTTCTGCACTTCAGCCGCTCGCACAGGCTGCTGCGGATCTTTTCATGGACAAATACCCGGATGCAAACGTATTTGTAGATGGCGGCGGTTCCGGTACAGGCCTTAAGCAGGTCGCTGCAGATGCAATCGATATCGGTAACTCTGATGTCTATGCAGAGGAGAAGCTCGATGCCGATCAGGCAAAGGATCTCGTCGATCATCAGGTCTGCACGATCACGATGGCTCCGGTTGTTAACAAGGATCTCGGTGTTACGAACCTTACAACTGAGCAGCTGACAGATATCTTTACAGCAAAGACCACAAACTGGAAAGATGTCGGCGGTCCTGATGAGGAGATCCTCCTTGTAACAAGACCTGCAACCTCTGGTACGAGAGCCACTTTCAAGACATGGGCACTGAATGGCGCCGAAGAAGCTTCCAATGAGTCTCTTGAGACCGATGACTCTGGTACGCTTCTTCAGACCGTACAGGATAACAAGGGTGCTATTGGTTATGTAGCTCTTTCTTACCTTGTAAATAATGACGCTGTACAGGCCGTTTCTATCGATGGCGTAGAGCCTTCTCTTGAGAATACCTACAACGGTACCTACAAGGTATGGGCTTATGAGCATATGTACACGAAGGGCGATGGTTCTGACATCGCACAGGTCTTCATCAACTACATGATGGGCGATGAGTTTGCACCTGAAATCGAGAAGATGGGTTATGGCGTTTCTTCGAAGCTTAGCGCTGATGCTGCTGATAGCCACAAGAAGTAATGCACTTACATAAAAAATTGCTGGCGTTAAATAAAGTATAGTGCCCCGTTCGGGATAGGAAGAACTCCGGGGCTGGCAGCGGAGAAGCAGAGCGATGAAACCGCCCACTGCCAGCCTCGGGGTTTTTGCAAAGGAGATTTATGGATAAGTTCAGAAGGGAATACGGCGGACGTTCACTCGTTACGATCTGTGGTGCGTTTATCATCGTACTGACAGTCTCGATCGGCCTGTTCCTGTTTATAAAGGGATCGGGAACCTTTACCAAATATCATCATTCGGTTTTCGAGTTTCTGTTTTCGTCAGACTTTAATCCGATGGACGCTCCTGGACAGTATGGAGGAACCGTCGGCGCTGCGGTACCGATCGTCGGATCACTGCTGACCTGCGGTCTTGCGCTCCTGATTGCAACACCTTTCAGCATCGCCGCTGCTGTATTCATTACAGAGATTGCACCTGTTGCTGGTAAAAAGGTGTTTCAGCCGGCGATAGAGATATTCGTTGGTATTCCTTCTGTGGTTTATGGCTGGATTGGACTTTCTCTTCTGGTTCCGTGGATCAAAAATGCCTTTCACCTGAAGGCGGGCTTTTCCGTACTTGGCGCCGGTATCGTGCTGGCGATCATGATCTTCCCGACGATCACGACACTTTCAGCCGATGCGATTCGGAGTGTTCCGATGGATTATCGGAAAGCTGCTTATGGCCTCGGTTCTACGAGATGGCAGATGATCTGGCATGTTGTGCTGCCGGCTTCTTTATCAGGTATCCTTACCGGCATCATTATGGGTCTTTCGAGAGCATTTGGTGAAGCGCTGGCGGTAGCCATGGTTATCGGCAAGACGAGAGCGTTCCCGAAGAATATCTTTTCTCCCACCATCAATTTGACCGCTGCCATTGCGGCGGATATGACCGGTTCTACAGACGGTGGTGAGTTTAATCTCGCACTTTGGTCGATGGCATTACTTCTTTTCATCATTTCGATACTCTTTATCGTTCTGATCCATGTGATCGATGCAAAGAGCAAGAAGAAGCTTGCAGGATAAGGAGGTAATCATGGACGGAAACATTGTAAACCTGGGGACTTCCGAAACTGTGAAGGCGACCGTGGTCACGAAAAGGGAGGAAGGCATGAATGATGAAATGAGAAGGCGGATTCGAAACGCGAATCGTGTGGATCGTATCATGACAGGGATTCTGTATGGCGTGGGCGGATTCTTTCTGATCCTGCTCATTCTTCTCGCAGGATACATCATCATCAAAGGGATCCTCGATTTTCAGCCGGAATTTTTTTCGTTTTCGAGAAAGGGCATCGGGAATCAGCTTTTTAATACCGTATATCTCGTATTTTTGTCTCTGCTCATCAGTGTACCGCTTGGTATTGCCGCAGGCATTTATATGGCTGAGTATGCAGGCGATAACATGTTGACGAAGGCAATCCGTGTCAGCATGGAGTCCCTTTCCTCGCTGCCATCAATCGTCATTGGCCTTTTCGGTTATCTCGTATTTATCCTGATGACGCCTTTTGATACGAACCTTTTAGCTGGCGCTTTAGCAGTATCCATCCTTAGCCTTCCATCGATTACGACGACGACCGAGGATGCGATCCGCTCGCTCCCGAAGAGCTACAAACGCGGCAGTATGGGACTCGGTGCTACGCAGTGGGAGGCCATCACAACGGTGCTTTTACCGGCATGCACACCACGTATCATCACAGGCGTGATCCTCGCCGCCGGACGTGGCTTCGGTGAAGCCGCGGCACTTCTTTATACAGCGGGTCAGAGCACTAGAATCAACTGGTCTGATTGGAATCTTTTATCATCCCGTTGCCCGCTGAATCCGATGCGTCCTGGTGAAACGCTGGCACTTCATATCTGGGTACTTCGTACCGAGGGCTCGATGAACGCGAATGCGACGGAGATTGCCAATGTTTCCGCCGCGATCCTCGTCGTTCTAACGCTCGTTTTCAGTTTGACAGCAAGATATATGAGTGATCGCATCACGAAAAAGGCGACCGGTGAGTCAGCGTGATATAAGCCTTAGATGTAAGCATTATTTATAAGAGGATAATTATGGCAGAAGAAATGACAAAAGCAGTACAGGAACATGATGATAAGATCACGGTAAAGGATCTCGATCTTTATTATGGTTCTTTCCAGGCACTGAAAAAAATCAATCTGACGATCAAAAAAAATGAGATTACGGCACTGATCGGCCCTTCCGGCTGCGGCAAATCAACGTTTCTAAAAACTTTAAACCGTATGAACGATCTCGAGAAGGGTGTAAAGATTGAAGGGGATGTAAGACTCGATGGCAAGGATATCTTTAAGGATATGGATGCGATCGAGCTCCGGAAACGAGTCGGCATGGTTTTTCAGCAGCCGAATCCTTTCCCAAAATCTGTATATGATAATGTGGCCTATGGGCCAAGAATAAATGGCATTAAGAACAAGGCTAAGCTCGATGAAATCGTAGAACGTTCGCTTAAGCAGGCGGCGATCTGGGATGAGCTGAAGGACAGACTGAAGAAAAGTGCACTCGGTCTTTCCGGTGGTCAGCAGCAGAGACTTTGTATCGCGAGAACGCTTGCGGTAGAGCCGGAAGTGATCCTCATGGATGAGCCGACTTCTGCACTGGATCCGATCTCGACCTCAAAGATCGAGGATCTCGCAACAGAGCTTAAGCAGCATTATACGATCGTCATTGTCACCCATAATATGCAGCAGGCCGTCCGTATCTCAGATAAAACGGCGTTCTTCCTGCTTGGCGAGATGATAGAGTTTGGCGTAACAGAACAGATTTTCTCGAATCCGAAGGATCCGAAAACGGAACAGTATATCACAGGGAGGTTCGGTTAAATGCGTAATCATTTTGATGAACAGCTTCATGATCTTAACAGAAACATGATCGCCATGGGATCCCTTTGCGAAAAAGCGATTGATACCGCAATCGTAGCGCTCGCAACCGGTGATATGGATAAGGCAAAACTTGTGATCGATACCGGTGAGGAAATCGATCATAAGGAACGTGAAATCGAGGATATGTGCTTAAAGCTTCTCATGCAGCAGCAGCCTGTAGCTAAGGATCTTCGTACGATTTCATCTGCATTGAAGATGGTATCGGATCTTGAAAGAATCGGCGATCAGTCTGAGGATATTGCGGAGATCGTTACCATGCAGAACATTTCATCCTCGGATGATACCGATGAGATTCTTAACATGGCAAAGGCCGCTAGCGGCATGGTAACAGATGCAATTGATGCTTTTGTAAACCGGGATCTCGAAAAAGCGAAAAAAGTCATTGCAGATGACGATACAGTAGATGATTATTTTGATAGAATAAAGAAAATGCTTGCCGGACATATCGGGCACGAGGAAGCGGATCTTGAAAAGCTTCTGGATCTTCTGATGGTTTCCAAATACCTCGAGCGTATCGGCGATCATTCTGTCAATATCGCACAATGGGTAATCTTCATGATTACCGGTGTACTGGAGGGTAATACGACGTGAGTATGATTTTCTGTGTTGAGGATGATGAGGCTGCTGCTAACATCGCCGCCTATGCGTTGGAATCCGCCGGATTCGGCGTCAAGGTATTTTCGGAGGGGCAGAGCTTCCTTCGGGCATTACAGAAGGAGAAACCGTCTCTTGTGCTTCTCGATATCATGCTGCCCGGTGGGAAGGATGGCATCTCCATCCTGAAAACCATGCGGAGTGATACAGAGACTGAAAATATTCCTGTGATCATGACAACCGCAAAGGGAACAGAATATGATAAGGTTAAAGGCCTCGACCTCGGTGCGGATGATTATCTCGTGAAGCCCTTCGGCATGCTGGAGATGGTTTCTCGTGTTCGTGCCGTGCTTCGGAGAACAGAAAAGAAGCATACGGAGGCGGAAACCTTATCTGTTCCTGGCATCATTCTTAACAGAACAAATCATACCGTGATGGTGGATGGAAATCCGCTTGAGCTCACCCTGAAGGAGTTTTCTCTTCTTGAACTTTTTATGGCACATCCCGGTCGTGTCTTTGACCGGGAGACACTTCTTACCAAAATCTGGAATACAGACTACGCCGGAGACACCAGAACCGTTGATGTACATATCGGTACGCTTCGTACAAAACTTGGAAAATATGCCGGTATGATCGAAACAGTCCGCGGTATCGGCTACAGACTGGAGGCGGTATGACAAAACGAATCTTCAAATATATGGAGACGACGATCCTGCTGACACTTGTGGCAGGATTTTTTGCTATTTTGCTTGCATTATACAGCTATTTCGGCGCGGTACAGATCAATCAGCTGAATGTTGAGACCGATCTTGCCGCAAGAGGGGTAGAAACGGCAGGTGAGGACTATCTATCCAGCCTGATTCTGAAAAATCCTGCAACCAGAATCACGTTGATCGATCAGGACGGAACTGTGCTGTATGACAACAAGGCGGATCCCGCCACCATGGAAAATCACAGTGACAGACCGGAATTCCAGGAGGCGATACAATCTGGCGTCGGCGATAGTACGAGATTTTCGAACACATTGACAACCGAGATGCTGTACAGTGCGAAACGACTTTCAGACGGAAAAGTGCTGAGAATCGCTGAGAGCCGCAATACGGTGCTTACGATCGCGATGGGTATGGTTGCACCGATGCTCTGGATCTTTGTCCTTCTTCTTATCGTGAACTGGATTTCAGCGATGCATGTTTCAAAACGTATCATTGAACCCCTCAACAATATCGATCTCGATCATCCGATTGACAATGATACCTACCCGGAGGTTTCACCTCTGCTCCGGCGGATTCACCAGCAGCAGGAAGAAATCGCAAAGCAGCAGGAGGAGCTTGCCCGTACAGAGAAAGAAATCACGACTGTTACGAATCACATGGAAGAAGGCCTCATGATGATCTCTGAAGCGGGCCGGGTTCTAAGCATTAACACGAAGGCGCAGAAGCTTCTTCATACCGATGCGGACTGTCTTGGAAGCGATATTCTGACGCTGGAACGACGCATCGAATTTCAGGAAGCTCTGGATGCGGCAACGGAAGGAAAGCATGGCGAAGCAATCCTTACCTATAGCGGACATACCTATCAGGTCGATATCAGCCCGATCGCAGAAGGCGAACATACGAGCGGCATGGTTGTACTGTTTTTCGATGTTACAGAGAAGATCAATGCAGAGAACGTACGTCGGGAATTTTCCAGTAATGTTTCTCATGAGCTGAAAACACCGCTCCATACGATATCCGGTTGTGCAGAGCTTCTCGAAAGCGGTGGCGTGAAGCCGGAAGATACGAAGCATTTTATTCACCTCATCTATCAGGAAACACAGCGGATGATCTCTCTTGTGGAGGATATCCTGTATATATCTCATCTCGATGAGGGCGCTGTCGATCTGAAATGGGAGGAACTGAATCTTCACGATATTGCGGAAAAGACGATTGATAATCTTCAAGCAGAGGCGGAAAAGAAAAATGTGACAATGACACTGGAAGGAGATTCTGCTCCGATTTTTGGAATCCGGCGGCTGATGGAAAGCATCGCCTTTAATCTCATTGATAATGCAATCAAATATAATAAAGAAAACGGTACGGTAGATGTCAGCGTGAAAGATCTCGGAGATAAAATTCGTTTTAGTGTTGCTGATTCGGGCATCGGTATTCCAGAGGATGACATCCCACGTATCTTTGAACGATTTTATCGTGTTGATAAAAGTCATTCCCGCGAAATCGGCGGTACAGGACTGGGACTTTCTATTGTGAAGCATGCGGCAATCCTTCAACATGCTAAGATCGATGTCCAAAGTGTTCCGGAGCAAGGAACCATGTTCTCCATCACTTTTGATAAAGAAGAATGTAAAAAACAGGCCGAAGCACAGGATGAAACATTATAGAGCTTCATGTTTCACAACGTAGATGAGCTCCGGATGACGCAATTGGATCGGTTTCGGTCATCCGGAACTTTAACGCGTGCAATTATTTGACATGTTTCCGGCCGTGTGTTATCATCTTTTTAGCAAAGATGACACATCGAAAGGCAGGGCAGTCAGATGAAATTTGCAGAAAAGGTGCATGATCTCCGGAAAAAGAAGCATTATACGCAGGATGAGCTTGCGAAGCTCGTAGGCGTCAGTAAGAGAACACTTGCTGGCTATGAGGGCGGCAACCGGTATCCGAAGCAGAGAGAGGTTTACCGGAAGCTTGCGGATGTGCTGGATTGTGATGTCAACTATCTTCTTGCAGAGGATGAAGCATTTATCGCCGATGCAGCGGATCTGTACGGAACCAGAGGGAAGGAACAGGCAGAAGAAGCAGTCAATGTACTGTCCGGACTTTTTGCCGGCGGTGAACTTTCTGATACAGACCGTGACGCTGTGATGCGTGCACTGCAGGAGGCGTATTGGAACTGCAAGGAAGATAATCGAAAATATACGCCATTCCATTTCAAGGATGACCTGAACGGGTGATGACATGACGGATTCAAAGGAAATCTATGACAGAGCAGAGAAGCTCTGCCGGCGTTTTGATACCCGGAATCCCGAAGAAATTGCGAAGAGCCTTGGCATCGTCATCTATGACAATCTGGAAACAGAAAAGCTTCTGGGCATGTATGTCGTCCGTTGGAAGCATCGTATGATTTTTGTAAGGCAGAATCTATCCCGTGATGCAAGACGTCTCGTCATCGCGCATGAGCTTGGACATGATCAGCAACATCGTGAGCTTGCAAGTGAAGGACTGCTGCAGGAGTTCACCCTGTTTAATATGAAAAACCGTACGGAGTATGAGGCCAATGCTTTTGCCGCGCACATCCTACTTCCTACGGAGGATGTACTGGCCTGCCTGGAGGACGGGTATGATGCTGTCCAGGCGGCTTCTGCACTTTCCGTAGATATTAATCTTTTGCTCATTAAGGTGATGGAGATGAATAAGATTGGCTTTCATCTTAGAGTTCCGGTGACACCGGACAGCTGTTTCCTTGCCCATGTGGCACCGACAGAAGAGTAGTATCGGAGCGAGAGATGAAGAGACCGGACGCGCATCTTGTGAGGATCGGTGTTTGCATCGTACTTTTCTTTGCAACGCTGGTTCTTTCTTTTTTTTATGTAAACAGAATACAGAGCCTGCATACAGATCCTGATACCACTCACGTGTATCGCTATCATATCTCCATGATACCGAGTGGCTTTAACAGTACCTTCTGGGAGAGGGTTCTAGATGGGGCCCGGGCGGAAGCAGAGAAGCAGGATGCCTATGTTGAGCTTGCGGGGCAGGGCTTCTCAGATGATATGACAGAGACAGAGCTTCTCGACATGGCATACTACAGCTATACGGATGGCATCATCTTGTATCCGGAGGATTCCCCTGATGTTGAAACAGAAATCAACAAAATCGTCGAAAGTGGCATACCAGTCATCACAGTAGGTAAGGATAGCCAGGGATCGCACAGAAACGGCTTCGTGGGAGTCAACGACTATTTCCTCGGGCAGACCTATGGGAGGGAGCTCGAAAAACGCTTCAGTGGCAGGGGAAATCAGCTCGTCGCTGTTCTTTATCCGGGGAAAAATTTCAACGCAGAAAGCCGTTCCTGGTTTATGCAGGGACTGGTGCATACGGTTGAACGTGATAAGTTTTCCTTTGGAAACTACATCGTCCATGAAGAGGATGGTCTTTCCGATGCAGAGAATCTGATCACAGAGCTTCTGACCGGGGATGGAGATGCCAGGATGCCGGATATCATATTGTGCCTAAACAGTACGATTTCTGACAATGCCTGTAGTATCATTGCGGACCGTGGCCTCAGCGGTACGATCAGTGTGATCGGCTTCAACACCTCCGAGCAGATTCTTCAGGCGATACGGAGCGGGGATCTCTTATTTACTGTCGTGACAAATCCCGAAACGCTTGGGAAGCAGGCAGTCGGCGAAGTCTTACGATATCTTCAGTATCATGTTGTGAACTTTTCTACCAATGTTTCCCTGGAGGTACTCGATCAGGACAATATCGGACAACTTGAAGATGTATATAAAAGCGAGGAGGCGGACGATGAAAAAACTGCACTTCCCTGAGTTTAACCGTCTGTCACTCCGCAGCAAGCTTCTGTTTCCGGTGATGGGCGTCACACTTTTACTCCTTTTATTGAATCTTTTTATGTTTCTCGGGACCAATCATTCGATCCGTAATCTCGACAGTGTTTATGAATCTAGCATTCAGATTAATGCACTGGAGGAAGCAACGTTAGAAACTGAAAAGTATTTTACGGATTATATGAATACCCGGAGTGATGATGCCTTTCAGCATTTTCGGATTTCCATGGCCAACATGAAGGAAATGACAGATCAGATTCAAGCGGAGGTTACCGGAAATCCGGCAAGTCTTTTAGACCGGGAGATTTTTTACCTATCTGCCTCCTCGTATGATATGTTTGTGAGCCAAAGAAATGAGCTCATGAACATATCATTTTTTGTTTGTATAGCGGATGGACATCCTGAAGGTTCTCTTTACCCAGATCCCGCACATACAGTCAACATTGTTTCTTTATAAAAAGGTTATCCATGAGTATGATATCAGCAGAGTCTGATGTCCTGAGGCACTGCCTTTCCTCCTCGTATGATATGTTTGTGAGCCAAAGAAATGAGCTCATGAACATATCATTTTTGTTTGTATAGCGGATGGACATCCTGAAGGTTCTCTTTACCCAGATCCCGCACATACAGTCAACATTGTTTCTTT
>Ga0256404_1001155_pt1 | contig 66111 bp, 49 predicted proteins | sample RumenRJG_01DNA_FD_185990 | JGI IMG/M metagenome (GOLD analysis project Ga0256404, IMG submission 185990) | Bovine rumen microbial communities from Lethbridge, Alberta, Canada - RJG_01 | ecosystem: Host-associated > Mammals > Digestive system > Stomach > Rumen | place: Canada: Alberta | collected... | reverse complement strand
TAGGCGTAGTAGTAATTACGCCTGCAAAAATAAAAATTTAATGCGAACTTTTGTCGTCTAGACAACCAATATCCATTAGCATCTGCGGCAAAAAGTTCGCATTAAATAAAAGTTCGCATAACACACCTAATGCGAACGTTCGCATTAGGTGTGAGAGGACGGTGAACACGAAAATAGGAGATAAGCACCTATGATTAGTGTTTACCTCCTACTCGATTTAGAATCGTATCCGGCAATCGTTTCGCTGCAACCGCTACGCGGTAAAATCAATAATGCCACCGGTAAACTCCACCCCCGGGGAATCGCTTCGCTCATCCCCGGGCTATTTCCCGCAACCCCTCTGGGGTTGATTCATGGTTACCGGCTTCCGATGAACAGCAGGACCATGCTCAGCAAGACCAGCGAGAGGTCGATGGCCTTCGACTTGAGGTTGTGCTCGTGGAAGATGAGGGCACCGAAGAGGAAGCTTACCACCACACTGCCACGACGAATCATCGACACAATCGAAATCATCGCCTGCGGCTCGCTCAGCGCGTAGAAGTAAAGGAAGTCGGCCACTGACAGCGCCACACTGATGCCGACGATGGGCCAGTGCCATTTGAACGGCTGCTTGCTGCGGTGAGGCCACCAGATGACGAGGAGCATGATGAGCATCCACAGCGTCTGGTAGATGTTATACCACGACTGTACGGCCATGCGGTTGATGCCCACGCCACCGTCAGCCGGTGAGGCCATCAGGTATTTGTCGTACAATCCGCTGATGGCGCCAAGGATGGCAGCGATGACGATGCAGAGAATCCATAGGTTATGCCCGAAGCGTATGCCCTCCCTACGACCGGAGCGGCTCAGCATGAAGAACGAGCAGATGGCGAGCAATACACCGGCCCACTGCCAGCCATTGAGCCGTTCGCCGAAAATAATCAGGGCACCTAACAGCACCAGCACCGGTCGGGTGGCGTTGATGGGGCCGACGATGGTGAGCGGCAGGTGCTTCATGCCGAGGTAGCCGAACAGCCAGCTGGAAAGCACGATGACGCTCTTCAGCAGGATGTATTTGTGCATCTCCCAGCCTTCGCTGCCGACGTAGAACAGCGATCCGTCGAGCAGATGGGTGTTGACCGACAAGATGATGAGCGGCAGGAAGATGAGTGAGCAGAACAGCGTGTTGAAGAAGAGCACGGGAACAACGGCATTGTCGCGTAACGCCGCCTTCTTGAAGGAGTCGTAGCAGCCCAACAGCGCTGCAGATAGAAAAGCCAATATCAGCCACATAGCCTGTAATAGTAAAGGCTCCAATACCTATAAGGATATTGGAGCCTCATGTTTGTATGATTAGATAATCAGTGAGTTGCTTTGATTAGAAGAAGAGGTAGCGGTTGTCAACCACCTTGCCCTTGATGTAGAGCTCGTTCATGAAGTTGCCTGCATACTGCATTGCCTTCTGACGCTCCTTAGCCTCTTGGGCGGTCTCGTTGAACTTAGCACCATTCATGGCCTTCTTCATGACCTGGAACTGGTAGACGCCGGCCAGACCCTTGACGGGGTGGCTGCTGAACTGGCCAGCCTTGGTAGCTGAAACGGCACCACTCAGCGCGGGCTCGCTGGCACCGGTAGCCTGAACGAAGACAGGAGCGGCGAAGGTAACCTGGTTGACGGTCTGAACAGTAGCACCCTTAGCCTTGGCAGCGGCAATGCTCTTGGCGCCCTGAGCCTTGGCAATGAGCACCTCAGCCTTCTTGTCACGCATCACCTCAGCTTTCACCATATCGCGTACCTGCGGGTCGTCGAGACCACGATAGCCGGCGGGGTGAATCTTGGTGCAGACGACGAGCAGCAGGTTGTCGCCATTGTTGCCGCACTCATACATCGGAGAAACCTGACCTTCCTTGGCCTCGAACAGCCACTTCAGAGCGTCGCGGGTAGAGCGCACGCCAGCCACATTGTGCTGAGCGGTGGTCACATCCTTGGCCTCCTGATACTGGTAGCCACTCTTGGCTGCATTCTTCTCGATGGATTCGGGCGTCTGGTTGGCGCTTACGAATGAGCTGAACTTGTTGTAGATAGCGCTGCGGGTATCCTTGGAGTAGTCGATGGTGTGCTTGATGACGGCGGCAGTGAATTTGTCAACCATATTGCGGCGGTCGAGCACCTGAAGAATGATGTTGCCCTGCGTGAGCTTGACGTTCTTCACCTCCTTAGGAGCGGCAGTCATCAAGGTATTCAGGTAGTTCTTCGTATCGTTGTCCATCGTGTTGGTGTACTCATACTGACGAGAAGTGAGCCACTGCTCACTGCCTTCCTGACCATATTTCTTAGCCAGTGTGGCGAAGTCGGCGCCGCCGTTGAGGGCTTTGACGATGGAGTCAGCCCGCTGATGAGCCTCGTCGGGAGTGGTACCACCCACCTGGATGGCGCGGAACTGTACAGAGTCGGGCAGCTGCTGCTTGGCAACGAGCTTGATGACGTTGAGCGTATTGTCCTGCTTGTTCTCTACAGGGCCGAGCGTCTGGCCAACCGGCATAGAGTCGAGCTTGGCGGCGATGTCGGTGGGGAATGCTTCCTTGCCGACTGGAATGCCAAGATAGGCTACGAGCGAAGTGCTCTTACGCACGATGTCGGTAGGATCGCTGGCTTCAGACAGCTTCTGGGCATAGCCCTTGAACTGCTTGAGCAGTGCTGCGCGGTCGGCAGCCGACGGGGTAATCTGAACGTCGATGTACTTGATGTCGCGGCTTTCGACAATCTGCTGGAAGCGGGGCTTCATCTCGTCGTACTTTGCCTTCATGTCGCTCTCGGTGATCTTCACCTTGCTGTCCTGCACTGAATTGTAGGGGTAAGCAGCGAGCTGAATCTGGCTTTCCTCGTTCTCATCCTTGAAGCTCATCTTGGCCTCGACGGGGTTGGAGAGGAAGCAGTGGGCGAGAAGGCCGTTGTATTTCTGAATGAGGAGCTGCTGACGCAGGCTCTTCTCCACGTAGTTCCAATACTTGTAGATGCTCTCATACTGCTCGCGGGCCTCAGGGTTGGAGGTCTTCATCTGGTTGTACTGAGCCAGGAACTGCTTCAGCTGGTTGGCGTCGAAGCGGCCGGTCTGACGGTTGACGAACGGGGTAGAGAGCAACATCTGATTGGTACCCTCGTTGAGCACATTCTGCATCTCGTTGTCGGTAACGGTCAATCCAAGCTTATCGCACTCGTTCTCGATGAGCTTATACTGAACGTAGCTTTGCCAAACCTGGTCGCGGAGCTGGTTGAGCTGGTCGTCGGTGAGGTTGTCCTGACCCATGAGCTTCATGGCATCCTGCGCCTCATCCACGAGCTTGGCAAATTCCTCGTAGCTGATTGATTCTCCTAACACTTCACCGATTTGCTGTCGCTGGCTGTTGCGAGTGGAGTCGCAAGAGCGGAATGCTTCCTCGGCAATGAAAGCAAAGAGGCCGATACCGATGATGATAATCAGGGTAACGCCCCGGCTTCTAATTTTTCCTAATGCTGCCATTGTTTGAATTTATGTTTTTATTTTTATGTTTTGTCTTTATTGGTGCAGTCTTTTAAAATGCCCACAAATTTACGAATAAATCGCCAAATACGTAAACTTTCCGTCGTAAAAATTGTCTCATGCCTTTATTTAGTGGCTTTATTCATCGTTTCCGGTTACTTCGAAGGCTTTTCCACGGTGAGTTTGACGAGCTCAATTTTGGTGACGGTCATCTTCAATATCTTGAAGCAGTAGCGCCCGATATGCACTTCCTCGTTGAGCTTGGGGAAGCTCTGATACTCGTGCAGAATGAGGCCGCCGACGGTCATATACTCGTCGCTTTCGGGCAGATCGAGGTTGAACATGTCGTTGACCTTGTCGATTTCCATGCGCGCGGAGAGCATAAAGTTGTTGTCGTCAATCTTCTTGGCAATCAGGTTGTCGCTGTCGTGCTCATCCTGAATGTCGCCGAAGATTTCCTCAACGATGTCTTCGAGCGATACCAGTCCACTGGTGCCGCCGAACTCATCAACTACGACGCCGAGGCTTTTCTTCTGTTGCAGGAAGATGCGCATGAGCTTCTGCGCAGCCATGGTCTCGGGCACGAAAGGCATCTTGCGGATGAAGTCCTGCCACCGCGCGGGCTTGCGGAACATCTCCTGACTGTGGATATAGCCGACGATATGGTCGATGTCGCCCTTGTAGACGACGATCTTCGAATTGCCGCTCTCGATGAACATCTGCATCAGCGCATTGATGTCGCAGGTATCCATATCCACGGCATTGATCTCGGTTCGCGGTATCATGCAGTCGCGCACCTTGGTGTCGGGGAAGTCCAATGCGTTTTGGAAGATCTTCACCTCGTCGCCACCCTTATTGTTGTCGGGGGTGTTGTCGATGGAGGATTGCAGCAGATAGTCGAGGTCGACCTTGGTGAAGCTCTCCTCGGTATTGCCTTTGTCGATGCGGATGCCGAACAGACGCAGCAAGATGCGCGAGAGGAAGGTCGAGAACTTGCTGATGGGCCACAGGATGATGTAGAACAATGCGGCCAGCGGCGCGAAGAAAGACAGCAGTTTGTTGGGGCTGCTCTTGAAAAACGTCTTCGGTAGAAACTCGCCGGTGAACAGCATGACGAGCGTCGAGAGAATGGTGTCTAAGGTGACCCGCCAACCGGCATCCAACCATGCGAAGACAGTGTTGTCGAAGATGCGGGCAAAGAGAATGCCGTAGACGACGAGCACGATGTTGTTGCCCACGAGCATCGTCGAAACGAAGCCGTTGGGGTGGTGGTAGAAGAAGTTGATGAGCCGCTGTGAGAGTGCATTCTTCTCTTTGTCCATCTCGGCAAGCATGCGGTTGCTGGAGACAAACGCTATCTCCATGCCCGAGAAGAAGGCACTCAGCACCATCGTTAATAGTATTTCTATGATAGAAGATAAACCTATTTGATTCACGATTCAACTACCTAACTTTAATAACATTGTCATTCCATTCTCGAGGGAGTGGCTTTGGACCTCTGCTGCACTGCGGTGTCAGCCGGCGTTGTCGGCGTAGTGTTGTCGCCGCCACCGGTGAAGTCCTCGCTCTCGAAGGAGCCCTTTGAATTGGTGACATAGTAATGCGTCATGCGCTCATCCGACCGGAAGTAGCTGCCCTGCAACGTGCGCTCTGGTGTTACCAGACGGGAGAAGACATAGGAATACAGCTCATGCTTGCTCTCATCCCAATACAGTTCCTCGCTGTTGAAGCGCAGTCCGTCTTTGGTGAGGATGCGTACGCGCGAGCGAAGCTCCCACAGCCGCTGTTGGTCGAAGTAATAAGCGGTGTCGCATTGGATATAAGCCTGAACATGGAACTTCTCGTCAAACTGCTCGAGGAACAGACCCTTGTCAAACACCCACCGCGACGGATTGCGCGCCTGATTGACTTCCCACCGCTCGGTGACGATTCTGTATTTGATGACGCCGGAGTCGGAGATGAGCGTATTAACGCCGTACGACGTCATCACAGCCACTGAGTCCTGCGGACGTACAGCGGGTGCGGTGTGCTCGACCGTCTCTTGGCAAGACATTGCCGCCATGGCGACAATGACGCCCAACAGCAGCGGAATGATATGTTTGATGCCAGCGTCAGCCATTGACTATTAATTAAGCTTCCATTTAGCAAACCAGCGCTCATTAAACGTCAGACCGATATTGATGCGGAAGGTGTTCTCTGAGATGAAGCCGGTAGCCGACTGATGCGCCCACTGCGCGCTGATATTGAGCGTAGATCGGTTGTTCCACGTGTTGATGATGGGGATGCCGAAGCCAAGGCTGGCGCTCAGTTCCTTAGGTCCGTCTTCGCGGATGCCCGAGCCGTTATATATATAATAATAAGGTGTAGCGTAGGATACACCGGCGCGGTAGTGTATGCGCTGATAGATGTGGCGGCCCATGGCGTTGGGGCAATAATCGGCACCCACAGTCACCTTATGACGGTTCTTATACTGTCCACTCTGCATGACGTAGCTGACGGTGCCATTGTTGTTCTCAACGGCTGGGGCATCGACGTCGGCCCACTTCTGCAGCGTATAGTCGAGACCCACCTTCAGCTGATTGCTGTGGTTATACATCAATCCAACACCGAATGTGGTGGGGATTTCGAGCTTGAGATTGGCTTGCCCGGCGCCTGGATAAGTCGTGGTATCCGACACACTGGTCTGCGAGTTGCTGGTAATCTCGAGCAATGTAGGCTTGCCTCCGATGCTGTGGCCGGGCGAATAGGTGAGGCCGAGGGTAAGGAAGTCGGTGTTACTGAGTTTCTGCATATATTGCGCACCGAAGTCCAGCTTATAGCTTCTCACGTCGGCGGAATACTGACGCGACAAGGTGTTGACATACGAACTGCTGTAGCTGTTGATGGCTGAGCGCGTATAGCTGCCGTAGAGGTAGCTGCCATTGACACCAATCGAGAAGTTGCGGAAAGGTGACCAACCAAAGCCGAGGTAGATCTGATGCAATCCACCGCTGCCGGAATAAGTATTGGTGGAGGTCGTCTTGTCGGCGTCGTCGAGCTGTTTGGTAACGGCATAGGAGTAGCCGATATTGGTGTAGGGCAGGATACCGAAACTCAAGCCCAAATGGCGGAATAACCGGAAGCCGCCGACAACGTACTCGAAATCGGCGTTGTTGGCATTTTTCTTGACGTCGCCTTCCTTGAAGTTGGTAATCTGACCGGCCAGTCCAGCATCAAAAAGAAACGTCAGACTATCCAGCTCGGCGTAGGAAGCAGGGTTGAGATAGTTGATTTGAGCATGCTCGTGAAAGCCGATGCCTACGCCGTTCATGCCTCTGTTGAAACCTGAGGACTGCTCAGAGAGCGCTCCCAATGCAAACTGACTGTATGGTGAATTGGTGCCGCTCTGAGCCATCATTGAACCGGCTGACAGCAACAGAAGCATCGATGCGATTATGGTTTTCTTCATCTGTGTTGTTTCTTTCTAATGCGATTAATATCTCTTCGAAATTAAAAACTAAGTGCAAAAGTATTGAAAAAAAACGAGATAAACGCACGATAAGTGGAAATAATAAGGTATTTTTGCAGTGTGAAATATTTCAAACAGCTGTTTAAGACTATTCTTTTTGTCTTCTTCGCTTCTATTTCCATGGGCTTCCCCTTGGAAATGTTTGCGCAGGAGCCAATGGATGTACCTAATAGTCAAGGTAATGCTCCCCATCTCACTGACATGGAGGCGATGGATGGGGTAGAGATTAGTTTGCTCACTTGTTCACCGGGTGATCAGATTTGGAGTCTCTATGGGCATACCGCTATACGTTATACTGACCACTTCAACAATGTGGATCTGGTCATCAACTATGGCATGTTCAGCTTCTCTCAGCCCAATTTCATTCTCCGTTTCGTCTTCGGCCGCACCGACTACCAGATGGGCATCGAGCCTTTCGACGAGTTCTGCTACGAGTATGTGAGCCAGGGTCGGACTGTTGTCCAGCAGCGGTTGCGCCTCACGCCTGAGGAGAAACTCAATATCAAAGAGGCAATCGGTGAGAACTATCAGCCGCAGAACCGCGTCTACCGATACAATTTCTTCTACGATAACTGTACGACGAGGGCGCGCGATATGCTCATCAATCACCTCATTGGCAAGAAGGTTGACTACCGCGAGGACCCACGGGTGACCACCTCTTACCGCGAGATGGTGCACCAATGGAATGCCGACCACCGTTGGGCCCGCTTTGGCAACGACTTGCTATTAGGTGTGGCAGCCGACTTCAAGACGGACTCCAGGCAACAGCAATTTCTTCCTGACAGTCTTCGGGCTGACTTTGCCAAGGCCGTCGTTATTGATAAGTCGGGCAAGCGCTATCCACTCGTCGACTCCACTTTTGAAGTCGTTGAGCCCACCGAGGCCGTCGTACAGAAAGATAAAGGGCTGTGGGATGTGGTTGATCCCTGGATGGTGTTTGCCGCATTGCTGGTGCTTACCCTCGTCATCTCAGCCGTTGAACTGCGGCGTAAGCGCACCTTCTGGCTCTACGACGTCGTCTTGCTTATGCTTGACGGATTGGCAGGCTTATGCATCTTCGCCATGATCTTCTCTTCTCACCCCACGGTGCAGGTCAATCTGCAGCTGTTGCTGCTCAATCCACTGAGCATTCTGCTCGTCTTCCCCGTGGGCAGAAGCGCGTTCAGACAGCAGTATCACCGCTATTGGACGGTGCTGTTCATCTGCCTGCTGCTCTTCTTCGTCGGCATCATTCTTCAACATCCGGCCGAGGGAATGCCATTTTTGGCATGCTCTTTGATGGTACGTTGCTATATGAATCACAGACTCTATAATCATAAATCGAAACAAATAAGATAATGCGTTATCTTGCACTCATATTGGCTGCCCTGACATCGGCCCAACTTCAGGCATATGACCTCGCCCCCAAACTGGTGGTGACGGTCACCATCGATCAGTTGCGTGCCGACTATATCGAGGCTTTCAACAGCTATTATTCCCACTATGGGTTCAGGCGCATTATCGACGGCGGTTTGGTTTATGATGGCGCCAGCTACCCCTTCTCACCCGTTGACCGTGCATCGGCTGTTGCAGCCATCTCCACGGGTACGACGCCTTTCTACAATGGCATCATCGGAGAACAGTGGCTCGACCGCAAGACCCTGCAGCCGACGGGTTGCGTCGATGATGAGACCGACAAAGCCTCACCAGCCAGACTTCGCACCTCCACGGTGAGCGATGAACTGAAGGTGAGCTCCAATGGTAAGTCGCTGGTTTATTCGTTTGCCGTCAACAAGGCAACGGCCATTCTCTCGGGTGGCCATGCAGCCGACGGCGTCTATTGGATTGGCGGCGACGGATTGTGGACAAGTTCGTCTTACTATGAGAAGACCCTGCCCAAATGGGTGCGGGCTTATAATAAGGAATACGAGCGCTTACAGAAGAAGCGTGAGATGTATCAGGACAACGACAATGTTGTCGATATGGTCATCAGCGCTCTGCAGAATACTGAGCTTGGCCGCGATACCAACACCGACATGCTCAGCATCGCCCTCTCAGCCGCCATGCCCTCGGGCAAGAATACGGGTGACTGGCAGAAAGATATGTCGGCCGTCTACCATGAGCTCGACTTCTCGCTGGGGCGCATCATCAATACGGTAGAGAAGCGGATTGGGCTCGACAACGTCTTGTTTGTCGTTACCTCCACCGGCTATAAAGAAGAGAAGCCCGTCGACGTGAAACGCTACCGCATTCCCTCGGGCACCTTCTATATCAACCGCACCGCCAGTCTGCTCAACATGTATCTCGGCGCCATCTATGGACAAGGCCGCTATGTGGAGCAGTGGTTTGGCAACGAGCTTTATCTCAACCATCGCCTCATTGAGCAAAACCGGTTGTCGCTGCATGAGATTCTCAGCCGCAGTCAGGACTTCCTGCTGCAGAATGCCGGTGTGGCCGATGTCTATACCAGCGAGCGTCTGCTTGCAGGCAACAACGATATCCAGCAGCTGCGCGCCGGTTATAATCCGTCGCTCAGCGGAGACATCATCATTCAGGTGGCGCCGGGGTGGAATCTGCTCAACGAGAACACGCAGCAGACCTACACCAGCCGCGCCAACGTATTCTCTTTCCCCATCATTTTCTTTGGCGCCAATATCAAGCACGAGAAGGTGTCGTTGCCGGTCACCGTTGACCGCATAGCGCCGACCATAGCGAAGACCATCCGCATCAGGGCGCCAAACGCCTGCAGTGCAGCCCCACTGTTCTAACCATCGTCATCACGACGAATCCTTCGCAATATCAACTCATCATCATTCAAGCAAAACAATAAACATAGATATGAATTTCAACAAATTTTTAAAGTCCATCTTCGGTGACAAGTCGCGCCGCGATATGAAGCTTATCCAGCCGCTTGTTGAAAAGGTAAAGCAAGCCTACCCCGAAATAGAGAAGTTAAGCAACGACGAGCTCCGCGCCAAATCCAAGGAAATACAGAAGTATGTTCAGGATTCGGCAAAGCCCTATAAGGATAAGATCAGCGAGCTGAAAGCCAAGATTGAGGAGACGCCAATCGACGAGCGTGAGCCGATCTTCAACGAGATCGATAAGCAGGATAAGGAGATGCTTGACGCCCTCGAGAAAGCGCTCAACGACGTGATGCCCGTGGCCTACAGCATCGTCAAGGATACTGCCCGCCGCTTCAAGGAGAATGAGGAGACCGTGGTTACGGCTACCGACTTCGACCGCGAGCTGGCCGCTGACCCGAAGAACGACTTCATCACCATCGACGGCGACAAGGCCATCTACCACAATGAGTGGACTGCCGGCGGTAACAAGATCAAGTGGGATATGGTGCACTACGATGTCCAGATCTTCGGCGGTATTGCCCTGCATCAGGGTAAGATTGCTGAGATGGCCACCGGTGAGGGTAAGACGCTCGTCGCCACGCTACCCGTATTCCTCAACGCATTGACCGGCAATGGCGTTCACATGGTGACCGTCAATGATTACCTGGCCAAGCGTGACTCCGAGTGGATGGGCCCGCTCTATGAATTCCACGGACTGTCGGTCGACTGCATTGATAAGCATCAGCCCAACTCACCCGAGCGCCGTAAGGCTTATCAGGCTGATATCACCTTCGGTACCAACAACGAGTTCGGCTTCGACTATCTTCGTGACAATATGGCATTGTCGCCGGAGGATTTGGTGCAGCGCCGCCACAACTTCGCCATCGTCGATGAGGTTGACTCGGTGTTGATTGATGATGCCCGTACGCCGCTTATCATCTCCGGTCCTGTGCCCAAGGGCGAGAACCAGATGTATGAGGAGTATCAGCCGCTGGTCGAGCGCCTCTACGACGTTCAGCGTAAGCAGGCCACAGAGCTGCTGGCCGACGCGCGCACCAAGATTGAGGCTGGCCGCAAGGAGACCGACAAGAACAAGTCGCAGCAGTTGCTCGACGAGGGCTTCCTCAGCCTCTTCCGTTCGTATAAGGCTCTGCCCAAGAACAAGGCACTCATCAAGTATCTCTCTGAAGAGGGCATCAAGAGTGGCTTGCAGCGCACCGAGGAGATCTATATGGAGAACAACAACCGCCGCATGCCTGAGGCTGTCGCTCCGCTTTACTTCGTCGTTGACGAGAAGCTCAACTCCGCTGACCTCACCGATAAGGGTGTAGACTGGCTGGCCAATCAGGTGAACGACAAGAACCTCTTCGTCTTGCCCGACATTGCCTCGCAGCTCTCGGCCCTCGAGAATGAGAAGAACCTCACCGATCAGGAGCGCCTCGACAAGAAAGACGACCTGCTCAACCACTACGCCGTACAGAGCGACCGCGTTCACACCCTGCAACAGTTGCTGAAGGCCTACACCATGTTCAATAAGGATGATGAGTATGTGGTGATGGACGGTCAGGTGAAAATCGTCGATGAGCAGACTGGCCGTATCATGGAGGGCCGCCGTTGGAGTGACGGTCTCCATCAGGCAATCGAAGCCAAGGAGCATGTGAAGGTGGAGGCTGCCACGCAGACGTTCGCCACCATCACGCTGCAGAACTACTTCCGTATGTATCATAAGCTCGCCGGCATGACCGGTACCGCTTCGACCGAGGCTGGCGAGTTCTGGGATATCTATAAGTTGGATGTGGTTGAGATTCCTACCAACCGCCCCGTCATCCGCAAGGACCTCGACGACCGTGTGTATAAGACCGCTCGCGAGAAGTACGCCGCTGTCATTGAGGAGGTTGAGGAGATGCGCGTCAGCGGTCGCCCCTGTCTGGTGGGTACCACGTCGGTAGAAATCAGTGAGTTGCTGTCGCGTATGTTGACCATGCGCAAGATTCCACACCATGTATTGAACGCCAAGCTCCACCAGAAGGAGGCTATGATTGTGGCCGAGGCTGGAAAGAGCACCCCCGGCCAGGTTTACATCACCACCGATGGCCGCGCGTTCACCGACCGTCCTTCAGCCGTACGCTATCAGGACCGCCTCATTGCCGATGCCAATGCCGGTAAGAAGGACTCCAACCCTGAGCTCGCCGGTAAGACGGCCGACAGTCTGCTGCACAACGAGGAGCGGCTGTTAGGTGCTGTGACCATTGCCACCAACATGGCCGGTCGTGGTACCGATATTAAGCTTACGCCAGAGGTGAAGGCTGCCGGTGGCTTGGCTATCATCGGAACGACGCGTCATGAGAGCCGTCGTGTCGACCGCCAGCTTCGTGGTCGTGCAGGTCGTCAGGGTGACCCGGGTTCATCCGTGTTCTACGTTTCTCTCGAGGATGAGCTGATGCGTAAGTTCGGTTCTGAGCGCATCGCCAAGGTCATGGACCGCCTCGGCTTCGAGGATGGTGAGCGTATCGAAAGCCCGATGATCAGCCGCAGCATTGAGCGCGCCCAGAAGAAGGTGGAGGAGAACAACTTCGGTATCCGTAAGAATCTGCTCGAATACGATGATGTGATGAACAAGCAGCGTACAGTTATCTATGAGAAGCGCCGCCATGCTCTCATGGGTGAGCGTATCGGTATGGATATCGCCAACATCATCTGGGACCGCGTGGTCAATATCATAGAGAACAACGACTACGTTGGTGTCAAGGAGAGTTTCCTCGAGATTCTTTCGATGGAAGTGCCATTCACTGAGGATGAGTTTGAGAATGGCGACCGCGGTGAGCTCGAGGAGCGCGCCTTCCAAGATGCAATGGCTACGTTCAAGCGTAAGACCGACCGCATTCAGAGCGACTCTTACCCCGTCATTAAAGATGTCTATGAGAATCAGGGTAACATTTATCAGTTCATCCTCATCCCGATTACCGATGGCCGCCACACCGTACAGCTCCGCGTCAACCTGAAGGAGGCTTACGACACGCAGTCAGCCAATATCGTCAAGGAGTTTGAGAAGTTTGTCGTGCTCCACATCATCGATGACGACTGGAAGGAGAACCTCCGTCAGCTCGATGAGCTGCGCCATAGCGTTCAGAATGCATCTTACGAGCAGAAGGACCCGCTGTTGATCTTCAAACTTGAGAGCGCTAAGCTCTGGGATACGATGATCAACGACATGAACAACCGCATCGCCAGCTTCCTGATGCGCGGTCAGATTCCCGTGCTTCAGCAGCAGGCTCCTGTGCAGGAGGCAGCACCCGTTGAGCATCAGCAGCGCTATCACGAGCAGAAGGCCAACTTTGATGAGGCAGAGGAAGCGCAGCGTCAGGCTGCTTCTCGCGATACCCGCGAAGGTCAGCAGATGCCACGTCGCCAGCCCATCATCAGAGAGAAGATGCCACGTCCAAACGATCCCTGCCCCTGCGGTAGTGGAAAGAAGTTCAAGAATTGCCACGGACGCGGACTGAGATAAAACAATTCGTATAGATTGAGCTCTATATTCGTATAGACTGAGTTCAAATGAAATAAGCCCCACCCATTCCTGTTTTAGGAGCGAGTGGGGCTTTTTCTATTCCATCATCGAATAGTTCTTGATATGTTAATTACTAAGAAATTAGCTGACAAAATCGTGTTCGTTTTTTTGCATCTTCCAGCGATGAATGAGCGGCTAATTTCTGATGAAAATACGAGAAATTGGTACTGAAAGCAGCGTTTTTACCTCGTCAAATTGCGATAGGTATCTGATGGCATCGCGATAGCTATCTGATCGCAACGGGATAGCTATCTGATCGCAATGCGATACCATAGCTATCGCAGCTCGATAAGTACCTTATCGCGCACCTTTCAGCATCTTGTGTAAGCGTCTTTTGAGTGTAAAATAGTATAAGCTGCTGATTTATAGTAGATTATGAAGATTCTCCTAAAATCGCTCAGAATTGCGTTTCTCGGAGCCAAGGCGGTCTTGGTTTGCTACACGGCCGTCTCCATGTTAAAAAAACACCAAAAAACTTGACACTGCATTCGGTTATATACGCAGCGGACTGAAGGCGTCGACGATGTGGTTAAGCTTCACATCGCTGCTTTCTTTGGTACCGATGATGGTGATGATGTCGAAGCGGAGCCGCTCGTTGATGTGGAATAGTTTGACGTAATGGTCGGCTGCGCGCCCGATATGAAAGATTTTCTTCCGGTCGATGGCAGCCTCAGGTCTCACCAGCTCCTCGTGGCTTCGCGTCTTAACCTCCACAAAGACGACGGTGGTCAAATCCTCCGTTTTGCAGATGATGTCGAGGTCGTTGAGGCTTCGTCCATAGCGCCAGTTGCGGTCCATGATGATATATCCTTGCTTCATGAGGTATTCTGCGGCGTAGTTCTCGCCCCATTTCCCTAAATCGTTGTGTTCAGCCATAGTTGTTATCGTTTAATGTTTTTATCCTCAAGTCCCCAGTGATGCTTCTTATCGAGCAGCAACAGCAAGAGCGCGGCAGCAGCGCCGGCCAATGCCAATGCGGCAAAGATGAGCATGGGTTGCGTATAGTCAACGGAGCCGTTGGCGGCCGTGTGGTTGTCAATTACTTTGCCAATGAAGATGGGCACGGTCATCAGACCCACATTCTGAATGAAGTAGGTAATGCTGTAGGCAGTGCCCAATTGCTTCAGCGGCACCAATTTCGGAATGCTTGGCCATAGGGCGGCGGGCACCATGGAGAAGGCAATGCCAATCAGCATCATCACTGCGAGGGCATAGACAGCGGAGTGAGAGATGGGGTAGGTGAGCGCCAGGTGGCTCAACATAAGCACGATGCAGCCTCCGAGCATGAGCCATACGCCATGCCCTTTGCGGTCATAAAGCGTTCCGAAGAGCGGCGTGAGTACGATGGTGCCGTAGGGAATGGCGGAAACCAGCCAACCTGCCACAGACTCATCAACATTGAACGAATTGATCATCAAGTCGGTAGCGAACTTCATAAACGGTCGGATGCTGCTGTAGTAGCAGACGCAGAGTAGGGCAATCAGCCAAAAGCTCGCGTTGCTGATGATGTGGATGAAGTCGCGGAAATGGAATTGCTCGCTTTCGTCAGTAGCACCCTCGTGGTGGAAGATGCCCGACTCGTCAGCCTTGCGGTCGGCGAAAGTATAGCAGAAGAACAATACGAAAGCAAACAGCAAAACGCCGCATCCGGCAAGCACTGAAGCTGAGATGCCGAACTGTTGGGCAATCAATGGACTGAAGCTGAGGGCCGAAGCCGTACCCAAGCGGGCCATGGCAACCTGAATGCCCATGGCCGAAGCCAGCTCATGCCCCGTGAACCACTTCGTAATAATCTTAGAGACCGTGATGCCGGTGATGTCGCAGCCTACGCCAAAGAGCGCGAACCCTAATGAAGCAACCAGCACCTGCAGCTTCAGCGTCTCGGGGATGAGCCCAAACAGCGTAAACCAGACGTGGGTCGTGATGGTGGGGGAGATGCTGCTCAGGGCATAGAGATTGATGAGACCGCCACCGAGCATGGCTCCTGTGGCCAGCATGCCGGTGATGCGGATGCCGCATTTATCGAGGATGATGCCGCCGAAAAACAGCATCAGCAGAAAGATGTTGAAGATGGAATAGCTGCCGGCATAGAAACCGTATTCAACCGATGACCAACCTAAGCCGCCCTCAGCTAATGGTGCCTTGAGCTGGGTGGAGATTGGCGAGACGACATCCCAGAAGACGTAGCCCGCCATCATAATGACCGAAACGGTGAAGAATACGGTCCAGCGCTGTTGTTTGCTGCTCATTAGGAAAATAGAAAAAGCCACCTCCTTTCATGCTTGACGGCGGTGAAAAGAGATGGCTGTAGTGGTTTACTTCTTGATGTTGGCTTCCTCAAGACCGTAGTGCTTCTTCTTGTCTTCCCTCTTCAGCAACAGGGCAAAGATGAGGGCGAGCACGCCGAAGCTGGTGAAAATCAGCATCGGGATGGTATAGTCGTAGGCGACGGCTGTGTGCAGGCCCTTTGTGGGCAGTTTGCAGTAGTTGTCGAGTACGATGCCAATGAGCAAAGGCACACCCATCAGACCCCAGTTCTGCACCCAGAAGATGAGCGAGTAGGCGGTACCCAGTTGCTTCTCGGGGATAATCTTTGGTACTGAGGGCCACATAGCGCTGGGTACCAGGGAGAAAGCGATGCCGAGAACGATGGTGAGCACGACGGCGACCACCCAGTTGTTGATGAATGGAATAGCGAATACGGCATGGACGCAAATCAGCATGAAGGCGCCGATAATCATAATCGTCGCACCCTTGCCGATGCGGTCATACACATAGCCGAAGAGCGGGGTGAGGAAGAGCGTACCCAGCGGAAGCAGACTCGGGATGAGTCCGGCAAACTCGGGGTCAACGCCGTATTTCTGCACCATGAGGTCGGCGGCGTATTTCAGGAAGGGGAATACAGCGGAATAGAACAGCACGCAGAGAATGGCGATGAGCCAGAAGCCGCGGTTCGAAATGATGGGGATGATGTCAGAGAACTTAAACGGATCCTCAGCCTCCTGCTCCTCGGCGAGCTGTGCGTCGAGCTTGCGGTCCATGAATGTGTAGATGAACATCGAGATGAAGCCGATGCAGAGTAGAATGAGGCACATCAGGATAGGTGCCGATACACTGTGGAAAGCGTTGGCGATAGGCACGGTGATAGCCATGGCCAACATAGTGCCGATGCGGGCGGTAGCCATCTCCATACCCATGGCGAGGGCCATTTCCTTACCCTTAAACCATTTGACGATAATCTTTGACACCGTGATGCCGGCTGTCTCTACGCCCACACCGAAGACGGCGTAGCCGAGACTGGCGTAAAGCACCATCGTGTGGATGCCTGCAATCTTATCGTGCATGTTGCCGATGTAGCCGGCAATGGCTGCATATTTGATGGCGCAGCCGATGACCATCACGATGCTGGAGGCCAGACCCGTGAAGCGAACGCCCATACGGTCAAGAATCAGACCGCCGAAGATGAGCATCAGCAGGAATACATTGAACCATCCATAGGCGCTGGTGAAGATACCAAACTCTGAGCTGGTCCAGTTGAGTTCGTTTTCAAGCAGCGGCTTCAGCGGGTTCATGACGTCGGTTAATACATAACCGCAAAGCATGACAAAAGCCACCATGCAGAGGGCGGTCCATCTCATGGCCGCACTGTCATTCAGTTTCTTTCTAATTTGTTCTACCATTATAAATTCTTCTTGTTGTTATCCGTTTTATTTCTTCAGCCAGCGGTCGAGCCAATTGAAGAAGGTGCGCTGCCATAGAATGCCGTTCTGAGGCTTGAGCACCCAGTGGTTCTCATCGGGGAAGATGAGCAGTTCTGCGGGAATACCCCGCATGCGGGCGGCATTGAATGCGCCCATGCCCTGGTTGGCGTTGATGCGATAGTCCTTCTCACCGTGAATGCAGAGGATTGGCGTATCCCACTTGTCGACAAAGCGGTGGGGCGAATTCTCGTAAGTCTTCTTGGCGTTGGACGTCTGGTCTTTATTCCAGTAGGCGTCGTCGTATTCCCAGTTGGAGAACCAAGCCTCCTCGGTGTCGGTATACATCGACTCGAGGTTGAAGGCGCCGTCGTGCGCGATGAAGCACTTAAAGCGCTTGTCGTGGTGTCCGGCGAGGTAATAAACCGAGAAGCCGCCGAATGAGGCGCCGACAGCACCGAGACGGTCCTTATCGACATAGGGCAGATTGGCCGTGGCGTCGTCGATGGCGCTGAGGTAGTCGTTCATGCACTGACCGGTCCAGTCTCCGGAGATCTCCTCATTCCACTCCGACCCGAAGCCGGGAAGGCCACGGCGGTTGGGGGCCACGATGACGTAACCGTGGGCGGCCATGATGGAGAAGTTCCAACGATAGCTCCAGAACTGCGAGACGGGGCTCTGCGGGCCACCCTCACAATATAATAAGGTGGGATATTTCTTGTTGGCGTCGAAGTGAGGCGGCAGGATAATCCATACGAGTTCCTTCTTGCCGTCGGTGGTCTTCACCCAACGCATCTGGATAGTAGGCTTTGCCAGTCGGTCGAGGATATCCTTATTGACGTCGGTAATCTGGACCATGCTGGTTTTGCCGGGGTTGATGACGTAGAGGTCGTCAGGGTGAATCATGGAGTGGCGCGTCAGCAACAGCGACTTGTCTTTGACGCCTTTGCCCAACATCTGCAACGAACCGAAGTCGCCGAAGCCATAATCGTCGCTCTTCCATTGTTTCACCTCACCCTTGAGGTTGGTCGAATAGAGGTTGACCTGCGCCTCCCAGCAACCGATGAAGTAAAGCGACTTCGAGTCGTTGCCCCAGCAGAAGTCATCGACGTTGGAGTCGAAGCTCTCGGTGACATAAGTCTCCTCACCCGTCTTCAGATTCTTGACGCAGAGGCGGTTGCGGTCGCTCTCGTAGCCGTCGCGGGCCATGCTCTGCCAAGCAATGTAATTGCCGTCGGGTGAGAACTTTGGATTCTGGTCGTAGCCCACATGCATGTCGCCCTGCTGATGGTTGACGGCTTGGTTGCGCATCGACTTGGTCGCGTCAATGGCCGGTTCCTTATAGCCCTCGGGCTTGCAGAGGTTGCGGGTGGTCTTCGTAGCGATGTCGTAGAGATAGATGTCGGCATCGGTTGAGATGGCATACTGCACACCCTCCTTCTTGCGGCAGGTGTAGGCAATCTGCTTACTGTCAGGACTCCACGCCAGCTGCTCGATGCCGCCGAAGGGAGCCATCGGGCATTCGTAGGGCTCGCCGTTGAGGATGTCGACGCCGTCGTCGACCTTATCGCCGTCGACATTGGCCACGAAGGGGTGGGCGATGCTCTCCACGTAGTGGTCCCAGTGGCGGTAGTTCATATCGGTCACCAAGCGGCCGGTAGCCAGTGGCAGGTCGTCGGGGTTCTTCAGAATGCTGCCGTGATAGGGCAGACTCTTGATGAGAATGACCTTGGTGCCATCGGGTGAGAAGCGGAAACCCTCGATGTCTATCTTCGAGTCGGTGAGCTTCACGCGGTTGCTGCCTTCGGCGTTCATTGCCCACAGCTGGCCTTCGCGTAGGAAGGCAATGCGCTTGCCGCCGTCAATCCACGCGGCATCGCTCTCGCTGACGTTGTCGGGGGTGAGACATTTCGCAGCGGGTACACTGCTTTTGCGGGCAGCGGTGCTTTGAACGTAGAGCTTCGTGCAGCCCTTATTATCCTTGACGCTGTACTTTGTAATCTGATACACCACCTGCTTTCCGTCGGGGGAAGCTGCGGCACCGCCCATGCGTCCCATAGCCCAAAGGTCCTCGGGCGTCATCAGGTCGGATGAAGTGGCGGTCGTATGTTGTTGAGTCATCGTTTTAGCGTTCATCTGCGGCATCCCCATGAGGGTGATGCCGAGTAATAATGCTATAGCCTTATTCATCTTATATAATAATGTGTGTGAGCTAAATGCTACTTCCTTTGCTTACGCTGAGCCTCCATCTGCTGCTGTTGCATCTGCTGCAGCGCCTGCATGCGTGCGGCCAGACCGCTCATTTTCTTCGGGTTATCCTTATTCTCCTTATAGTGGGCCTCAAGAATGGCCAGCAGCTTCTCGTCGTTGGTGGTCTTTCTCAGCAGGAACATGATGGCGGCTGAGAAGAACAGCGAGATGAAGTAGTAGAAGTTAAGACCGGCGGAGTAGTCGTTGAACATGAAGAAGAACATCAGCGGCATGAGATACATCATCCACTGCATCATCTTCATCTGCTCAGCCTGCTGGCCGACCATCTGGTCTTTCTGCAACTGCATCGTAAACCAGGAGTAAATGATCTGTGCGGCGCAGAAGAGGATACAGGTCAGCGAGAGGTGGTCGCCGATGAGCCAGAGGTTGGTACCCCATTCGAAGATCGGGTCGTAGGTGCTGAGGTCGTTGATCCAAAGGAAACTCTCGCCGCGCAGCTGGATGGCGTTAGGCACGAAGTTGAACATGGCAATCCAGATAGGCATCTGGATGAGCATCGGCAGACAGCCGCTTAGCGGCGACACACCGTATTTGCTGTATTCAGCCATCATTGCCTGCTGCTTCTGCATCTGGTCCTCCGGCTTGTCGAATTGCTTCGTGGCCTCGTCGAGTTTCGGTTTGAGCACACGCATCTTGGCCGAACTCATGTAGCTCTTCTTCACCATCGGGTAGGTGATGAGCTTGAGCAGCAAGGTGATGAGAATCAAAACGACACCCATGTTGAAGCCCCAGTTGGTGAGCCATGTGAAGACAGGCATCAGGAACCAACGGTTGATATAGCGGAACAGCGGCCAACCAAGGTAGACGATGCGCTCCATATCCAACTCCTTGTTGAAGGTGCTCTCTTTCTCGATGTGCTTCAGCGTATAGAAGTCGTTGGGACCATAGTAGAACTCAAATTCAGAGGGCTTGGCGCCCGTGGGGTCGAAGGCCGTCTTCATGTTGGACTTGAAGTCCTTCAGGTAGCGCACCTTACGGTTCTCCTGCGCTTTCTTATCATAGACAAGGCTCTGCAGGTCAGCGCCTTTGTCGAAACCATCCTTGGAGATGATGACCGACGAGAAGAACTGGTTCTTGTAAGCCACCCAGTCCATAGCCTCTTCGGTTGTTTTCTGCTTGTCGGAAGCCTCACTCAGGTAGTCGGTGCCGCCTTCGGTGTTTTTCCAGTCGAGGCGTGCGTAGCGGTTCTCAAAGGTGAAGCCGCGCTCCTGCTCTTTCACCAGCTCTTGCCAGTTGACGTTGAGCTTGTTGGCATTCGGATCAAAGAGTCCAGCCATACCCGTGGCGCGCAGACTCATGTGGAGCATGTAGTTCTTGCCCAGTTTATACGTCAGCGTCAGCGCTTTGCCGGTGCCTGCCTCAGCGGTGAAGGTGATGGTGGAGTCGGTCACGGCAGAGGGCGTGAAATACAAGTCGGCGGTGTTGATATTCATCTCCTTGGCTACGAGCGTGTAATCGAGGCTCTGGTCACGCCCCTGAAACAGCGTGATGCCATTCAGGTCATCGCTCTTACCGGTCTTGTCGCTGATGTTGTGGCCGATGAAGCGCTTCGATCCTTTCGGATTCTTTAGATAAGCTTTAGTGACGACAGCGCCCTTGGTGCTGAAGGTCAGGGCTACGCGCGCATTCTGCAATACGATATTCTGAGCCTTACCGGTGAGCGCTTTGTGGAAGAGTGCAGTCGTGTCTGAGGCAATGCTCTTCTTGACTTCTTCCTGGCGTTTGATAGCGGCAACCTTTGCAGCCTTCTCGGCTTTGGCCCGGCTGACCTGCTCGATGGAGTCTTGAACAAACGCGGCCCGCTGCTCCTCTTCGGATGGCCGTGAGTACCAGCTGAATCCGATAAGAACAACGGCGATGAGGATGAAGCCGATAATTGAATTTTTATCCATTATTGTTTTCTAACTTGTGACTATTTAGCGATTATCCTTCTTTCTTTTGGTTAGCGATAGCTGTTATGACAAAATCCACGAACAACGGATGCGGGTGAAGCACCGTCGACTGGTATTCGGGGTGGAACTGGGTGCCGATATACCACTTCAGACTCGGTATCTCGACAATCTCCACGAGGTCGCTCTCGGGGTTGCGGCCGACGCACATCATGCCATTGCGCTCGAATTCCTTCTCATAGTCGTTGTTGAACTCATAGCGGTGACGGTGGCGCTCCTGGATATGCTCCTGCTTGTAGATATTGAATACGCGTGAACCCTGGCGGAGGTCGCACTCATAGGCGCCCAGACGCATGGTGCCGCCCATGTTGGTGATGTTCTTCTGCTCCTCCATGATGTCGATGACATTGTGGGGTGTGGTCTCATCCATCTCACGGCTGTTGGCATCGGTGTAGCCCAATACATTGCGGGCGAACTCAATCACCATCATCTGCATGCCGAGGCAGATGCCGAAGGTGGGGATGTCGTGCGTGCGGGTGTAGTGAGCGGCAATAACCTTGCCCTCGATGCCGCGCTGACCGAAGCCCGGACAGATGACGATGCCGTCCTGACCAGCCAGCTTCTCAGCGACGTTGTCGTTGTTGATGTATTCCGAATTGATGAAGGTAATGACCGTCTTGTGGTCGTTGTAAGTACCTGCCTGCGAGAGGCTCTCGCGGATGCTCTTGTAGGCATCCTGCAGGTCGTATTTGCCGACGAGACCGATGTGGACCTCCTCGGTGGCGCGCTTGCGGCGCTCGAGGAATGACTTCCATGGGCCGAGTGTCGGCGTGGGGCCGATGGGCTCACCCACCTTTTTGAGGATGGCGGTGTCGAGGCCTTGGTTCTGCATGTTGACGGGCACCTCGTAGATGCTGGGCAGATCCTCGCTTTGCACCACGCAGTCGAAGTCGACATTACAGAAAGCTGCCACCTTCTTGCGGATGCTGTCGTTGAGATGCTTCTCGGTGCGCAGTACGAGGATATCCGGCTGAATACCAACGCTCTGCAACTCCTTAACGCTATGCTGCGTGGGCTTGGTTTTCAGCTCACCGGCAGCCTTGAGGTAAGGAATATAAGTAAGGTGTATGTTGACAGCATTCTTGCCCAGTTCCCATTTCATCTGTCGGATGGCCTCAAGGAAGGGTGCGCTCTCGATATCGCCGATGGTACCGCCGATTTCGGTAATCACGAAGTCGTAGTTGTACTTGCGGCCGAGCTGCTTGATGTTGCGCTTGATTTCGTCGGTAATATGGGGCACCACCTGGATGGTCTTGCCCAGATAGTCGCCGCGGCGCTCCTTGTCGATGACTGACTTATAGATGCGGCCGGTGGTCATGGAGTTGGCCTTAGTGGTTTTGATGTCGGTGAAACGCTCATAGTGACCGAGGTCGAGGTCGGTCTCCATGCCATCGACGGTCACATAGCATTCGCCGTGCTCATAGGGATTGAGCGTGCCCGGGTCGATGTTGATGTAGGGGTCAAACTTCTGGATTGTAATGTTGTAGCCTCTTGCCTGAAGAAGCTTGCCGATTGACGACGAGATGATTCCTTTGCCAAGTGATGAAACAACGCCGCCCGTGACGAAAATATACTTTGTATCTGCCACAATCTTTGAGGGTTAAAAATTATATCAATATTACGTTGCAAAGATACGGCTTTTTTGTTGAATGAACAACAATTCGTTTTGGTATTTTCTTTTATTATGCTTACCTTTGCATCGAAATCATGAACAAAGTGAAAAGATATAAGCCTCAAATAGCGGTGGCGTGTGTGCTGCTGCTCGTTTTATTTCCCCTTGCCGCGTTGGGACAGGGGCGGAGCCGTAGCCTCAAAATCAAGAAGGCTACGCAGGAAGAGAAATGGCAAAAGAAGTTTACAGACTCGCTGAGCGCTTACCGCGACTCCATCTATAGTGACTCGGTCCGCGTGGAGCCGTTGCCAGAGATGGAGACGGCGCCTTTCTTCCTGCCGATGACGTTTTATAAGGGCGTCGCCCACAATGCCTTCTCGCTCGACAAACGACTTTCAGACAGCGACCGTAAGTTGCTGAATATCTACCTCAATCACCCTGAACTGGTGAAGAACACGCAGGAGCATCTCGACGCTGCCGGACCCGCCATCGCACCGAAGACGGTCACCGGCAATCCGTCGGCAATCATCAAGAAGAGTGCCCCGAAGGAGCCCGAGGCCATGCCGCTTGATGTGGTGGTGCTGAAGCCTAATTTCTGGGATTTCGGTGGTGATTATTATTTACAATTCCTGCAGAATTATCTCACCGATAACTGGTATCAGGGCGGCGAGAGCAACTACTCGCTCATGGGGTCGGTGAAGCTCGTGGCCAACTACAACAACAAGCAGAAAGTGAGGTGGGACAATACGCTGGAGATGAAATACGGCTTGCAGACCACCCGCAGCGACACTGTTCATCGTACCCGCCCGACGGAAGACCTCATCAGATATACCGGTAAGCTCGGCTTGCAGGCTACCAAACGGTGGTATTACACCTTCCAGCTCATTGCGCAGACGCAGTGGGCAAGGCATTTTAATACCAACAGTTCCAAGGTGACGTCGGACTTCTTCTCGCCGTTCAACCTCAACCTGTCTATCGGTATGGATTACAACGTGAGTTGGTTGAAGAACCGGCTGACGGGCAGCATCCACCTGGCTCCGCTGGCTTACAACTTCAAATACAGCGGGCGCCTGGCACTGTCAAAACGCAATGGTATCGACGAGGGTAAGCATTCGCTCAACGACTTCGGTTCGCAGACGACCATCAACCTCAATTGGAAGTTCGCCGACAACATCTCTTGGTCGACGCGGCTTTATTGGTATACCACCTACGAGCGCACGGAGGCAGAGTGGGAGAATACGTTCTCGTTCCAGTTCAACCGCTACCTTGCCACCAAGGTGTTCCTCTATCCGCGTTTCGACGATGGTGTCTCGCGCGACGATAAGCTCGGCTATTGGATGTTCAAGGAGTTCGTATCCGTAGGATTCTCGTATTCGTTCTAATAAAAAGAAGCCTCTCCCCAGCCCCCCTTATTTCTTGTATTGCTTCTTAGTGAAAGTGCTCTCCAACAGCACCGCTTTGGTGGAGGCGGAGCGAAAGACGTAGTGGAAGTTGAAGCCGGCCTCCTTGAAGACCTTGTACGAGGTGTTGTCCTTCAGTTGGCGCAGCAGCTCCTTGACAATCTTTCCCTTCTGTTGGTTAATGACTTCCGCGTTGTCGGCCTTATCCGACAGTGTGTAGTAGAAGTTGAACGTGTGGGTTGCCCGCGTAAAGGTCAGGCTGTCGGTGCGCTGCATGTCTTGAACCGGTGTCGGACAATAGCGCTCTGTGTAGTCTTTGGTAATCTGCTCGGCCCGGTCGTCGAGTGTGTCATGGTGACAAGCTGTTAGCGCAACAGCGAATATGGTCGCTAAGATTATCTTTCGCATAGTAAATTCTATTCAATTTGTATCATTTATTTGCAAAGTTATTAAAATTCCACCTATTTAAATAGAAAGTATGGCGATTTTTTCTTAACTTTGCAGTAATGTCGAATTATACGTATGGACAATATAAGGAACTTTTGCATCATAGCCCATATCGATCACGGTAAGTCAACACTGGCTGACCGCATGCTCGAATATACCAAGACCATCAAGATTACCGAGAATCAAATGCTTGATGATATGGATCTGGAGCGAGAGCGCGGCATCACCATCAAGAGCCACGCTATCCAGATGGAGTATTCGCTTGATGGCAAGCAGTATCTGCTCAATCTGATTGACACCCCGGGTCACGTCGACTTCAGCTATGAAGTCTCGCGCAGCATTGCCGCTTGCGAGGGCGCACTGCTCGTTGTTGATGCCACTCAGGGCGTGCAGGCGCAGACCATTTCCAACCTTTATATGGCCATTGACCACGATTTGGAAATCATACCCGTCATCAATAAGATTGATATGCCCAACGCCATGCCCGATGAGGTGGAAGATGAGATCGTCGACCTTATCGGCTGTGACCCGCAAGACATCATCCGGGCCAGCGGCAAGACCGGAGAGGGCGTGCCAGAGATACTGAAAGCTGTTGTGGAGCGCATTCCTGCACCGAAAGGTGACCCGAAGGCACCGCTGCAGATGCTCATCTTTGACTCGCTGTTCAACTCCTTCCGCGGTATCATCGTTCTCGGCAAGGTTGTCAACGGCAGCATCAAGCAGGGCGACAAGGTGAAGTTTGTGCAGACCGACATGGAGTATACCGCCGACGAGGTGGGTGTATTGAAGATGGATCTTGAGCCGCGCAAGCAGCTGTCGACCGGTGAGGTGGGCTACATCATCTCGGGCATCAAGGATGCGACCGAGGTGAAGGTGGGTGATACCATTACCCATGTCGACAATCCCTGCGACCACGCCATCGAGGGTTTCCAGGAGGTCAAGCCCATGGTGTTTGCCGGTGTCTATCCCATCGATCCCACCGAGTATGAGAACCTGCGCAGCTCATTGGAGAAGCTGCAGCTCAACGACGCCAGTCTCACGTTCCAACCCGAGTCGTCGCAGGCTTTGGGCTTCGGTTTCCGATGCGGCTTTCTGGGTTTGCTCCACATGGAGATTGTGCAGGAGCGCCTCGACCGTGAGTTCAACATGGAGGTCATCACCACCGTGCCCAACGTGTCGTACAAAGTCTTCACGAAGCAGGGCGAGGAATTAGAGGTGCATAATCCGAGCGGACTGCCCGACCCGACAGAGATAGACCATATCGAGGAGCCTTATATCCGGGCCACCATCATCACGTCGGCCAACTATATCGGCCCCATCATCAAGCTCTGTCTCGACAAGCGCGGCGAGCTCATCGACCAGCAATATGTCTCGGGCAATAGGGTAGAGCTCCACTTCATGCTGCCGTTGGGCGAGATCGTCATCGACTTCTACGATAAGCTCAAGTCCATCTCCAAGGGCTACGCCTCGTTCGACTACCATATCGACAGCTACCGTCCTTCGAAGTTGGCTAAGCTCGACATCCTGCTCAATGGCGAGCCTGTCGACGCCCTCTCAACGCTGACCCATCAGGACAATGCGGTGACCTTGGGGCGCAACATGTGCTTGAAGCTGAAGGAGCTGATACCGCGTCAGCAGTTCGACATCGCCATTCAGGCAGCCATCGGCGCCAAGATTGTCGCCCGCGAAACGGTGAAGCAGGTGCGCAAGGATGTGCTGGCCAAGTGCTATGGCGGTGACGTGAGCCGTAAGCGTAAGCTGCTCGAGAAGCAAAAGAAAGGCAAGAAGCGTATGAAGCAGATTGGCAATGTGCAGGTGCCGCAAAAGGCTTTCCTCGCCGTGCTGAAGCTTGATTAGCCGATGCCGTTTAATCACAATATTGATGAACCTGGACAATTTTATAGAGAGATGAAGGAATTACAAAACACAACGCGAGACATTGCACGCGAGTTGGCGCGCAAGTACAGTACCATGACCCATGAGGAACTCGATACCTTGGAAAGCATTCTTGTGCCCAAGAAATTTGCCAAGGGGGAGATGATCCTCAAGGCGGGCGAGATTTGTGAGAACATCTACTACATCGACAAGGGACTGATTCGGCAGTTCTATTACAAGAACAACAAGGAACTGACCGAGCATATCGGTGCCGACGGAGAGATCTTCATGTGCATTGAGAGTCTCTTCCGTGAGGAGCCCACTGAACTGCAGGTGGAGGCGCTGGAGAACAGCATCATCTATCTCATTCCCAAGCATCGGCTGGAGCAGGTGGCACTGCACAATGTGAATATCCAGATTATGTATCGTAAGATATTGGAGGAGAGTCTCATCATCTCGCAGATCCATGCCGACCTGCTCCGCTTTGAGACGGCTCAGAACCGCTATCTGCGTCTCTGCAAGCTCAAGCCGCAGGTGGTGTTGCGTGCGCCGTTGGTGTACATCGCCAGCTATCTGCAGATGACGCCTGAGACGCTGAGCCGTGTAAGAGCTGCAACGGTGTAAATCTCATCAGTGGAGATATCCGCGATATTGAAGCGGTAGTTAATGGGCATTCCAAGAGCGGGATACGGGAATCGAACCCGCCTCCCAGGCTTGGGAAGCCCGTGCACTACCGATGTGCTAATCCCGCAACGAAAATAAATGGAGAATGAAATGGAGCCGATACTCGGACTCGAACCGAGGACCTACGCATTACGAATGCGTTGCTCTACCAACTGAGCCATATCGGCAATTGCGAGTGCAAAGGTAGTTATTTTCTTGAGAATAACAAAGCCAAAGGCAAGTTTTTTTATTCAAGAAGCAAAACTTTTCATTTGCAAGCCCATTATCAATAGCTATCGCAGTGCGATAAGATACCTATCGCACTGCGATGACGTGTTGAACGGTTATTTCTTGCTGTATTTATCAATCAGACTCTGCGCGCGGGCATCACCTTTTTCGTTGGCTGTCTTCAGTGCTTCGAGCCCCTCTTCCTTCTTCCCGGTCTCGCAAAGTGCTATGCCTTTGATGATGTAGAGGTCGTTGAGATTGGCTGCTTCAGGCAGACGGAAGGCGAGGTCGCAGGTCTGCGCGGCCTTGTCCGGCTGGTTGACACGCAACTGTAGGCTGGCCATCTCAGCGTAATAAATGGGTTCGCGGGGATTGAGCACGATGGCATGAGCAATGTCGTTGAGGGCGATCTGGTATTGGCGGAGGTTGGACTCGCACTTATATTTCACGTAATAAAACTCATCAGAGCCACGGCCATTCATCAGCGAATCGTAGGTGAGGTAGTCCTTGAAAGCCTTACGGTATTGGCCGTCGTTGTCGTAAGCGCGGCCTCGTGCAAGTACGTAGGGAGCCGATGCCACACCCGACTGCGCATTAACTGCACTGTCGAGCAGTGCCATGATTTCCGGCTTGGATGCTTGAAGCATGGTCTTGCACTGTGCGGCCTCCAGGTAGATCTCGCCGTTCTTGCGCAGGTCGGTCTGCTGTAGTCCGGTGAAGACATCCAAGGCCTCCTTGTATTTACTTTGCGCATAGAGTATCTGCCCTTCCTGCTGCTTGTATCCAGCCTGCGGGTTTACTTTCTGCGCCTCCTTTATCAGGTCAAGCGCACGGTCGAGATTCCATTTGGTGAAAGTAGAGTCGATGCGATAGACGCTTGCCCGATATACCATGGCGGCATAGTTGCTGTAGGCTACATCTTTTTGCGCGGCATGTTTCACCTCGTCTTGCAGCATGTCGTCGGCCGCAGCGAGATTGCCCTTGGCCATCAGTTGGTTGGCCCGTGCATTATAGCCTTCAGTGGCAGTGGGGAAGCTTTTGATGAAGTCGTCGATGTAAGCCTCATATTTGGCGCTGTCCTGACTGGCTGCCAGCATGAGCGTCAGGGCTGCCTGCTCCTGATCGGTTGGCAAGGCTGTACGGATGCCGGTGGCGCGGAACGTGTGGTCGTTGATTGACAGTCCGGTCAGCTTGAAGCCGGTTGTCAGCCGGGCATCGGCGGCAAAGGCCTGACCACCCATCTCCGGCCGCTGGATGATGCCTAAGAGTTGTCCTTCACCATTGACGACGGGGCAGCCGAGCTGTGAGCCGGAGATGTCCTGGTCGTTGAAGACGTAGTAGTTGTAATTGGTCATGAACTTCTCCGTGCGCTGCGGCTTGACGGCTTTGATGGCTGGGTTCTTCAGGTCGTAGCCGATGACATACATCGCAGCCGGCTGGTTGTCGGCAGCCACCATCGATAGGGCCGTGCTGGCATTGGTGTAGCCCTTGAGCCGGAAGCGGCAGAGGTCGTAGTTCTCTGAGATGCCAAGCATCACGTCGACGTCGTATTGCCGGCCCTTGGTGTCGATGACGATGGCGTGGTCGGCTCCGCTGAAGTCATGCCACATGGCGATGGCCTCACCGGTGTTGCCGGTCAATACGGCATGTGAGCTCGAATGGATGGTACCGTCCTGGTTGAACGTGGTCAGACTGAGAACGCCCTGCGCGGCTTTCTTAACCGCCGGCGTCTGCGCCACAGCCAGTGCGGGCATAATCAATCCGATAAGAAGTAAAGAAAGATGTCTTATGATTTTTTTCATTGTAGTCGTTATATAGTTTGTCGTTAATCTTGTTTGGTCGTGGCCTTCGACTGCTCCAGCAGCGCCTTGGCGTTGGCAATTGCGGCCTGCGTGATGTCGCTTCCGCTCAGCATCTGGGCCAGTTCGTTGACGCGCTGCTCGTCGGTGAGCATCGTCATGTGGCTCACGGTGCCGTTGGCAGTCTCCTCCTTGCTCACTTTATAATGGGTGGTACCCATGGCCGCAATCTGTGGCAGATGGGTGATGGAGATGACCTGACGGTGGTTGTCGCCCATCTCCCTCATGATCTGCGCCATCTTCTCGGCCACGCGGCCGCTGACGCCCGTGTCGATCTCGTCAAAGATGATGGTCGGCAGTTTGACAGCTCCGCTGATCATGGCCTTCAATGAGAGCATGACGCGGGCAATCTCACCACCTGATGCCACCTGCGCGATGGGGTTGAGCGGTGTGCTGCTGTTGGCGCTGAACAGGAATGCAATCTTGTCGCGGCCGGTAGGTGAGCATTCGCGTTGCGCGAAGGTGATGGCAAATTGCACCTTGGGGATGCCGAGGGGAACGAGTCTGCGCTTCATCTCGCTCTCGACGACCTTGGCGGCGCGCTGGCGTGTGGCGGTGAGCTTGTCGGCGGCCTGCTTGCAAAGCACGTAGGCTTGGTCGGCAGCCTGCTGCAGTTCGGCCAGCCGCTCGTCGCCATTGTCAATGCTGTCCAACTGCTGCTTGATCTCTTCGCGACGGTCGATCAGCTCCTTAACCGAAGCGGCGTGAAATTTCTGTTCCAAGGCGTAGATGAGGTCGAGCCGCTCATTGATTTCGGCCAACTGCTGCGGGTCGAAGTCGATATCCGACAGCCGACGGTCAATGTCTGAGGCAATGTCTTTCAATTCGATGTAGGCCGAGTCCAATCGCTTGGCTGTCTCCTGAATGTCGGGGAAGACGTCGGCGATGTCGTTCAAGCGATCGGAAGCCTTTCGGGTGAGACTCTCGCTGCCCGTTTCGTCGGCTGATAGGGCAGAAGCGGCGTCATACAGCGCGCTCTTGATGTCTTCGGCATGGCTGAGCGTGTTTGACTGCTGTTCGAGTTCCTCATCCTCGCCCTCTTTCAGTTTGGCGTTGTCGAGCTCATTGAACTGAAAGCGGAGGTAATCCTCATTCTCCTTATTCTTCTGGCATTCGGCCTCGAAGTCCTCGTAGGCTTTCTTCGCCGTGAGCCAATGGTGGTAGGTCTCTTGGTAGGCACCGAGCTCCTGCTGGTCTTTGGCAATGATGTCGACGACCTCGAGCTGGAAGTCCTCCTTTTGCAGCAGCAGGTTCTGGTGCTGGCTGTGGATATCGATGAGCTGGTTGCCGAGGTTACGCATGACGGCGAGCGAGACGGGGGTATCGTTGATGAAACCACGGCTCTTGCCGTCGCTCTTCACCTCGCGGCGAATGATGCAGTCATTGGCGTCGTAGTCGATTTCGTTGTCGTTGAAGAACGGCTCCATGTGGTAGTTGGACAAATCGAAATGGGCCTCGACAATGCATTTGCTGCATCCTGACTTGATTTGTTTGGAGTCGGCCCTTTGCCCAAGCAACAGTTGCAAAGCGCCGAGGATAATGCTTTTGCCCGCACCCGTCTCACCGGTAATGACCGAAAAGCCCGGGTGGAAGTCGATGTTCAGTTCATCGATGAGGGTAAAGTTCTTGATATATAGCTGTTTCAGCATTGTGGTCTACTGCTTTATTTTTTCCCATGCATTGTTTTGCGATGCATTGATGGAGAACAAGACGTCATAGACGGCCTCTTTCTCCTTCTGCGTGCCATGACCCTTATAGATATTGGCGATCTCATCTTTCTTGTAGTCGGTCCATATCTGCGGCAGCATGCTCGTGGGCCGATCCTCGTGGCATTTCTTCAGGTCGTTCTCGATCGTTGTCGAAATCTCGGTGCGGCCGCGCTCCACGTTGGTGGCCATCTCGTCGAGGCCCTTGCGGTAATAGTTGTATTGCAGCTGGCGGAAGGGCGTCATTGAGCCGTCGAGGTAGTCGTTGATGATGGCGAAGCGGTTGCGGTCATTGTCGAAGGCCTTCCAACCGGCGAAGTCGAGGTTCTGCGCATTGTTGGCCAGGTTCATGCAGCGCTCGAGGATGTCGGAGCCGCCCATCGGAGAGAAGCTGTCGAGGTCGAGTCCGATGATGAGGTAAGCGTAGTAGGCGAACAATGCGGTGAGCTGGTTGTCTATGCGGTCCTCGTTGAATTCGAGTTGGTCGAACTGCGCGTATTCAAAGTTGAAGTCGTTGTCGGTGTTGCTGTAGAGCACCGACGTGTAGGCTGCGTTGTAGACGGGGCGGTTGGCTTGGATGAGCGCCTTGCAGGTGAACATGTTGGTCGACGTGTTGTATTTCGTCACTGTGATGTTGAAGCTGCAGGTGATGCGCTCATTCTTCTGAAACTGCAGGTTGGTCCACTGCCGGTCGTTGACAAACTGCTGCAGCGTTTTCTGCAGGTCGTCGAAGACGGAGTTGTCGGTACCGGAGATTTGATTGTGATTGATGGTGATCTTCGCGTTGAGCTCCTGCGCCTGCAATGGCACCGTGGCCAAAAGCAACGGGCAAAACAGCACCAGGAAAAGGCAGCTGAGCCCTTTCCCGAAGCGTTGGCGTAGACCACCGGCAGTGGGGTAGAAACCTGACAGACTGACCATCGGCCGTTACTTTAAATTCATGTTGAGCTTGGCCTCACGCAGACGGATGCGTGTCAGCACCTGCTTGGTATTGCGCGTGAAGTCGGCCGACTCCATCCAGTTGTAGTAACCGGGGTCTTTGTGCAGCACATCTGTCACCTTCCAGCCGCGGTATTTACCGAAGTTGAACACTTCCTCCTGACGCGGTTTGCCGTTGCTGTCGAGCACGGGCTTGCCGTCGGCGTCTTTCATCTCTTGCCAGATGATGCGGCCGGCAAAGTCGACATTGTTGTTCATCACCGACTCGCTGGCCAGCACATCCATATCATTGGGCAGTGCATCGGCTTTCTCCTCCACGGTGTCGGGATTGTATTTGTCGAGCTCGCCCTGCAGCACGCGGTAGGTGGCCTCAGTGTCCTGGTCGGCGCGGTGAGCCTGGAAGTCGTCCTCCATCTTATGGCCGGTATAGAAGCGGTAAGCGGCAGCCAGATTACGTGGCTCGCGCTTGTGGAAGATAGCCTGCGCGTCGATGAGACGGCAGTTGGAGAAATCGAAGTCGACACCGGCCCGCAGAAATTCCTCAGCGAGCAGGGGTACATCGAAATGGTTGCTGTTGAATCCGGCAAAGTCGCAACCTCCAAACGTGGCGGCGAGCGACTTGGCGATTTGCTTAAAGGTAGGCGCCTGGCTCACCATCTCGTCGGTGATGCCCGTCAGCTCCTGAACAAACTGAGGAATGGGCTTCTCGGGATTGACGAAGATATTCTTGCGCTCCTCCTCGCCTTCCTTATCGTTGGGTTTTACCTTAATATATGATATCTGGATGATTCGGTCATTGACCAAATCAAGCCCTGTTGCCTCCAAATCGAAGACAATCAAGGGCTTTTTTAAGTTTAGTCGCATTGAATAGTAATATTCGTATTATTCTGAGGCTCAATCATTCAGCAGCAGCGGCATGATGAGCATGAGTACATCTTCGTTTTCCTTTTGCTCAGCGGGCACGATGACGCCAGCGCGGCTGGGGTCGCCCAGGTAAATCTTGATGCTGTCGCAGTCGATGGAGTTGAGGATCTCGTTGAAGAAGTCGCCGCGGAAGCCAATCTCCATGGGGCTGCCGTTGTAGTCGCAGATGAGCTTCTCCTTGGCGTGCGTAGCGAAGTCGCGGTCCTCGGCCGACAACTCGAGGCTGCCCATCTCGAGGCGGAAGCGGATGAGCTGGCTGCTCATGCTGGCGAAGGGGAGCACGCGGCGGATGGCGCCGAGCAGGGCCTTGCGGTCAATGGTCACCTCGTTGGGGTTGTCCTGAGGAATGGCGGCATTGTAGTTGGGGAAGTTGCCCTCGATGAGCTGGCAGTTGAGCTCGCCGTCGGTGAAATGGAACTCAGCGGTGTTGGCGTTGTATTTGATGACGACGTCGCCGTTGGCTTTGTCGAGCACGCCGCGCAGCAATGCGGCCGGCTTCTTCGGCAGGATGAACGACGACGGTGTCTCGCTCTTGATGCTGTAGTTGCGGCAGCGCACGAGCTTGTGGCCGTCGGATGCGACGATGGAGAGTGCATCGGGCGTGAGATCGAAATAGATACCGTTCATCACCGGGCGAATCTCACTGTTGTCGGTGGCGAACAGCGTGTGGTTGATGTTGTCGCAGAGCAGAGCGGCGTCGAGGGTGATGACGTGCACATCTTCGGCAACGGGCTTCTCGTTGGGATATTCCTCACCGCTGAGCGCGGTGAACTGGTATTGACCGTTCTGATAGATGACCGACACCTCGAAAGTATCCAGGTTCACCTCAAACGTCAGCGGCTGTTCGGGCAATTCCTTGACCGCGTCGAGTATGGTGTGGCTGGGGATGGCGAAGGTGCCGTCGGTGTCTGACTCGTCGAGCAGCAGATTGCTGCGCATGGTGTTCTCGCTGTCAGAAGCGGTGATGAGCAGTTGGCCGTTTCTAACCTGAAAGAGGAAACTCTCGAGGATAGAAAGCGAGTTCTTGGCATTAATCACTTTGCACAATGCCTGCAGGCGGCTGTTGAGTGCCGTGCTTGATAGAGTAAATCTCATGGCTATATTAGTTTTTTGTTGTTCTTTTTCCGTACAAAGATACAACAAAATTTGCTTTCCTCCGAATAATAGGAATATTTTTTCGCGCTCTTAACGGATTTATGATGTGTTAACAGATTAACGGCGGCATAATTCCTGCAATATTATTCCGTTGACGTAAGTTTTTTCATTTTTATGATAGAAAAGTTTGCGGAATGATTATTTTTTGCTAACTTCGCCAATCGAAACATATCAACAACTTTAAAACTTAAAGTCATCATGGGATTACAAGGAATAGAAGTAGAAGGAGTAATCATTAAGGAGTATCCTGCCAAAGAAGGCGTTTCCAAGAGCACCAACAACCCCTGGAAGTCGCAGGAGTTTGTGATTCAGACCAAGGATCAATATCCGCGTACGTGTCTTTTCCGCGTCTTTGGCGCCGATCGTATCCAACAGTTCAACCTGCATGAGGGCGATACCGTTCACGTGTATCTCGACATCAATGCCCGCGCATGGCAGGACCGTTATTTCAACGACATCAACTGTTTCCGCGTTGACCATATCGATCCCAACGCCCTGAACGGTACGGCAACGGCTCAGCCCGGTGTCATTCCCTCAGCTGCACCTGCGGCTCCTGCTGCCGCCAAACCGGCCGAGACTGCCTCTGACCCTCTGGGTGGTGGCGACAGCTCTGACGACCTGCCGTTCTAAGCGACGGTTTCGTCAGCATGCCGATTGTGCGTCAATACGGTTAAATCAAACATTAATCAGACCAACCTTAAAACATTGAAATATGAAGAAGTACAACTTTAATGCGGGTCCTTCAATGCTACCCCGTGAAGTGATTGAGAACACTGCCAAGCAGATTCTCGACTTTAATGGTTCCGGACTCTCCCTGATGGAAATCAGCCACCGTGCAAAGGACTTCCAGCCCGTCGTTGACGAGGCTGTGGCCCTGATCAAGGAGCTGCTTGACATTCCTGAGGGCTATTCGGTCATCTTCCTCGGTGGTGGCGCATCGCTGCAGTTCATGCAGATTCCTGCCAACTTCCTGATTAAGAAAGCCGGATATGTCAACTCGGGTACCTGGGCAAAGAAAGCCATGAAGGAAGCCAAGCATTTCGGTGAGGTTGTGGAAGTAGCCTCTTCTGCTGCAGACAACTACACGCATCTGCCGCACCACTACAGCATTCCTGCCGACCTCGATTATCTTCATATTTGCACCAACAACACCATCTTCGGCACTGAGCTGCGTGAGGACATCGACGCCCCCGTGCCACTGATTGCCGATATGTCGTCAGACATCATGAGCCGCCCCGTGGATGTGTCTAAGTACACGGCCATCTACGCCGGCGCCCAGAAGAATATGGCTATGGCTGGTGTGACGGTGATCATTGTCAAGGACGATATGCTGGGCAAGGCGCCGAGAGAGTTGCCTACGATGATTGACTACCGTACGCATGTAGAGAAGGGCAGTATGTTTAATACGCCTCCTGTTGTGCCTATCTATTCGCTGCTTGAGACCATGCGCTGGTGCAAGGCTCAGGGTGGTGTGAAGGAGATGGACCGCCGCGCCCACGAGCGTGCGAAGGTGCTTTATGATGAGATTGACCGCAACCGTCTCTTCCGTGGTACGGTAGATGCCTGCGACCGCTCACTGATGAACATCTGCTTCGTGATGAACGACGAATACAAGGATTTGGAGAAGCCGTTCCTCGACTTTGCCATTTCACGCGGCATGGTGGGCGTCAAGGGTCACCGCTCGGTCGGCGGCTTCCGTGCAAGCTGCTACAACGCACAGACCATGGAGGGTGTCAACGCGCTCGTCGCCTGCATGAAGGAGTTTGAAGCTAATCATTAATGTTGGAAAGTATGAAAGTCTTAGTAGCAACAGAAAAGCCCTTTGCCGCTCCTGCGGTAGCGGGTATAAAGAAAGAACTTGAGGCCGCCGGGCATCAGGTGTCCTTCTTGGAAAAGTACACCGAAAAGGCGCAACTGCTTGATGCTGTCAAGGATGCTGATGCACTCATCGTGAGGTCGGATAAGATTACCCCCGAGGTGTTGGATGCCGCCAAGTCGTTGAAGATTGTCGTCCGCGCAGGTGCCGGTTACGATTCCATCGATACGGCTTACGCCAAGCAGAAGAACGTCGTGGTGGAGAATACGCCGGGTCAGAACTCCAATGCTGTGGCCGAACTGGTGTTTGGCTTGCTGGTCTACACCGTGCGCAACTTCTTCAACGGTAAGTCGGGCTCAGAGCTGAAGGGCAAGAAACTCGGTATCTTGGCTTTCGGAAATGTAGGCCGCAATGTGGCCCGCATCGCCAAAGGCTTCGACATGGAGGTCTACGCATTCGATGAGTTCGTACCTGCAGAGAAGATTGAGGCTCAGGGTGTTCACGCTGCCAAGAGCCGCGACGATTTGTTTAAGTCGTGCGACATCGTCTCCCTGCACATCCCCGCCACCGATGAGACGCGCAAGAGCATCAACTACGACGTGGTGAATCAGTTGGAGAAGGGTGGTATTTTAATCAACACTGCCCGCAAGGAGGTGATTGATGAGGATGGACTCTTGAAACTGATGGCTGACCGTCAGGACATCAAGTATGTGACCGACATCAAACCCGACAAAGATGCTGAATTCGCTCAGTTCGAGGGCCGCTATTTCGCTACACCGAAGAAGATGGGCGCCCAGACTGCTGAGGCCAACATCAATGCCGGTATCGCTGCCGCCCGACAGATCAATGCATACTTTGCTACCGGCGACGAGAAATTCCGTGTGAATAAATAAACCAATATTATCCGACTCTCAACGTGTAGGCCATTCATGAGGAATGCATGCGCGTTGGGAGTTTTTTTATAGTTAATCGATTATGGCTACCGTAAAACCGTTTCGCGGCATCCGTCCGCCTGTACAATATGTGGAGCAGGTAGAAAGCTATCCCTACGACGTGCTGAGCTCAGACGAGGCGCGTGAGGCTGCCGGCGACAATGAGAAGAGCTTCTACCACATCAACATGCCTGAGATCAACTTCCCTCAGGGCACCGACCCCACCGACGACCGCGTCTATGAAGAGGCCAACCGCCAGTTTCAGAAGTTCTTAGCTAAAGGCTGGCTGGTGCAGGACCCCACTGAAAACTATTACCTTTACGCCCAAACAATGAACGACAGGACGCAATACGGCATTGTCGTATGCGCGCTGGCTGACGACTATCACAAAGGCATCATCAAGCGGCATGAGCTCACCCGCCGCGAGAAGGAAGACGACCGCATGCGCCACGTGATGGTCACCAACGCCAATATGGGCCCCGCCTTCTTCGCTTACCCCGACGACGCGGTGCTTGACCAGCTCGTCAAGCGTTATGCCCGTCAGAAGCCTGAATACAACTTCGTAGCGCCCGAGGACGGCTTCCGCCATCGGTTGTGGGTGATTGCTGATAAGATTGATATTGAGACTATTACAAAGGAATTCGCCAAGATGCCGTCGCTGTATATCGCCGACGGTCACCACCGTTCTGCTGCTGCCGTGCGCGTGGCTGACGAGAAGGCGAAGGCCAATCCTCACCACACCGGCAAAGAGGAATACAACTATTTCATGGCGGTCTGCTTCCCCGCCAGTCAACTGACCATTCTCGACTACAACCGTGTGGTGAAAGACCTCAATGGCCTCACGCCCGAAGCCTTCCTCAAGGCGCTCAGCGAGGATTTCGTGGTGGAGAAGAAGGGTGCGGAGGATTACCACCCGCAGCATCTGCATGAGTTCTCACTCTATTTGGACAAGTGCTGGTATAGTCTGACGGCCCGTCCCGGCACCTACGACGACAACGACCCCATCGGCTGTCTGGATGTCGACATCTCCAGTCGCCTTATCTTGGACAAGCTCATGGGCATCAAGGATCTGCGCTCAGACAAGCGCGTCGACTTCGTGGGTGGCTTGCGTGGACTGGCCGAGTTGAAACGCCGCGTCGACAGTGGCGAGATGCGCTGGGCACTTGCACTTTACCCTGTTTCGATGAAGCAAATCATGAACATTGCCGACAGCGGTAAAATTATGCCGCCGAAGGCCACTTGGTTCGAGCCAAAGCTACGTTCTGGCTTGGTCATACATACTATCGAATGAGGTTAAACAGCTGATTTGAGATGGACGACGCTTATCAGACGATTAGCAGCGACACGATAGGCGAGGGCTACTACACCGAGAAACGGAGTAAGTTCCTCGCCTTTGCCCATCATGTGGAAACGGTGGACGAGGCGATGGCGATTGTGGCGAAGTATCGTAAGCAGTATTACGACGCGCGCCACTGCTGCTATGCGTATATGTTAGGCAGCGATCGCTCCGTCTTCCGGGCCAATGACGATGGTGAGCCGTCGTCAACGGCGGGTAAGCCCATCCTCGGTCAGATCAACAGTCATGAGCTCACCAACATCCTCGTTGTCGTCGTCCGCTACTACGGTGGTGTCAACTTGGGCACCGGCGGACTGATTGTTGCCTATCGTACGGCAGCCGCTGACGCCATAGCCCATTGTAAGATAGAGAGCCGGCTGGTTGAGGAGCTCATCACTTATCAGTTCACTTATCCGATGATGAACGGCGTGATGCGTATCGTCAAGGAGCTGCAGCCGCGTATCGTCAGTCAGCAGTTTGACAACGACTGCGCCATAACGCTTGCCATTCGAAAGAGTAAGGCCGATGAATTGCGCACCAAATTGGCTAATTTATCCTTCGAATAGCTTTTTATTCGCTGATATTGACGGCTTTAATCTCGAAAATGCTTAACTTTGCAATCTAATGTCAAAGCAAAGCGCATGAAAGAGGTTAAGATAAAGGACAGTAAACTGAAGGCAGCCGCCCAAGAGGGTATGGATGCTTTTATCAAGGTGTTCACCGATGCCATCTATGAGACCATCGGCGGGGAGCTCAATGCCGATACGATGCAGGAGCTCAATGCCGACCAAATCACCCTGTTGGCTTACGTCATCCTGCGTGATTCGGTGATGGATGGCGGCTTCGTTGAACTCATTCATAATGGCTACGGCCCTTTCATCTTCCGCAATCCCTTTGATAAGGCCATGCGCAACTGGGGCTTACACGACCTCTATAAAATCATCAACAAATGCCACAAGTTCTTCAACATCTACCAGGAACAGCTGGAGAAGGACTGCACGCAGGAAGAGTTTGATGCGCTTTACGAGCAATTCCCCGAGTTCGACGACTTCGATGACGCCTTCGTCGAGAATGAGGAACAATTCACTACAATGGTGGCCGGCTATGTTGACGACCACATCGAAAACTTTTGCACGATAGTCAATGAATAAGACACAACAGGAACTACGCAAGAAAAGTCCGGTTCAGATAAGAAACAAGAAAGCCTCGTTTCTCTATAGTTTTCTTGACACCTATACGGCCGGCATCGTGCTGACGGGTACTGAGATTAAGTCCATCAGAATGGGCAAGGCCTCGTTGGTCGATACCTTCTGCTATATCAACAACGGTGAGGTGTGGGTGAAGAATATGAATATCTCTCCTTATTTCTATGGCTCCTTTGCCAATCACCCGGCCAAGCGCGACCGCAAGCTGCTGCTGAATAAGCGCGAAATCAGACGGCTGGCCGAGGACACCAAGACGCCAGGTCTGACCATCGTCCCTACGCTGCTGTTTATCGACGACCACGGCAGGGCGAAGCTCGACATTGCGCTGGCTCGTGGTAAGAAGGAATACGACAAGCGTGAGACGCTGAAGGAGAAAGCCGACCGTCGGGAGATGGACCGCGCCATCAAGCACTTTTAGTTGAGTTCATCAGCATTTTTAGTTGAAGAGGGATAAGTTAAAGGAAAAGGGCAAAGGATTATGACAGAGCTAATTACGGATCGGATTAAAGGCCGCATTCTCATCCTCGACGGAGCGATGGGCACCATGATACAGAAGTTTGGCCTCAATGAGACAGACTTCCGCGGCAGTCGCTTTAAGGCGTCGGAGGTGCAGCTGAAGGGCAACAATGATGTGCTCAACCTTACGCGCCCCGACGTGATTGCGGATATCCATCGTCAATATCTTGCTGCCGGAGCCGACATCATCGAGACCAACACCTTCTCCTCGCAGCGCATCTCTCAAGCCGATTACGGATTGGAGTCATCGTCTTACGACATCGCCTTCGCTGGAGCCCAATTGGCGCGGAAGGCGGCTGATGAGTATTCAACGCCCGAGTGGCCGCGCTATGTGGCAGGCTCTGTGGGGCCCACCAACAAGACCTGCTCCATGAGTCCTGACGTGAGCAACCCTGCGGCGCGCGACCTGACCTACGACGAATTGTTCGACGCCTACACCGAGCAGATGGAAGCGCTCATCGACGGCGGTGTGGACACTATTCTTATTGAGACCATCTTTGATACGCTCAACGCGAAATGCGCCGTCGACGCTGCCCAACAGGTGATGGCGGCGAAGCACCGGAAGTTGCCTATCATGTTGAGTGTTACGGTCAGCGATCTGGCAGGCCGCACGCTGTCGGGTCAGACGCTCGACGCATTCTTGGGCAGCATGAGTGCGTACGACATTTTCTCCGTAGGCCTCAATTGCTCGTTTGGCGCCCGTCAGATGAAGTCCTATTTGGAGAGCCTTGCCGCAAAAGCACCTTATTATATATCGGCTTACCCCAACGCCGGACTGCCCAATAGTATGGGTGAATACGACGAGACTGCCGAGAGCATGTCGCCGCAAATTGCCGAATTCATCGATGAGGGATTGGTCAACATCGTCGGTGGCTGCTGCGGCACCACACCTGAGTTTATCCGTCGCTATGCCGAGATGGCCAAGGGTAAGCAACCACATCAACCGGAGCCGAAACCGGAGACGCTTTGGCTTTCAGGACTCGAGTTGCTCGACATAACGCCGAAGGTCAGGTTTGTCAATGTGGGTGAGCGCTGCAACGTGGCCGGCTCACGCAAATTCCTCAGACTCATCAAAGAGAAGAACTACAACGAGGCGCTGACGATTGCTCGTAATCAGGTAGATAACGGTGCAATGGTCATCGACGTCAATATGGACGATGCCCTGTTGGATGCCAAAGAGGAGATGGTGAAATTCCTCAATCTCATTGCCTCAGACCCCGATATCAGCCGGGTGCCGGTGATGATTGATTCCTCGCGTTGGGATGTCGTCATCGCTGGATTGAAGTGTTTGCAGGGCAAGAGCATCGTCAACTCCATATCGCTGAAAGAGGGTGAGGAGGAGTTCCTGGCTCATGCCCGCGACATCAAGCGCTTCGGTGCAGCCGTCGTCGTGATGTGCTTCGACGAGCAAGGGCAGGCAACGAGCTATGAGCGGAAGATAGAGATTGCCGCCCGAGCCTACAAGCTGCTTACGGAGAAGGTAGGCATCAATCCGCTCGACATCATCTTCGACCCCAATATTCTCTCGGTGGCAACGGGCATGGAGGAGCACGACAGCTACGCGCTCGACTTCATCCGCGCCACAGCTTGGATTAAACAGCATCTCAAGGGCGCACACGTCAGCGGTGGCGTGAGCAACCTCAGTTTCTCTTTCCGCGGCAACAACTACATCCGCGAGGCAATGCATGCGGTATTCCTTTACCACGCCATCGGAGCGGGGATGGACTTCGGCATTGTCAATCCTGCGTCGAAGGTGACTTACGCCGACATTCCCGACGACCAGCTGGAGATTATTGAGGATGTGATACTCAATCGGAAGAAGGGCGCTTCAGAGCGGTTGATTGACTTGGCCGAGCGCGTGAAGCTCGAGCAGGAGGCAGCGAAGAACCAGGGTGGGGCACAACAGGCTGCTGCTCAAGAGGAGTGGCGGAGTCAGAGCGTTCATGACCGCTTGGTGTATGCCCTGCGCCGCGGCATCTCCGATTATTTGGACGAAGATCTGCATGAGGCGCTGAAGACCATGCCGCATGCGGTGGAGATTATAGAAGGCCCGCTGATGGATGGCATGAATGAGGTGGGACGACTCTTCGGCGATGGCAAGATGTTTCTGCCGCAAGTCGTGAAGACCGCCCGCACGATGAAGAATGCGGTCGCCATCTTGCAGCCTTATATTGAAGAAGAGAAGGTCGACGGCATCTCGTCGGCCGGTCGCGTGATCCTGGCTACGGTCAAAGGCGATGTGCACGATATCGGAAAGAATATCGTTGGTGTCGTCATGAGTTGTAATGGCTACGAGGTTATCGATATGGGGGTAATGGTGCCGCCCGATCAGATTGTGAAGAAGGTGGAAGAGACCAATGCCGATGTGGTTGGACTGAGTGGTCTCATCACGCCTTCGCTTGAGGAGATGGTCAACACGGTGAAGGCTTTGGAGCATGCCGGGCTTCGCATTCCTGTGCTCATTGGTGGTGCTACGACTTCCGAGTTGCATGTAGCGCTGAAGATTGCGCCGCTTTACCATGGTTTGGTGGTGTGGATGAAGGACGCCTCACAGAGCGCCGCTATTCTCTCCAAACTGATGGATCTCAAGCAACGGGAAGCACTCAAACAACAGCTCGAGGTGAAATACGAGGCATTGCGCAAGAGTTACCACGAGGAGCAGGCGCAACTCAAATCTTTGGAGGAGGCACGCAAGAACAAGCTCAATCTCTTCTCCTAATCTCCGGAATCTGATTATTATATCGCGGGAAGGACGTGGCGCTTGCGCCACTAAGATGTAGTGCTTGCGCCTGCTGTCTAATCAGAGAGGTTTACATTAGAATTTTCCGAGGATTCGGTCCATGACCCAGTTGACGGGCGTGGCGCTGACGCTGGTGCACTTGCAGATGCCGAGGCCCTGCAGATGACGGATGACAGAGGTGATGATGGGCAGCTGTACGTAGGGCGGATTGGGCACGTTGATGCTGCGCTTGCCCTCGCTCGTGATGAGTTGGATAGGTTCGTAAGTATAGACGCTGAACGAGACGGTGCCCTTGTCGCCAATGACGTAGATGCGGTCTTCCTTCGCGCTCTCATGGCCGACGAAGCACCACGATGCACTGCCGGGAATGCCGCTGTCGAAGATAAACGCCGCGCTGATGGTGTCCTCAGCCTGATAGAGGTGGCCGCGGTTGGTGGGATAGCCATGAGCGCGCACGATGATGCCGAAGAGGGCCTGCAGCAAATCGAGCTGATGCGGTGCAAGGTCGTAGAAATAGCCACCGCCGGAGATGTCGGGCTGAAGGCGCCACTGCATATTTGACGAGGCGTGGTAGTCGAGGTCGCGTGGAGGAGCGACAAACTGCAGCTGTACGTTGAGCACCTTGCCGATGGTGCCGGTGTCGATGATTTCCTTAACTTTCTTGAAATAAGGCAGATAGCGGCGATAATACGCCACGAAGCAAGGCACACCCGTCTGCTCGCTGATGCGGTTGATGCGGATGCAGTCCTCATAGCTGGCTGCTAAGGGCTTCTCCACGTAACAGGGCTTACCCGCGCGCATGCTCATGATGGCGAAGGTGGCGTGCGATGAGGGTGGGGTGGCGATATAGATGGCGTTGATGTCGGGATCGTCAATCAACTGCTGGGCATCGGTATAGTATTTAGGGATGTTGTGGCGCTCGGCGTAGGTTCTGGCCTTGTCTGCACTGCGGCTCATCACAGCTTCCACGTGCGACCCTTCGACCTCATTGAAGGCCGGTCCCGATTTCTTCTCGGTCACCTCACCGCATCCGATAAATCCCCAACTGATCTCTTCCATTGTCTATTTCAAATTGCAGCTTGTATGGCTCAGCCTGAAGTATTTTATTTGAGTATTGCATCAAACAAATCAGCTACAGAGTTCCATTTGGTAACTCTGCCCGCCTTAATATCTTCTTTTGCTAAATCCATCCCTGTGTAGATCAATTTAGTCGAAGCTATTCTATTTGTAGGAGTACTCATATTGCATCCTATTTTTTGCAAATGTAATAGAATTATATGAAACAGCCAAATCATCAACCAACTATTTTTCCTTTTGATGACTCTTCCTCCCCGACCACCTGAACAAATCGCTGAGACTGTTGAAGTCCTTCTTGAGGATGAAGCCGATGCCCTGCGTATTGAGCGAGTTGCGGGTGAAATAGCGATCGTTGGTCTTGTTGTAGACGTGGACGCTGAAGTTGCCGTTGGGGAAGATGAGGTAGCGCACGTCGAAGTCGCCGATAAACGACTGCGTGGCATTGGCGTTGTCGCGATAGCCGAACTGACCGTTGAGCAACAGGCGGTTGTTGAGCAAACTGCCACTGAGCAATCCCTCATATTCAGCGTTGTTCCACCCCTCGTCGCCCGTTGAGATATTGGCGCCGAAGTTCCACTGGTTGTTCTTCGTCAGGCTGCCCAATACATTGTTGATCTGCTGACTTATCTGACCGCTGAGCAGGCTCTGCATGGCGAGCGACGTCTGGTTGTAACCCTGCTCACTGGCGTTGTTGGTGCCTTGCATGTAGAAGCGGCCGACGGCGAGCAGGTAGAGCACCTGCTGGTTGATTTGCTCCTCGCTGTTCATTCGGCTGACAATCATCTGCTTGGCGTCGGTATCGAGCGAAGGGAAGTCGAGGTTGAAGTCCACCTTCGGCGCCTCGGGCGATCCGCTGATGTTCATCAGGCAGTTGACGCGCGTGTTGTTGGATGAGAAACTGCGGCCAATCTCGAGGTCGGACAAGCTCACTGAGGCGATGGGGTAGACGGCGCTCAGATTGAGTTGCGCCGCCATCGGGTTGCCGCCGAAGACGATGGTGCCGCCTTGGGCAAAGTTGAACACCTTCTTTATGATGTTCTGAATGGTCAGCTTATAGACGCCGTGGTCGACGTTGTAGGTGCCGAAGATATCGATGCCGCCTTTGTTGAACCAGTTGGCCCGCAGCGCCCCACTGCCGTTGAGCGTGATGTAGTCGTTGGTCGTCTTGTCCATGATGATGCGCAGCGTAGCGTCGGGCGTGGTGTTGATGAGGAAGTTGATGTAGATGTCGGTGGGAATGTCGGGGCCGTCGTCATCGGGCTGCTTCATCGGGCGGAGGCTGTCGATGGGCAATGAGAGGCTGTCGCGCGAGGCCCAATGGATGAAGTCGTGGGCACCGACGGCCTCAGGACTGGAGATGTCGTAGACAATTTCCGAGTTCTTGTCGGGCGTCACATTGACATCGATGGTCACGTTGCCGCTGCCGCCCTTGATAGCTGCTGAGCCGGTGCCAAACACGCGGCCGTAGAATGAACTGCCGTCGTCGGCATGGGTGTCGAAGGCCAGCAGGTTGTTGGCGCTGACGTCGATGTCGTAGTTCCATCGGCTGAGATGCTGGTGATGTACGGCGCCCGAGAGAATACCGTGGTGCTGGTAGCGATCGGTGATGGTGTCGTTGTCGAAGAGAATGGCGTCTTCGGTGAGCCTCACGTCGGCATCGTGCAGGGAATAGGTGGTGCCGAGGGGCTTGACGTCAGTGGTGCCATGGGCAATGACGTCGCCGGTGAGGTTGAGTTTCTTCAGCGAACCCCACAGCCGCAGGTTGCCCGAGGCCGAGACATTGAAGTTATCGAGGAAACTGGAGCAGATGTTGCCGACAAACTCGGCGCGCGTCTCATGGAGCTGCATATCGAGGTCGATGTCGCCGCGCTTGGGCGAGACGTAGCCTTTAACGATGGTCGTGCGCGGCTTGATAGTCAATGGGTTATTGCCAACTGTGTCGCGTGCTTCGGCATCGATGTCAATCTGTCCGAGGCTGGTGTTCCAACGGGCTTGGGCGAAGAGTGTGCCGAGGCGACCACCTTCCAACATGAAGTTATCCACACGCAACTGACTCCCGATGTCGGGCTTGTCGAAGAGCTGCTTGATGTGGGCAAAGCCGGTCACAGCACCGCCGAAGTCGACTGAATGGAAGTTGACGAGATTGAGGATATAGGGCACGTTGACATGATTGAGCGTGGCGGTGATAGAATCGTTGGGACTGGTCGATGCGACGCCGTCGAGCCGGATGCTCTGATGGTCGGAACCAACATAGAAGTTGTTGACGGCCAGATGCTTCTTGCTGTAAGTCAGTGTAGAGGGTCGTATCTCAAACAGCGTGTCGCCGACGTGGAATTGGGAGCGGAGCAGATCCAGGACAGCTTCGGAATGGCCATCAGCCGTCTCGTCGAACGATACCTGCGACCGCAGTTGCCCATGGAAGCGCTGCGTGGTGGCGTGGTTGTCGAAGTCGAGCGAGGCCTGCAGTTGGTCGTTACCTGCCAACATGTCGAGCGACAGATCGGTACCGCGCGCTGCCGTCACCATATTGCGCAGGGCCGCTTTGGCGTGGAGGTTGCCGTCGATGGTCTCAACGAGGGCCGATACATTGCGCAGCTCGCGGTCGCCATAGTACAGGCAAGGGGCGCGGAGCTGCGCGTCGACGGTGTTGCCCTGCGCACTGACCTGTGCCGTAAGCCGTAGGGTATCAGCCAATTGAACGGGAATATTAAAGAACGCCTTTGCCCAGTCGGCTTTGTGAATGACTGCGGCCACCGAGAAGCCGCCGCCACTGACCGGACGGTATCGGAAGGGCACGAGATGGACGATGCTGGGCAGCTTCCTGACGATGACGTTCTCCACCGACTGCGCCAACGACCGGTAGTCGAAAGGTCCGTAGAGCAGGCCGCTGCCGAAGTCGCTGCGCATCACGACGTAGTGGCCTTTGGCGGTCGTTCCGGCCTTGAGCCGCAAGGAATCGAGCGCATACGACTGCGTGGCCGACGCCATGCTGAAGCGGTTGACATTGACTTCACCCGTGGCATGGTTGAGGTCGTTGCCGCTGATGTTGGCCGAGAGGCTGGCGCGGTAGTCGGCGTCGGCTAACTTACCTGTAAACAACTTCAACCGCGATGGCGTAATATGGTTGATATCAGCCGTTAAATGAACGCTGTGGATAGCTTTTTCAAAATCGACAATGCCCTCAACCGAGGCGTCGGCGTTGGGGTCGTTGATGCTCAGTTTGCCCGCATAACGCTTGCCGTCAGCCTGGGCGTCGGCGGTGATGTTGCGGTAGCTGTAGCCGTTGTAGTCGATGCGGGCGATGTGGCCCTTGACGGCGAAATGCTTCTGCTTGAGGTTGCCTTCGCCGTTGATGCGCGCCGCGATGAGCCCGAGTTTATCGTTGTTGAGCACGCGCCCGATGCTGAAGCCGTCGGTGTCGAGAAAGCCCTTGATCAGGTCGCCGGTCTTGTTTAGGGCGAGCTTTGCCTCACCCGCACCGGAGACGAGATGACCGCCCACCGCCACGTCGTTGCTGCCCCTGCCCGAGGCCTTTCCGCGGAAGCTGAGGTCATTGAGCCGTGTAAGCGCATCGGGCACGTGACCGGCAATGAGCTGCATGCCCTCGCCGTCGATGCTCAGTTGACGAATGGTTGCATGCCAGCGCGGATTGCGCTTCACCATCGCCACGTCGCCGCTAACCTCCAGCCGCATGTTGCCGGGCGACTTCATCGAAGGCTTGAAACCGCGCTTGACGAGTGAGGCGGAGAGTCGGCCGACTGTGAGCAACTGGTCTTTGACGGTAAACCGCGAGTTGACCACCACCTGCTGCGGCTTGTCCTTGAGCGCGGGAATGAGCCACGCGAGGTCGGGCAGATAGACGTGCGACTCCTCCAGCCGACCGCGCAGTGCGAGCGACGGCAGCGTCGGTGGCTTGTGATAGGTGCCGGCGATGCTGGGAATCAGAATCTCGGAGTGGGGCAGGGAGAGCCGGAAGTCGTTCAGACTGACGGATTTAGGCGTGACCATCGCTCTCAGCCGCAAGCCCGTGAGCTGCAGTCCGGAGCCTTCGTTCAGCGTGAGATTGCGCAGGCTGACGCCCAACGAGTCGTCGCCCATCACGTGGATCATGACGTGGGAACTGATGTCAGTAATGCTTAAATGATGCGTGTCAAAGCCCTGACGCTTAGGCGCATCCCATTGATTATAAGTTATCTTACCGCGGCGTATGATAAGGCTGTTGATGTTGAGGTAGAGGGGCTTGTGCTGTGTGGTATCCTTCGAGGCCAGCGAGTCGATGACAAACTGATAATTGGGCTTGCTCTGCGCGGTGGCTTTGTAGAGGTTGGCGTCCATGCCGAAGATCTGCGCCGAGACGATGGTGAAGCGCCCCTGCATCAGGTCGAGATAACTGAATTTGGCCGACAGTCGCGTGGCGCGGAAGAGATGGCGCTGCTGCTGGTCGAGCATGCTCACGTCGTCGATGATGATACGGTTGAAAAAGCCGAGACTGACGCGCCCCACGCTCACCGCCGTTCCGAATTTCCGCGACAGCGTCGAGGCTACCGCATCACCAATAAAATGCTGCGTCATGGGGATGTTGACCACGGCGATGAGGGCGAGATAGAGCCCAACGAGGCTCCATATCGTGTAGTTGATGATGTGTCTGACCTTCTTCAATAGCTGCAAAATTAAGAAAAAGTGGTGGGAAACTGACAAAAATCGGCTATTTTCTCAATTATCATATAATTTTTGTTTAAATTTGCAGTCAGATAAACATCATGTCTCTTCTGACTAAGAATCATACATTACAATATTTATCATCAACGCTATGGCAAATGTATTTAAGTTGCGCAAAGGCTTAAACATTAACCTCGTGGGCAAGGCCAGTGAAGAGAAGTTCGCGGTGAAGCCGTCGGCAGAGTACGCACTCTCGCCGTCCGATTTTCCCGGAGTCACGCCGAAGGTCTGCGTCAAGGAAGGCGACCGGGTGCTGGCAGGCGAACCATTGTTCTTCAACAAGGCATGCCCCGACGTGCGTTTTGCGTCTCCGGTGAGCGGCACGGTGAGTGCCATCGTCAGAGGCGAGCGCCGCAAGGTACTCTTCGTTAAGGTGACAGCCGATGCCCAGCAACAGTACCACGACTTCGGCAAAACCGACCCCGCTCAGATGGACGGGGAGTCAGTGAAAAACAAAATCCTTGAGGCCGGTCTGTTCGGCTTCATCAATCAGCTGCCCTACGCGGTGAGTACCCTTCCAAGTACTCAGCCGAAGGGCATCTTCGTTTCCGCGCTGCGCGACATGCCGCTGGCCTGTGACTTCGAAGTGGAGCTGAAAGGCAACGAGCAGGCTTTCACCACAGGTTTGAAAGCGCTCTCACGCATCGCTCCGGTGCATCTCGGCGTTGGTGCCAGGCAGACGGCGCCCACACTGACCGAGGTCAAGGACATCGACCTCAATGTCTTCGACGGTCCCTGTCCGGCCGGCAACGTTGGTGTTCAAATCAACCACATCGAGCCGATGAACAAGAACCGCATTGTATGGACCGTTGACCCCACCACAGTCATCTTCATCGGCCGCCTCTTCCTCACCGGCAAGGTCGATATGACGCGCACCATTGCCGTGGCCGGAAGTCAGGTCAAAGACCCCGCCTACACCGATGTCGTCGTCGGCACACCGCTGAAGGACATCCTCGGCGATCGGCTTAAGGCCACCGGCCACGTACGTCTGATCAACGGCAACCCGCTCACCGGCCGCAAGGACACGCTCGAGGGCTATCTCGGCGCCCACACCTCAGAGGTGACGGCCATACCCGAAGGCGACAATGCCGACGAGGTGCTGGGCTGGATTATGCCGCGCACCAGGCAGTTCTCTGTCAGCCGCAGCTATCTCTCGTGGCTCATGCCCCATCGCCAGTACGACCTCGACGCACGCATCAAGGGCGGTGAGCGCCACATGATTATGAGCGGTGAATACGACAAGGTGCTGCCGATGGACATCTACGGCGAGTACCTCATCAAGGCCATCATCGCCGGTGACATCGACAAGCAGGAGCAGCTCGGCATCTACGAGGTGGCACCTGAGGACTTCGCGCTGGCCGAGTTTGTCGACAGTTCAAAACTTCCGCTGCAACAGATTGTGCGCGAGGGACTTGACACGCTTCGCAAAGAAAACGCTTAGCCACACATCGACGTGTAATCATACAAAAATAGAGTTTACTTCAAATGAGTGCATTAAAGAATTATTTCGATAAGATAAAGCCCAACTTCGAGCAAGGCGGCAAGCTGCATGCGCTGAAGAGCCTGTACGACGGTTTCGAGTCGTTCCTCTTCGTGCCGAATACCACGTCGGCCAGCGGCGCCTCCATCCACGACGCCTTCGACTCTAAGCGCATGATGAGCTTCGTCGTCATTGCCCTGCTGCCGGCCCTGCTGTTCGGCATGTACAATGTGGGCTATCAGAACTATGCCGCCGCCAACGCCCTCGAGGGTGCCTCGTTCTGGGCGCTGTTCGGCTTCGGCTTCCTCGCCGTATTGCCCAAGATACTGGTGAGCTACATCGTCGGTCTCGGCATCGAGTTCGCCTGGGCACAGTGGAAAGGTGAGGAGATTCAGGAGGGCTACCTCGTCACGGGCATCATCATTCCGATGATCATTCCCGTCACCACACCGCTGTGGATTCTCGCGCTGGCCTGCGCCTTCTCCGTCATCTTCTGCAAGGAGATCTTCGGCGGCACGGGCATGAACATCTTCAACGTGGCCATCGGCGCCCGCATGTTCCTGTTCTTCTCCTATCCCAAGGCCATGACGGGCGACACCGTATGGATTGCCCGCGAGAGCATCTTCGGTCTCGGCAACACACTGCCCGACGGCTTCACGATGGCCACGCCGCTGGCCCACATCGCCCAGGGCACGCCCGTCGATACGAGCATCTGCAACATGATTACCGGCCTGATGCCCGGATCCATCGGTGAGACATCGGTCATCGCCATCGCCATCGGAGCGCTCATCCTGCTCTTCACCGGCATCGCCAGCTGGAAGACCATGCTCAGCGTCTTTGTCGGCGGCAGCGTGATGGGTGCCATCTTCCACGCCACCGGCGCCACGCCCATCGCCTGGTGGGAGCAGCTCATTCTCGGCGGCTTCTGCTTCGGCGCCGTATTCATGGCCACCGACCCCGTCACCTCGGCCCGCACCGAGACCGGCAAGTGGATCTACGGCTTCCTCATCGGCGTCATGGCCGTGCTCATCCGCGTCAAGAACCCCGGCTATCCCGAGGGCATGATGCTCGCCATCTTCTTCGGCAACATGATTGCGCCGCTCATCGACTACTGCGTCGTGGAGTGCAACATCTCAAAGCGCGCTAAGCGTACTAAGGCAACTGAATAAATGCAAGCTATGAAAACAAACAGCAATTCATATACGATTATCTACTCGGTGATCATCGTGGTGGTCGTGGCCTTCCTGCTGGCCTTCGTCTATCAGGCCCTCAAGCCAAGGCAGGAGGCCAACGTGGCGCTTGACCAGAAGAAACAGATACTCTACAGTCTCAACATCCGCGGACTGGACAACGCCGCAGCCGAGGCTACATATAATAAGGTGGTGAAAGAGGAGAAGGAAGTTGACGGCTGCAAGATGTACATCTGCAACGTCGACGGACAAACCAAATACGTCTTCTCGATGAAAGGCATGGGCCTTTGGGGCGGCATCAGCGGCCTCATTGCGGTCAATGCCGACAAGTCGACGGTCTATGGCGCTTACTTCAACCACGAGGGCGAGACCGCCGGCCTCGGCGCTGAAATCAAGGACAATCAGAAGTGGCAGGAGAAATTCCAGGGCAAGCACCTCTTCAATGGAAGCGACCGCAACAGCATCGCGCTGTCGGTGCAGAAGAAGGTCACCGACCCCGCCACGCAGGTCGATGCCGTCACCGGAGCCACGCTCACCTCAAATGGCGTGGCCGAGATGCTCCACAGCGGACTGGGCAAATTCCTGCCTTTCCTCAACGCAAAATAGTTTAACCGGAGCTTGGGGCAATCGCTCTGCTGCATCGCCCGCTCCATGTAACCAACAATAGACTATGAGTTTATTTTCAAAACAGAATAAAGCCGCCTTCATCGAGCCGCTCCATCTGAACAACCCCATCATGGTTCAGGTGCTCGGCATCTGCAGTGCGCTGGCCGTCACCTCACAGCTCAAGCCCGCTATCGTCATGGGCCTGGCTGTGACCGTCATCACGGCATTCTCCAATGTCATCATCTCGCTCATCCGCAACACCATCCCCATGCGTATTCGCATCATCGTGCAGCTCGTGGTGGTGGCCGCGCTGGTGACCATTGTCAATCAGATCCTCGGCGCCTTCGCCTACGATGTCAGCGTACAGCTGAGCGTCTACGTCGGACTGATCATCACCAACTGCATCCTCATGGGGCGTCTCGAGGCCTTCGCCATGATGAACAAGCCTTGGCCCTCATTCCTCGACGGACTGGGCAACGGACTGGGCTACGCCGCCATTCTGGTCATCGTCGGTGCCTTCCGCGAGTTCTTCGGCCGCGGCAGCCTGCTCGGCTATCAGCTCATCCCACAGGGCGCCTACGACTTCGGCTACATCAACAACGGCATGATGACCATGTCGTGCACCGCCCTCATTCTCATCGGATGCGTCATTTGGGTCAACCGCGCCTTCTTTGTTAAAGACGAAAAGAAATAAAGTAAGATGGAACACGCAATAGCATTATTCTTTAGGTCAATCTTTGTTGACAACATGATCTTTGCCTACTTCCTCGGTATGTGCTCATACCTGGCTGTAAGCAAGAACGTGAAGACGTCGCTGGGCCTCGGCTTGGCCGTCACCTTCGTGCTGCTCATCACCGAGCCCGTCAACTACCTGCTGCAGCGCTACGTGCTCGGCCCCGACTGCCTCATCCAGGGCGTCGACTTGAGCTACCTCAGCTTCATCCTCTTCATCGCCATCATCGCCGGCATCGTGCAGCTCGTTGAGATGGCGGTCGAGAAGTACTCGCCGTCGCTCTACGCCGCACTCGGCATCTTCCTGCCCCTCATCGCCGTCAACTGCGCCATCATGGGTGCATCGCTGTTCATGCAGCAGCGCATCAAGATGGACGCCACCAACGCTCAAGCCATCAGCAACCTCGGCGACGCCGTGGCCTACGCTCTGGGCAGCGGACTCGGCTGGACACTGGCCATCGTCATGTTCGGCGCCATTCGCGAGAAGATGCAGTACAGCGACGTGCCTAAGCCACTACAGGGCATGGGCATCGCCTTTATCACCGTCGGACTGATGGCCATGGCCATGATGTGCTTCAGCGGAATGAAGTTTTAACAATCTGAGTTTCAACAAGATAAAAGTAATAAGTTTTCAGCAATGGGACAATTCATTACAGCAAGCATAGCAGTCTTTCTGGTGGTCATCCTGCTCTTGGTCATCATACTGCTCATCGCTAAGAAATACCTCAGTCCGAGCGGAAAGGTGACCATCACCATCAACGGCGACCGCAAGCTCGAAGTGGAGCAGGGCGGCAGTCTGCTCTCCACGCTCAACGACAACGGCGTCCACCTCTCGTCGGCCTGCGGCGGAAAGGGCAGCTGCGGACAGTGCCGCCTGCAGGTGCTTGAGGGTGGCGGAGAGATTCTCGACACCGAGAAAGGCCACTTCACGCGCAAGGAAATCAAGGATCACTGGCGCCTCGGCTGTCAGACCAAGGTCAAGGGCGACCTCAGCATCAAGGTGAGCGACGCCATTCTCAACGTCAAGGAGTGGGAGTGCACCGTCATCAGCAACAACAACGTGTCGAGTTTCATCAAGGAGTTCAAGGTAGCACTGCCGCCGGGCGAGCACATGGACTTCATCCCCGGCTCCTACGCACAGATCTACATCCCTGCCTACGACACCATCGACTACGACAAGGACTTCGACAAGTCGCTCATCGGTGACGAATATATCGGCGCATGGAAGAAGTTCAACATCTTCTCGCTCAAGGCCCACAACCCCGAGCCGACCATCCGCGCTTACTCCATGGCCAACTATCCGGCCGAGGGCGACATCATCACGCTCACCGTGCGCATCGCCTCGACGCCGTTCCTGCCGCGTCCGCAGGTAGGATTCCAGGATGTGCCCACCGGCATCGGTTCGTCTTACATCTTCTCGCTCAAACCGGGCGACAAGGTGAGGATGAGCGGCCCCTACGGCGACTTCCATCCGAAGTTCAACAGCAAGCGTGAGATGATTTGGATTGGCGGTGGCGCCGGCATGGCTCCGCTGCGCTCGCAGATCATGTATATGACGCGCCAAATCAACTGCCGCGACCGCGAGATGCACTTCTTCTACGGTGCCCGCTCGCTGTCGGAGGCCTTCTTCCTCGAGGACTTCTGGGAACTGGAGAAGGAGTTCCCCAACTTCCACATGCACCTCTCGCTCGACCGTCCCGATCCCAAGGCCGATGCCGCCGGCGTGAAGTACTATGCCGGTTTCGCCGTCAACTGCGTGCGCGACACCTACCTCAAGGACCACGATGCGCCCGAGGACTGTGAGTACTACCTCTGCGGCCCACCCATGCTCATCAAGACCGTCACCGATTATCTCGACAGCCTTGGCGTGGAGCCCGAGAGCATCATGTACGACAACTTCGGATAAGCCAATGCAAACCCAAGAAAACTATATGTAAACCGTAAGAAAGCCGCTGATTTTCAGCGGCTTTCGGCGTATATATAAACTTCGGTTGTTGTGGTTTGGATAGGGTTTATTGCGGTTTATTAGGGTTGATGTTGTCACCCAAGTGTCACCCAAAAGTGTCACCCAAAACAAAGTTATGCGATATGACAAAGAAGAATTATGATTTCGAGCCTGTACATATCAGGTCAAAGAAGATTTCGGGCGGCAGAAGGTCGCTCTACCTTGACATCGTGAGTGATGGCGTGAGGTCAAGGGAGTTTTTGAAACTTTACCTTTTGCCGGAGGACGGGAAGGGTGCCAAGACTGCCAACGCCGCCGTGATGAGAATGGCTGAAGAGATGAAGGCCAAGCGCACGCTAGAGGTGATGCGTGATGGTTTACAGATTGAGGACCATTCAAAGGGTAACGTGGTACTCGTGGACTGGCTGAAGGAGCAGCAGGCGTACTACAAGGCGCATGACAACAAGAACTATTCCCGGACGATAGGTAATCTAATCGTGCATCTGGGCAAACATGCAAAGAAGGGGCTGAGGCTGAAAAATGTTACTCCGAAGTTCCTGAGGGGTTTCCTTGAATACCTTCGTGGTGACAACGTGAACAAGTATGGCGGCAGGCTGTGCCCTGAGACTATCTACACGTACTTCACGGTGTTCGCTATCCTGATGAACAAGGCGGTGAGGCTGGAGATGATCCCAAGCAACCCGTTTCACAAGCTATCGCAGGCGGAGAAGCCTCAGCGGCGGACAAAGAAACGGGAGTTTCTGACGATGGAAGAGTTGGGAAAGCTTGCAAAGGCGGAGTGCGACGACTGGAGGGTGAAGAAGGCTTTCATGTTCTGTTGCTTCACGGGTCTGAGATACATCGACGTGTCGCGGTTAAATGGAAGCACATTCAGAAGCTTGGCGACGGAATGTACCAGATGGACATGATGCAGAAGAAAACTCAGGAGCCAGTGTATGTGCCGTTGTCGAAGAATGCCATCAGGTGGTTGCCGGAGAGGGGCGACAAAGGCAGGGAGAACTACGTCTTCCAGTTCCGGGACCGCAGCATCATCTACAAGTACTTGCAGGACTGGGGCAAGCGTGCCGGGAAAGAGAAGCACCTGATTTTCCACATGAGCCAAAAATAATTTATGGAACTCATTTTGAAACGCAAATATTTCCTGCCGGCCTACACCATCGGCCAGCTCTACATCGGCAATCGACTGGTGTGCGACACCATGGAACCGACCTCACGCCATCTTAGAGGCGGCAGCGCCCACCGCAGCACGCAGGCCGACATCATCAAAGCCAAGAACAACGGTCCTACGGCCATCCCCACCGGTCGCTATCCGGTCGTCATCACACGTAGTCCACGCTTCGGCCGTTGGCTGCCCTTGTTGGTGGGCGTGCCGGGATTTGAGGGCATACGCATCCATGCCGGCAACAAACCCGCCGACACCCGTGGCTGCATCCTCCCCGGCTTCAACCGCCGTCGCGGCTGCGTCCTCGACTCCACCCGTGCACTGGGCATCGTACAGTGTGCCATCGAACAAGCCTTTGCCGACGGTGACGCCGTTTACATCAACATCCGCGAAAACAGCCGATGACAACGTCGACAATGCGGATGGTGGCCGGCATAAAAAACGGCCACTACACTGGATGTTATTTTTTCTCCGCCAAAAACGCCTCGGCGCGGCGCAGGTCGTCGGGCGTATCGATGCCCACCGTCTCCACGTTGGTGATGCCCACACGGATGCGGTAGCCGTTTTGCAGCCAGCGCAACTGCTCCAGACTCTCCGCCTTCTCCAGCGGCGACATCGGCAGACGCGTCACCTCACGCAGCACCTCGCGACGGTAGGCATAGATGCCTAAATGTTTGAGGAAAGGGTAGTGGGTGAGCCACGTCGACCGCTCCTCGCCGCGCACAAAGGGAATGACCGAGCGCGAGAAATAAAGCGCGAAGCCGTTGACATCGGTCACGATCTTCGGCGAGTTGGGATTCTCCACGGCGTCCATGGCGGTGAACGGTTTGCCCAGCGTCGCAATCTGCGTGTCGGGATGGTCAAACTGCTCGCACACCGTCTTGATCTGCGAGGGTTGGATAAACGGCTCGTCGCCTTGGATGTTGACAATGACGTCGGCGTCGGTGCCGATCTTCTCTGCCGCTTCCTCAATGCGGTCAGTGCCGCTGTGGTGGTCGGCGCGCGTCATCACCGCACGGCCGCCGAAGGCCTCGACAGCTTCAAGGATGCGCTCCTCGTCGGTGGCTACGTAAGCCTCGGGCAGCAGACTCGTCACCTGCTCATAAACCCTTTCGATGACCGTCTTGCCGCCAAGCACAGCCAAGGGTTTGCCGGGAAAGCGGGTAGAGGCGTAGCGCGCCGGAATGATTGCAATGAATTTCATAGTGATGAATGGATAATGTTTTATGGTCGCAAAGGTACGAAAACAGTGCCATCCGCCCCCTTTATTTTTTGTTAAAAAAGAAGACAGGCGGCAAAAAATCGGTTCAATGTCGTTTTTAATTTGTATCTTTGGCGTGTCATTCACAAAATAAGAAACTTTCTCGTGAGAAAATATATATTGTTCATCGTCCTGCTGGCTCTTCCACTGATGCCCCGTGCCTTTGCCCAGAAGATTACGCTGGGCAACTGCACCATTGAGGAGATGGGTATCAAGGGCAAATACAAGGGTGAGCTCGCGGCCGGCAAGCCGCAGGGCAAAGGCAGCGTGGTTTATGAGAACGGCAACACCTACGAGGGCGACTTCGTCAAGGGCAAGCGACAGGGCTACGGCGTCTACACCTTTGCCGACGGCGAGAAATACGAGGGCCAGTGGCTGCTCAACCAGCAGCACGGACGCGGCACCTATTACTTCAGCAACAACAACAAATACGTCGGTCTGTGGTTCCGTGATTATCAGCAGGGCCACGGCGTGATGTACTATTTCAACGGCGACATCTACGACGGCGGCTGGTACCACGATCAGCGTCAGGGCAAGGGACGCTACACCTATGCCGGCGGCGCTTACTACGACGGACAGTGGAAGGCCGACAAGAAAGAGGGTAAGGGCTTCTTCGACTGGGGCGACGGCACCACCTACCGCGGCGACTGGAGCAACAACCAGCGGTCGGGCTACGGCGTCAACAAATATGCCGACGGCGACGTGTACAAGGGCCAGTGGCAGGACGACATACAGCAGGGCCGCGGCATCTACATCTTCCAGAACGGCGACCGCTATGAGGGCGACTACAACCAGGGCGAGCGCACCGGCGAGGGCATCTTCAAATATGCCAACGGCGACCTCTACACCGGCCATTTCAGTGAGGGCGACCGCAACGGACAGGGTACCTTCACTTGGGCCAACGGCGACCGCTACGAGGGACTGTGGAAGAACGATCAGCTCAACGGCCACGGCAAGCTCACCAAGAAAGACGGCGACGTGTTTGAGGGTAACTTCAGCAATGGCAAGATCGACGGCGAGGTCATCATCCACTACGCCAACGGCACGCGCTTCAAGGGTACCTACCGCAACGGCATGCGCAACGGCAAGTGCATTGAGCAGACCAAGGACGGCAAACGCTTTGAGGGCAGCTATGTCAACGACATGCGCGACGGGCCCTTCGTCGAGAAAGACGAGAACGGACAGGTGACCTGCACCGGCCACTATGAGAGCGGAAAACGCTTCAACGATAATTAGCTATCACTTTATAACATAGATATTTACACTATAATCTATCTATACTTATGGCAAAAGCAAGACATATCGGGATTGTGGCCAACGACCCCTACCTTGAACCCTATGAGGATGCCATCGTCGGGCGCCACAACCATGCATTGTGGAAAATTGACCAGCTCACCGACGGCGGGCGCCGGACGCTATCCGACTTCGCCAGTGGTTATGACTATTACGGCCTGCACCACACCAAGTCGGGCTGGACTTTCCGCGAGTGGGCACCCAACGCCACCGACATCTATCTCGTAGGCGACTTCAACCAGTGGGAGGAGCGTGAGGAATACCGCTGCCGCCGCATTGAGGACACGGGCGACTGGGAGATCAATCTGCCCGAGAAAGCAATGAAGCACGGCGACCTCTATAAGATGCACGTCAAATGGCAGGGCGGCCAGGGCGAGCGCATTCCTGCCTGGGCCACGCGCGTGGTGCAGGACGAGCAGTCGAAGATATTCTCTGCGCAGGTGTGGGCGCCCAAGGCCTATCGCTGGCACAAGCGCAAGTTCACGCCGACTAAGGATCCGCTGCTCATCTATGAGTGCCACATCGGTATGGCGCAGGACGCCGAGAAGGTGGGCACCTACACCGAGTTCAAGGACAACGTGCTGCCCCGCATCGTCAAGGACGGCTACAACGCCATTCAGGTGATGGCCATCCAGGAGCATCCCTATTATGGCAGCTTCGGCTATCACGTCAGTTCGTTCTTCGCGCCATCGTCGCGCTTCGGCACACCCGAGGAACTGAAGGCGCTCATCGATGCGGCCCACAAGCAGGGCGTGGCTGTCATCATGGACATCGTCCACTCCCACGCCGTGAAAAATGAGGTGGAGGGACTCGGCAACCTCGCCGGCGATCCCAACCAATATTTCTATCCCGGCGACCGCCACGAGCATCCGGCCTGGGACAGTCTCTGCTTCGACTATGGCAAGGACGACGTCATCCATTTCCTGCTCTCCAACTGCAAGTATTGGCTCGAGGAGTTCCACTTCGACGGTTTCCGTTTCGACGGCGTCACCTCGATGCTCTATTACAGCCACGGCCTCGGCGAGGCCTTCACCAACTACGCCGACTATTTCAACGGCCACGAGGACGACAACGCCATCTGCTACCTCACGCTGGCCAATAAGCTCATCCATGAGGTCAATCCCAACGCCATCACCATCGCCGAAGAGGTGAGCGGCATGCCCGGACTGGCCGCAAAGTTTGAGGACGGCGGCTACGGCTTCAACTACCGTCTGGCCATGAACATCCCCGACTACTGGATCAAGACCATCAAGGAGCGCCGCGACGAGGACTGGAAACCCAGCAGCATCTTCTGGGAGGTGAAGAACCGCCGCGCCGACGAGCAGACCATCTCTTACTGCGAGAGCCACGACCAGGCACTCGTGGGCGACAAGACCATCATCTTCCGCCTTATCGATGCCGATATGTACTGGCACTTCCGCCGTGGCGACGAGACCGACTTGGTCAACCGCGGCATTGCCCTGCACAAGATGATCAGACTCGTCACCATCGGCGCCATCAACGGTGGTTATCTCAACTTCATGGGCAACGAATTCGGCCATCCCGAGTGGATTGACTTCCCCCGCGAGGGCAACGGATGGAGCTATAAATACGCACGCAGGCAGTGGAATCTCGTCGACAACCCCGACCTCGACTACCATTTCCTCGGCGACTTCGACCGCGAGATGCTCTCGGTGGTGAAGAGTGAGCCTCACTTCAACCTGACGCCCGTTGAGGAGGTATGGCACAACGACGGCGACCAGATACTGGCCTACAAGCGCGGCGAGTTGCTCTTCGTATTCAACTTCTCGCCGTCGCGGTCGTTCACCGACTATGGATTCCTGGTCAAGGAGGGCGAGTACGACGTGGTGCTCAACACCGACGCCAAGGCCTTCGGTGGCAATGGACTGGCCGATGACAGCGTGCCTCACTTCACTAATCCCGATCCGTTGTATGCCAAGGACGGCAAGGGCTGGCTGAAACTCTACATCCCCGCACGCTCGGCGGTGGTGCTGAAGAAGAAAGCCGAAAAGAAATAATTGAATGTTATGACGCAGACCAACAAGAATGGCACACTCCCCATGAGGGGGGCGTGTGCCATTTTCTTCTTGTTATTCACTTTTCTCTATCTTTACAATTATCAGGACGACATTCTGGCCGTAGCCCAGCATGTGCTGTCGCAGGGTGCCACGCATTACAACCGCACGATTGGCGCCGTCATCATCACGCTGGTGCTGTGGCTGCTGCAGTTGGCGCTGTATGCTTTCACCGGCCTGACGCGTCGCTGTCATGCGCTGACCTATCTGCCGTCGTTGCTGCTGATGGGTGCGCTGACGTCGGCTTCGCCAGATATCCTGTCGGGTCACTGCTCCGTGCTGTGGCTCTGGCTCTTTCCACTGCTCATGGTGGTGTATGGCTTCATCGTGTGGGTGGTGAGGCAGCTGGAATCTATTGAACCGGAACCGCTGTCACAGGGCTTCTTCACGCGTATGGTGTGGGTCAACCTGCTGCAGATGGTTGTCATGGCGCTCATCACCTGCGGCATTGGCAACAGCGACAAGGTGTTCCACTACCGCATGCATTTGGAGAGCGACCTGCTCGATGGCAACTATGCCGATGCCTTGCGGGTGGGGCAGGATGATGCGGCCACCGACAGCAGTCTGACCATGCTGCGCATCGCCGCGCTCTCATCGACCGGGGAGTTGGGCGAGCGGCTGTTCACCTATCCTTTGGTGGGCCGTTCCGATGCCATGCTGCCCAACGGTCAGTCGGTGCGGATGGCTATGGTACCGGAGACGTGGCTGTATAAGAAAATTGGGGTGGTGTTTAAAGAAAAGGTATCACCGCGCCGATACCTTGAACTGGCTCACGAGAAGGGCTACGCCAAACGCGAGACCCACGACTGGTTGCTCACGGCTTATCTGCTCGACGGCGACCTTGATGCCTTCGCCCGCGCGCTGCCACGCTACTATAATGTCAGTAAGCCTCTTCCGTTGCATTATCGTGAGGCGCTTGTGCTCTACACCCATCTGCGGCAGCATCCCTTTGTGGTGTTTCATTCGCAGGTGATGGAGGCCGATTTCGACGATTTCCTCAACCTGCTGCATTCCACCAATGATCCCGCCACCCGCCGGTATGAGCTGCGCAGCAATTACGGCAAGACCTACTGGTATTATTATTATTCCCATCAACTAGTGTAGTGGCCGGTCCTGTGCCGGCCACCAACCGCCGAACAACCGATCAACACCCACCGTTCAACCGCCGAAATGCTCACCCTACAATTCCCTCAATGCCCCTAACAACTCGTCGTTCTCCGATTTCGTGCCGATGGTGATGCGCAGGCAATTGCCGCAGAGGCGAACCTTCGACCGGTTGCGGACGATGATGCCCTTCTCTACCAAATACTTGTAAATGCCGTTGGCGTCGGTCATCTTAGCTAAGAAGAAATTAGCGTCTGACGGATAAACCTTCTCGCAGACCCGCAACTCGGTAAACGACGCCATCATGGTCTTACGCTCCTGCAACAGCAGCTTCACCCATTTCTCCACCTGCAGGCGGTCGCTGAGGGCCTCAAGCGCATGCTGCTGCGTGAGCTGATTGACGTTGTAGGGATATTTCACTTTATTGAACAGCCCGATGATGTCCTTGCTCGCGAAGGCCATGCCCAGACGGATGGCAGCGCAGCCCCATGCCTTACTCATCGTGTTGAGTACAATGAGGTTAGGAAATTCGCTCAGCCGGCGGCGGAAGACAGGCACCGTTGAGAAATCGCTGTAGGCCTCGTCCACCACCACAATGCCGTCGAAATGACGCAGCAGTTTCTCCACTTCCTCCACTTGCATGTTGTTGCCCGTCGGATTATTGGGCGAGCAAACCCACACAGCCTTCGTCGTGCTGTCGCAGGCGCGGAGCAGTTTGTCGGCACTCATCTGATAATGCTCATCGAGCAGCACCGGCCGGTATTCCACATTATTGATGTCGGCACACACCTTATACATGCCATAGGTCGGTTCGATGGCAACGACATTGTCGCGACCGGGCTCACAGAAAACGCGGTAAACCAGGTCGATGGCCTCGTCGGAACCATTGCCGAGGAAGATGCAGTCCTCCGGCACCTGCTTCACGCCGGCAATGACATGCTTCAACTGGCGCTGCAGCGGATCGGGATAGCGGTTATAGGGTTTGTTGTATGGGTTCTCGTTGGCGTCGAGGAATACGTGAGCCTCGTGGCCGCTGTACTCGTCTCGTGCCGAACTGTAGGGCGAAAGTTGCCATATATTGGGTCTGACCAATTGTTGAAGTGGTTTCATAAGCTTGTCTGTTCTAATCGTTTTAATCAGCGTGATGTCTATGATAATCTTGCGGCATCAAATGTTCTCCAGTCTTACTCTCATGGCCTCGGCGTGTGCTTCAAGTTGTTCATTCTCAGCCATGCAGACCACCGCCTTGCCAATGCTCTTGATGCCCTCCTTCGACAGATGCTGGAAAGTGACTTTGCGGTTGTAGCTGTCGAGGTTGACGCCGTTGTAGGCCAGCGCATACTGGTGCGTGGGCAGCGTGTGGTTGGTGCCGCTGGCGTAGTCGCCCGCACTCTCGCAAGCCCAAGGCCCGAGGAACACGCTGCCTGCATTGACCACTTTCTGGGCCAGCCGCTCGTAGTCCTCCGTTGCAATAATCAGATGCTCAGGTGCATAGCAGTTGCTCAGCGCCATAGCCTCGTCAGTGTCGTGCACCAACACGAGCTGGGAGTTTTCGAGCGTCTTTGCGGCAATCTCCTTGCGTGGGAGCCGCTCAAGTTGCCGCTTCGTCTCATCCTTCACGCGGTTGAGCATGTCCTCGGAGGTCGTTATCAGCATCACCTGCGAATCGGTGCCGTGCTCAGCCTGTGAGAGCAGGTCGGCAGCCACGAAGACGGGATTGCTCTTGGCGTCGGCAATGACGCAGACCTCGCTCGGACCGGCCGGCATGTCGATGGCCACGTCGTGGAGGCTCACCTGCTGCTTGGCCGTCATCACGAACTGGTTGCCCGGGCCGAAAATCTTATACACCTTCGGCACGCTCTCGGTACCATAAGCCATGGCGCCGATGGCCTGTACACCGCCGGCCTTGAAGATCTTGCTCACGCCGGCAATGCGCGCGGCAGCTAAGATGGCGGGATTGACCTTGCCCTCGCGGTTGGGTGGGGTGCAAAGTACAATCTCACGGCATCCCGCAATCTTCGCGGGTGTGGCGAGCATCAGAACGGTGGAGAAGAGTGGGGCAGTGCCGCCGGGAATATAGAGGCCCACCTTCTCAATGGGGACGCTCTTCTGCCAGCACACCACGCCCGGAGCGGTCTCTATCTTTTGACCTTCGAAGCGCTGGGCCTCGTGAAAGACGCTGATGTTGTGGTGAGCCAGTTCCAGCGAGGCTTTCAATTCGGGAGAAATCAGCTGCATCGCCTCGTCGATCTCGGCTTCGCTGACGGCAAGACCATCAAGCTCCACATGATCAAACTGATGCTCAAAGCGTTTGACGGCTGCGTCGCCATGGGCTTTCACGTCGTCCAACACCCGCTTGACGGTTGCGTTGAGTTCAGAGAGATCTAAATGCGGCCGCTTCACTATCTCGGGCCACTCGCTTTTTGATGGGAACTTGATAATTTTCATTGTATTTTCCTCTTGCTGTTGATAATCTGCTGCAAAAATACGGCTTTTTATTCAAATAAGAAAGTATCGTTGGTGAAGATTTAAAGGATTTAATCGAATAAAATTACATTCAATCTCATTACATCTCATTACAATAAGCTTTTTCCATGTCTGGTATTCATCCGGCAACGCCACTAACATCAAAAAAGGCAGCCCTCAAATGAGAACTGCCTTATAAGTGTCGCTAAAAAGCGGAGATTACTTGTTCTTCTCCATGTCAGCCTTCAGCTTGGCCAGCACGTCGAGGTCGCCGAGTGAAGTACCGGCTGCCACGTTGTTGATGGCGGGAGCCTCATTCTGCTTGCGGCTGTTAGCTGCATGACGACGGGGCTTCACATCATCGTGACCCTCCTCGAAGGTACGAGAGTGGGAGAGGATGATGCGGTGGGTCTCCTTGTTGAACTCAATCACCTTGAACGGCAGTTCCTCACCCAGCTTAGCCTGTGAGCCATCCTGCTTGGTCAGATGCTTAGGTGTAGCGAAGCCTTCGCCACCCTCGTTAAGGGTGATGACTGCGCCCTTGTCCATCATCTCAGTGATCTTGCCCTCGTGAACAGTACCGGGCTGATAGAGCTCCTCGTACTTGTCCCAAGGATTCTCCTCGAGCTGCTTGTGGCCGAGGCTCAGACGACGGTTCTCCTTGTCAATCTCCAGCACTACAACGTCGATGTCGGCACCAACGGTGGTGAACTCAGAAGGATGCTTCACCTTCTTGGTCCAGCTCAGGTCAGAGATGTGGATCAGGCCGTCAACGCCCTCTTCCAGTTCAACGAAGATACCGAAGTTGGTGAAGTTGCGCACCTTGGCAGTGTGCTTAGAGCCAACAGGATACTTCTGCTCGATGTTCTCCCAAGGATCTTCCTTAAGCTGCTTGATGCCGAGCGACATCTTGCGCTCCTGACGGTCGAGGCTGAGGATAACGGCTTCCACTTCGTCGCCCACGTGGAGGAACTCCTGGGCTGAACGCAGGTGCTGGCTCCAAGACATCTCGGAGACGTGAATCAGGCCCTCTACACCGGGCTGAATCTCAACGAATGCACCGTAGTCGGCGATGACAACCACCTTACCCTTCACGTGGTCACCCACCTTCAGGTTCGGGTCGAGGCTGTCCCAAGGATGCGGAGTGAGCTGCTTCACGCCGAGGGCGATGCGCTTCTTCTCCTCATCGAAGTCGAGGATAACGACTTTGATCTTCTGGTCGAGGCTAACTACCTCGTGAGGATCGCTCACGCGGCCCCAAGACAGATCGGTGATGTGAACGAGTCCGTCAACACCGCCGAGGTCAACGAATACGCCGTAAGAGGTGATGTTCTTAACAGTGCCCTCGAGCACCTGACCCTTCTCAAGGTGAGAGATAATTTCTTTCTTCTGTGCTTCCAACTCAGCCTCAATGAGGGCCTTGTGAGAAACAACAACATTGCGGAACTCCTGGTTGATTTTCACAACCTTGAACTCCATGGTCTTGCCTACGAACACATCGTAGTCGCGTATAGGATGGACGTCAATCTGACTGCCGGGGAGGAAGGCCTCGATACCAAAGATGTCAACAATCATACCGCCCTTAGTGCGGCACTTGATGTAACCCTGGACCACTTCGTCCTTCTCCATGGCCTCGTTAATCTTCTCCCAGCTGTTGGCCAGACGAGCCTTCTTGTGAGACAGAACGAGCTGACCGCGCTTGTCCTCCTGATCCTCGACATAAACTTCAACCTTGTCGCCAACCTTCAGGTCGGGATTGTAACGGAACTCGGAGGCAGGAATGATACCATCACTCTTGTAACCGATGTTGACCACCACCTCTTTCTTATCAATAGAGGTAACGGTACCCTCAACAACCTCATGCTCCTGAATCTTGTTCAGCGTGTTGTCGTAGGCTTTTTCGAGGTCTTCCTTGCTAACAGTGGAAGTGGTGCCATTTTCGAACTCATCCCAGTTGAAGTCGTCCAATGGCTTAACGTTTTTGACGTCGTTTAAATTAGACATAAATGTAATTAAATGATTTGTTAATTAATAAAGTTTGACTTTATGTTGATTTTTTCGGGCGCAATTATGCCTTGCGCCTTAACAACGGGTGCAAAGGTACTGTTTTTTTCTTGTCCTATCTTATTGAAAGACAAAGCTAATATAAATTATTAAGAATATTTAACTTGATAATATGGATTCGTAACTATTCAGCGATAGGTACGGCAGGGCTGTCCGTAGCACCAAACAGTGCTCGGATTGCCTCAAATGGTGTCTGCTTATGTTTCTTCGCAGTTTCTATTATTGAATGCAGGTCAAAGAAAGCA
>Ga0256404_1001154_pt1 | contig 66148 bp, 49 predicted proteins | sample RumenRJG_01DNA_FD_185990 | JGI IMG/M metagenome (GOLD analysis project Ga0256404, IMG submission 185990) | Bovine rumen microbial communities from Lethbridge, Alberta, Canada - RJG_01 | ecosystem: Host-associated > Mammals > Digestive system > Stomach > Rumen | place: Canada: Alberta | collected... | reverse complement strand
GTATAGGAAAAACCGTTTTCGTATACATATCAATATTATCTCCTAACTTATGTTCTTTCCACTCACTCATTAGCTTTTTTATTTATTTTCTTTTTTCAAACGAAATAACAAGAAAAAGAAATATACACTGATTATCAATTACTTACGATTTTCTTTTTTCGTTTTTATTTTTATTTCTTTTTTTTTATGCCACTAAATTAACTCATATCTTCTATAGGTTTTACCTCCTATGGCATTAATCTCATTGCCCACCATGCTATAAATCATTTTCCGCAGATCACTGCGTTCAATATCAGGTAAACGCTCAGCAATTTCAGATATGAGACTTTGTGGATGATATTTAAGATCTTCCATAATTAATGCTTTTAAAGCATAAGGCTCAATCGTCTTCAAAGATGTCTTGATATTTGCTTTGGAATTTGCAATTAATTTAGGATTAATATAATAAGTAGTCCCCTTCTTCGTTCCTTTCTTGTTTATGATACCGTCTCGTAATAAAGGTTCAACATAACTTCTTAATCTTTCATCATCAGACAATTGAAGATAGGAAGATAGTTTTGTTGCCTGTATCTTAGTTCCTGCAGCAATGGCTCCAAAGGCAATATAACCTTTTTGTGAGAGTTTATAATTATTCAGCGTATAGTCAAGCAGAGGTAGTACGTCGGTATTCTGAATATCAGAATAGAGGGTTACTTTTGTTTCATTAAATGAAGACTCAATGAATGGTGGACGTTTCGCTTCCATACCATTGAGTTCGTATATCAAGTCATAGCCAGATCCTTCTCCTTCCATCAGCTTTAAATCGCTCATGATGGTGATGAAGTAGGGATTACGGCGATGGCGTTGGTGTAGAATGTTGTCTTTTGTAACTCCCAAAGGTAATCCTCCTGGATTAGATATTTCTAAACGATCAGGATAAACACAGATCATGATATCGCTGGAAATAGTAAAACTCTTATGGGCAAAAGCATTTAGCAGAAGTTCTCGTAAGACTTTAGGATGATAGTGGCGTATCTGTTTACGGAATAATCCGTCTGGGAATTCATATGAATAACCTAATTCTGTTGCTTCAGTTTCAATGGCAAGGAGCAATTCTTTGGGGTTAAGCATATTGTCGTGCCATTCGACTTTACGAACTTTCTGCTCCAAATGATTATATACAATGTATTGTATTGTGATTGGAAATGAGATACGGCTGCGTTGCTTAGCATTTCCTAACCATAGAACTCCCAGATTTGTAACAATCTCTCCATCAATTAGGTTATAATGTTCCAAGATTTCAAGATTAGACATTTGCTTGACATGTTCTTTAACGCGATCAGATTCTCTAATGTCATTGGCAAACTTTTTGACGTTTTCTACAGGAATATCCGACAATGCTACACGAGTGGCAAGGAGTTCCCATTGATATGCTCCCTTTTCAATAGACAAACGCTGTAAATCCTCATTTCTTACGGGTTCACATTTATCGGCAATACGGAGATAAATTTTGCCATCGGATGTCGTAGCAATGGATTTAATAGATGGTGCAACCACAATTTGGAAATACTCGCCACCGTTTTCGTGCTTTATAAGTCCAGAAGATGATAGGCTTACATTAAAGCATAAGCTATGCAAACGAGATACAGTCTCGTTTACTTCTTTCTCGTCGATAGTCTGTCCCTCCAAAGGAATGAGACTTTTGTCTTCTATACCTATATATAATATACCGCCCTGAGCATTAGCAAAAGCTACACATGAGATTGCTAATTCCTTAAAGCCTTTGTCGCCCGTACGGATTTTCCGAATACTCTTATAGTCAATTTTCTGGTTTTCTATATCCATATTCTTATATTTTTATCTTCTCCAAATTCTCTAATATCAGTTTATTCAACCGTTCTTCTTCTTTCAGTTGTGCCTCGAACTCGGCTTTAAGAGCGGTGAAACGTTCGGCGAAGTTGAAATCGCCTTCCTCTTCGGGCAGACCGACATAGCGACCTGGAGTAAGGACATAATCAAGTTCGGCCACTCGACTGATAGGAACAGAAGCGCAGAAACCAGGAACGTCCTGATAGTCGGCAGACTCATCACGCCAATGATGGTAGGTTTCTGCTATCTCCTTGATGTCTTCAGAAGTCAACTCGCGAGTACGACGGTTAATCAATCGTCCTTTATTTCGGGCATCGATAAAGAGAATTTTGCCAGGCTGACAAGTGCGATTGCGTGTTACGAACCACAGACAGGCAGGAATCTGAGTGTTTAGAAAAAGCTTGGCAGGGAGGTTGACAATACAGGCAATAAGACCTTTGTCAATCAGTTCCTTGCGGATGTCACCCTCGCCACCAGTTTTTGAAGTCAACGAGCCTTTGGCCAGAACAAAGCCAGCCTGTCCTGACGGAGCCAAATGGTAGATGAAGTGCTGAATCCACGCGAAGTTGGCATTGCCTGTTGGTGGTACGCCATAAAGCCAGCGTTTATCGTTGCGAAGCAGGTCGCCACTCCAATCACTGTCATTAAAAGGAGGGTTGGCCATCACGTAGTCAACCTTTACATCCTGATGGGCGTCGTTGAGGAAAGACCCTTCTGTATTCCATTTCACGTTAGAGGCGTCAATGCCACGAATAGCCAGGTTCATCTTACAGAGGCGCCAAGTGGTCTGGTTGCTCTCTTGTCCATAGATAGATATATTGTCGATACGTCCCTGATGCTCTTTGACAAACTTCTCGCTCTGCACAAACATACCACCAGAGCCACAACAGGGGTCTAACACACGCCCCTTATATGGCTCCAGCATATTGACCAACAACTCTACAACACTACGTGGCGTATAGAACTGACCGCCCTTCTTTCCTTCTGCTAAAGCAAACTCGCCAAGGAAATATTCAAAGACGTGACCTAAGAGATCGGCACTGCCTGTACTGACGTTCGACAGAGTGCTGTTGCCAATTAAGTCGATGAGTTCGCCTAAACTCGTCGGATCGAGGTTAGGACGTGAAAACACTTTTGGCAGTACGCCTTTCAGGGATGGATTCTCACGCTCAATCACATCCATCGCATCGTCGATATATTTGCCGATAAGCGGATTCTTTGCCTGTGCTACCAAGTAGTTCCAACGGGCATTAGCGGGAACGAAGAAGATATTTTCCGCCTTATACTCCTCCTTGTCCTCTGGGTCGGCTCCTTCGTCTATCAACTTCACCAGTTCATCGTACAGTTTCTCAAAAGAAACGGAGATATATTTCAGGAAAATAAGTCCAAGTACCACGTGTTTGTACTCAGCCGCATCAATATTCTTACGCAACTTATCGGCCGCTTTCCATAATTGTTTCTCTAACGGCTCTTCTGCCTGTACCTTTTTTGGGGCCATATAGTCTGTTTATTTTAAAAGATGATAAGAGCCGCCGGCTAAGGGACGCACGACGCCCTTCATCTCCATCTCGAAGAGGATAGCAGTGAGGCGTCCGATGGGGATGTTGCTTTTCACCGAGAGGATGTTGAGCTGCAGGTCGCCTGTTTCGTTGAGGATGTTCACTATCTGCTGCTGTTCTTCACTCAATTCGGGGAAGATCTGACGCTCGATGCCGTCGGCCTCGGCCTTGCCACGAACGGCATCCGTCTGCCAACCCATAGCGTTGACAAAGTCTTCGGCCGAGGTAATGAGGGCAGCACCATTGTCGCGTATCAAGTTGTTGCAGCCCTCACTATAGGGATTTCCTACGGCACCAGGGAAGGCAAAGACAGCGCGGTCGTAGCTCTGGGCAATGCTGCAGGTAATGAGTCCACCGCCTTTTGCCGCACTTTCCACGAGAATCGTAGCGTCGGTCAAGCCTGCCACAATGCGGTTGCGTTTCACAAAGTTCATCTTGTCGGCCCGCGTCTCGGTCATATACTCAGTGAGCAGCCCGCCTTGCTGTAACATTTCTTTCGCCGTGTCGCGATGTTGCTGCGGGTAGATCTCGTCGAGTCCGTGAGCTAACACAGCTACGGTTTCGTAGCCGTTGGCCAATGCTTCGCGATGGGCGCAGATATCGATGCCGTAGGCCAGTCCGCTGACGATGAGCATCTCGGGACAAAGCAAGCGCAGGTCGGCCACAAAGCGGTGGATGAGGTCGCGTCCATAAGTTGTGCAACGTCGTGTACCTACGATATTGATAATGCGCTGCTGGTTGAGGTCGGCCGAACCCATATAGTACAACACAATAGGTGCGTCGGGTGTCTCGGCCAACCGTTGAGGATAGTCGTCGCTGCCCAGACAGATGGCACGGATGCGATGCTTCTGAATGAATGACAGCTCCTGTTCAGCTCGCGCGAGAGCAAGGCTCCAGTCGTTGAGTGCTGAGACCAGCCGGTCCGAACAATCAGGACAGACCTCACGAATGTCATGACGGTGTTCGTAGACAGCCAGACCGCTCCCCAACTCCTGATAGAGCCGGAGGGCTGTCTGGAAATTGAAGCCCGTCATACGGGTCAGCGCTATGGTATAGAGCACTTCCTGTTCGTTCATCGTTCAAGGTATTTGGCAAAGGCACGGTCGTAGTCCTCGCTACCCGACAACCGACCATTGACAATGCATACCAGCTCTGCCTTTCCACGGAAGCAGAGCTGCTCGTCGGCAGCACGGTAGATGTCCTGGTGGAACACGTACTTGATGCCCTCTTTCGTGAGTCTCAGACGCGACACGAACTCGTCATCGCAGCGTAGCGGTGTCTTGAATTGTAGTTGCATACGGGCTACCACGGCGTCGACACCTTTCTGGTGCATTTCGGCAAAACTCAGTCCGCACTGCTTCAGGAACAGATGGCGGGTGTGCTCCATGTAGTGCAGATAGTTCGCATTATTGACAATGCCCTCGATGTCGCACTCGTAGTCGCGCACCTCCATGCGGGTTTCAAAGTGGTAGGTCATGCAAAAATTCAGTTATGAGTTATCAGTTGTCAGCTTCTCGGCCATGGCACGGGCAAGAGTCTCGCACTGTGCGGTTGTCTCGGCTGTCAGAGACTGGCGAATCTCCACGGGTTCGCCCACCTGCTCGTAGTGCAGCTTCTCCTCGTTCCACTTCTTGATCTCGGCCACAGCCTTCGAGGCCCATCCATAGCTGCCAAACCAGCCGAAGTAGCGACCCTTGATGTCCTTCTGCGAGAGCTCATCGAGCAGCACGTTCATCTCGTGGTACAGGCCTGTGTTGTAGGTGGGTGCACCGACAATGAGTCCCTTGTAGCGGAACACGTCGCGGATAATATAAGAGTGGTGGGTCTTCGACACGTTATACATCACGATGTTCTTCACACCGGCATCGGCAGCAGCGCGGGCAATGACCTCGGCAGCACGCTCGGTATTGCCGTACATCGTACCGTAGCAGATGACCAGACCTGGCTCGGCCTCGTACTTCGACAGACGGTCGTACAAGGCGATGACCTTCTGCACATATTCATGCCACACGGGACCGTGGGTGGCACAGATATAGTCCACCTGCACGCCGGCGAGCTTCTTCAGGGCCATCTGCACGGGTGTGCCGTATTTGCCTACGATGTTCGAATAGTAGCGGGTCATCTCCTGCCAGAACACCTCGCAGTTCATCTGCTCGTCGATCCAAGCACCGTTCAGGGCACCGAAACAGCCGAAGGCATCGCCAGAGAACAACACCTGCGCTGCCCCTTGTTCTGTTTGTTGCGACTCAGTCGCAACATACGGACCGCAGAGCGTCATCATCGTCTCGGGCCAGTGGACCATTGGTGTGAGCACAAACTGCAACTGCATGTTGCCAAGGGCGAGGGTATCGCCGTTCTTCACCTCCATCAGACCGTCAGTCAGCCGGTAGAATCCTCCCAGCATGTCGAAGGTCTTCTTGTTGCCTATAATCTGTACGCCGGGGAAGAACTGGCGCAGCAGGACTAACGAGCCGCTATGGTCGGGCTCCATGTGGTTCACCACGACATAGTCAAGCTGTCGGTCGCCGAGCACCTCGCGCAGGTTCTCAAGGAAGGGCATGAAAAAGTCCACCTCGACGGTGTCGATAAGGCAGGTCTTCTCGTCGTTGATAAGATAGGCGTTATAGCTCACGCCGTTGGGCAGGGGCCAAAGGCCCTCGAAGAGCGTCTTGTTGCGGTCGTTGACGCCTACGTAGTAGATGTTCTGAGTGATTTGTTTCATAACTTTTTATGGTTATTAATGAGGATTATTAGACCTATGGGCCTTATGGGCCTATAGACCTTATAATTTTTGGTGCATTTGTTGTCCAAATTCTGGGCTGACGTAGTTCTCAAGGCGCTGGCATACGTTGGCCGAGAATTGCTGAGCACAGGCTATGACACCGTCCCACTGCTCTTCGCTGAGTCCCTGATCAATGATGTCGCGCGTAATATGATGCTTCATCAGTCCATAGACAAAGCCGGCATTGAAGTTGTCGCCCGCACCGATGGTGCTCACGGTCTCGGTCTTCGTCACCGGATACTGCTTCTTCAGCCCACCGTCAGCCCGCAGTTCCACCGGGTTGGCGCCCTGGGTAAAAATAAACTTCTTAGTGTAGAAGGCAATCTGCGAGCGATAGATGGCGTCGGGGTCGGTCTTACGGAACATCACCTCGAAGTCCTCTGACGAGCCACGTACAATATCGGCCAGCTCCAGGTTCTCCAGGATGTTGGGCGTGAGCTTCATCACCTCGTCCTTATGCGAGGCGCGGAAGTTCACGTCGTAGTAGAGAATGGCACCGCGGCTGTGGGCATAGTCGAGGAAGCCCTGTACCTGCGGACGGATGACGGGATTCACAGCGTAATAACTGCCGAAGAGCACCACGTCGTCGCGTTCCACCTGCGGATAGCTGAAGTCGAGCCGGTCGTTGGGATGGTCTTTATAGAAAAGGTATTCAGCGTCGTTCTGCTCATTAAGGAAAGCCAATGAGATGGGCGATTTCGAACTGGGATAGACGCTGACACACGAAGCATCGACATTGTTCTCGCCGAGGAACTTGATAATCTGCCGGCCAACGCGGTCGTTGCCCGTCTCACTGATAAAGGCAGTCTGAACACCCGACCGGCCTAAAGAAATAAGACTATTAAACACCGAACCTCCTGGTACAGCACTGATGGGCTGCTCATCCTTGAATATGATGTCGAGCACGGTCTCGCCAATTCCAATTACTTTTCTCATATTAATGGTAAAAAAACAATGTGTCTTCTATAAAAAGTTGCTGCTATTCATATTTGTTTTCGATTTTTCAAAATGTCAGCTGCAAAGTTACGATAAAAAAAGGAAAAAATAAAAGAATACAAAACAAAATGTGTACTGTCAGCGTTTTTTTACTTTTTTATCCTTTTGTTTTTTCATTTTTTCCATTACCTTTGCACCCCAATGAAACACTATCAGACAACAACACTCTCTAATGGACTGCGCGTCATTGTGCTTCCATCGCCTGCACCTGTGGTCTATTGTGGTATTGCCGTCGCTGCCGGCACCCGCCACGAACAGCCGGGCGAAGAAGGTCTGGCTCATTTCTGCGAACACCTGACGTTCAAGGGAACCCAGCGGCGTACGGCCTTGCAGATCATTAACGCGCTGGAGGGCGTTGGCGGTGAGCTGAACGCTTTTACCAATAAGGAAGACACCGTCTACTACTGCGCCATCAAGCGCCAGCACCTCGACCGTGCCGTCGACGTGCTCACCGACATAGTCTTCAATAGCACCTATCCTCAGCAGGAGGTGGAGAAGGAGTGCGAGGTGGTGTGCGACGAGATTGAGAGCTACGAGGACTCGCCTGCCGAACTCATCTTCGACGATATTGAGAACATCCTGTTCGAGGGGCATCCGTTAGGGCACAATATTCTTGGCAATGCCGAACAGCTGCGCCGCTATACCAGCGACGATGCCCGCCGCTTCACCGCCCGCTACTATCGTCCGGAGAACTGCGTGTTCTTTGCCAGCGGCGACGTAAACTTTGACCGCCTGACCAAAAAGCTCAGTAAAAAGCCCATAGGTCCCATTGGCCCCATTGGCCCTATTGGCCCCATTGGCCCCATTGGCCCTATTGGCCCCCTTGGCCCCCTTGGCCCCATTAGCCCCCTTGGCCCTATTGGCCCCATTGGCCCTATGAGCCCCATCTCCCCAACCACCATCACCCGCCACCGCGGCACCCATCAAGCCCACGTGGTGGTTGGCACCCGTGCCTTTGCTGCCGACGACGAGCGCCGATGGTCGCTCTATTTGCTGAACAATATCCTCGGTGGACCGGGCATGAACTCGCGACTGAACCTTTCGCTGCGTGAGCGTCGCGGACTGGTCTACACCGTCGAGAGCACCATGGTGAGCTATAGTGACACCGGTATGTGGTGCGTCTATTTCGGCTGCGACCAGGCTGACGTGCACCGTTGCCTGCGACTGGTTCGCTCAGAACTCGACCGTCTTGTGCACCGTCCGCTCACCGATGCTCAGCTACGTGCAGCAAAGCGGCAAATAGAGGGTCAGCTGGCCATTGCCGCCGACAGTCGAGAGCAGTTTGCACTCGACTTTACCAAGAACTACCTGCATCACGGCACTGAGCGCGACCTCAACGACATTATGGCCCACATCAACATGCTGACCGCTGCCGATCTGCAGCAGACGGCCGCCCAAATCCTCGCACCAGACCGCCTGACAACCCTTATCTACGAGTGAAGTGCTACCCCAAAACTACTCTATATGCGAATAAAGCGCAAGTTTTTCCCGAAAAAGTTTGGTCGTCTCGTTTTTTCTCCTTACCTTTGCACCCACAAAAATGCGGGCTTATAGCTCAGTTGGTTAGAGCAACAGACTCATAATCTGGAGGTCGTAGGTTCAAGCCCTACTTGGCCCACGAAGAGTTCAAGAGAAATCTTGAACTTTTTTTGTGCCCATACAGCTCGCAGCAAACCCCTGCCCCTCCCCTACAAGGGAGGGGAGCGGCTACGCATTGATTTTTACTCAAATTTCGGCATGTTTGGACTTTTTCAAGTGGACTCATATTTGGGTAGCGCGAATAATCACGCATTATCGTTCCATTGCTGTTCGATATGTATCAATGCCCATTGCCGGGGACAGAACATATAGTGCTGTATCCCCGACGACATGAGCATCTGATCATCGTCGTAGTACATGATGCTACTCGATATTGTTAGAGTCCTCCCCTTCAAATGGCAATGCACCAAGGAACTTGTCGAAGTCGCTCTGGAACAGACGGTCTTGCACGATGCGGTACCGCTCGAACTCCGTCTCGGCATGGAGCACGGCCTCTTCGTGGCTCACGCTCCCGGCATTATCAAGCAGGGGGCGCTCGTCACTGCTCAGATAGGCATCGATACGTTTGGCCCAATCCTCCATCGTCATCGGAATATGACGTTTGGCGCGACTCTCAGCAAACTCCAGCACGGCCGTCACGATGCGCCCCATGTCCTCCAGCTCCATCTGCTTCAAGTAGTTCTTGGCAATCGCGACATCGGTCTTGACAATCTTGCCGTCAGGCGCATTCTCCCATGTGGTCAGCCCCATGTGTTCCTTGTCGGCATCAGCCCGTTCAACAATCAGCTCTGCCGCCGTACGACCATGTACGGCATAGTGCATCTTGTTCTGGATGCGCTGGAAGAACAGCCGAGTGGTGGGGGCATCCTTGTTATAGTCCATGCTCGTGGCGTAGATATCCGTCAGCTTCTGGTAGAATCGCCGTTCGCTGAGACGAATCTCACGAATCTCAGCCAGCAAGTGCTCAAAGTAGTCCTCACCCAAAAACGTTCCATTCTCCATCCGCTTCTTGTCGAGCACATAGCCACGTATAGCATACTGGCGCAGCACACTCGTAGCCCACTGCCGGAACTGGGTAGCCCGGATGCTGTTAGCCCTATATCCAACACTAATAATTGCGTCAAGATTGTAGTATTGAGTATCGTAGGGTTTGCCATCTGCGGCAGTTCGTCGGAATTTCCGACAAACTGAATCCTTCACCAGTTCTCCTGTCTTGAAAGCATTCAGCAGATGCTCTGCTATTGTCGAGCGTGCCTTATCAAACAGCGATGCAATGGCATCTTGTGTACACCAAATGGTCTCATCGGCATACATCACCTCTATGCCCTGTTCCTTGTTCTCCAGTTGGAAAATCAGGAACTCCGCCGTGCTGTTTCTTATTTCATGTCTCTTGGCCATATCTTTGTTAAATTTTTACCACAAGAACACCACTTTTTTATGTGGGATGCGAAAAACGAATTTCTTAATTCATTTGCAAATTTACGATTTTTTGCTGAGAAACCCAAATGTATGATGAAATATGATAATAATGCATCTAAAATTTTTTTTATTGATTTTGTTGTTTTGTTGTTATGTGATGTGTAACTTACAGATTAAAAGGTTATTATGAATGATAACAACAAATGAATTTATGACAACAAAGTGTTATTTTGGCTGTTTTTTGCTCAAAATACTAGCAAAAACTGGAAAAATTACGTATAGTCGTAGTGAAAAACCACTATAAATATAGCTACGACTTCACGTGATTCGTTACAAATACTCTGTGACACCGTTACGAATACTCTGTGACACCGTGAGGAATACTCCGTGAAATCGTTACAGACTATTTGTAACGACGTTACAAATAGTCTGTAAAACCATTACAAAGAGTCTGTAATCGAGTCATGATTATAGATCTTGTAGTTATTAGTTGTTCAGTTGTTCTGCCTATTTATTGTTCCGTGAAGATTACCTGTACGAGTGTCTGGCCAACGGCCTTGAGGGTGTTGCGGTCTATGTGTTGCATGTCGTCGTTGACGGTGTGCCATGTAGGTCCGAACGAGCTGGCCTCGCAGTCGGGATAGTAGGGAATGATGTCGATGCAGGGGATGCCTGCCACCTCGTTCACGGGCACATGGTCGTCGGTAATCCTGCCGCCGTCTTTCTGCGGGAAGAAGCTGCCGAAGCCCACCACCTGTGCGGCCTGCCACACGCGGTTGACGGTCTTCCCCGCATATTGCTTGCTGTAGAGTTCGCGATAGAACTGGGCGCCCTGTCCGCCCACCATGTCGAGCAGGATGCCGTAGCGCGGCTTATAGCCGTCGGCATGTGGGTTTGCGGCCCAGTACTGGGCACCCAAAGCCCATGAGTCGGCAGCATCGGGCTCTGCGCTCCACTGGGGCACGCCCCAGTCCTCGGCATCGAAACAGATGAAGTCAACGCCTATGCGCAGCGAGTCGGGCAGCAGACGGGCAACCTCGAGCATCACCGCCACCCCGCTGGCACCGTCGTTGGCAGCCATGACAGGCGTGTGATGGTTCGCCTCGTCGGGGTCGTTGTCGGCCCAGGGACGCGAGTCCCAGTGGGCGCAGAGCATCACGCGGTCGGTCAGCTCCGGCTTGAACGAGGCAATGATATTGGTGGAGTGCAGCATCGTGCCGTCGTAGCCCTTCAGCTCTGCCTGTTGCTCAGTGACCTGAAGACCGAAACTGCGAAACTTCGCCGTTATCCACTGTCCGCACAGCTCGTGGGCCTCGCTGTTCATGGTGCGTGGCCCGAACTGGCACTGCTGCTCACAATAGCTATATGCCGAATCGGCTAGAAATGCCGGTCCTACGGGGATGGCCGACGTGGCGTCGCTCCCCTTCTTCATGTTTCCGCAAGCCGTCATCGTCAGCGCGAGGGCGCCTGCCATCAGTATTTCCTTTGCTTTCATGGTCGGCAAAGGTACTAAAAAAGGGGCACACTGCCCAGCGTGCCCCCGTTGTTTTAGCATTTTTTGTCTTTCATCTACAGGAGGGTAACTACTCAGCACCCCTAAAAAACTATTCAACAAACCGCAAAAGAAGTCGCCTATGGCGAGAAATCATACAAATCTGTTCAAAATCATTCAATTTCTTCTCTGATTATGTCAGATTTGTATAGATTTTGTTAGATTTCTGCCCCAAACGGGGACTCTTCTCTCACTTAATCACGACCTTCTTGCCGTTCTGCAGGTAGATGCCCAGTCTGTTGGGATTGGCCACGCGCTGTCCGTTCAGGGTGTAGAAGATGTTGTCCTGGCTCTTCATGGTCTCAATAGTGGTGATTCCAGTGACATAGTCTGTCCCTTCTTCGGTCAACAGGAAGAGCTGACCGCCGTAGAAGGGATTGCAGGTGCCGAAGTAGAGTCCCTCCTCGGTGCTGAGGAACGACGGGCATCCATAGTTGTACTTGTCGTCGAAGCCTGTACGGGTGATGACCTCAAAGGTCTGTCCGCCGTCGGCTGTGCGCAGCAGGTCGAAGCCCCACTCGTTGGTCCTGACGGCATGGTTGATGTAGGCATACATCTCGATACCTTTTCCATCGACGCGGTCGTAAAGGTCGGCAGCCGTCTCCTGCATCTTTCCGAAAATTGCTGCCAGCATGGTCTTCACCGTTTCCTGCACCTTCTCCTTTGCGGTTTCGGGGGGCAAGGTGGCCAGGTCCCTGAGTAACTGGAGCCAGAGTTCGGTCAGCCCGACGTACTTCAGAATCAGTAACATGGCCGACATCGCTCCTTCTTCCTGCTCGTTGAGGTTCTGTAAGTTCGTCAGCATGTTTACCAGTATGTCGTTAAGCTGTGCCAGCTTTTCATCTGTCTGTGCTGTGAGCATGTCGGTGACGATGGCCTTGATTTCCTGTGTCAGACCCTCGATGTCAATGATTGTCTGCATCGTATCATCATCCACCTGTGTGGTCTCTGTGTATAGTTCGAGCAGTGCCTTGAGTTGTTCCAGCTTTCCGCGCAGCTCGTCCATCTTCTCGTTGCCCTTGGCCAGTGCCAGCAGCTTGATGACGTTGTTCAGATAGGCTATCTTGCTGGCCTTCTCTGCAAGCGACATCTTGAAGAAGCTGCCGTTGGTGAGCTGGGTCATGTAGCCATAGCCAATGCCGGCATCCATCGTAGCCACATAGAGCTTGCCGTTATGTTCACCCATGCGCCAGATATATTCGTTGGTGGTGCCCTCCATGAGCTTGGTGAAGGCTGTCAGCTCTTCGAACTTGCCCGTGGCATCATTCAGCTTCCACACCTTCTGCGGGTTGTGCATTGTGTCGTACATGTAGCCTAAGTAGTCGCTGGCCTTGACCTGAGTGCTTTTCATCTGCTGCAGCATACCGACAAGGCTCTGTGCCACACCGGCGAAGGCGTGGTCGAAGTTATAGGCATAGAGCTCACCCTGGAACTCATAGACCGAGCCGATGAGCGAGCGCATGGTGCCTGGCTCTCCACCCTCCACGTCGCTTAGGCCGGGGTTGTTGATGCCGTTGTTGAGTCCGGCCACCTCTTCCCAGTGCCAGCCATATTCGTTGGCGCTCTCACCGTCCTGTGCCGGACGTCCCTTGAAGATGACGAAGCCTGCCGTGCTGGGAGCTGTGGCGTAGATGTAGCCGGCGTGCGAGGCCAGTTCCCAGAAGGGAGCACCAGCCCAACTGGTCTGGATGTGGTCGTAGGGTATGTCGCCGAAGTCGCGGTAGTCGGCCACAAGGTCCCACTGGGTGTCGTCCTCATTGCTCTTACGGATGACTGCCATCTTGGCAATAGGCTCAGGGTCGCCCTCAGCCACTACGGTACGGGCATCGGAGCTGGCAAAGAACAGATGGTCGTCATAGACGCAGTTGGCACGCATGGCTGTTGTGCCAGTGGTGGTATAGACCTTGGTGAAGTTACCGTCCTTGTCGAGTTTCAGGATGTACTGCTCAATGCTCTGATCGGCAGAGTAGGAACCGAAATAGACGTTGTCGCGGTATGTCACGGCCATACGCTGATACTCTCCAGGGCCACCGGTCCATACCGTTCTGAACTCGCCCGTCTTACGGTTGTAGGCGATGATATTGGCACCCTCGTTAACATCGTTGCGATAGATGTCGCCATTGACAAGGGCGTCGATCATGGACCAGAACGTGTCCATCGACATGCCAGAAGCAGCAGAGATCTGAGAACCATACATGTTGACCAGTGCGTTGGCGATGTTGCGGGCAGTGGCGATATAGATCTCGTCGCCGAGTCCGGCCAGTCGCCATGTGTAGCTGTTTTCGCGATCGCCGCCAGGGGTGAGTCCGTCGGCCTCTCGCTCGCCCCGGTCGGGGTTGGAAATCTTCGTAACGGTGTAGCCGTCGTAGTTCCACACTTTCTGTGCAGAAGCCATCAGTGGCAAAAGGGCCAGAGTGAAAAGTAGAATCTTTTTCATAACTCGTATGGGTTTTGATGAATAAAAGAATGTACTATTTAATTGTGTAATTGTCGCGAATCCATTTGGCCACGAGCGTGAGGAACGCGGCGGCTCCGCTGATGTGCTCAGAAATGCCCAGGGTGAAGAAGTCGGCCTGCTGCATCTCCACATTCTCCACGCCCTGTTCCTTCAGGAAGTCGTAGAGGTGCTCGGTGTTCACCGCCGGCGCAATGTCGTCGGCATTATGATGGAGCAGGAAGATGTTCTCGTCCTTCCGCGGCTTCCATCCGCGGCAGAGGCTCTCGGTGTCCAATGCCTCCATCATGCGGCGCGACACGTTGGAGTCAAGGTCGCGCAGAGGTGGGGCAATGAACGTGGTGATGTCTTTGCTCCCCATCTTGCGGTCTATCTCGGTGGTGCTGAACTGCTTGCTCAGCCACCAGTCATCGAGATGTTCGAGCGTGGCACCCTGGAACATGCTGCTATAGGGGATGTCCAACTGGAAGTACTCGTTGTAGGCCATGAGGATGCTGACCACTGCCGACGGGAGCTTGGCGCTGCCTTCAGCGAGATACTGGTGGTAGGTCTCCTCCAGGTCGTAGGGGCCGCCTCCAGCCAGTGTTCGGGTGAAGTGCAGGTCAGGGTATTTGGCGGTTGCTAATTTCAGCACGGCGATAGCTGTTTGTCCACCCTGCGAGTAGCCTACGTTCAGCAGGTCATCGTACCACGTATAGCCCCGCTCGGCGAGCAGTTGGCGTGCGGCTGTCAGCGCGTCGATAGAGGCACGGGCGTTGGCACTGCCTATGCAGTAGGCCTGCATCCTGTCCTCGGTCTGGCCGAAGCCATAGTAGTCGGCCGACACAGTGATGAAGTTCCTGTGCGGAGCTGTCAGGTAGAGAATGTTCTGCATGTCGAGCTTACCCTTCGAAGGACATTCGTCGGCACGGAAGACAGTGTAATGATTGTAGAGGATGAATCCCTGCGCCTTAGTCTCCGGCGTCAGGTCGCGGCTCATGGTGATGGTGCCCGAAAGCATGACGGGGTTGCCGTAAGGGTCACGTGAGGGATAGACGAAGTTCATGTTCCTGAGCAGCGGATAGGCAGTGTACGTCACTTCGCCGGTGATTCGGGCTTCGGGCATGACTGGAGCGGTGGCCGTAGTGTCGGAAGGTGGATCGGTGACGGTAGTGTCTGGAGCGGTAGCCGTAGTGTCGGAAACAAAACCTTCTGGGGGTTGGAGGTATACATCGTCATGGTCTGCACAGGAGACTGCCATCAGCATCATCGGTAACAGAAGTAGCAGTAGGGTGTTCTTCAGTTGAGTCATAGCGAATATTGCGATGTAATACTAAATATGTGCAAATATACAAATAAAGACGGAAAAGATACCAAGAATTCCGATGGATTAACATTTTTTTATAACATCTGTTCCAATTTGTAACAACTCAGTTCACCACGCTGGTCTTCAGTGAGCGAAATAGGGAATAACAGTTTTGTTATATAGGAGTACCCTCAAGATGAGTGCCCCGTTTGGGGCAGAAATCTAACAAAATCTATACAAATCTGACATAATCAGAGTAGAAATTGAAAGATTTTGAACAGATTTGTATGATTTCTCGCCATAGGCGACTTCTTTTGCGGTTTGCTGAATAGATTTTTTAGGGGTGCTCCTATATAACAAACTTGTTATAGAGGAAAGTTTTTGTTACTCTTTCATCCGCTGAACCTGCCCCATGACGCGGAGGAAGTTGCCGCCCCAGATCTTCTGGATGTCGCGCTCGCTGTAGCGGTGCTGCAGGAGCTGACGGGTGAAGAGGGTGAGCTCTGAGGCGTTGGCCAGTCCGGGCACGCCGCCGTCGCCGTCGAAGTCGGTGCCGAGGCCTACGTGGTCGATACCCATTACCTTGATGGCATGCTCCAGATGGTCGATGGCATCGAGGATGGTGGCCTTTCCGTCTTTGCGGAGGAAACCGTTGTAGAGGGTCACCTGCATGACACCGCCCGCCTGAGCCAGGCGTCGCATCTGTTCGTCGGTGAGGTTGCGGGGATGGTCGCACAGGGCACGACAGGAGGAATGTGTGCAGACGATGGGCGTCTTCGAGATTTCGAGGGCATCGAAGAAGCTCTTGTCGCCGGCATGACTCAGGTCGACCATCAGTCCGAGACGGTTCATCTCGCGGATGACCTGTTCGCCGAAACGGCTTACGCCACCGTGTACGTTGCTGCCGCGGCAGGAGTCGCAGAGGTCGTTGTCGCCATTGTGACAGAGGGTGATATAGACCACGCCGCGCTCAGCGAAATGGCTGACGTTCTGGAGCTGGCCACCGAGAGCCAGTCCGTTCTCGATGCCGAGCATGATGCTCTTGCGTCCGTGGCGCTTGTTCTCATAGAGGTCGCCTGGCGTTCGGGCAAGGGCGAGGTGGTCGTCGTGCTCGGCTACAATCTGCTCTATCTTGTCGAAGATGAGGTCGGCATATTCCTTCGGACCCTTTACGGGGAAGCTGACCTTCGACGTGAAGGTTTCGCCCATCTTGGGCTGCGGCAGGTAGGCCACCATGATGGTGGCATCGAGACGACCCTCGGTCATCTTGTGCAGGTCGACGAGGATGCGGTCATCGCGACGGGCAAAGTCAATGTTCTGCGGGAAGAACATCGGTGTGTCGCAGTGGGTGTCAAGGGTGAGCACATGGTCGTGGACCTGCTGTGTCTTGCGATACTGGCGGGCCTCATGGACGAGCCAGCGGAACAGCGGCAGCCCGTCTTCGCCCATGCACTCTGGATGCCACTGCACGCCGACGATAGGCTTCATCTCACTGCTCTCGATGGCCTCGATAACGCCGTCGGGAGCAGTTGCAGCAATGCGGAAGTGAGGGCCGGGGTCGCTGACGGCCTGATGATGGAACGAGTTTACGGGCAGTGTAGCCGGGTAGCGGTCGTCGTAAGTAGGGACGGACGGGCCGAAGTCGTTATATATATTAAATAAGGTGGAGCCATCGGCAACGTTCACCGTGTGGGTAGGCTCGCTGCGGTCGGCATCCTGAGAATGCTTAATTCCCTTTTCACTTTTCACTATTCCCTTCTCCCTTTCAATATCCTGCGCCACCTTGCCGCCGAGGGCTACTGCGAGCGTCTGGATGCCACGGCAGATGCCAAGGATGGGCAACTGGCGGTTGAAGGCCAGTCGGGTGATAAGCAGTTCGGGTAGGTCGCGTTCGGCATTGATGCCGTGAAGAAAGGGCGACGGCTCCTCGCCATAGTAGAGCGGATTGATGTCGGCACCGCCGCTGAGCAGCAGTCCGTCGATATGGTCGAGTGTGGTCATCAGCGTGCTGCGGTCGGCAAGTGGCGGAATCATCAGCGGTGTGCCGCCTGCGGCCAGCACCTGTTTGTAATACCCCTCGGCTAACTTGCTACTCTGGGCGTCGTAGTTGGCAGTGATACCGATGACGGGATGACGCTCACCGGCAGGATACTCACCATAGATGCTGTCGATGTGCTGTTGTATGGAAAAGCGGTTCATTCGTTCTCTATCTCTTCAAAGTGTACGGGAATCTCGCGCTTGATGTTTTGTTCCAAAGAGATGAGTGTCTCGGTGGCCACGACACCGGGAATCTCCTGCAGCTGACCATTGAGCAGATGCATGAGCTGCTCGTTGTCGCGGGCATAGAGTTTGACGAGCATGGTGTAGGGGCCTGTGGTGAAATGACATTCGACCACCTCAGGAATATGTTCTAACCGCTTCACTACCTCTTTATACATAGAGCCGCGTTCAAGGTTAATGCCTACGTAGGTGCAAGTGCGGTAGCCCAGCGACTTAGGATTGACGTCGAAGCCGCTTCCGGTGATAACGTTGTTGTCGATGAGGCGTTGCACACGCTGATGAATAGCAGCACGCGACACATTACACTCGGCAGCTACGTCCTTGAACGGTATGCGTGCGTTTTTCGACAAGATACTCAATATCTTCTTGTCCAGATTGTCAATCTTTTCCATTTCGTATATAATATGCGTTAGGTTTACAATTTGATAGCAAAAGTACACAAAATAATCGGAACAAACAACATTTTGCTAACAAAAAATGCAAATAAAGTATGCAAAAACGGATTTTATTGGCTCTGAAAGTGTCGTTAATAACACGCAGCAGCCAATAAAACCCGTTTGTTGTGTTAAATAGTTGATACTATTTCTTGGAAGCTTTCTTGCCGACGTTCTTCTTCACAGACTGCTTGGTCGCGGCCTTTTCGCCGTCGGTCTGTTCGGTCTTGGGCTTGTCGATGCCAACAAGTTCGACGTCGAAGATGAGTGCCGAGAAGGGCTTGATGTTGCCCATGTTACGACTGCCATAGGCCAGCTCGTAAGGAATGTAGAGCTGCCACTTCGAGCCTACCGGCATCCTGGTCAGTGCTTCGGTCCAGCCACTGATGACCTGATCGGCACGGAAGGAGGCCGGCTTGTCGCCATGCTTGGCTGAGGCATCGAACACGGTACCGTCGACCAGACGACCTTCGTAGTTCACCAGCACCTTATCAGTGCGCTGGGGCACCTCACCCTCACCTTGCGTCAGCACCTTGTACATCAGTCCGCTCTCGGTGCGAATGATAGTGCTGTCGGCTTTCAGCGAGTCAAGATAGTGGCGGCCGGCATCGCGGTTAGGACCATAGAGACGTTCTTCTCTCTCAGTCTTGTTCCAAGCCTGCTTCACCTTGAAGGCCTCAACAGCCTTCTTCTGCGAGATGACGGTCGAGTCGTTGGTTACGGCATCGACAAAACCACGGAACAGCACGTCGCTGATTAGCGAATCGGGTGCTCCGGCGAGATCCTTCTGCATGCGGGGAAGCATGCCGTCGCGCACCTGGGCAGCAATCTGCATACCTGTGATATAGGCCTTCTGCTGCGGGGTCATATCGGAGACGGCCTTCTTGAAACCATCGACGAACTCAGCCATATAGGCAGTGTCGACGCCCAGCTGCTGGATGTAGGGGATGAGTCCCTCGGTCATGTACATACCGGCGAGATAGCTCAGCGTGTCGCTACCGTCCTTCAACTGAACGGGAAGCACCACTGGTGTCTGTACGGTCTTCTTGTCCTTCTTCTTTCCAGCACTTACCGTGCTAAAAGAAGCACTCGCCAGCAAGGCGAGTGCAATCATCAGAATGCTCTTCTTCATAGCTGTCATTACTTCACTTCGAGCAGTTCAATCTTGAAGATAAGCATAGAGAAAGGCTTGATCTGAGCCTGCTCACGATCGCCATAGGCCAGGTCCTGAGGAATGTAAACCTCCCAGACAGAGCCAGCGGGCATGTGAACCAGAGCGTCGGTCCAACCCTTGATGACCTGGTTGGCACGCAGGTCGATGGGCGAATTGCGCTTGTAAGAGCTGTCAAAGACGTTGCCATCGAGGGTACGGCCCTCGTAGTGAACCTTCACCATAGAGGTGTCAGCGGGAATCTTGCCGGTACCTTCCTTGATGACCTTGTACTGAACGCCGCTCTCGAGCACCTTCACGCCCTCTTTCTTGGCATTCTCGGCCAGGAACTTCTCACCTGCGAGCTTGTTCTCGCCGTAGGTCTTCTCCAGCTCGCGAGCCTTGATGTCCTTCATCAGACGCTGTGCGGTCTCCTGTGCCTGCTCCATCGTCATCAGTCCCTGCTTGCCAGTAGTACCGCTGACGAAACCGGCCATGAAGTTCTTCATAGAGATGGTCTTGGTAGAATCGTCACCGAAAAGCTCGTGGTTGATGCCGGGCTTCATCTGGTTCGAAATCTGCTGACCAATCTGGATACCTGCATAGTAGGCAGCCTGCTTCTTGTTGTCGCCAGCGTTAGCACCTTCGTTCAGACCCTTGATAAACTCGCCGATGTAGGCAGTGTCAACGCCCAGATGACCAACGAGATAATCCTTCAGACCCTGTGTCTGAGCCATACCGATAGCGTAGCTCACAGTGTCGACATCACTCCGCAGGTCGGCCTTCGGAGTGCCATTGCCACAAGAAGAAATCGTGGCAGCTGCAATGGCCATAACGGCCATGAAAGTAATTTTTTTCATTTGTTTTGTTTAATAATTTAGGAATATGTTTTACTTTTTTACCTTTCTTTACCTCACACCACTTCGATCAGCTCAACATCGAAGATCAGGGCGGCATAAGGTGGAATCATCTGTCCGGCACCACCTTCGCCGTATGCCAGGCGGTAGGGAATGAAGAAACGGTACTTGGCACCTTCCTGCATGAGCTGCAGGCCTTCGGTCCAACCGGCAATCACCTGTTGCAGACCGAACACGGCGGGTTCGCCGCGTTGTACGCTGCTGTCGAACACGGTACCGTCGATGAGGAAACCTTCGTAGTGGCACTTCACAGAATCCTTGGCACTCGGCTTCTTGCCGTTGCCCTCGCGAAGCACCTGATATTGCAAACCACTGGGCAGAGTGACGACACCATCCTTCTTTGCGTTAGCAGCCAGATACTGCTCGCCTTCTTCGCGGGCGGCCTTTCCTTTCTCGGCACGCTCTTTGTTCAAACGCTCTTCCTGTTTCTGGAAATACTCCTGAACAATCTGTTGGGCCTCACGATGCGAAACCTTCAGTTCGCGTCCTTCAAGCACGTCGCGAATCGACTGTGCAAAGTCTTCTACTTTCAAATCGGTGGCACCCATCTGTGCCAGTTGTTGTCCGATGCCCAGTCCCAGGGCATAGCTCAATTTATCCATGCTTTCTTATAAAATAATGTGTATCTGTCTGAAAAATCGCGCAAAGTTACACATTTTCTGTGATATAGCTCTTACTTTGCAGAAAATATATATTTTTTTAACCTGTAGCCATCTCTGTTTCCAATTATTTTTCTTAAATTTGCACGCATCAAGCAACAAACACTTTAAGCTTATGAAAAAGATAGTGATTCTTACAGGTGCCGGCATGTCGGTAGAGAGCGGGCTGAAGACGTTCCGCGATGCCGACGGTCTTTGGGAGGAGTATCCCGTGCAGCAGGTGGCTACACACGAGGGTTGGGAAGCCGACCCGAAGCTGGTCACCGAGTTCTATAACATGCTGCGCAGGAAGTGTCGCGGCGTAAAGCCTAACGAAGGCCACCGCTTGGTGGCTGAGCTTGAGAAGTACTACGACGTGGTTGTGGTGACGCAGAATGTGGACAACCTGCATGAGCAGGCCGGTTCGTCGCATGTCATTCACCTGCATGGCGAGCTGATGAAAGTCTGTTCGAGCCGCGATGTCGACGATCCGCGCTACATCCGCGAACTTACTCCCGACGATTGCGAGATTGAGCCAGGCACGAAAGCCGGCGACGGTTCGTTGCTGCGTCCCTATATCGTGTTCTTCGGAGAGGGCGTGCCCAACATAACGGTTGCTGCTGAGGAGGCTCAGGAGGCTGACATCTTCATCATCATCGGCACGTCGCTCAACGTATATCCCGCAGCCGGACTCATCCACTACGTACGTCCTTCTGTGCCCATCTGGCTCATAGATCCCAACCCTATCAGTGCGGGCAGCAACGTCAGACAGATACAGAAAGGAGCCAGCGAAGGCATGCGCGAGCTCTTCAACGAACTGGTCAAGGCTGAGCCTGCAGGCTCTCCTCGTCAGTAGGGTAGGGCTGTAAGCGTATGACACGGTGTCGGGGAAGAAACACGACCGCCCCGTATTCCAGCAGTCCTGTGCCTACGTGCGACCCTGACCGCGTAGTTTCTGTCTGCACTTGTTCCAACCGATAATGACCAATAAGTAGCCTGTCGAGCTTCAGTTTGACCACTTCACCCACAGGCTCCGGGCCGCTATAGCTCCTACTACGGCGGCCCGTAGTGCGTTCTACCACCAACTGTTCAAGATTGTCGCCGTGTTGTTCCAATGCGCGGTCGAAGTTGGTCTTGTTCATCACATAGAGGTGATGGCTGCCCGTATCAAAGAGTGCGCGTTCTCGATATTCGGCAAAGGGCGATACCCAGATATACGGCACATGGCGGTCAAGCTGGTAGGCAATGTTAGTGCCTGGCTCCTTGTTAAAGAAAGACTTGATATCGGTAAGTACAAGTATTCGCTCACGGACATCAATCTTCATGCTCAGTCCCTTGCATACGAGGTCGAAGCCTATGATGCCGTCGAAATGATTACTTGTTCTCAGTCTGTGCCGCACCACTCCCTGACATTTCGAAAGCACCAGCTCGCCAATTTGCATGGGTGGCAGCAACACTTTGTCCACAGTGTCAGGTCGGTTGAGTGCATCGTAAGATACGGTGAAACCGATGGTTTTTGCGCCTTCGATGGGTGTTTCCTTGAAGATGGTGGTCTGGCTGGCACCTGTGTCGAGCATGAAGCGGTAAGTCTTTCCATTGATGCTTACAGGCAAGGTAACATGTCCATATTGGAAGTCGATGGCTATCGTGTCGACGAAGTGTTTCCTTGACAGCTTGAACTTCAGGTTATACAAAGAATGTTGGGCCACGCAAGGGAGGCCCAACATCATCATTGTCACTATGAGCAGTTGTCTCATCGTTTGATTTCGCGCAACAGACGGTCAGCGTGTCCCCATTTATCCATCATGAAGAGCACGTAGCGAATGTCTACACCGATGCAGCGTGCCAGCTGCGAATCAAAGAAGATGTCGCTCGACAGCGAGTCCCAGTTTCCGTCGAAAGCCAGTCCGATGAGACGGTTCTGACCATCGAACATCGGCGAGCCGCTGTTACCGCCAGTAATATCGTTCGTGGTAAGGAAGCAGAGAGGCATGTCGCCAGCACTCTGCATGAGACTGATCATCTCAGGTTCCACTTTGTAATCCTCGATGGAATCGCCCTTTTTCATCTTTGCCACCATACTTGGCGCAGTGGTGCGGTAGCCGGAGTTCCATTTGCCCAGTTTGTACTCTTTCACCTGTCCGTAAGAAAGACGCATGGTGAAGTTGGCATCGCTGTAATGGGGCAGGTCTTCCTCCATGCGCAACTTTGCGGCGCAGAGCAGTCGCTCTTGGTCGGCAATGCTGTCGTCAATCTGCATGTACGCCTTGCGCAGATCGGCCATGAGGGTAGTCAGGTCGAGTCCGTACTGCACGCCGAGGTCTTTCATAAACGACTTCTTATTTGGATACAGGCGCTTGCCCTTCTTCATAAGGCGCGACTTGGCATAGAGCGAGTTGGCATACGCCTGACAGTCGCCACCATATTGCTGGTCGATGGTTTTATAGAAATCGGGCAGATACTTTTCGTTGGCTGTCTTCTCACGATAGTTCTTGAGTAGCGTACCGAGGATTTCGCGGTCGGTGTCGTAGTCCCATGTCTCGCTGTTGTCCTTGATGTTGATGTGCTGACGCTTGCCGTGACCCACAGGATGGGCACCATTATGTACAAACATAGCACGTGTAGACAGTTCGTCCGTACGGCGGAATGTCTCATTGAAATTCATCAAGGCTTTCACTACTTCTAATCGCTGGGCGTATAGGCGCTCTAAGAGCTGGAAGTCGAGTTGGCCCATAAACATGCCTGTAGAGTCCTGCCATTGGCGCAACAGCTGCTCGAACTGCTGCTTCTGTCCGATGAGGCCTATACTGTCAATACACTTGTTCATGCCGATGCTGTTCTTCCAGTAGTTCGAGCTGGAGGCATACTTCGAGTCGTACTTGATGCGAACGGCTTCAGAGGCATCCATGTGGTGCTTCATCACCTCCTGCTTCACCCCGCGTACCTGTGCACGGACATCGTTCTGTACATAACGTTCCTGAATACCATAGCTCGACAGATAGCGCGAGGTAGAGCCAGGATAGCCCATGGTCATCGAGAACGAACCGTCCTGATAGCCTTCGTCCGACACGCGTGCCCAGTATTCCGGGTGGTAAGGCACGTTATCCTTCGAGTATTCGGCAGGACCGCCCGTCTTGGGGTCGCAGTAGATGCGGAACACAGAGAAGTCGCACGTCTGGCGCGGCCACATCCAGTTGTCGGTTTCGCCTCCAAACTTACCCATCGACTTAGGGATGGTAAACACCAGACGCAGGTCGCGGAAGTCGCGATAGGTAGTGGCAAAGTAGCGGTTTCCCTCATAGAAAGGCTTCAACTCTAAACGTAAGGTAGAGTCCTTGGCCTGCACCTCTCTCGACATGGCAGTCTCGATGGAATCGAGGAAAATAGCGCGTTCGCGGACCGATTTCTTTTCAAACTCTGGTGTCAGTACCTGCTCTGTAACGTCTTTCTGCTCGACCATGAACGCTACGAACATGTTCTCGTTGGGTAGCTCCTCCTCAAACGTTTTTGCATAGAACCCGTTGAGCATGTAGTCGTGCTCTACGGTGCTGTGTGAGCGAATGGCCTCGAAGCCGCAGTGGTGGTTGGTAAACACCAGACCGTCGGGCGAGACCACCACGCCCGAGCAGTAGCCCGAGAAGTTGACAACCGACTTCATGATGGCATTGTCGGCCTGATAGAGCATGTCGTAAGGCAACTGGTAGCCCTCGCTTTTCATGGTCTCATAGACCGCTTGGGGTAGGTTGTACAGCGTCCACATGCCCTCGTCGGCGCTGGCTGGTGCGAAAGCCGTAAGCGACAGCAACGCAAGAATGGTTTTCTTCATCATCATTCAGTGGTTGTTGGTTCAGCCTTCGAAAGCCTCGCGTATCTTCTTAGCGGTTTCTTGGAACTGTTCCTCGGTGAGCTGCAGCTTCTCGCGACGGAAGTCTACGTCGGCCTCGCTGTTCATCGGAATAAGGTGAATGTGGGCATGAGGAACCTCCAGACCCAATACCACCTGGGCCACCTTACGGCAGGGGAAGGCCTTCTTCAGCGCCACGGCTACGTGCTTGGCAAAGGTTTGGAACTCGGCAATCTCGTCGTCGTCCATGTCGAAGATATAGTCGACCTCACGACGGGGGATGACCAGTGTGTGGCCCTGGGCCACGGGATTGATGTCGAGGAAGGCATAGAAGTGCTCGCTCTCGGCACACTTATAGCTGGGAATCTGTCCAGCGGCAATCTTACTGAATATGTCCATAATTTTAATGCGCAGTCAATTATGCATTAAGTGATAGTTAAATAATAAGTTGGTACAATTATGGATGTATTAAGTTACAGACCCCACCCCTGCCCTTACGGGGAGGGGTTGGGGTGGGGTCTGTAACTCCAATCATACCAAGTTATTCTTTAACGGTTACTAAGCATTGTTTTTATCCTACGGTGATTTTCTCAATGCGCAGCTTGATGGTGCCGCGGGGAATCTTGATTTCCACCTCGTCGCCTACCTTGTGGTTCAGCAGTCCCTGGGCAATAGGCGTGGTAATAGAAATCTTGCCTTCGCGCAGGTTAGCCTCGCTCTCCGAGACGATGGTGTACGACATGCGGGCCTTGTTGGCCAGGTTGGTCATCTCCACTTTCGACAGGATCTGTACCGAGTCGGTGCTCAGTCGCGAAGTATCCACGATCTTGGCCTCGCTGATAGATTTCTTCAGCTGGTTGATCTTGTCTTCCAGATGAGCCTGGGCCTCCTTGGCTGCCTCGTACTCGCTGTTCTCACTCAGGTCGCCCTTGTCGCGTGCTTCCGCAATGGCGGCCGATGCCTTCGGGCGTTCCACACCTTCAAGGCGCTTCAGTTCGGCTATGAGGTTGTCATAGCCTTCTTGTGACATGTATGCCATAATCTGCAATTTTACGATTAATTATTGTTCTTGGTTGTTTTTCGCAGTAAAAACAAAGAATCCCGACATTCTTTCGTGTCGGAATCCTTGCTCTCAATTATTGTTTTTATATTCTTCGTGTGCAAAGGTAGGCATTTTCCCTGAAACAAACAAATTTTCGAAGTAAAAAAAAGTTATCGGCCAACTTTTGGAACCATGAAGCCTAATTTGTTGTCCCTTTTTTACTTAGTAATCGTATAATTCAAGTTTCTCAAGTTCTTTGCAGGGAAAAGCGGCAGAGCCGAGCGCTTTGCAGAGACCTCCGCGAAGCGCCTAAGCACCTACGGAGCGCAAGAAAGCGGCATAGCCGAGGCTTTTAAACAACGGATTTTACGGATTATACGGATTTGGGGCTACGCGATGTCATTGCCATTTCACAGATTAGAATCGGATTACAGCGGCTAAAGCCGCGATGAGGTTGCTGTGTGGCATCCATAAAATCCATATTAATAGCGACTATAGCCACTGATAGCTGATCTGAGAATCCGTATAATCCGTAAAATCCGTTGTGGTTTTTCATACATGCGAAAGTTGTATCGTATAAGAATAAGTGGGTATGATTTTAACTAGAATCCGGTCATCTTTGGACGCGCCCCCCGCCACCAACGGAGCCTTCGTCTTGAGACAAACTCGTCGACTTTGTTAGACAAACTCGTCGACTTTGTTCAACAAACTCGTCGACTTTGTTCAACAAACTCGTCGACTTTGTATCAGCATCGAGTGCTGATTGATTTCTGAACCGACGTTAATTGACTTCTGAACTGACGTTGATTATGGGTACATCAACTTGGGCACCCTATTTGTAACCAATATTACCTAAAACCCTGCGCGATTAGTTTTTATTAACTTCAATAAGTTTGTATTTGACGGGGAAATGAATAATTTTGCATGGCTGATGACAGCATACTGAACAAACTACAATAAAAACAAATGAAAAAGGCAATCATTTTTTCACTGGCTATGGCCTCATTGGCCATGACTCAGACCATTGCCCAGACCACACCCGAATGGCCCGAGACCGGACGCGAGACCCGCCCTGGCTCTCGCTGGTGGTGGATGGGCTCGGCCGTCGATGCCGAGAACCTGAAGTGGAGCATCGGCGAGTATGCTCATACAGGTATCGGTACGCTCGAAATTACGCCCATCTACGGTGTCAAAGGCAATGAGCAAAACGAACTGAGCTATCTCTCTGAAGGTTGGTTCGAGGCGCTGAAAATCTGTCAGCAGGCAGGTTCGCAAAACGATGTCAGCATCGACATGAATGGTGGAACGGGCTGGCCTTTCGGTGGACCAACGGTGAAAATCGCCGAAGCCGCCGGCAAGCTCGTCACGAAGAATACCACCTTGACGGGTGACGGCACGAAGCAGCTCACCTTCGACGTCACACCACCCGAAGGTAATACTACGCTCAGCAAGGTCATGGCCTATCGTCAGGATGCCGACGGCGTGGAAGATGTCACGCCGATGGTCAGCAACAAGACTCTCACGTGGACGGCACCCGAAGGTCAGTGGCTCGTCATTGCCATTTACAACGGCCATACACTACAGCAGGTGAAACGTGCCGCGCCCGGCGGCGAGGGATACGTGCTCGACCACTACGACGCCGATGCCGTGAGCCACTACCTGCAACACTTCGACAAGCAATTCGAACAGTATGGCGCACAGTGGCCGCAGTCGTTCTTCAACGATTCGTATGAGGTCTACGGCGCTGACTGGACACCACGTATGTTCGAACAGTTCGAACAGCGACGCGGCTACAAACTCGAGGAGCACATGGACCAGTTGCTCTCATTGGGCAAGCGCAAGGATCAGGACAACCAAGTGCTGGCTGACTATCGGCAGACACTCTCCGACCTGCTTTTAGACAACTTCACCCGCCAGTGGACACAGTGGGCCCACGGTCACGGTGCCACCACACGCAACCAGAGCCACGGCTCGCCCGGCAACCTGCTCGACTTCTATGGAGCAGTCGATATCCCCGAGACCGAGAGTTTCGGCATCAGCGATTTCCAGATACGCGGTCTGCGCCGAGACGAGGGCTTTACTGCGCAGAACCTGAGTGATTTGGCCACGCTGAAATACGCCTCGAGCGCAGCTCACGTCATGGGCCGTAAATTCACCAGCAGCGAAACGTTCACTTGGTTGGCCGAGCATTTCCGTGTATCGCTCTCGCAGATGAAGCCCGACATGGACTTCTTCTTCCTCAGTGGCGTGAACCACATCTTTTTCCACGGCACTACCTACTCGCCCACGGAGGCTGCGTGGCCAGGTTGGAAATTCTATGCCTCGATTGATATGAGCCCCACGAACACGATCTGGAACGATGCCCCAGCCATGATGGAATATGCCACGCGCTGCCAGAGCTTCCTGCAGATGGGCAGTCCCGACAATGACCTGCTGATTTACGCACCTTTCCAAGATGCCATGCACAAAAACACAGGGGCCAACCAGACACGCCTGCAACTGTTCGACATCAACACACTCTCGCAGAAGATACCGTCAATTCCCGCCACGGTCAAGAATGTCGAGGCTGCCGGTCTGGACTGCGACTACATCAGTGACCGCCAGCTACTCAACACCCGTTTAGAAGACGGATGGCTCGTAACCGAGGGCGGCACACGCTACCGAGCACTCATCATCCCCGTCACCACTTATATCCCAACTGACGTTGAAGCACATATCATTGACCTCGAAAGCGCTGGGGCGAAGGTAGTCAGAAAAAACGACCTCGCTTCAATAAAGTCGCTTGGCATCAACGGCGAGGATCTACGCACCGAGTTAGGCCTACGCGTGTTGCGCCGCAGCAACAGCCACGGCCACCACTATTTCATTACTAATCTTTCGAAAAACGATATCGAAGGTCGCGTGAAACTAACCGTCGACTTCGTTGATGCCGTACTCTTCAACCCGATGACGGGAAAGATACGCCGTGCCTCAATCGACGACAAAAAACGCGTTTGGATATCGTTGAAATCGGGAGAATCAGTCATTTTGCAAACCTATGACAACTACGTGAGCACCAATCTGACTGACCAACCCGTCGTCGAGACCGCACCCATCGACATCAACACTCCGTGGATGCTTACCTTCAACGAGACAGTGCCTACCGTTACCGACGGTTTCTACATGGAACACCTCTCAACCTGGGAGTCACTCAATAGCGAAACGGCCAGGCTTATGGGCACAGGAGTCTACGAAACCACCTTCAACCTCCTGCCCGAACAACTGCAAAGGGGGAACGGCGGCTTCCGCTTGGACCTTGGCGACGTTCGCGAAAGTGCGCGTGTTTATATTAATAATGTGTACGCCGGCTGCGCTTGGAGTGCACCCTTCGTCATCGATGTCGGCAACATACTACACGAAGGACAGAACCAGTTACGCATAGAAGTGACCAACCTTCCCGCCAACCGCATCAGCCAGATGGATCGCGACGGTGTGGAGTGGCGAAAGTTCAAAGATGTAAACATCCTCGACATCGCGGGCGGCAATACCAGCATCAGCGGCTTGAACTATGCCAACTGGACACCCGTGCCGTCGGGTCTTGCCTCGACGGTGCGCCTCGTGCCCCTACGCACACAGGACACAGCACTGAAAGCCACGTTCGGTGGATTCGAGGCAGATGGCAACGACTACTATCCCGTCTACCGATTGGAGGCTCCTTCGGGACTCGCTATCAATAACATCAGCCTTACCGCGTCCGACGGTAGCAATTATACCGACTATGAGCTGAAAGCGCAGAACAGCCACATCGTGCTGCGCAGTCAGGCCAACGGATCTGTAACCATCAAAGCCACCGACACTGATGGCAACGAAAGCCAAGCCTATGTCGAAGCAACAGGGGCATGCGAACGTCTAAAAAACATCGATTTCACCGCTAATACGCCACCTGTATGCGGATGGATGGAACTTGCCTCGACCAACGGAATCAATGGTTTCAGCGCCACAGGCAAGCTGCCTTGGTGCCGGGCTAACGCCAACGGCAAGGAGGTCAACACGCTCTACGACGGGCTGACGTTCCTCTGCGACCGCTCGACCTACTATTTCTTCTATCCCAACTACGGTATGACATGCAACTATGACTTCAAAATCAGACACGAGGCCCAGCCCTACGACATGACCGTCGTGGGCTATCTGCAGGGAGAAGGCGAGACAGCCTATGTGGCAGCCGATTCGTTAGTGGCTGTAAGTACGTGCCCCGTCGGCGCAACAACCAATGAAATCACGCTTTTTGGCACATCGGCGATGACCATCTACCGCTCACTACAGCACTTCCGTCCACGCCATCTGCCCAACGCAGTGAAACCCGTCGTCACCGATGGCCGTAGTTCCGATGCTATGTGGTACAACCTGCACGGACAGCCTATCATCACCCCAAAACAGGGCATCTACATACGCAACGGACGCAAAGTAGTGGTGCGCTGACTACCGTTCGATCTTGCATGAAGTAGCAACGAAACATTCATTATGAAAGAAACAGGGGCTGTTTGATCGTCAAGCAGTCCCTGTTTTCCAGTTAAGCACGCGCTTGATGCGTCGCAATCCCTCCATCATTTGACTGCGAGGACACGCGATGTTCAAGCGAATAAAGCCTTCGCAGCCGTACATCGTGCTGCTGTTCACTTGCACGCGGCCCTCATTTAGCAGTCGTTCGGCGACAACATCGCTCGTAAACCCCGTTGAACGGATGTCGACCCACACAAGGTAGGTGCCTTCGAGCGGCATCACGGACAGTTGAGGAAGCTCACTCTCGAAGAAAGTCACGAGTGTCTCGTAGTTCTGCCAGAGGTAATCGCAAAGCTGATCGAGCCACTCCTCACTCTCGTTGTAGGCAGCCTCGAGGGCCACAACACCGAAGGGATTGACGTCGCACACCTCATTGATGTTGATTGCACGATCAATCTTTGCACGCCATTCGGGACGGGCACAGATAATATTGGCGTTCTGCAGACCAGCAGTGTTGAATGATTTCGAGGGCGAGGTGCAGATGATGGCATTCTCCATATCAACAGTGCCGAAGGGCACATAGCGCCCATGGTAGGTCAGCTCGTTGTGAATCTCGTCGCTGACGACGATGACATCGTTCGCCTTACATATATTATTTACGCGCGTGAGCTCTTCACGGGTCCACACACGACCCACGGGGTTGTGGGGATTGCAGAGGATGAGCATCCGCGTGCGCGGGTCACGGGCTTTCGCCTCCAAGTCTTCGCAATCCATCTCAAAGCGATTCGGTTTGTTGCAACTCAGTCGTAACATACTGGACACAACCTCACAACCGTTATTGCGCACGGAAGAGAAGAAACAGTTATAGACGGGCGTCTGCAGGATGACGCGATCGCCAGGCTCGGTAAATGCCTTCACGATGACGCTCAGCGCAGGTACCACACCCGACGTGTATTGTATCCACTCGCGTTGAATCGGCCAGCCGTGCCGGCGGTCGAACCACGAGATGATGGCCTCGTAGTAGCTTTCTGGCACATGCGTATAACCGAACACGCCGTGCTCCACGCGGCGGCGCAGGGCTTCGCGTATGGCGGGCGATGCCTCGAAATCCATGTCGGCCACCCACATCGGGATTATGTCACTCTGGGGATTCTCGTCCCATTTCACGCAACCGCTGCCACGGCGCATTATTTCTTTGTCAAAATCGTACATTGATGTGAATAATTACGAATTACGAATTATGAATTACGAATTATGAATTACGAATTACGAATTACGAATTATGAATTATGAATTATGAATTACGAATTATTACCTTTTACTTGCGGCATTGTGGGCAGACGCCCCTGAGAATGAAGTTGGCACTGCAGGTCAAAAAACCTTCGGGCACGGGTACCTGGGGAATGAGTGTGTCGTAGAGGCAGTAGATCTTGTGACACTGCTCGCAGTAGAAGTGTACGTGCTCGTCGTCGTCGGTACTGTTGTCGTGGCTCTTGCAGAGCTCATACCTCATGCCACTGTCGCCACTCTCTATGGTGTGTACCAGATGGTGCTCTCGAAACATGGTGAGGGTGCGGAAGATGCTCGACTTGTCGAGTGAGAGGATGGAGTATTCCAGCTCTTTCATCGACATGGGTGCACCGGCTTGGCTCAGTGCCTTCACAATAATGATTCTGTTGGCCGTGGGCTTCACGCCGTGTGCCTCCAACAGTTGGGCGTAGGGATTGTCTTGCATTGCGATGAGTGTTTACGGATGCAAAGATACGAAAAAAATTACGAATTACGAATTATGAATTACGAATTATGAATTACGAATTACGAATTATGAATTACGAATTATGAATTACGAATTACGAATTATGAATTACGAATTACGAATTACGTTTTTTACTTTTGCAACCAGGTTGCATAACCTTTATCATACCTTTGCACGCAGAAAGCGAAATATAAGTGAAGAATAATATGGGAAATCATTGTCACGAACACTGCTGTGGGCATCATACTCACGAGCATCATCACGAGCACAACCATGAGCATCATCATGAACATCATCACGAACACGAGCATCATCATGAGCATGGAAGCATGAAGGGCAAGATTATGCTGATTCTGCTGACCGTCCTACTACTGGTCGTTGCCTGGATAATAGAGAAGAACTGTGAACTGTCTACTTGGCAGCTGCTGATGGTGTGGCTCGTGCCTTATCTTCTTATAGGCCACGACACGCTGAAAGAGGCATGGGAGGGCATCACCGGCGGCGAGATGATGAACGAGCACTTCCTCATGTCGGTAGCTACGATCGGTGCGATGGCCATTGGGTTCCTGCCCGGTGCCGAGACAGAGTTTGCCGAGGCTGTATTCGTGATGCTATTTTTCCAGATTGGCGAACTTTTCGAGGGTTATGCCGAGGGAAAGAGCCGTGACAGCATCTCGCACCTGATGGACATACGTCCTGACGTGGCCCACGTGGAAAGAACAGAGGAGAACGGCGACAGGGTTGTACGTGACGTGAATCCCGAGGAGGTGGCCGTGGGCGAGGTGGTTGTCATCAGGCCGGGTGAGAAGGTGCCGCTCGACGGCAGGGTGGTGGAGGGCGCATCGTCGCTGAACACCATTGCGCTGACAGGCGAGAGTATGCCGCGCGAACTGGCTGTCGACGACGAGGTCGTCTCGGGCTGTATCAATCTGACGGGCGTCATACGCGTGATGACGACGAAGAGCTTTGGCGAGAGCACGGTGTCGAAGATTATCCGGCTGGTGGAGAGTGCCGACGAGCATAAGTCGCAGAGCGAGACGTTTATTACCAAGTTTGCCCGTGTCTACACGCCCATCGTGGTCTTTGCCGCTCTGGCCATCGCCGTTCTGCCGCCGCTGTTCTCGCTCCTCGTCGGAGATCTCGACGGCAGAACCGTCGAGCACACTGTCCTCGGCGGTTTTGCCACTTGGCTTCATCGCGCCCTTATCTTTCTGGTCGTCAGCTGTCCGTGTGCGCTGGTGATCAGTGTGCCGCTAACCTTCTTTGGAGGACTGGGTGGAGCCTCGCGCAAGGGCATACTCGTCAAGGGCAGTAACTATATGGACACGCTGGCCAAGGTGGGGACGGTGGTGTTCGACAAAACAGGAACGCTGACGCATGGCGAGTTTGCTGTTGAGGCCGTACATCCCGACGAATTCGACGAACACGAGCTGCTGCATCTGGCTGCGCATGTGGAGCATTACTCTACCCATCCCATCGGAGCCGCCCTGCGCGATGCCTTCCCCAACGAGGCCACCGACGGTTGCAGCATCAGCAACGTGGAAGAGATGGCCGGACAGGGCATACGAGCGATAGTGGAGGGACGCTCCGTCTGCGTGGGCAATACGAAGATGATGGAAAGGCTGGGCATACAGTGGCACGACTGTCACCACGTGGGTACCATCATTCACGTGGCGGTGGACGGACGCTATTCGGGCCACATTGTCATCAACGACCGTATCAAGGACGACAGTGCTGCAGCCATTAAGGCGTTGAGGGCTCTGGGTGTAGAGAAAACGGTGATGCTGACGGGCGACCGCAAGGAGGTGGCTGCCGATGTGGCAAAGAAAATTGGTATTGACGAATACCGCGCCGAGCTGTTGCCCACGAACAAGGTGGAACAGGTGGAAAGGTTGCTGGCAGCGAAGAAGGACGGTCGGAGTCTGGCATTCGTGGGCGACGGCATTAACGACGCTCCTGTGCTGAAAAGGGCCGACGTTGGCATAGCCATGGGAGCACTGGGAAGCGATGCTGCTATTGAAGCTGCCGACGTAGTGCTGATGGACGACCAGCCATCGAAGATAGCGACGGCTGTCAACATTGCACGCCGCACAATAGCCATCGCCCGTCAGAACGTGGCGTTTGCCATAGGCGTGAAGGTAGTCATCCTGTTGCTTGCCACCGTCGGGCTGGCCACGATGTGGATGGCCGTCTTTGCCGATGTTGGCGTCACGGTGCTTGCCGTGCTGAACGCCATCCGTGCATTAAGGGTTGAAGAATTGTAGGCGTATGACCTCCCCTGGCCCCTCCTGTAGGAGGGGGAAGGATTGAAGGATTGAAGTTTAACTTAAATAATAGGATACGACGAGATAGGCTGTGAGCTCTGTGAGCAGGAACATGGCGCCACAGCAGTCGCCGGTGTAGCCGCGCAGTCGTCGCCAGATGAAAAGATAGAGGAAATACATCACCAGGCAAGGCAGGAAGATGAGCATGCGCCAGTCGATGCCCATCGCTGCTGATGCGCCTGCTTGTAGTCTTTCCTCCATCCACCAAAGATATAGGCCGATGGGTAATAGGCCCTGAAGGGCGAGAGCGATGCCAGCAGGAACGGATAGCTTGCGATAGACGGTACGGTTCTTCGCAGTCTCGGCAGTACGGGCGTATGGCATCATCTGTATAATCTGCGCACTGACCATCTTTGCGTATGGATCAACGGCGAGGATGGTGAAGGCAGCGTCTATGGGCCTGAGGGAGTGAAGGGCCAAAAACAGCAATGCGAAATAGGCAATGAGAGCTATTACGCCGTAGGTGCCTATATGCGAATCCTTCATAATGTCGAGGATGCGCTGACGGTTTTTGCCACCACCGCCGAAGCCGTCGAAGAAGTCGGCAAGGCCGTCTTCATGCAGGGCACCCGTCAGTAGTAAGCGGCTGACAATGGCCAACACGATGGCAATTTCATAGGAGAATGCCAAGGATGCACCATAGAGTACGCCTGCCATAACCCCTGCAGTGAGCCAACCTGCCAGTGGCCAGAACTCCACAACTCCTTGATAAGCCTCCTTGGGCGGTTGGTAGATGCGCCAGAAAGGCAGTCGGGTGAAGAAGATCAGCGCTGCCCACAGGCGGTCATACCAACAGTCGCGGGTAGGCGAGCTTTGCCCTGTAGTGTTAGAAGTATTTAGTGATTTTTCCATTGTCGAAGTTGTTCATTTCGTTAATCATGCGAACCGCTGAGTCGAGAATGGGGAAGGCACAGAGTGCCCCCGTTCCTTCGCCAAGTCTCATGCCAAGTGAAAGCAGTGGCTTTGCATGGAGAGCATCGAGCATACGGCGGTGGCCGCTCTCGTCGCCACAATGGCCGAACACCATATAGCTCTGTGCTGCCGGATAGAGGTGGCAGGCAGCAAGCGCGCAGGCGGTCATTATGAAGCCATCAATTAATATAACAAGGTGTTGCTCGGCAGCGCGAAGCATGGCACCGATGGCAGTAATCATCTCGAAGCCGCCAAAATAGCGGAGGATAGAGAGTGTTGAGTGTTGAGTGTTGAGTGTAGAGCGTGCTACCGCTTTAGCCAGCACTTCGCGCTTATGGTGGATGCCTGGAGTGTCGAGGCCGGCACCGGCACCAATGCACTCGTCGAGAGGGATGTTGCAGAGCAGACTCATCCAGATGCTTGAAGGCGAGGTGTTGCCAATGCCCATCTCGCCGATACAGAGCACGCGGCAGCCGCCGCTGATGCAGTCATCGACCAAATCGACACCCACCTGAATGGCTTTGTCGAACTCTTCTTCCGTCATAGCCGGCTCATAGAGGAAGTTTTTAGTACCTCGCGCTATCTTGTGATTCTCAATTTTCAATTCGCCATTTTCAATTTGAAAATCATAATCCACGCCCACATCGACGATGCGCAGCCTGAAGCCGTGTTGTCGGCAGAACATGTTGACGCCACCGCCTCCATGGGTAAAGTTGATCATCTGCTGCCAGGTCACTTCACGGGGCGATACGCTGACACCTTCACGCTCAATGCCGTGATCACCGCCCAAGAGCAAGTGGCAGGGAGAAGCCAGCGAGGGTGTCAGTGTCTGTTGGATGAGGCACACCTGCATGGCCAGTTCCTCCAAAACGCCCAACGAACCTTTTGGTTTGTTCAGGTTGTCAATCTTGTCTTGTATGGCAGGCCGTATGGCCTCATCAGGATTTTTTATTTGAAATGTGCGCATAACTCCTACCCCTTAATCTTCACCGCTATTCCGCTCACCATTAGTATCACTTCATCGGCCTTACTGGCCACGTATTGGTTCATCCAGCCTTGCAGGTCGGTGAACTTCCGTTGTACCGCATTCTCACTGACTCCACCCATACCGATCTCATTTGTTACGAAGATATAGGTGGCATCGTAAGCCGTGAACTTGTCAAACTCGGCTTTGAGGGCACCAAGAGCTGCTTCCGTATCCTTCAACTCGAAGAAATAATTGGTACACCAGAGTGTCAGACAGTCGATAACGGCTACACGTCCTGTCAGGTCATGGCGGCTTAGTAGCTTTTCTTCTTCGATGTTCGTCCATTCGGGGCCTCGCCTCTCCTGGTGCTTCCTTACACGTTCGCGGAATTCATCATCCCAGACGTGTGCCGTAGCCAAATAGACAGGATTTGTGCTCAACGAGTGTGCCAAGTCTTCGGCATAGCGGCTTTTGCCCGAACGGGCACCGCCGGTTATCAGTATCACTTTCTTCGCCATAGTCAGTAAGTCAGTAGCTATAAGACAGAGATTTCGCAGTTTGCTGGCTGCTTGACGTATTTGTCGATGGTAACCGTCCCAATGCTGTCGGCTACGATGCGGCCGCTGGTAGGATTCTTGATGTTCTCGATATGTCCGCGAATGCTGGCACGTACGTCGGAGTATTCGAACACGCGGTCGCATTGGGCATCGAATGTGCAGTTCTCAAGCACTAATTGGTCAGCGTAGCACAGCAGTTGTTCGCCTGCAAGATGACAGTTCACCAAACGCACATTCTTCGAGTGCCAGGCCAGGTACTCCCCGTCGAGCACGGAGTCGTAGATGGTCACGTTCTCACATTCCCAGAACGAGTCCTTGGTTACGATATGGGCATTGCGAAGTTCTACGTTCTTACAGTATTGGAAGACATATTTCGAGTCTGAGCGCAGCTTGTCGATCTTGACGTTCTCACAGAACATGAAGGGATAGGTGCCGTCGTGCAGTTCAAGGTTGCTGGCCTCGATATTCTGGCAGCGCCAAAACGTCTCGTCGGCATCGTTGATGACAACGTTTTCCAGACGTATGTCGCTCATCTCGCGGAACATCTTCGGTGCGTCTATACGTGTGTCGGTCATCGCGAGATGGTCGCTATACCACAGAGCCGAACGTGCCCCCACCTCGAAGTGACAGCGGTTGATCTTGAAGCCATGCACATGCCAGAAGGGATACTTGCCCCAGAAGCGGCAGTCCTCGGCCTCAATGTCAGAGCACTCCTTGACGGCGCTTTCGCCGTCGCCGATGGTAACTTGCTCCAGTCGTAGGTGGTGTTGACCGAAAAGCGGGCGTTCGCCTTCGAAATGCTTGTTGCGTAAAATTTCCATGATTTATTAGAGGAAGTTAGAAAAAGTTCTTGCCTTGCAAGCGACCAAAGGTCGAGCGAGGGGAAGTTGGGGGAAAGAAAAAGCTGTCCAAGTTATCCCTGTTCGAAGGCAACTCAGACAGCTTTCCTTTATTCTGATACTGACGTTACAGCATTAGAAGTCCATGTGGTCGAGGGCGTCGCTGAAGTCCTTCGGCTCGCGCTTCTCAGCGGGATCATGATACTCCTCGCCTAACTGCTGCAGCTTATCAGCCATCGGACCCATAGGACGCTCACGGCGCTCACCACGCGGATGGCGCTCACCGCGGTCGCCACGCTCGGGACGCGGACGACGCTCACCACGGTCGCCACGGTCGCCACGCTCAGGACGCTCGCGGCGCTCGCCACGTGCGGGACGCTCCACGTAGCCCTCGGGCTTCGGGATAAGCACGCGGTGCGAAAGCTTGTACTTGCCTGTCTTCGGGTCAATCTCAAGGAGTTTCACAGTAATATGGTCGCCTTCCTTGATGCCAGCTTCCTCAACGGTCTCGAGGCGCTTCCAGTCAATCTCCGAGATGTGGAGCAGACCATCCTTGCCAGGCATGATCTCAACGAAGCAGCCGTAAGGCATGATGCTGCGGACTACGCCGTCGTAGACCTCGCCCACTTCGGGGATAGCGACGATAGCCTTGATCTTGGCCAGGGCAGCGTCGATGCTTTCCTTGTCGGGACCAGACACCTGCACCTTGCCCACGCCATCCTCTTCGTCGATGGTGATAGTGGTCTTGGTGTCTTCCTGCATCTGCTGGATAATCTTGCCACCAGGGCCAATGACGGCACCGATGAACTCCTTCGGAATCTCGATCTGTACGATGCGGGGCACCTGTGGCTTGAAGTCGGCACGGGGCTCGGCGATGGTGTCGGTGAGGCACTTCAAGATGTGCTCGCGACCCTGCTTAGCCTGCATGAGGGCCTTCTCCAGAATGTCGAAGCTAAGACCGTCGCACTTGATATCCATCTGCGTAGCGGTCAGACCGTCCTTCGTACCGGTGGTCTTGAAGTCCATGTCGCCCAGGTGGTCCTCGTCACCAAGGATATCACTCAGCACGGCATACTTTTCTTCGCCGGGGTTCTTAATAAGACCCATGGCGATACCCGAGACGGGCTTCTTCATGGGCACACCAGCGTCCATCAGTGCCAGCGTACCAGCGCATACGGTAGCCATCGAGCTGGAACCATTCGACTCGAGCACCTGGCTCACGAGGCGCACGGTGTAGGGGAAGTCCTCGGGAATCTGACCCTTCAGACCGCGCCATGCCAGATGGCCGTGACCAATCTCGCGACGGCCTACGCCGCGCTGTGCCTTGGCCTCGCCCGTGCAGAACGGGGGGAAGTTATAGTGAAGCAGGAACTTCATGTAGCTCTTGTCGAGCACGTCGTCCACAAGCTTCTCGTCGAGTTTCGTACCCAGCGTGCAGGTACCCAGAGCCTGGGTCTCGCCACGGGTAAAGATGCTGCTTCCGTGAGGCATGGGCAGGGGCGACACCTCGCACCAGATGGGACGGATGTCGGTGGTCTTGCGGCCATCGAGGCGGATGCCCTCGTCGAGGATGCAACGGCGCATGGCGTCGCGCTCCACGTCGTGGTAGTAGCGCTCCATCATGGCCTCGTACTCATCATCGGAGATCTCGACGGCAGAACCGTCAAGCACACTGTCCTCGGCGGTTTTGCCGTCGAGGGCGGCTTTGCGCTCGGCAAAGAACTTCTCCTTGAAGTCTTCGAGCAGCTTCTCGAAAGCCTCGGCACGCTGCTGCTTCTCCAGAGCCTGCTTGGTGATGTCGTAGGCGGGCTGGTACAGCTCCTTGTTCATACGCTCGCGCAGAGCCTCGTCGTTCACTTCATGGTTGTACTCGCGCTTCACGTCCTTTCCGAGCTCCTTGCTCAGTTCGCTCTGCAGTTCGCACATGGGCTTGATGGCGTCCATGGCTGCCTTCAGGGCACCGAGAAGGTCTTGCTCAGAGACTTCATTCATCTCGCCTTCCACCATCATGATGTTCTCAGCCGAGGCACCGACCATGATGTCCATGTCGGCCTGCTTCATCTGTGCAAAGGTGGGGTTGATGACATACTCGCCGTTCACGCGGGCCACGCGGACCTCCGAGATGGGACACTCGAAGGGAATATCTGAACATGCCAGGGCTGCAGAGGCGGCAAAGCCGGCCAGTGCATCGGGCTGGTCGACACCATCGGCCGACAGCAGCATGACATTGACAAAAACTTCAGCGTGATAGTTACTGGGGAAGAGTGGACGGAGAACGCGGTCCACGAGTCGCGATGTGAGGATTTCATTGTCAGAGGCTTTGCCTTCGCGCTTGGTGAATCCACCGGGGAAACGACCTGCAGCACTGTACTGCTCGCGATAATCTACTTGCAACGGCATGAAATCCGTTCCGGGAACTGCATCTTTTGCGGCACAAACAGTGGCCAGGAGCACGGTGTTGTTCATGCGCAGCATCACGCTGCCATCGGCCTGCTTTGCCACTTTCCCGGTTTCAATGGTGATGGTCCTTCCATCTGCCAATTGAAGGGTCTTTGTAATTACGTTCATCTTAATTTTTAAACATCAATAAATACATAAAATGCGCCCTTTGCGCAAAATCGACGCAAAGTTACACATTATTTAATAAATAAAAGAAGAAACATTGCTTATTTTTGGATTTTTATGATTTGCCAACTATGCTAAATCAACAAATGGGGCAGGGGAAGAAAAAAAACGATGCGTTATTACCGTTTTTCAACAATTATTTGTACCTTTGCGCCCATCAACGAAACAAATAACCATGGGCGGCTTTTTCGGAACCATCTCTACAAAGGATTGCGTAAACGACTTGTTTTACGGAACCGACTATCACTCACATCTTGGCACCAAACGTGCAGGTCTTGTCACCTTCGACAGCGAACGCGGCTTCAGCCGTGCCATCCACTCACTTGAGCGCGACTATTTCCGCTCGAAGTTCGAGGACGAGCTGAACGAATTTGCAGGCACCGAGGGCATCGGCGTCATCAGCGATACCGACCCGCAGCCCATTATCGTCAACTCGCACTTGGGGCGATATGCCGTGGCTACGGTGGCTAAGATTAACAACCAGCGCGAGATTGCCGACGACCTGCTGGCTCTGCGCATGCATCTCAGTGAGATGAGCGCTAACAAGATTAACCAGACCGAACTCGTGGCACTGCTTATCAACATGGGCAACACGTTCCAGGACGGCATCAACCGCGTCTACCAGAAGATCAAAGGCTCCTGCTCTATTCTTATCCTTACGGAAGACGGCATCATTGCCGCCCGCGACTTCCTGGGCCGTACACCCATCGTCATCGGGCAGAAGGATGGTGCCTATGCCGTAGCCAGCGAGACCACCAGCTTCCCCAACCTCGACTATAAGATAGTGCGCGACCTCGGCCCAGGCGAGATTGTCCGACTGAAGGCCGACAGCATCGAGGTGCTCCAGCCTCCCTTCACGCGGTGCCAGATTTGTTCGTTCCTCTGGGTCTACTATGGTTTCCCTGCCTCTACTTATGAGGGTATCAACACCGAGGCCGTGCGCGAGCGCAACGGACAGATGATGGGCGAGAAGGACGATGTCGAGGCCGATTTGGTCTGCGGTATCCCCGACTCGGGCGTAGGTATGGCTCTGGGCTATGCCGAAGGCAAGAAGATTCCCTACAAGCGTGCCGTGCTGAAATACACGCCCACCTGGCCTCGCTCGTTTACTCCTGGTAACCAGAGCCGTCGCGATCTTGTGGCGAAGATGAAGCTCATCCCCAACGAGGCCCTGCTCAAGGACAAGCGCGTGGTGTTCTGCGACGACAGTATCGTACGAGGCACGCAGCTGCGCGACAATGTAAAGGAGTTTTTCGACAACGGAGCCAAGGAAGTGCACGTTCGCATCTCCTGTCCGCCGTTGGTCTATGGCTGTCCGTTCATCGGCTTCACCGCGTCGAAAAGCGACCTGGAGCTGATTACGCGCCGCATCATCCGCGACTTTGAGGGCGATGACAAGGCCAACCTCGACAAATATGCACAGACAGGCTCGCCTGAATACGAACGTATGGTGGCCGAGATTGGTCGCCGACTGGGACTCTCCTCCGTGAAGTTCGCCCATCTCGAAGACCTGATTACCTCTATCGGATTGCCCAAGGAGAAGGTCTGCACCCATTGTTTCGACGGATCGAGCTATGATCAGCAACACGAAGGAGACTACTTTGGATAGACATTCACGCTATGTTGGTCTGCAAACAGCCCCTGTCAGCCTGTCTAACAGCCCCTGTTTGAAGGTCTAACAGCCCCTGTCAGAGCACCTGACAGCCCCTGTCAGAACACCAAACAGCCCCTGTTTGAGAACCAAACAGGGGCTGTTTGCATAACAAGCGAAACCTTATTTCACGTACTCCGAGAAGTCGGTGAGGTGCATATCGCCCTTGCGTGCCAATGTATCGTGCATGGCAAAGGCAGCGGTGAGGCAGTGGCGTGTATGGCCGCCAACACCTAACTTCAGGTACTCGCGCAGCAGCGGACGGTAGTCAGGATGTGCACAGTTCTCAATGATGGCTTCTGCACGCTGCATGGGCGACTTGTGGCGCAGGTCGGCGACGCCCTGTTCGGTGACGACGACATTGACGTCGTGCTCCGAGGAGTCCTGATGGGTGACCATGGGCACGATCGACGAGATCAGTCCACCCTTGGCTGTCGACGGGCAGGTGAAGATGCTCAGGTAGGCGTTGCGCTCGAAGTCGCCCGAGCCACCGATGCCGTTCATCATCTTCGTGCCGCTGATATGGGTCGAGTTCACGTTGCCGTAGAGGTCGACCTCGATGGCGGTGTTGATGGCGATGACACCCAGTCGGCGTATGACGGCGGGGTGGTTCGATATCTCGCTCTGGCGCAGCGTCAGGTGATCCTTGAAGTAGCCGATGTTGTCGTAGACCTGCATCAGGCAGTCGTTCGAGACCGTGAGTGAGCAGGCCGAGGCGTCCTTCACACGGCCGTTGAGCATCATCTCGATGACCGAGTTCTGAATCACCTCAGTATAGATATTGAAGTCGGGCACGTGCTTGTCCTCGCCGAGTGCGCCGAGGATAGCATTGGCCGTCGAGCCTACGCCGCTTTGCAGGGGCAGGAACTCCTTGGGTATGCGGCCGGCATGCAGCTCGTCAACGAGGAACTCAGCGGTAAGATAGCCAATCTTGTCGGTCACAGGGTCGCTGTCCTTGAAGGCGCGTGCCTCGTCGGGAATGTTACACTCGACGACGCCCACCACTTTTTCGCGGGGAATGGAGACGTAAGGCTTGCCAATGCGGTCGCTCACGTTGAAGATGGGGATGGGCTTGCGGTAGGGTGGGTCGAGCGGCTCGTAGACGTCGTGGATATACTTGGCGTTGGGGCTATGGAAGGCGTTCAGTTCGAGGATGACCTTCTTGGCCAGACGGGCAGCCGTGGGGCTGATGCCACCAGCGGCGGTCAGGTAGACGCGCATCTCGTCGCCCACTTCCTCAATATCGCAGACCTCAAGGATGGCCCAGTCGATGTCGCCATAGAAACCGTAGCGCAGTTCCTGTGCCATGTGGCTCAGGTGCAAGTCGTTGTAGGGAATCTCGCCCATGTTCACGTGCTTGCGGAAGTCGGGGTTGGTGGTGTAGGGAGCACGGTACTTGATGGCCTGTGCATTGGCCAGGTCGCCGTCGGTGCTCTGACCGGTGCTGGCACCAGTAAAGATGCTCACCTTGAACTCGCGTCCTGCCTCATGCTCGGCAGTGGCAATCTTTGCCAGTTCTTTTGTTGTAGCCTTGGCCACACCGGCAGGTGTGAAGCCGCTCATGGCGATCTGGTCGCCGTTCTTGATTAGTGCTGCAGCCTCTGCAGCGGTCATACGTGTGTAAGACATAGCTATTGAGATAATTTAAAAATGAAAGATTGCAAAATGGTGGTCCCCTCGTTCAATACTCTTCTTCGGGGCGGTCTTCCTCGATGACGAGGTTGTCGATAATGAAGTTCTGGCGCTCCATGGTGTTCTTACCCATGTAGTATTCCAGCAGCTTCTGCACCTGGTCGGTCTTGTGCAGCGTGACCTGTTCGAGGCGTATGTCATCGCCAATGAAACCGGCAAATTCCTCAGGGCTGATCTCGCCCAGACCCTTGAAACGCGTAATCTCAGGGTCGGGACCCAGTTCGCTGATGGCTTTCTGGCGTTCGTCGTCGCTATAGCAGTAACGGGTAATGAAGTCGCTCTTCTTTCCGTCTTCCAGCATCTTCTTGTTCTTGATTTTTGTGCGGCGATTACGCACGCGGAACAGCGGAGTCTGCAGGACGTAGACGTGGCCCTTGCGTATGAGTTCGGGGAAGAACTGCAGGAAGAAGGTGATGATCAAGAGGCGTATGTGCATGCCGTCGACATCGGCATCGGTGGCTACGATGACTTTGTTGTAGCGCAGGGTGTCAAGTCCTTCCTCAATGTCGAGGGCGGCCTGCAGCAGGTTGAACTCCTCGTTCTCGTAGACCACCTTCTTTGTCAGGCCGAAAGTGTTGAGGGGTTTTCCCCTCAAAGAGAAAACGGCCTGTGTGTTCACGTCGCGGCTCTTGGTGATGGAGCCGCTGGCCGAGTCGCCCTCGGTGATGAAGATGCACGACTCCTCCTTGCGGTCGCTCTTTACGTCGCTATAGTGTATGCGGCAGTCACGCAGCTTGCGATTGTTCAGGTTGGCTTTCTTTGCCCGTTCGCGAGCCAGCTTCGTCACGCCGGCCATGGCCTTGCGCTCCTTCTCGCTCTCCTGGATTTTCTGTAGCATCACCTCGGCGGTGTCGGGGTTCTTGTGCAGGTAGTTGTCCACCTCCTGCTTGATGAAGTCGCCCACGTACTTGTTGATGCTGGGTGGTGCCGGATGTTCGGCATCGACCTGTGTCGGCATGGGAGCCATCGTGAGCGAGCCGAGCTTGATCTTGGTCTGGCTCTCGAACATAGGCTCCTCTACGTTCAGGGCGATGGCGGCTACGAGGCCGGTGCGTATGTCGCCGTACTCAAAGTTCTTCTGATAGAACTCCTTGATGGTCTTGGCAATGTGCTCTTTGAAGGCGCTCTGGTGGGTGCCTCCCTGCGTGGTGTGCTGTCCGTTGACAAACGAGTAGTACTCCTCGCCATACTGGTTGGCGTGGGTGAAGGCAATCTCAATGTCTTCGCCTTGCAGGTGGACGATAGGGTAGAGGGCATCGGCACTCATGCGGTCCTTCAGCAAATCCTCGAGTCCCCGACGGGAGAGGATGCGGCGTCCGTTATACATGATGGCCAGCCCTATATTAAGATAGGTATAGTTGCGCAGCATGGTCTCGACGATGTCATCCTGGAACTTATAGTGCTGGAACAGGTCGTCGTCGGGCTCGAAGAAGATGTAGGTGCCGTTCTCGTCCTGGGTGTCCTCGGTGGTGTCGCTGACGAGCTTGCCGCAGGCAAAGGTGGCGCGGCGCACCTTGCCGTCGCGGTAGCTGGCCACCTCGAAATGTCGGCTCAGGGCGTTGACGGCTTTTACACCTACACCGTTCAGACCGATGGACTTCTTGAAAGCCTTCGAGTCGTACTTACCGCCGGTGTTCAGCACCGAGACAGCCTCGATCATCTTTCCCTGTGGGATGCCGCGTCCGTAGTCGCGCACCGAGACGCGAAGGTTGTCGTCGACATTGATTTCAATGCGGTCGCCGGCTTTCATCTTAAACTCGTCGATGGAGTTGTCGATGACCTCCTTCAGCAGCACGTAGATACCGTCTTCGGGCAGCGAGCCGTCGCCCAGTCGTCCGATGTACATGCCGGGGCGCAGGCGTATATGCTCCGTACCGGTAAGGGTGCGTATGTTGTCGTCGTTATAGTCTACCGCCTCTGGAACCTGTCCGTTCGCGATGTTATAGTCTTCTTCCATCCTGTTATTCATTGTTTTAGTTTGCAAAGTTAGCAAAAAATATCGAATTATCAGCCTGTCGCCGGAAAAAATGAGATAAAACTCCGATATTTATTGGTTATTTCAATTATTATGCTTATTTTTGCACGAACGAAATATCAATTAAAACTTTATATGCTTATGAAAAAGAGAATCCTGTTTTTGATGGTGCTATGCCTGTTTATGGCCCATAAGGCCCTGGCGCTTACGTGGACTGACGAGAACGGAGTGACGTGGACGTTCAGTTATCTGTCCTTCCCCATCAATGGTGAAAACCAGAAGCTGTGGTCAATCACCGACGTAGTAAATTTTGGCGAGGAGGTCACCATCCCCGAAAAGATACCTATTACCTCTCGGACATGGGTCTATGATTTGCAGCGATATTTGGAAGTGGGAGAAGAAGTGACCATTGAAGCGATTGCCCGAAATTCTACAGATTATCAAGTTTTTGGTAGTTATGCCACGAGTTATGTCTACACCATCAACCTCCCTTCTACCATCAAGTATATTGGCTATAATTCGTTGACGGCCTACGGTGCCGTCGTCAACGTAAATAGCGAGACACCACCTGTGCTGGGCACTGCTGACGGCACGCCCACCAGTTTCTATAACTGCACGGTGCGGGTGCCAGAACAACTGCTTGACACTTATCGCAGTGCCGAGGGTTGGGAGAAGAGCCAGCACACCATCATCAGCCAAAGCGCGAAGACCGACTATGAAGTCACGGTGTCGGCACAGGGTGGCTACTCCACGCTGCACTACACCATAGGTGAGGAGAACTTGGAGAACGTGATGACGCTGAAGGTAACGGGCAGCATCAACGGCTACGACCTGATGGTGATTCGCAACAAGATGCTCAACCTGCACCATCTTGACCTGACCAACGCCAGCATACTGGCCGTCGACTACAAATACTATGAGGATTACAAGGTGACAGAAAACAACACAACAGGAAAATATGCCTTTGCCGGCATCAACCGTTTGGTTAGCATAAAGCTGCCTAAAACGCTGAAGAAGGTGAGTCAACGAGCATTTATGAACTGCAATGGTCTGAAGAATGTGGAGTTCCAAGAAGGGTTAGAACAGGTGCTCGACAGTGCCTTCTGGGGCTGTACAAAACTCCGGTCAGTAGCGCTGAAGCAAGGACTGCAAAGCATTCATTATTCGGCATTCCGTGGATGTAACAGTCTTGATACGGTAAGCATTGTCGAATGTGACTCCATAGGAAGAGCTGCGTTTTATTATAGTGGAACAAAGACTGTCAACTGGCACTCAGGTCGCATTCTGGGAGAAACTGTCTTTTATGATAATTATAATCTCGAAAAAGTTGTGTTACCCGACAACCTGAAAATAATTGGCAGAGAGGCTTTTTATGAGTGCTACAAACTAAGTGACATCAACCTGCCAGACGGTTTGGAGATGTTGGGGGCGTATTGGGGTTCAACCAAGGTGAACAACAAAACTGTTTACAAATGGATGTACCATACAAGTGGATCATCATCCTCTAACGGTACTTTCTATAGTTGCTCATCATTGAAAGGCATCACTATTCCTGATGGCATCACCTTTCTTGGTCCACATATTTTCGGCTATTGTGCAAGCCTTGAGACCGTCAACCTGTCGAAGAAACTAAGAACAATAGCCACTTATGCCTTCTCCGAATGCAGCAGCCTAACGAGCATTTCTATGCCTACCGGTCTGCAGTATATTAACGAATACGCTTTCCAGAACTGCTCTGCCCTTCCCCGCATCGACCTGCCGAGTTCCATTGTTAACATTGGCAACTATGCCTTTACGGGCTGTACGTCGCTCAATGGTGTCTACACCTATACGGTGGAGCCCACCGACATCAACCAGCAGACCTTCAGTTCGTGGCGCACGGCCACACTGTGGGTGCAGCACTTCGGCTACTACAACTATTGGTACGACACGCAGTGGAGCCAGTTTGCTGCTGTGCAGGAGTTTGACGACGACTATCAGTTCGAATATTTCTACATCAACAACGACTACGACTTCAACGATGACCTGGGTGTGATGCAGGGTGTGCCCGATGCCGACCTGAATGCAGGGTCTGGCCTCATCGTGTCGACGACGAATGCCACGCTCGAGCTCGACGAACTGCACATGCATAGCAACGGCACCACGGCCGCCTCGATCATGGCCAACAACAACTTGTCAGTAGAAAAACTGTTCTTCGACATCGATGTGACGGCCAACAAGTGGCAGTTCCTCACCTTCCCCTTCCGTGTGAAGCTGAGTAACGTGTCGTCGCCCGGCAATTTCGTCTTCCGCTACTACGACGGACAGACACGTGCCGCCAACGGTAAGGGTGGCTGGAAGAACGTCACGGGTGACTACCTGGAACCCGGACAGGGATACATCTTCCAGACCAATGCCGACGGCACGCTGACGCTCACCGTAGAGAAGGCCGATATGGAATTCAATGCTAACGACCGCGAGGTGCCGATGGTGGTCTATGAGGCAGCATCGGCCTCGAATGCTTCGTGGAACTTCCTGGGTAACCCCCATACTGCCTACTCCGACATCAGCCAGACGGGCTACACCGCCCCGATGACTGTGTGGACTGGCTCGGCTTACCAGGCCGTACGCCCTGGCGACGACCAGTACTTCCTCAGTCCCTTCCAGCCCTTCTTCGTACAGAAGCCCGAGGGAATGGCCAACGTGAGCTTCCCTGCCGACGGACGCTATACCTACAAGCAGACGCTTCAGCAGACGGCCACGGCTCGCAGTCAGGAAAAGGCTTCGACGGCCCGCCTGTTGGTGAACCTGACTATAGGTAGCGACAGCATCATCAGCGACCGCACACGTGTGGTCTACAACGCAGCGAAGAGCACTGCCTACGAAACCGACTGCGACGCTGCGAAGTTCTTTGCCGACGCATCGACACAGCTCTACACGCTCGACAGCGACGGTACGCAGTATGCCATCAACGAGCGACCCATGGGTGAGGTGCGGCTGGCTTACACCGCTGCCACTGGTGGAGTGCTGACCATCGGCACCGAGCGATCAGACTGCAGCGTCTTCCTGCGCGACAATGAGTTAGGCATTGTGCACGACCTGTCGCAGGGCGACTACACCTTTGGCACCGATGCAGGCACCTTCGAGGGCCGCTTCCTGCTGATGCCCAACGGCACCACGACAGCCATTGAGAAGACTACTGACGAGACCGACGACGCTGTTGCCCGTCAATACATCAACCTGAATGGCCAGCAGATCGACGGTGAGCAGGATGCCAAGGGCGTCGTCATCGTGAAACAGGGCCAGAAGGCCGTGAAGACAGTGGTGCGATAACGCGTAACCTTTACAACCGAGTGAGTATGAAAAGAATTCTTTCCATAGCCTTGGCGTTGCTGGCGACGATAGCCGTCAGCGCACAGAACGGCACGCTGGATCCCACCAACCCGCCCGAGCCGGCAGTGAAGTACCGGCTCACGGTATCGGCAGAGCCAGTTGGTTCTGCCACTACGAGCGGCAGCGGCCAATATGAAGAAGGCACGAAGGTCACCGTAAAGGCGACGGCCAAGACCAACTATAAGTTCAAGCACTGGAAGGTAGACGGCGTGCAGATTAGTCAGACGAAGACATCTTTTACCGTCACGATGCCTGCCAACGACGTGAGCTATGTGGCCGTCTATGAGTATGTGGAGCCACAAGACCAGGAATACAACCCGACGAACCCTGCTGAGCCGCAGGTAACAGAGGAGAAGTATGCCCTCTACTTGAAGGCCGACCCTGCCGGCAGCTGCACTTTCAACCGCACCAGCGGTACCAAGGAAAAGGAGGGCACCAAGCTGACGGTGAAGGCCACGCCAGCTACGGGCTACGTGTTCCAAGGATGGTATGACGAACTGAACACACTGCTCAGCTCGACAGCCTCGTTCTCTTATACCATGCCCGGCGAGGCTACGACACTGACGGCCCGTATGGTCTACTCGCCAGGTAACCCTGGTGAACCGTCAGGGTCACAGGATGGCGTTGACAACGACATCATGCCCGGCGACGTGAACGGCGACGACCAACTGACCGATACCGACCGTGAGATGATGGTGCAATACCTGATGGGCAACGAACCGATGGGATTCAACTGTGTCGCGGCCGACTACGACAGCAACGGACAGGTTGATTTAGGCGATGCCGTAGCCATAGCACTTGCCTGCCAAGGGCTGACACCTACTGTTGGCATCGCCTCAACGTCCGAAGCTCCCACGATAACTGTCAATAACAACGAGATGCAAGTGGGTAGCCGACAGAACCTCGTGGTAAACTATGATAGCGGGAGTGCTACGGGTACGTGCGTGGCCTTCATGTTCAGGCTGATGCTGCCCGACGGCATCACCCTCGATGACGAAGGGCAGGCCGCTGCCAACGGCACACTCATAGCCATGGCCGATGGTCAGCAAGGCTTGACCACCGAGTGCTCGACGCTGCTGTTGAAGGTAAGAGCCTCTGCCGGCTTGCAACCAGGCACTTACTCAGGAAGCCTGAATGCGTTGACGCTATGTCTGCTCGATGACGACAGCAAAGTGACAACCATAGCCCTGGGCGACGTACCGTTCAGCGTGACCGTCCTGCCGTGGCAGCAGACGCTCTCCTTACGCGAAGGATGGAACTGGGTGTCGACATGTGCCCAAGATCCACAGCCTGTGACACTGCTTACCGAAGGGTGCAGTCGCATACAGGGGCAGACCGACGAACTGATCCAGGACCCGATACTGAATATGACGGGTAACATGACAACGCTGCAGCCCGGACGCTGCTATAAAGTACTGGCCCGGTACGCACATGTGGTGACCATCAGCGGACAGCCCTTGGATACGACTGCCGACCCCATCGCCTTACGGAAGGGATGGAACTGGGTGGGTAGCATCGTTATGGAAGAGATGCCCATCAACCAGGCACTGGCCAGTTACCAGGCTGAGGAGGGCGAACAGCTTGTGGGGCGCAATGGAGAGGCTGTCTACAGCAGCGGACAGTGGTCGGGTTCACTCACTACGATCCAGCCCGGCGAGGGCTACCTGTTGCGTTCTGCCTCAGATAAACCACTGACAAGGCGTTGACCCTCTACAATTCTTCAATTTTTCAATTCTTCAGAAAGTGAAATATGTAAAATTATTGCGACCCTTAGCCTCCGTGCTCTGGAATCTCGGCATGGTCTATGTGGTCTATCTTGTGGCACGGCTGCTGTTTTTTGCAGAGAACTACAACCTCTACCACGATGTTACAACCTCTCATTTCATTGAGCTGTTACGTGGTGGCGTGACCTTCGACACCTCGGCCATACTCTATACCAACGCCCTTTGGGTAGTTATGGTGCTATTTCCGCTGCATTTGAAGGAGGTGCCCGGCTATCATCGCGTCTGCCGCTGGGTCTTCGTGGTTGTCAACGTGCTGACGCTTGCCATGAACCTTGGCGACTCCGTGTATTTCCGCTACACCCTGCGCCGCACCACGACCACAGTGTTTCAGGAGTTCGAGAATGAAGGAAACCTGGGCGACATCTTCCTGACCGAAGCCCTTTCCCACTGGTATTTCTTCCTGATAGCAGCATTTGTTGGATGGGCATTGTGGAAGGGGTATGCTCATGCGGCCAATAGGGCCAATAAGCCTAATAGGCCCAATTCCCTCACCACCTATTATATTACCTATACCCTGTCGCTGTTGGTTTTCATACCTTTCTGTGTGGCCGGCATGCGAGGCGGATGGACCCGAGACATACGTCCCATCACCATCTCCAACGCCAACAACTACTGCGATCATCCCACCGAGGCCGGCTTGGTGCTTAACACGCCGTTCTCGCTTATCCGCACTATTGGCAAGAACAACTTCGAGGTGATAGCCTACTATCAGAGCCGAGAGGAGCTCGAAGCCGTGTTCAACCCTATTTGTACGCCTCATCCCTCACATCCCTTCCGCAATAAAAATGTTGTGGTGATTATTATCGAGAGCTTCGGACGCGAGTATATCGGAGCCTACAACCAGCATCTTGCCGCACAGGGCTACAAGGGTTTCACGCCTTTTACCGACTCGCTCATAGCCAATGGTGCGCTGACCTATAAGTATTCCTATTGCAACGGACGCAAGAGCATTGATGGCATGCCCTCGATTCTCTCGTCCATTCCCATGTTCGTCGAGCCGTTCTTCCTTTCGCCCTACTCCGTGAACTACGTTTCAGGCCTTGCCGACTGCCTTGGTCAGAAAGGCTACACTACCGCTTTCTTCCATGGAGCCGAGCGCGGTTCGATGGGCTTCCTGGCCTTTGCACGTGCCACGAAGTTCCAGCAGTACTATGGACGAGAGGACTTCGTAGCCGACCCCCGAACGCGCGGAGATGAGGATTTCGACGGATGGTGGGGCATCAGCGACGAGCCTTTCATGCAATACTACTGCACAAAGATGACCGAGATGAAGCAACCCTTCATGACCGCCCTCTTCACCCTGTCCAGTCATCATCCGTTCCGAGTGCCCGAACCCTATAAGGACATGTTCCCAGAGGAGCATCCAGACATGCCTGTCTATAAGGTCATACGCTATACCGACATGGCGCTGCAGCACTTCTTTGCCTCTGCGCGCCGTCAGCCTTGGTTCCAGAACACCATCTTCGCCATTACCAGCGACCATACCAACATGCCTGCGCTCCCCGAGTACCGTACCGACCTTGGAGGCTTCTGCTCCCCTGTCATCTTCTACGACCCCTCAGGCGAGATGGGCAGCGGCATGAAGGAGGGCATTGCCCAGCAGACCGACATCATGCCCACCATCCTCGAACATCTGGGCTACGACCGCCCCTATCTCAGCTTCGGGCTCGACCTGCTTTCCACACCACCCGACAGCACCTGGGCCGTGAACTATCTAAATGGCATCTATCAGTACGTGAAATTCGGACATGTCCTCCAGTTCGACGGCCAGAAGACCACTGCCGTCTACTCCCTCGACGACCGGCTCATGAAGCATAACCTGAACGGTCACGTAGCCGAACAGCCACAGATGGAGCGTGAACTCAAAGCCATCATACAGCAGTATATGGAACGTATGACGGAAAACAGACTTATTCCAGACGAGAATACAGTGGTCGATGGTTTTGCCATCGATAATCCAGATAATTAAATTTGAACTATAAACATGATGAAGGTTAGGAAAAAAACATTCGCAGTGGCACTCATGGGTGCGCTGTTTCTAAACACCACGACCATGGCTCAGCAAGGTTTGAAGGACGCTATGGGCAAGTACTGTCTTATCGGTGCGGCAATCAACCAGTGGCAGAGCGACGGACAGGTACCAGAGGCCGATGCGGTGCTCGACCGCCACTTCAACTGCGCCGTGGCCGAGAACTGCATGAAGCCGGAGACGCTGGCTCCCGCCGAGGGTATCTTTGATTTCCGCGTGGCTGACAAGTTCGTAGGCTACTGCCAGCAGCACCAGCTGAAGGTCATAGGCCATTGCCTCGTTTGGCATTCGCAGGCACCTGACTGGTGGTTCACCAACGGCTATACGGCCAGTCCTGCCTCAAAGGAGGTGCTACGCGAAAGGCTCATTAAGCACATCAAGACAGTGGTAGGCCACTATAAAGGCCAGGTACACGGCTGGGACGTGGTAAACGAAGCCATCAACGACGACGGCTCGTTCCGTCAGTCGCCCTACTACAAGCTTCTTGGCGAAGAGTTCATCGAGTTGGCTTTCCGTACCGCCCATGAGGCTGACCCCGATGCCGAGCTCTACTACAACGACTACTCGATGGCACAGCCTGCCAAACGCGAGGCCGTCTGCCGGTTAGTGAAGAGCCTGAAGGCCAAGGGTCTGCGCATCGACGGCGTGGGCATGCAGAGCCACAACGGGTTGGACTATCCCAACCTCGAGGAGTATGAGAAGTCGATAGATGCCTTTGCCGCATGTGGCGTAAAGGTGATGATTACTGAGTTAGACGTCAACGTACTGCCCAACCCCGAAGGCTTCGGTGGTGCCGACATCAGCCAGAACTTCGAACTGCAGCAGAGGTTCAATCCCTATGCTGACGGCCTGCCTGCTGCCAAGGAGAAAGAGCTGACGAGCCGCTGGCTCGCCCTCTTCGACATCTACTACCGCCACCGCACCCAAATCTCGCGCATCAACCTATGGGGCCTCAGCGACAGCGGTTCATGGCTGAACGGCTGGCCTATCAAGGGACGCACCAACTATCCCTTGCTCTTCGACCGCCAGTACAAGGCAAAGCCGGTAGTAGAACAGATTATCAAGCTATACCGATAATCAGCACGGAAGCGACATCACGAAGCGGGCACCGCCCGTGTAGTTGGTGTCGAGAACGATGTCGCCACCCAGTCGGCGGGCGATGGAGCGGGCCACGGTGAGACCGATACCTGTACCCTCGTAATAGTCGTCGAGTTGTACAAACTCGTCGAAGATACGCTCTGCCTCGTCTGTAGGCACGCCGATACCGGTGTCCTCGACAATAAACTCGGTTGACGTCGACTCTGCATTCATCGCTGTGCGCAGTACAACGCTTCCCCTGTCGGCAGTCACCTCCTGCTCTCCAGGTTTGGTTAGGAATTTCTGGGCGTTGTCGAGTAGCAATACAAGGGCACGCGTGGCCTGCACCAGGTTCGTCGTAAGCATCGTAGTCTCTACTGACGGGTCTACCTGCAGGTCGAACTTCACTCCAGGCAAACCAGTGATATTACTGTCGCTCACGGCCTGCGCTGCAATCTGCAGGGCAGGCACAGTGTCGCTACGCTCGATGACGGTGCAACTGCTCACGTCGGAGAGCTCCAGCATCTTGTTTACCAGACCAGTAATACGGTTAGTGTTCTCGGAAATTTTCTGGTTGACATCCTGCTTTGTGGCCTCGTCAAGCTCCATGCCAGGCGTGGTGATGACCTGTGTGAAGCCCGACAGGATGTTCAGCGGCGTGCGTATTTCGTGCGATATCTGCTGGATGAACAGGGTCTTCATGTGCGACGACTCCTCGGCACGGGCATTGGCAATCTCCAACTGGTGATAGGCATGCTGCAAGCGTATTTCTGCCTGGCGGCGGAAGTAAAAGAACACCGAGAAGAATACGATGATCAGTGCTAAGGCGGTGATAATGGCCACCAGCTTCTGGCGCGCCATGTCTGCTTTCTGCTTCGCTATCTCGGCCTCCTTCTGCTGGGTGTTGTAGAGCGTGGCCAGTTCCATAGTATCGTCCTGTTGTCTCTTGACGATAGCCGAGTCGACGCCATTGCAAATGACCAAGCCCAAGGCCAGTGCCGAGTCACGTCGTTGCGCCTCCACATAGACCCTATATTTGGGCAGCATATAACGCTGGATATTGTCAAACGTATACTCGAAGTTATATTCATTCATCGTATAGTCCAGAACCTCAAAATTGCGGGCAGCCTCTTGCGTTCGCCCTGCCAACATCAGATAGTTGATGGCCTCTAAGCGTCCGTCGTTCGTTTGGGCATAGTTCTGCTTTATAGCATCGTTGTACGACTTAGCCGCCTCTTTCTTGTTGCCCAAGCCTTCCAATGCCCAGGCTCTATAGAAGCATAGTCGTGCCTGCTGTTTGTCGATGAACTGCGGGTCAGTGACGGGCAGCTGCACATATTGCTGCAACAGCTCGTCGAAATGGCCGGTCCACATTTTGGCTTCCTCATACCGTTTCAGGTACAGGTAGTTATCGGTGATGGTGATGACACCTACGATGGCGGTGGTGAAGTTGCTTTTCGACGGATCTTGGCCGATGGTTTCCAGATACTTCTGATAGGCCTGAGCGAAGGTTTTAGCAGCATCGTCGGCACTGCCCACGTTCAGCTGGCAGCAGCCCACCGTCGTCAGCAGGTAGGCATAGTCACCGCCCGAGTCGTGGCCAGTATCCTGCATTTTCTTCAATGCAGGCAATGCCGTTTTCATCGTGGCTTCAAACTCCGCACGGAGCAGCAGTATGCCAGAAAGGCGGTTGGCCGACTTGAAATAGTACTCAAGGTCCTCTTCATCCTTTACCTCGTAGCCTATTGCTTTTGACCAGAACATCTCAGCCGAGCGCATCTTGCGCAGTCGCGAGTAAGCGTAGCCACGCCAGTAGTCGGCTTTTATGTCGCTTAGGTTGCCAGCAGCCTGAAGCTTATCGGCAAGGTATAGCAGTTGGTCGTAGTCATGTACGTAGTAGGCCGCATTTATCAAGCTGTCGGCATGTACCACCTTCTGTTGGATGGATTGTTTTTTGTCGCACGATGTAGCCAGCAGCATTGCCATCATGGCTACGACAGCCAACGTCAAGTATCTTGGTCGTTTCATAGGTTCTATTCTTCCTGCTTTTTTGTTTGCTTAAAAAGGACAACGTCCTCAAATTGGTTACAAAAATACGAATAATCCTGAAAACGCCATCCTTTTTTTCTAAAAAAATGTACTTTCATTACTTCTTTTCTTTGTTTTCGATTATGAAACAGGGGCTGTTAGGTGTGCTAACAGCCCCTGTCAGAGGTCCAAACAGCCCCTGTTAGCCCCTCAAACAGCCCCTGTCAGAGGTCCAAACAGGGGGCTGTTACACCCGCATTGCATGCTCTATGGCCTGTCAAAGTATCAAGGATGACAAGTTGATTGGGACTCAGTTTCTCATGCAAGGGTGCTGACCAACACGTCCCACACGGCAATGATGTGGCAGACACTGCCTGCAAGTACAAAGAAATGGAACACGCTATGCATGTAGCGGCGCTTGTTGAGCGAATAGAACAGGGCACCGGTTATGTAGCAGAAGCCTTCGGCCACTATCCATATCACGGCAGCCGTTGACACCGTGTCGATGAGCGGTTTGAAGGCTACGAGTATCGAGAGTCCCATGCCAATGAAGCAGAGCGTCTCGACGTTGCTGTGTTCCTTGAGACGCCACAAGCTGATGATGGTTCCCGCAATGGCGCAGAGCCATACAAACGTGAACAGCGACCATCCCCAGTAGCCTTGCTGGCGCAGGGCGGTGAGCGTCAGGGGCGAGTAGCTGCCGGCTATATGCCAGTAGATAGCAGCATGATCCCAACGGCGAAGCCGCTCCTTCCACTTGCTGCGCAAAGGCAGTGCATGGTAGACGGTAGAAGAGATGTAGCTGCCCAGCATGCCGAAGAGATAGAGGATGACACCCAGTCGCGTCCAAGGGTCGTCGCCCCGGAAGGCAAAGACCAAAAAGACAATGCCGACCAGCACCCCAAGCAGGATGCCGCCGGCATGCGACCATGAGTTCCACAATTCTTCTTTATGTGTATAGCGAATCATTACTCGTAGACCATCTCTGCGGTGGGATAGAGATACCAGTCAGTGGCCTGGGTGCGGTCGGTGGCCCACTCGCTGAACGAGTGGCCAGGCGTATTGTAGGCCTCGTTGATGGGTTTCCACTCTATGGGATACTTGAAATTACTGCCTGCCACACAGATGGCCCAAGGCTTCTTGTCGCTGTCGTCGTAGTCGGCACGCAAGTCCTTGTAATATTCAGCAATTACCTCGTCATACTTATACGGGACGGGATGAACCTCCCAATATCCGCCATTATAGCCCTGTACGATGAAGGGGTCAATGAACGACTGTACGAAATAGGATGCTTTCTCTGCGCTGCTCAGTTCGAAGGTGAAGGTCACCACCGCCGGTGCTACGCCGTTACGTTTCGGCTCATAGCCGTTTGACGTAGGAACGGTGTTGATAAAACTGTTGTCCACACTGCCATCGGAAGCAAACTGGTGCCCGAGCGTCCAGTGGGCATTGTTGAAGAGGGGCAACACGACGTCGTTCCGTGCCTGTGTGGTTTTCATCTCGCTGGGCAGCATGACCTCGTCGGTCTTGATGATACGGCTGGTGCTGCTATAGGGAAGTCCCTCGTCGAGGTTGACATCGCGCGTGCAGCTAATCACGTCGGACGGAGTAAGACCCTTGATGCGCAGGGCGGCTGCAATCTGTTCGCTGGCACCCACAGCGTCGAGGCTCACTTGCAGAACGACGGTCGACGTGCCGTTGAGGGTCGGGGTCACCGTCATCACAACGTCGTTGAAGTCGTAGTCGCCCGGCTCGGGGAAGTTGTCCTCGTAGCAGTAGCGATAGGACAACGACTCGGCAACGGGCTCTGCTTCCTGCGGCTCGCCGTTGTAGGCAGCTCCGCAGCCGTTATCGGTAATGTGGACGTCGGCCTCGTTGTAGCCCACCTTCTGTGCACCCGAGGTAGCGTCGAGCCGGTAGTAAGGCTGAGCACCCACCTCGCCGGCAGCCTGCTGTTCGGCACTCTTGTCGCTATAGCCGAAGTTGAAGTGGCTGTTGCACGCCACATAGAGATGGCCGAAGTAGTTGGCCACGAAGCATTGGTTCGGGTCAACATACATGGTGCTGCTTCCACGTTGGATGTTATTAGCCTGGAACACGGCATAACCGCCAGTCGAGGGACCGTAGATGCCGTAGGTGTCTTTGGTGATGCCCATATAGGCATTGCCAGTCACCTTGAAAAGCGAGCCCTCACCCATATAGATGTAGCCCGGTCCTGAGAACTGGAAGTCGACGGTCTCGACCGAAGCACCGGCATCGAGCTGGAAGGAGTTCTTGGCCGTTTCGCCCAATCCAAGGTAGAACAAATTCTGAACGGTGAGGTGACACTTGTTGACGACATAGACGCTACCAGCTGTGTAAGTGTAGTTATAGGTGGTATATTCGCCCTCGTTCACCCAAACATTGCCGTTGCTGTTGATGGTCGACGTGCCCGTGAAGGTCACGCTACCGGTGTTCCAGAAGTTTCCGCTACCCTCACTGCCGTAGTTGACGGCAGAGAGCGTACCCTCGTTGACGATGGTCGAATTGGCATTGGTCACCTTCATGTCGCCCTCGATGTTCACCGTGCCTTGGTTGTAGAGCATGCCGTCGCCATTGGCCGACAGCGAAGGAGCAGCAATCGTACCCTTGTTATAGATAAACACAGTATTCAGTTTCAGTTCGCCTTCGGCCTCGAGACGTGCGCCTGCGGCCACGTAGACGATGAGTCCGGCCTGCAGGTTACCACTGTCATTGGCCGACAGCCTGAGCGTGGCTCCCGGGCAGACGTAGAGCTTCGGACGTCGTGAGGCATCCATAATGGCTCCTCCGTTCGACCAGTCTTGATAGCCGGACTGAAAATAGAAATAGCTGGGAGCAACGATGCCGCCTCCGCCATTGCTGACAACGTAGATAGAGCCATAGTGGTCAACATTCCACACGCCGTTCAATTGAACCGACTGACCCGTGTTGCTTTCGTCGATATACCATTCGTCGGCACTGGCTTGATAGCCATTCAGGTGAGAGGTACCCTCGGGTTTGTCATCCTTGTAATCGCTTGCAGCCGGTGTATCGGGGAAATCATAGCCATACTTTTTCTGCACCTTATAGCGCTCACTGCGAGAAGCCGACTCGCCTCCGCCAATCTGCAACTCCACCTTGCTGTCGATGATGCCCTGCGGATAAACGCTCATGTATCCGCGACTGTCGAACAGCGCCACGTAGACCACGTCGGTGGCCTGACCGTAATTGAATGTCGAGGTGAAAGTCTCACCATCTTTCACCTGACCGGAACAGAGAATGACGAGTCCCTCAGGCTTCTCGAGCGGGTCCTGGTCGTAAAGGCGTATCTTGAAGGTCTCGCCGGCTTTCTTGTTCACCGATATGCGCACGTAGGCCTGACCAACAGTAGACCACGTGTGGGCAGGATCGACGTTCTTCACAGGGAAAGCAGCCTGCACTCGCTCGTTATATGCTTCGGGGTCGAAATAGTCTTCCCGGCACGATGTGGCGCCTAACATCAGCAGGAAAGAAATGGCTAAAAGGCTTACTTGATATCTCATATTTGCAAATAGAATTATATTCAATATTTGAATGACGGTGCAAAATTAGTAAAAAAAAATATCAACATCAACATTTTCAATACTTTATATAACATATATAGGTAAAAATGAATATCAAAAACTCTGATTTAATAACTTTTAACTATCCAAACGCTCTATAGTACTTAAATAATCACTACTTTTGTAAACAAATTTAATATTACAATAATCAACTTAATACAATCATGAAAATCAAGTGTTTGATGAATGGACTGGCAGTCATGGCTATAGCCGTGGCTGCAGTAGGATGTTCGCACGATGACGACCTATACACAAAGAAAGACAACGGCGAACTTTACAAGACGAGTTTTGAGGAGAACATCATGGGTGGAACGCCTATCGATGCCAAGCAGAACTGGAACACCTCGGAAGCTGTGACGCTGACCATTACTACCGAAATGGCTGGCCAACTTAAGATTTATACAGCTAACCCCGTAGGCAAGAATACTGCTGCTCTTATTTCTCAGACCATCAGTGTTGGGACGACCCAGATTACCGTGGCCAAACCCAACGATGCCAAGCAACTCTATGCCGCCCTCTATGACAAGGACGGTTCAGTACGTACCATGGAGGTGTCGGGCAACAAAGCCACTTTCACCGCACCCCGCTCTGTCAGTGCTTCATCGCGTGCAAGGGTAAACCGTGCCCCACAGAATCCTACTGAGGCGGGATGGGATTTCTCTGACCCGGCTGCCGACAATGACTATAAAACCGCTCTGCCCGGCGAAGTTTATCCCAAGGGCGACTACTACATGTATGGTGATGCCTGGCCTGAATCTATTCGTAAGAGTTATGTGCTCGACGAGCAGGAAACCGTGCAAGACATCAACTTCTGGAAAGGTAATGCCGACATCTATGTCACTGGCAAGAAGGTGGTGAACTTCATCAACCCCGGAGACGGAAGCGCCACTGTTACATTCTATGTACTTCCCGGTGCCGACCTGACGTTCGTCAGCAGCTTCAACTACCAGAAGCCCACGGGCATCGCCATGTATATCAGCGGAGGCGCAAAAGTCACCTTCGAGGGCGACATGACTTCCAACATTTACATGTATAACCGTGGTGAGGTGACCGTCAACGGCGTGACAGGCCCCTACGCAGACGGTCTGATGTATAACGAGCATATCATCACCAGTAAGAAGAACATGGCCGTATTCAACGCTGGATCGCAGGTGATCAACGCCGGCACTTGGACGGTGGCCGAGGGTGTCACTGTCGAGGGTTCGGGCCACATTCTGAATTTGGGCAACATGACTGTCACTGGTCTGACACTGGTCAACAGCAACTCCTGCACATGGGTGAACGACGGTACTTGGACTACCGACAATTACACCTACCATGCCGGTTCGACCGACGTCATCAACAACTGCCGTCTGATTGTCAACGACCTCTTCACCATCAACCTGGGTGACACCGACAAGAACTGCTTCGCCATCAATGCCGGTGGCGGCGTGACCACGAAGGACCTGCATTTCGCCGGTCCCGGCTACATCAAGATGGCTGCCAACTCGCTGTTCACCGTGACCAACGAAGCCAAGATGGATGCCACCAAGGTCGATTACGGCTTCTGGGGCCCCCTTTCCGGCGACGGATGGGCTGTGCTGAAGGCCAAGAACATCGTGACCAGCAACGAACAGCAGATGTATGACATCACTTACGGCGGCAACGTCTATGTGGCTTGCGACAGCCACTTCCCCAACAGTTATCCTGGCGGTGAGAACGATTCTCGCCCCGTCATCGACTTCGTGGGCAATGCCAAGATGGTTGAGGGGCAGACTAACGCTCCCTATACCATTCCTTCCGAGGGCAACTGCAACGGCGGTTACAACGGCTCCACTGATGGCGGAAGCCGCATCAACAACGAACCCATCATGTACTACTACTATGCATTCGAGGATCTGGGCGGCGTGAGCGGCGTGAACAACACCGATATCGACTTCAACGATATCGTGCTGCGTGTTTCAGCTCCTGTCGATGGCAAGTGCGACGTGCAGTTGGTGGCTGCCGGCGGTGAACTGAAGACCAAGATCCTGTATAACGGTACGGTCATCTGTGAGGATGCCCACGAGAAGATTGGCGGTACGATGAAGAATACGGGCAACGTCGATACCAGCAAGTTTGTCGACATCTACGAGCTGAATGGCGTGACCGACGCCAGCAACCTGCCCTTTGCCATCGAAGTGGCGCGCGCCGATGGCACTCAGGGCTCTACCACCGTCGAGGCATCAGGCCTGGGCGAGGCACCGCTGATGATCAAGGTGGCCGGCATCTCCGAGGGCACTAATACCGGCAAGTGGTTCTGGGTAAAGGAGCGAACCAGTATCAAGACGGCCTATCCGTTGTTCGTCAACTGGGCTGCCAACCGCACTCAGAATACCGACTGGTACAAGGACTACGTTGAGAATTACGTAGTAAGCTATTAATTCAGGAAGGAGAGCATCTGGGGCATTTTTACGTGTTCTGTGATAATAGTTACCGCACTTACTACTTTGGCTCTATTCGTTTGGATGAAAAATCTCTAAATCAGTACAACGAGAGCCGGGGCGGTGTTACCTCGGCTCTCGAAGTTAATAGTGCTGTTAGAACGTATATCCGTTCACGCTGTCCCAGTCGGGGTCGGCGGTGAGGCGGATGGTGCCGTCGGACGAGCCACCGCTGCCGCCGCTACCGAAAAAACTTCCGGTGTAGCGGGTCACCTGGTTGCGGGTGACGGGGACGTTCTCGAAGACCTTCTCCTCGATGATGTTGTCGTTCTGGTCGAGGGCGGTGACGGTAAGCTTGGTCAGCACGTCGTCCTCGGTGTGGGGCAGGGTGAAGATTTCGTAGATGCCGTCGTCGCTGACAGGGCGTATTTCTGTCTGCTTCGAGTTCACGCAGCCGTAGCCGTCCTTCGGGCTGAACGTGCTGGAGCCGCCGAGGTAGTAGAACTTCAGCTTGGCGACGTTCGATGGCATTTCATCGTCGGTCAGCACCAGGCGGAACATGGCGACGGCGCGGGTCAGCGTGAGGTCATAGCTCTGTACTTCTGTGCTCACCACCAGGTCGCCGAAGTAATAGAACGTGTCGGTCACTTTATTGTTGGGGAACGTCACCTTTTCCGTCGAGGTGATGGTGGCCGAGCCTTCACCGTTGTGGGCGATGACTACCAGCTGGTACGTCCCGGCGGCAAGTGTCAGGGCGACAGTGCCGTAGCCTGCGTCGCTCTCCTTTTGCGCCACGGTCTTGACCTTCGTGCCGTCAGCGTCGAAGATGGCGATGTTCAGACGCGAGCACAGTTCCGTGATGTCGGTGGCTGAGCGGGTGAACGATTCTTGTTCGTACTGCTTGAAATGCAGGATGACGTTGGCATCCTTCTTCGTGACAGCATCCTCGTTGTCGAGGACGGGCTTCTCGCACGCTGCCAATAGCAGGGCGAGAGCGATAAACATTAATTGCTTCATAATGCTTTTCTTTTTTTTGAACACGAATTGCCACGAATGAACCACGAATGATCATGAATATTATTATATGAACAATTCGTGGGCAATTATATGGTAATTACATGTTAAAGACAAAATCATTCTTTAGTGATGGATACTACGGCGACGGGACGGAGGCGATAGCTGTCCGTCGTATTGGCGGTGGGCCAGGCAGTCTCTGCGGCGCCGAGGGTACGGTAGCCGAGGCCGTCGTTGCTCTTGCGGTAGAGGTACTTCATGCCCGCAAGCGATGCATCGTCGGCCAGGAGCTTTGCCTCCACGAGCTGCATCTGCGCCTTGGTGGGTACGGCCCAGTCGCTGATGCCTACTGCGCCGAGGGCGGCAAGGGCGGCATCGGCATTTCCAGTGGTCGTTGCTGCCTGCTCGTTGGGAGAGAGCAGCGTCAGCTCTGCCGAAGTCTCGTCAATCGTTGATACCGCCAGCACATAGCATCCCTGATAGATGTCGCCCACGGCGGGGAAGTCTGACGACGGCTCAGAGGGCTCGCTCGGGTCGGATGGATTATTGGGCTCACTCGCTGACGAACCGCTTTCGTCGAACTCAAAGCTGATAGTCCTTTCGCCCAGCCATGTAGCGCCGGTGATGGTGCCGGTCAGGTTCACGCCCACAGCCTCGGTGTAGGTGCCGTCGATGTTGATCTTGTAGCCTGCCTCCAGTTGGTCGCTGCACGAATAGGTGTAGGTCTTGGTGGTGCCGCCAATGGTGATGTTTACCGAGACGCTGGCGGGCTGGCTGCTCGGGGGCAGCACGTGCGTAGCATCGGAACAGGACCACGTGCGGTTGTCCTCTTGCTTTGTCAGGGCGATGGTCTGACTTTGCCCAGCCGTGCTATACGTCCCGCTCACCGTCAGCGCCTGCCATAGCGGGGCAATGGTCACGCTCACCGCCGTTGCCGCCGTGGGCACCTTCTTTACCACCACGCTCTGGATGAGCATCGTCTTCCTCGTCATGCCCAGCGTCACGGTGTTCGTGCCCCCGTCCGTGAGCGTTGCCGTTGCCTGTGCCGTCATCAGGTCGCCGTGGCTGTGACCCTCGCGAAGCGCAATGGCCGACGTCGCCGCAGCATCGTCCGTCGTCGGCAGCACATAGTCCGATGAAGAAGCCCCGCCCACGGCATACACCGAGTACGTCCCTTCCGTCAGCCCGATGTTCAGCGTCTGCCCCTCGTCGCCGATGGTCTGCACCGCCCGGCATTCCTCGCCGCTGAACACATACACCGTCACGGGGTACGCCACCGTCGCCTCCCCGCCGACAGAACCGCCGGAGCGCGTCCGCACCTGCAGCACCGAGTTCGCCGCCTGACCCGTCGGAGCGACATCCGCGACGCCGTCCACGAGTCCTTTCTCACACGCCGTCAGCAGCATCGCCGCCAACGGCCAGAACAAAACTTTTCTGTTCATCATTTTAATAGAATTTAATTGTTTTCTGGGACTATTCCCATCCACAATATAACGTTTTCTATACAAATTGAATAGTATTTTGCACAGAAATCGTGTTAATTTCTTCCCCAAATGCGGTTTTTTGAATTATTTTTCGTACCTTTGCCCCGAATATTCAACTAAAATACGTATTTATCATGGCACCAGTAGCTTTCAAGAATCGCACACGCGACGAGATTATCGCCGCCTTCCGCGAGTCCATCCGCAAGAAGAACGAATGGATAAAGGAATCGGACGAGGAATTTAAGAAAATCCGCGAAGAGCGCAGACAATTAGCTCTATGAATCCGCTCGACCTTGCATATATCAACCGTCTCGCACCCTACAAGGTTTGGACGGAGAACGGTCGCGACTACCTCGTTGAAACCAGTTACGATCTGCTGTTCAGGATTGGTTTCATGGACGATTATGCCATTTGGCAGAACGGTGCCTATCAGTTTTACATCAACAACGAAAGTCATCGGCCATCGCCCAACGACGAGAAACTGAAAGCCACCGTTTTCCGCATCATTGAGGCTTTCTTCGCTGCCAATCCCGACATCTTGCTCTACATCTGCGAGACGGGCGACGGGCGTCAGGCATTCCGCAGCCGCTTGTTCGTCAGATGGTTCAGCACCTATGCAGGCCGCGACGCCTTCGTCATGCAGACCGCCGAGGTACAAGAAGGCAAGACCCGCAACTTCGCCGCCCTCATCGTGCAGAAATCCAATCCCCGCCTGAAGGAAATCCTTGCAGAGTTCGACGAGACCATCAGCATATTGGCAGACAAGCCAGAATAGCTCTCCCCTCTTTACCTCTCAAAGCAAACTAATGATTATCTGGGACTATTCCCATCCTCAATATAGCGCTCTCTTGACAAAAAGCACACTTTAGTGTGGGAATCGTGTTAATACCCTCCCCAAATGCGGTTTGTTTGAATAATTTTCCGTACCTTTGCAGCCGAAAGGCTGCGAAACTGCTCCCGCTCGGCAATTGATGCAAGCATCATTGCTCTCGCTCAACCGCAGTTTTGGCCCCCGAATATTCAACTTAATTACGTATCTATTATGGCAAGACCTATCAAAGAAACCCCCGTGCTGAAGGGCGAGGATGCCTTCAACTTCGAGATGCGAAGGTTAGAGGTGGAGAACAGAACTCCTGAGGAGCGTGCCGAGGCTCGCAGGAAGTTCCAGGAACAAGTGGCTGAGGCCAGTAAACATATTCAATGGTGCTGGTAGGCTATGCAACTCGTTAAATCAGTCTGCTTTTCGTTACATTACCGTTGATGCATACCTGTCGGCCATAGAGTTTTACCGCAAGAACGGTTTCCAAGAACTTACCAAGAAAGAAGAAGATGAACATACGCGGCTTATGTTTTTCGATATGATGGATGTAGAATAATAATCACTCTCTGATCCCCTCATGCCCCGCTACCTCCACATACCCCACACTCCCGACACCGCCCGGACCCTGACGCTGAGCGGCCGTAACTGCTTGGTAGTGAGCGGCATGGTTACCCCTCCCCTAAAACCGGCTACAGGCGCGGAAAAGGGCGCCGAGGCGAAATGTGTCCACAAGGCACGCAGAAGTCCCACAGCGGGGCTGCTGCGTGCCTTGTCGCGTATCTGTGCGTCCATGCGCCCCACATCGCGCTCCCTGCATGTGGGAAAGCCCTCGATGTACCCCACATCGCGCTCCCTGCACATGGGAATGCCCTCGATGTGCCCCACATCGCGCTCCCTGCATGTGGGAATGCCCTCGATGTACCCCACATCGCGCTCCCTGCAAGTGGGAAAGCCCTCGATGTGCCCCACATCGCGCTCCCTGCACATGGGAATGCCCTCGATGTGCCCCACATCGCGCT
>Ga0256404_1001153_pt1 | contig 66155 bp, 33 predicted proteins | sample RumenRJG_01DNA_FD_185990 | JGI IMG/M metagenome (GOLD analysis project Ga0256404, IMG submission 185990) | Bovine rumen microbial communities from Lethbridge, Alberta, Canada - RJG_01 | ecosystem: Host-associated > Mammals > Digestive system > Stomach > Rumen | place: Canada: Alberta | collected... | reverse complement strand
AGGCTCTTCAACGTGACTGACGGGAAACTCTATCTCGCACCAGAGAAGCGCGTGCAGATCTGGTGATATATATTTCATAACAGAGGGACGGTTCTTTTGTTATCGTGCTGTGATAACGAAAGAACCGCATTCTATGCTAAATTCCAAACATTGATTGATATTTAACTATATATTTAACACTTGAGGAGCTAAGCTCACCTCATTACTCTTTCTATACACGTTATCGGGGTTGTATTTTACTCGATCTCTAACCATTGTCACGAGGATGTGCAGCATCTTATTCTTGATGTTGTTGTGTACCAGCAGAGGATGCTTGCCACGTTCTATGAGCCGCTGATAGTAATTGCGCGGAACCCGTCCCTGCGGTTCATGATTCGTTCTTCAAAAATTCATCCAAATGTGCAACAAAGTCACTCGATGTGAAGTGCTCAATGTCAGAGAAATCGTAATGCCGACGGTCATTTGTTACTATGTAGTGTCGATGTAGTCAATCAAGATATTGGTGTCAAGGAATATCCGTTTCATCGCTCCATGATGTGTGCTAAGTGTTCGTCCTGTGCCATATCGTCCACGGTGATGTTCACCATGCCCCGCAGGCGTTTGAATTCTGCGGGCACCTCTCTCTTGGGCGCGGGTTCTTCCATCGACTCCGTGATGAACGTCACTACTATCTGCTTTTGTTCACGGGTCATGCCTTTCAGCAACGCCGTATATGGCGCCATCGGTGTTTCATTGATTCTCTGTGCTAATGTGGTCATAATTGAAGCATCTTTGGTTTCTGGGGGCAAAAATACAAAAATAATTTGAAATATCAAAGAGATAAACAAAAATCATAGATCAGGGGATTCTGTTGCTCATTGTATAAAAATAAAACGACCCGCCGATTTAAGCATTGTAAAGAGGCTTGGCGGGTTCTCGTGGGTGCAAAGGTACTGCTTTAATTTGAAGTTGCCAAGCTTTTTTGAAGAAAAAAGCGGGTGAGCACCAGCTTTTAGAATAAAAGTAGCCTAAGAAATCCCCTTTTTGCCTCAAAGTGTTACCTCATCCTTTCTTTTCCCCGGATGTCAGTCACCTGTCCCTATGGCATCCAGAGGACAGAATAGGGTCGAATTTGTCCAAAAACGAAAAATATTCCACCAAAAGCGATGATTTTCTCAGATTTTTGTTGTATATTTGCCATGTCATTGATGATTTTTGCTTGTCTTGATTTGCAGCACTAAGGTAAGTGAAAAATCTGACATGGCAAAATCCTGAGCCGCTCGGCTTTGCCGCTTCGCGCGTCGAAGAACTTTTTGTTGCTCAGGTACTTATAAAGAAAGTTAAACCAAAGTGCTGCGGAATTTGGGCTATGAAACAAAAACTATTTTCTGCTTTTGTTGTTGCGGTGCTCCTGCTTGGCATGATGAGCGCCTGCACAGTCAATGACAATCCAGCTTCAGGAGAGACGGATATCACGGTACCTACCGTCGACGCACTGGAGATTGCTGATGGTGAGTTTGAACCCATTGAAGTGAATGTGGCACTACTCGGCTCGTTGAGTAATCCTGCCGATGCCGAGGCTGCCAGGTGGTGGCTAAAGGATGTGACCACTGAGATTACGGACGAAACGCAGGTGGTGATTACTGACCAGATTACTGACGCCAATAAAAAGGCTATCCGCAAAGTGCTGAAGCGCTACGGTACGTTGTTGCTCGTCTATCCCGATGAGGCTAATGTAAAGCAATATGCTGATTACTTGGGCGTTGATCCTGATGCCGACTATTCGATGCTTGAGATGATAGGTCTCTCAGGGTTCGGCGACCAGTTCCTCAGCTATGCTGAAGAAGCCGACTTTGCACCGATAGATGTCGCTCCGTCGTCAATCTCGTTGGAGGATCTTTTCGAGGTTGCTCCAACAGAATATCTGAGGATGAAGGCCTTTGCTCAGTGGGTTGATAATATTGATAAGAAATATGCAGCCTACGAAGCTTCTAAGCAGGAGATTATCCGCTCAAACAGAGCTGGCAGACGTAGTAGCGATGGCAACATCTACGACAAACTTGATTTGGCTAAATTGCCGAAGATTGACAGAACAATCAATCTGACTGGTTCGCCCGATTTGGTTTTGGTAAGTTACAAAAATTCCGGCCGTGATGCCGATTATGCAGCCTGTCCGCTCAGCATTACGTGTAACTACCAGTTCATGCCCGTGTTTGAGTTCCCACATGGAGGTGAACCTGGAGCAGACTACTATATCGTGGAGACAACGGTTAGTTGGGACCTCACAGAAACTGTGAAAGGAACGTCGATTCAGGATCATGGTAGTGCACGCAACCGCCGCAGTTATTTCTGGTTCCCACATCTCTGCGAGTTCTATTCCACACCGATAACAACTAATAATAAATATTCGGTGATGGTTCCGAAGAACGGCGATCTCGAGCCGGAAGGAGAGGTCTTGAACAAGGATGTCACCATGTCTCGCTCTTTCAATATCAATGGTCAGGTATCGGCTGGCGCCAACGACGATGATGGTCCTCACGCCGATGCAAATCTTGGCTTCTCTGCCGATTATTCGAAGGATGAGTCATACAATGTACAACAATTCTCCGTCAACCCGAAGCAAGGAGCCAAAGAAGTCGGTCATGTTATCAGTGTACCTAATGACTATCGTCCGATAATCGGTGGCGACGGCGATCCCGAAATCATTGTTCCTCAAGGTGCCAATTTCAAGCGCTCTCTCATTGTGAAGGAAAGCTGGGTATGGAAGGTCAGCGGAACCGAAACCGACACTAAGAACTCAGCCATCAAGGTGCAGTTCAATGCCAATCCGGAGGTTGCCTGGTACAGCTATTTCTATACAGTTTCTGGCTTGGATGTGAAGGCACACACTATACAACTGAAGCCAAAATCCATCGTCGTTCCTGCTCCTAACCGTCGAAATGTCGGATTCTTGAAGATTACCGCCGACACCGAGAATGAGGGCGAACTGACTATCTTCGCAGTGAAGGCCTATGACGTGACTGATGGTAAGACGAAGAAGATTGCCTACGAAAAATCTAATCTGGCTGTTGGACCAGGAGAGGTCTTGAAGCTGGCATTAGCGGCAAAGAAGAAGTATACTATCGAAGTACAGATGGGCACCAATGTGAACCAGTCATCTGCTTACGTCCTTGAAAACTGGGAGGTTGACGGCAAGTCAACGGTTCAGGAACTCAAGACTAGCACCCACTTCAAGTCAAAGGACTCGCAGACGAGTTGGGATTACGATGATTACGAGCTTATCGGAGATGAAAATGACGACGAAGACGATTGAGTATTAACCGTTCGATGTTCATGAAGAGAAATTTAAATATACCCCCCCCAGGGTTTTTAAATATATTGTTTTTTAATCTCTCTGCTCTGTGAAGAGCGGGGAGATTTTTCGATTACATCTAAAATCAAAGAAAATCCGCAACTGCCTCTATGGTGAGGTGCTGCGGATTTTAGGTTTTGTAATTTATTAATGGAATATTACTTCAAGCCGAGCTTGGTCTTTACCTGTGCGGTAACGTCGGTAGAGAGGGTCGTGCTGATGTAGGGGATGCCACCGGAAACGTCCATGATATAGACATAGCCGCCTGTCTGACCTACAGACTTGATGGCTTCGAGAACCTTAGCGGTGATAGCCTGCATCTTCTCCTGCTGCTCCTTGGCAAGAGCCTGCTGGTTGTCCTGATAGCTCTGCTGAATCTTCTGATACATCTCCTGCAGTTCCTGTTCACGGCGCTGCTTGATGTTGGCGGGCAGGGTAGCCTGCTCCTTCTCATAAGCCTCTGACTTCTTCTGCAGCTCTTCCTGCATAGACTTCAGGTCTGCCTCATACTGCTTGGTGAGTGCCTCGATGTCGGTGCGAGCCTTGGTGAACTCAGGCATGGCCTGGATGATTTCCTGTGAGTTGACGTGGCCGAACTTCTGGGCATTGGCGGTGGTGAAACCGCAGATAGCGCAAATAGCGCAAAGAATCAATTTTTTCATTTTCATATTCATTTAATTAGTATTATCAATTAATTAGCATATCCTAGTTTAGAGAGTACTTCGTTGGAGATATCTACCTTGGGAGAACCGAAGATGATGCCGGAATCACTGGCGCGGTCGAGGACGAGCTGATAGCCACGCATGTCGGCGATGTCGCGGACAGCGGTGTAGATCTCCTCCTGAATCGGTGTCATAAGAGCTGTACGCTTCTTGAAGAGTTCGCCTTGTGGTCCGAAGTATTTCTTCTTCAGCTCGGCAGCCTCCTGCTCTTTCTTGACGATGGCGTCCTGACGTGTCTTCTTCTGTTCCTGAGAGAGGAAGACGACCTCGTTCTGGTAGTTCTTGTAGAGGGTTTGTGCTTCGATTTGTACGGCCTCCACTTCTGCCTGCCATTTCTTGGACACCTGGTTGAGCTGTTCGTTGGCTCGCTCATAGGCAGGAATATTCTTCAGAATATACTCCATGTCCACTAACGCAAACTTCTGCGCCTGCATCGTCATTGTCGATGCACACAGAACGATCAATAAGATTACTTTTCTAATCATAATTACTCATTTCTCATTACTCATTACTCATTTAGGCTGTAAAGCCGCTTAGAATTCTTGTCCGAGGATGAAGTGGAACTGGCTGCCACCCTTCGATGTTGAGGTGGAGAATGGCTTGTCGAAACCATAAGCCCAGTCAATACCCATCAGACCAACCATTGGCAGGAAGATGCGAACACCGAGACCTGCTGAGCGCTTGATGTCGAAGGGATTGAAATTTTTGGTTTCAGTCCATGCATTACCACCTTCAATGAATCCGAGTCCATAGATGGTGGTGTTACCCAGCAAGAACGGATAGCGCAGTTCAAGACTGAAGCGGTCGTAGGCATAGCCTGTTGCACGATACGGGGTGAGTGAACCGTTCTCGTAACCGCGCAGACCGATGGTCTCCTCTGCATAGCCAGAGCTATAGCCGCTCATACCGTCACCACCGACGTAGAAGGTCTCAAACGGTGACTTCTTGTTGCTGTTGTATGATCCAAGCAGTCCTAACTCTACGCGTGTCATCAGCACGAAGCACTTCTGTCCACTGGTAAGGGCTGTGTAGGTCTTTGACTTGAACTTCCACTTATGATATTCAATCCAGCGGTATTTCTCCTGTAACTCGTCATTATAGCGGTCTACATCAACCTTGTATGTCTCGGCAGTGGCCAAATTGCCATAGTCCTTGTTGTCGAAGGCAGACCAAGGCGGTGTCATAGTCAGTGAAGCCATGAACTCAGAACCACGGCGCGGGAACAGCTGGTTGTCGGTAGATGTACGCGACAGGGTGACTCCCAGGTTGATGTTGTTACAGTTACCATTGGATATGATGAAGTAACTCCAGTCTTGAAGCATGTAGCGCGTGTAGGCTAACTGCAATGAAAGCTGGAAGTAGTCGTCAGGCCAGCGGAGACGTTTACCCCATCCGAGTGACAAACCGAAGAGCTTGATGTTCTTGTCGTCGTCCATCATGGAGGTGTAGTCGTAGTAACCGCTGTTGTAGGAACCGTAGCCGTAGGCATAGCTATAGTAGTTGTTATACCAGCTGGAGTTACGATAGGTGCTTGAGATGTCGCTTTGCTTCGAGAAGAAAGCATTGACACTGAATGCGTTAGGACGCTTTCCTCCGAACCATCCCGTAGAATAACCTGCAGATACGGAGTTATAGTAGCTACCATTAGACTGGTACGACAGCGAGAGCTGCTCACCATCACCGATAGGCATCAGTCCGCGGTGCATCTTATTCTTGCCGAAGAGGTTGCGCATGGAGAAGTTGTTGAGCTTAATACCCACACGTCCGATGATACCGGTCTGTCCCCAACCGAGTGAGAATTCCAACTGGTCATTGGACTTCTGTTGCAGTTCCCAGTTGATGTCAACAGTACCGTCCTCGTAGTTGGGCTTCACGTCGGGCTTGATGTTCTCAGGGTCGAAGAAACCCATAGAGGCAATTTCACGGACGGAACGCTCGAGGGCTTCCTTAGAGAAGAGGTCGCCCGGCTTGGTACGCAGTTCGCGGCGTACGACCTCTTCATAGAGTCGGTCGTTACCATAGATGCGGACGTGGCTGAGGTGTGCCTGTGTACCCTCCTGGATACGCATCTCGAGGTCGATAGAGTCGCCCACGATGTTGACTTCCGTAGGATCGAGGTTATAGAACAGGTAACCATTGTTCCAGTAGTAGTTGCCAATGGCATCCTCGTCTTCCTTGAGGCGCTTGTTGAGCTGCTTCTGGTTATAGACGTCGCCTTTCTTCATGCCAAGGGCAGCATTGAGGTAGTCGGTCGTAACGACCGTATTGCCCACCCATGTGATGTTACGGATGTAGTAGCGTTGTCCCTCTTCCAGCTTGACATAGACGTTGACGTGTTTCTCGTCGACGGTCCATACAGAGTCTTTCAGGATGGTGGCATCACGGTAGCCGAGTTCGTTGTATTTGTCAATGAGCGCCTTTTTGGCCTCGTCGTATCGTTCGGGGGTGAACTTCTTGGCCTTGAACATGTTCTTCAGTTTGCCGGCTTCATTAATCTTGCCAAAGCAACCCTTCTTGAAGAGACTACCCTTGATTTTGCTGTCAGAGAGTTGTTCGTTGCCTTCAAAGATGATTTGGCGTACCTTCATCTTCGATTTCTTATCAATGGTGATGTCAAGGATGACCTCGTTCTTGCTGGTCACATCGTCGCGCTGTACGATGTCGATTTCAGCATTCTTATAGCCCTTGTCATCGAAGTATTTCTTTGCAAGAATCTTGGCACGATCCAGCATGTTAGGTGTCACCTGACTACCCTTCATGATGCCAAGCTTAGCCTCCATGTCTTCGCGTTCCGACTTCTTCAGTCCATAGTAGTTGATGGTACTGATGCGGGGACGAGTGGCGAGGTTGATGCACAGATACACCTTAGAGCCGACGATGGAGTCGGCGGTAATAGAAACTTTCGAGAACAATCCATGTTTCCAATAGCGTTTCACAGCTTCGGTAATCTCTGTGCCCGGCAGTGAGATAGTTTGGCCTACGGTCAGTCCAGAAAGTCCGGTGAGCACATAGTCTTCGTATCCCTCAACACCTTTCACAGCGAGTCCGCCAATCTCGCACTGGCGTGGTGTGCCAGCGTAAGAGATGTCTGGATTGATGATCACATCTTGAGAATAAGTGAAAAGGGAAAAGTGGAAAAAGAGAAATGCCATCAGCACTCTCGTCACCCATGTTGTCTTCTTCTCTTGCTTATACTTTGCTAAACGATTTCTATTCATTTCTAATTTCTCATTTCTCATTTTGGCCTTCGGCTTCAACCTGTGCTTCTGTCTTACCGAAACGGCGTTGACGACTTTGGAAACTGGCAATGGCTTTATAGAGTGCTTCCTCGTCGAAGTCGGGCCAGTAGGTGTCGCAGAAATATAATTCCGTGTAGGCAATCTGCCACAACAGGTAGTTGGATATGCGCAATTCACCGCCCGTGCGGATCAGTAAGTCGGGGTCGGGCATGAAATTGGTGCAGAGATACTTGTCAAGCGTTTCTTCTGTAATGTCGCTCGCCACCATGCGCCCTTCCTTAACGTCGGTAGCTATTTGTTGAATAGCATGGGTGATTTCCCACTTGGAAGAGTAGCTCATGGCAACGACCATCGTCATTCCATCGTTGTCCTTGGTCAGGTCCTCCATGTAGTGAATCTTCTTCTGTACGCTTTCTGGAAGGCGTTCTATGTCGCCGATGAGGCGGAACCTGATGTTATTCTCAGTGAACAGTTCCATCTCAAGGAAGCTGAGCACAAGTCCCATCAGAGCCTCAATCTCATAGGCGGGGCGATTCCAGTTCTCGGTGGAAAAAGTATAGAGTGTCAGGTATTTGACGCCTAAGCGCGAACACTTAGCGGTAATATCCTTTACGGTGTCCAGTCCGGCTTTGTGACCAAACGTACGATCCAGCCCACGGTCGGTAGCCCAACGTCCATTACCGTCCATAATGATGGCAATGTGCTGTGGAATGCGGTTCATGTCCAGTTCTGCAGTCATATTTCGCTTTCTTTATTTTTTTATTCTTAACACTAACTCCTCGTTCTTCACTCTTTATGACAAGTGCTGCATTTTGCCCACAGGTCGTAAGTGACCGAGAAACGAAGGTGGCTGTAGCAGTCGGTGTTTTTGAAAAGTCCGGAGCTGCTGATGCCATAAATGTCACCAGCACCGTCAATCCAGTCGTTGGAGTTGAAGTGCATAGTCCATTCCAGCGCCAGGTTCACGCGATCAGCCACTTTATATTTCACGCCTGCACCGAGTGGCATGTTCATGCCTACCTCTGTCTTGTCAGGCTTTGCAAATGTCATGCCCACACCTATATATATATAAGGTGTAACAGGCTTAGCTCCACGATACTCTCTTCCTGTTCCGTAGGGCCAGAAGTTCAGTTCGTAACGGAGGCCCACGTCAAGGAGACCGTGGTTAAAGCTGTAATCCTGCCAGCGGGCAGGGATATATGTCTTGGCGTCTTTCGACGACCCTTTTATCTTTCCATAGCTCACGTTCATGGCCAGCGCCATACGTGGGGTCATGCGGTATTTTGCCAGCAGCGAGCCCATCGGCATGGGGTTCTTCAGGATGTTCCCGTTGAAATCACCCTGATAGGTCACCATTCCAACACCAGCACCTACCTCAATGCGGTATTCTGGCTCGGTTTGTGCGACTACAGACGTAGACAGTAGGCACAGTATGGTGATGATGCCAAGGACCTTTCGCATAGTCAGTCTTTATTGATAAAACCACCCCAGGCGGTTCAGACGACCTCTCCACACCTGCTTGTCGCCATTGATGAGTTTGCAATAGAGCCAGATGTAATCTTCCTCGTCAACGGCTACTTTGACTGATTCTACCTGATAGTTGAAATCCTTAGGCATGACATAGGCCTTGTTTGTCTTCCAAGTAATGCCATTGTCGCGACTCTGGTAGATGGTCTTGTAGTCACCACCGAAGGCAAGTATGCTCTTATCGTAGTAGACGAGCGAGAGATTGCTCAATACAGGCAGGTCGAATTCCTCTTCTCCTGCACGGTCCATGTACGACCAGCTGCTTTCCGGGGCACCCCAGTCCAGGTCTACAATCTTACGCCATACGGATGTGGAACCATTACAGGTGCCTGCCATCAGTACGTACATCGTCCTGTCAGCCATATTCATGGGATAGGTGACCAGTGCGACATCCTTGGTAGGTACTTCGTCGATATCCTCATGGGTATCTGGTATGTCTTGCGTCCACGTCATTCCCTGGTCGTAAGACACCATCAGCTTGTTCTTGTCAGACAGCGCATACTCCTCTATGGTGAAACCGCCCAACAGTTGCTTGATGCCTTGTGGCAGGACGGGGTCGCTGGGGAAATCCACATCCATTAGTTCCCATTCAATGGTGTCGCCTTTTTGCTTGTGGACATTGACGCGAACGTCATAATCGGTATAGCCGTTGCCGTCGCTGGATACTACTCGAACCGTTCGTGGATTGGTAAAGTCGATACTGTCTGTGCTTGAGTAGATATACCAAGTGTCCTCTTCTTTCAAGTCCTTGAACATGGCAACACCATTCTTGGCTGTCGTTATGTTGCACAGCACGTGTGCGGCATCAGTACCTACGGGCAATGAGTCTGTGTTATAAATCTTGTGTTCCACCTGGTCGATGATGAACTTGTAGGAACTGCCTGTGAATGTGGTGATGTTAGTTGTTATGTTGCCCTCACTATCTTCTTCCGTTTCGTATTTCTTCAATTTACCTAACGTGAAAGCAGTGATGGCAGCCTCACCATATAGTGTGACTTCCGTGTCATTACTGGCACATGAAGCCATGATGACAAGGGCTGCTAACAGGGTACAAATGCTTTTTATTTTTCTCATTGACTTAAGTCTTATCCGATTTCGGGTGCAAATTTACGCACAATTCTGCAAATTTGAGCAAATTTCTACCTTTTATTAAGTTAAATATATGATAAAAGGGTATATTTTAGGGAATGTTTGCAAAAAAGAGCACGGTATGACTCTCTCACTCCGTGCTCTTTCCTTCAACGTATGTCGGTATGTATGAGTGTTATGATGCTCAATACGGTGGCTATGGCCACGGCTGCCAACATCATCGTTGTTTGAAAATCTAATAACATAATCTTTACCTTAATTTACTACTAACCTAATGAAAAATAGAAATAATCATCTCGATTATCGAGTGCAAAAGTACGCCTTTCTCAATTATTAGCAGCAAAAAAAAAGACGGTTTCCGAAGAAACCGCCCTTTATTTTGATATATGTCAAAACTCGATTTAGAGTTTCGGACCAGCATCTTCCCCCCGTAGGGTGAAGTTGCTTTCGGACAAAACTTACAGTTTTGGTCCTGCAGCGACTAATGCCTTACCAGCCTCATTACCCTCGTACTTCTTGAAGTTCTTGATGAAGCGGGCAGCCAGATCCTCAGCCTTCTTGTTCCACTCAGCAGCATCTGCATAGGTGTCACGAGGATCGAGGATGTTGGTGTCTACACCCTCAAGCTCTGTGGGAACCTCGAAGTCGAAGTAAGGAATCTTCTTCGTGGGAGCCTTCAGGATAGCACCGCCCAGGATGGCGTCGATGATACCACGGGTGTCGCGGATAGAGATACGCTTGCCGGTACCGTTCCAACCAGTGTTTACGAGATAAGCCTTGGCGCCGCTCTTCTCCATCTTCTTAACCAGTTCCTCTGCATACTTGGTGGGGTGCAGCTCGAGGAATGCCTGGCCGAAGCAAGCAGAGAAAGTAGGAGTGGGCTCTGTAATACCACGCTCTGTACCAGCCAGCTTAGCTGTGAAACCAGAGAGGAAGTAGTACTTGGTCTGCTCAGGAGTCAGGATAGATACGGGAGGCAGTACACCGAAGGCGTCAGCGCTCAGGAAGATAACGTTCTTAGCCTCGGGGCCTGCGCTCTTGCCATTTACCTTCTTAACAACCTTCTCGATGTGGTCAATAGGATAGCTTACACGGGTGTTCTCTGTAACGCTCTTGTCGGCGAAGTCGATCTTACCGTTAGCGTCAACAGTTACGTTCTCCAACAAGGCATCACGACGGATGGCGTTGTAGATGTCGGGCTCGCTCTCCTTGTCGAGGTTGATAACCTTGGCATAGCAGCCGCCCTCGAGGTTGAATACACCCTCGTCGTCCCATCCGTGCTCGTCGTCACCAATCAACAGACGCTTAGGATCGGTAGACAGCGTGGTCTTACCAGTACCTGACAGACCGAAGAAGATAGCAGTGTTCTTACCCTCCATATCGGTGTTGGCAGAGCAGTGCATAGAAGCGATACCCTGCAGAGGCAGATAGTAGTTCTGCATAGAGAACATACCCTTCTTCATCTCACCACCATACCAAGTGTTGATGATAACCTGCTCGCGGCTAGTGGTATTGAAAGCAACACATGTCTCTGAGTTCAGACCCAGCTCCTTGTAGTTCTCAACCTTAGCCTTGGAAGCGTTGTAGATAACAAAGTTCGGCTCGAACTTCTCCAGCTCCTCAGCGGTAGGCTGGATGAACATGTTCTTGACGAAGTGTGCCTGCCAAGCAACCTCAACGATGAAGCGTACAGCCAGGCGGGTTGCCTCGTTGGCACCACAGAAAGCATCAACAACATACAACTCCTTGTTGCAGAGCTCTTTGATAGCGATATCCTTAACCTTGCCCCATACCTCCTCGCTCATGGGGTGGTTGTCGTTCTTATATTCGTCAGTAGTCCACCATACCTTGTCGTGGCTCTGTGCATCGTCAACGATGTACTTGTCCTTAGGAGAACGTCCGGTGTAGATACCTGTCATTACGTTGACGGCGTTCAACTCAGTGTTCTGACCCTTGTCATAGCCAGTCAGGCCAGCCTTGGTCTCTTCCTCGAAAAGGAATTCATACGACGGATTGTGTGCAATCACCTTAGAACCGGTGATACCATACTTTGTCAAATCTAAATTTGCCATAATACTTTAATTTATTTTAGTTGTGAATTTACTTTCTACCTATTTATCTTAATCGGCTGCAAAGTTACGAAATAATTCATAATTCATAATTCATAATTTGTGATTTTTAGCATTTAGAAATCAGATTTTAGGTTAAAGAGTTTAAAAATTGTGTTGCTTTAACACTTTTGCTACGCAGACTTGGCAAAATTTTGTACTTTTGCACCACGAAACAATCCTTAAAACAATGCAAGTAATCAATTTTTCAGAGCAGAACAGCGTGATGAACATGTATATGGCTGAACTGCGTGACAAAAAGTATCAGCAGAATCGAATGCTGTTCCGTTCTAATGTAAGACGTATTGGTCAACTGATGGCTTATGAGTTGTCAAAGACACTTGACTATAAGCCGAAGACGGTGACGACGCCCTTGGGGACGCTTGACATTCCGCTAGTGAAGGAAGAGGATATGGTTATTGCCACGGTGCTGCGTGCAGGTTTGCCTTTCCATGAAGGTTTCCTGGATGTGTTTGATAAGGCAGACAATGGTTTTGTGTCAGCATTCCGCATGTATATTAACCGTGAGCATACCGAGGTCGGTGTTCATACTGAGTACATTGCCACTCAGAGCGTGAAGAACAAGACCTTGCTGATTGTTGACCCGATGTTGGCTACAGGAGGAAGTCTGGCTGCAGCTATCGAGTCTCTTCTGGAAGCAGGTAAGCCTAAGAAGATTCATGTGTGCTGTATTATTGCTGCTCCAGAAGGCCTTGAAGTGGTCAAGCAATCGTTGCCAGAAGGTTCTACCATCTGGTGTGCCTCTATTGACAAGGGTATGAACGAGCAGAAGTACATTGTGCCAGGCTTTGGCGATTGTGGCGACCTCTGCTATGGCGAGAAACTGCAAAGTTTCCGCAAGATAGCTGACAAGTAAGAACCAAGGGCATCAGAAGCATGCTTTACTCGCTCTGCTTCTGATGCTCGTTCATGTATTCGCGCGGTGACAGACCGTATAGTTTCTTGAAGACTGTTGAAAAGGAGGCAGCATTGGAGAAACCGCAGGCATACATCACTTCAGACACATTCATATCTCCAAAGGAAAGCAGCGAGGCAGCTTTCTTCAATCGGATATTGCGAATGAAGTCGTGAGGCGTCTGCCCCGTCAGTTCCTTCATCTTGCGATGCAGGTGGACGCGGCTGATACCGACCTCATCTGCTATCTTGTCAACACTTAAGTCGCTGTTGCCCAGGTTCTTGTTGATTACCGCCATGATGCGCTCCAAGAGCTTCTCATCAGGTGATTTCATCTTGATATCCTCAACCAATTCTTCCAATTGGTCGTTGCGCCCGTATTTCAGCTGGAGCAGCTGATGCGAGTGAATGAGGTTCACAATGGTTCGACGTAAGATGTCCATATTGAAGGGTTTGACGACATAGGCGTCAGCACCCGTTGCCAAGCCCTCCAGCTGGTCTTCCTCGCGGCTCTTGGCAGTTAGCAGGATGACGGGGATATGACTTGTTGTTGGATTCGTCTTAATCTTTGAACAAAGGGTGTTGCCGTCCATTTCTGGCATCATGATGTCTGAGATAATCAAGTCGGGCAATTCTTTCAATGTGGCCTGCATTCCCTCCATTCCGTTGGTACATTTGACAATGTCATAGTCTGTGCTGAGTTCAGAATCCAGATAGTCCCGGATTTCGGCATCATCTTCCACGATAATCAGTTTTTGTCTGCGACTTCGTTTGGGTACAGGAGCCGTTTCTACAGGCGTTTCTTCGATGATGTCGTCCTCTATCAGTATGTTGCTATGCGCCACGTCTTGTTTCTCTATGATGATCTCCTCTGGCTTTAGATGGTCGCAGCCCAAGGGGATGGTGACAACAAACTCACAGCCTTTGGCTCCGATGTTGTTGTGCGCCACAATGGTGCCGTGATGCAACTCTACCAGCGAACGGGTCAAGTCAAGACCGATACCTGTACCGACATTTCGGTCGTTTACGCTGGATGGTGACTGGTAGAATCGCTCGAAAATATGCTCTAGTTTATCCTCGGGAATACCTTCTCCGCTATCGCTGATGGCGATGGTTGCATTTTTGTTGTCCTGGGTGATGCGGATGCTTATTTCCCCTCCTGTTGGGGTGAATTTAAAGGCATTGGAGAGGATGTTGACGATGATTTTGTCGAAATTTCCTCTGTCAATCCAGATAGGCAAGATGTTATCTTGATGCTCGTAGCTGAATTTGATGTTCTTGGTCTTGGCCTGTTGGGCAAACAAGGTGTAAATGTCGCCGACAAAACTGATCAGGTCAGTCTCACACATGTGCATCGCCATTTGTCCCTTATCAATCTTTCGCAGGTCCATCATCTGGTTGATAAGTCCAAGAATACGCTCTGCATTACGGCGGATTGTCTCGTAGATACTGCGTCTGTGTGGGTCGTCGTCTTGTTTGATGAGCGACAGCAACGGCGTGACAATGAGCGTCATAGGCGTACGTATCTCGTGCGATATGTTCATGAAGAAGCGTAACTTGGCATCGGCCATTTCTTCTGCATGGATATGTTCTTGCATCCTCAAACGTAACTGCTCTCTTCGTTGGCGTGACGAACGATAGGCCAAGAACAGGGCGGCTACCAATAATATATATATAAGGTATGCCAAAGGTGTCCGATACCACGGTGCGTGGATAGTCACCGTAAAACATCTCTCTGGCGTCGTGATGCCATTCTGCTCGGCAACTACGCAGAAGTGGTAGTCGCCAGGTGACAAGTGGCTGAATGTTATCTCATTGATGCCGGGTTGCATGCGGACCCACGGTTCGTTGTTGATACGATAGCGGTAGACAATATGCTCGGGCGTATCGTAGGTAAGTGTAGAGAGTTGCAGGGCAAATGAGTTATCGCCAGGACTGAGCACAAAGCGGTTCGCAGCGATAACGGTGGTGTCTACAACATGCCAAAATCCCGACATAGTTGCTGGTGTTACGGGCTCTCCGTTTACAGAGAATCCGGTCAGCTTTACCTCAGCTTTCCATTCGTGTTGCTTGATGTCTTTGGGCGAGAACCAGGTAATACCTCCTAATCCACCGAATACGATGGTGCCGTCAGATGCTTTCCAGGAGGCTCCGTCACTGAACTCGTTACTCTGTAATCCGTTGTCCACGTAATAGTTATTGGTTTTCTCACTCTTAGGGTCGTAACAACAAAGGCCGTGGTCCGTAGAGATCCATAGCCGTCCTTGGTCATCCTGCTCAAGCGATGAGATACCATTATTGCCCAGTCCGCTTTCAACGGTGTGCAGATGTGTTTTGTGTGTCTTTAGGTTGTAACAGGTCAGACCGTCGTTTGTTCCGACGTAAAGTTGGCCTCCGAATTCGCGTGCGATACGGGTTGGCGTACCATAGTTCAAACAGTTATTGTTGAAAGTGGACAGCCAATTCTCTGTGGCAATGTCCATCGCACAAACACCCATTGACGTGGCGATATAGATGCGCTTGCCGTCGGGTGACAGGGATATCTGAGAGATGTAATTGTTGGCTATGCTGTTGATTTTCCGGTTTTTATCGGCATCCTCCGCTGCCGTGTAAGCCTTCATCTCGTGTTTGTCGGGTTGGATGCGCAGCAGACCGTTTCCCATTGTTCCCAACCAGATATATCCTTGGCGGTCCGCCTCTAAGTCGAATATGCTCAGTTTGTTGCCTTGCGGAAGAGGGTAGGGGTGATAGGTTAGCGATGTGGCATCGATCCATCCGCATCCTTCCTTGTAGCTACCTACCCAGATGCGACCCTGCTGATCTTCAACAATGCCGAGGATGGTCGAAGGGAATGACTCTTTGAAATGCTTTAAAACCTTTCCGTCTTGGCTGACGCAGTACAGCCCGTCTTTATCGGTACCTACCAGGTTCAAACCTTTTTTGGTTCTCATGACGCTTGTCACACTGGCACTTCCGATGGTATTTCGCGTTCCTAATTTGTAACCCATGTAGCCAAATCCCGTGGTTTTAGCAGGGTGCATGTAGATACCTTTTTGGAGTAGTCCCAGCCAGATGTTGCCATTATGGTCCTCGCAGATGGAGTAAACCTTGGCGGAACTGAGATCTACGTCACGGCTGTAGAATGGGTTGTCAATCAATGTGTTGCGCAGTGGATCGTAGATAGCCATTCCCATGCCGTCGTATCCAAGGATGATACGCCCGTCCTTGCAGACATAGAGTGTAGAGATGTGCTTGTTCCCTGTGGCGTCGATATGAACAGGCGTCTCACCATCCATTCTGAATAATCCACTATTAGCCGTAGCTATAAAGATATGACCTTGATGGTCTTCGCAGACGTCAAGTACATTACCAGTGGCATCCTTGTCAACGAAATAGGATTTGATGTTTTTCCTGTCATAGCACAGCAAACCATGGCTCTCGGAACCAATCCACAGGCGTTGTTTGCTGTCTTCTATCAGACAGTTGATGGTGTTCAAGTGCTTTAGTGCCCCGCCAATCTGCTTTGCTGTATGGGCATCTGTCATTTTCAGCAGTCCATGTCCTGATGTGCCGACAATGATGTCACCGTTCTTGCGTTCTAACAGACAAGTGATGTATCCGCTGTGAGTGATACCACGCAAGTCGACTACTTTGATGTCCTGGAAATGCTCGCCGTCGTAGGTTTGGAATGCTCCGAACATACCAATATAGAACAACCCGTGCCTGTCTTGCATCATGCAGTTCACGTAGTTGCTGGCCATACCGCTGTTACCTGGCTTCTCTTTTTTGATGATACGGAATTGATAACCATCGTATCGGTTCAGTCCGTTACGGGTTGCTACCCAGATGAAACCATCATGGTCTTGATATATTTGGGTGGTAAAGCTGCTTGACATCTGTTTGTCAGCATCGAAGTGTCTGCCCGTCTGGGCATTCACACACAAATTAGTTAAAAAGCATAGTAGCGCTATTAGGAACCGTGCCTGCACGCTATGACCTTTAGGTCTTAGAACTTTACGTCTTGTCATTTTGCCTTAGGTTACAAAAACTATGCAAAGATAGACTATTTTAGGGAAATTACCAAACAAATGTTACATAAGAAAAAGTTAATGTTACATTATTTTTGTCGTTTTGTGTAATTTTTGGCGCTTTTTGACGGTTTTATGCCGTATGGTGTTGTTTCGGTGTGTCGCCAGTTGTTGCATTTGGGCACGTCTGGGTGACTATATATTAATAAGGTATACTCCTGTGACTTGGGTAGTGGCCGATTGGTATTTTTAAGTTTGGAAATGGTATATTTTGGGAAATCCGGTGTCGGTGTTGTACGTAAAACAAGCGTTTTTGGGCCTTTTCTTGTCGGTCGTTAAATTTGGTAAAAGTAACACAAAGTAATGGAAAAATAAGGATTTTTAAGGTCTGTTACAATCCGTAAAGTCCATGTTACAAAATAGCAACGGAGTCATAATTATTAAATATATCTTTGCACCCGAGAAAATTCACTAACATATCAAATAACGTAAACTATGTATCAAAATCTGTCAAAATGAAGAATCTAAAACAATTGATCAGACAGACAGTTTCCGCGACACTCATGTTGTTGGCATTCAGCACCACGCTGTATGCCCAGAACAGCATTTCAGTCAAGGGAACAGTCACGGATGCTAACGAGGAACCTTTGATTGGTGCCTCGGTAGTAGTGAAGGGAAACACTTCCCAGGGTACAGTTACTGACTTTGATGGTAACTTCGTCTTGAAGGTTCCGTCGGAGTCAAGCGTTCTTGTCATTTCCTACGTTGGTATGACCACCAAGGAAATCAAGGTCGGTAAGCAGCGCTTGTTCAAAGTGTCGCTCGCTGATGATACCCAGTTGGAAGAAGTTGTTGTGGTTGGTTACGGCCAGCAGAAGAAAGCTTCTGTCGTGGGTAGTATTACCCAGACTGATGCCAAGACGCTGGAACGTCACAGTGGTCTGCCCTCTTTGGGTGCTGCTCTGACGGGTAACCTGCCTGGTGTTATCACAAGTGCCTCAACAGGTCTGCCCGGTGAGGAAGATCCGAAAATCACGATTCGTGGTGCTGCTACCTTGAGCGGTAGTGCAGAACCGTTGATTTTGGTTGATGGTGTTGAGCGTCCTATGAACACGGTGGACCTCAGCTCTGTACAGAGTATCTCCGTCCTGAAGGACGCATCTGCTACGGCTGTGTATGGTGTGAAGGGTGCTAATGGTGTTATCTTGATTACCACTAAGCGTGGTCAGGAAGGTAAGGCTCAGGTGCATGTTAAATTCAACGCCACCATGAAGGTCGTATCAAAGCTTCCTGAGAAGTATGATTCTTATGATACCTTTATTATTAAGAATGATGCCATCCAGCGCGAGACTCCCGTTGAAGCTGGTTCTTGGGGTGCCTTCAAGGATATGGAAACCATCAGGAAGTACCGTTATCCTGCTAATTCAACGGAATGGGACCGTTATCCTAACGTAGACTGGCAGGACGAGATGTTTAGGAAGAGCGCCATGTCATACAACGTGACGGCTGATGTATCAGGTGGTACGAAGTCGGTGAAATATTTCGCTGCTATCGACTATACACATGAGGGTGACATCGTCAAAGATTTCTCTAATAATCGTGGCTATTCCTCAAGTTTCGGCTACAACCGTATCAACCTGCGTTCAAACTTGGACTTCGACATCACCAAGACGACTCAGTTCACCGTTAACCTGTTCGGTTCTAATGGTGTACGTCGTTATCCTTGGGGCAACTCTGGCGGTGGCGATGCTTTCTGGGGTGGTATTTATCGTACGGCTCCTGACTCTTTCCGTCCCATCAACTCCAACGGCTCATATGGTTTCTATGCTCCCCGTGATGCTGACCAGCCCAACTCAGTTGCCAACATTACATTCGCTGGTGACGAGCGTGCTACGAACACGCAGATTACCACCGACTTCATCTTGAAGCAGGATTTGGCCTTTGTTACTAAGGGTTTGAAGTTCCAGGGCCGTCTGTCATACGATAACACGATGAGAGAGAATCAGCGTGGTATTAATGATACCAATTTCCATCCCTATTACGAGTACATCAACCCTGAATCGGGTGATATCAGCTATAACTCCCGCTGGAATCAGACAGAAGACACTCCCTATCAGGAGCAAGTATTGTGGTCAACCAGTTCCGGTAGCGTAGACAAGTATGCTACCTATCGTAAGCTGTACTACTCACTGCAGTTGGACTATGCCCGTCAGTTCGGTGATCATGAAGTTACCGCCTTGGCTTTGTTCAGCCGCGATACTTACGGAAGAGGTTCTGAGTTCCCCCACTATCGTGAGGACTGGGTAATGCGTCTGACCTATAACTATGCTTCACGCTACTTTGCCGAGTTCAACGGAGCTTACAACGGTAGTGAGAAGTTCGGTAGCAACAATCGCTTTAAGTTCTTCCCCGCTGTGTCTGCTGGTTGGATGATCAGCGATGAGCCATTTATTAAGAAATACGTAGGCAAGTATCTTGACATGTTGAAGGTTCGCGCATCTTGGGGTAAAGTTGGTGACGACAACCCTGGTGGACGCTGGCTGTATCGTGATGAACTTGCTTACCCAAGTAATTTCTGGAAGCAGGGTCCTGGCATGGACGACAGCTCTATTTATCAGCAGTACACGATCACCCGTTTGGGTAACCCTGACATCATGTGGGAGACTGTTGAAAAGAAGAACTTAGGTTTCGACTATTCATTCTTAGGTGGTCTGATTGCCGGTTCGTTCGATATTTTCTCCGACAAGCGTACCGACGTAATTGTAGATGGTAACAAACGTGCCATTCCTTCATATTTCGGTTTTGATGCTCCTACCTCTAACGTAGGTGTTGTTAAGAATCATGGTTGGGAGTTGGTAGTACGCTTGAACAAGGTGTTTGCCAACAAACTGCGCCTGTGGGGTAACTTCAACATCACTCATGCTGTGAACAAAATTGACTTTGCTGATGACCCCGCCTTGCAACCTGCCTACCAGAAGAAGGCTGGTTATGCCATTGGTCAGACAGTATCGTGGATTGATAACGGCTTCCTGAATACTTGGGATGATGTTATTGGTGAAACTTCACGTAGCACATTGGATGACAAGATATTGCCGGGTGACTACCGTATCATTGACTTTAACGCTGATGGTATTGTCGATAAGAATGATGCTGCACCTTATAAATACACGGGTACGCCTGAGAATACCTATAGTCTTACTCTGGGTGCCGAGTGGAAGGGCTTTGCCGTCAGCTGTCAGTTCTATGGTGTTAATAATGTGACCCGCTTTGTCAATTTTGACGAATTCTATGGAGCCACGAACGGACTCTTCCAAGAGGGTAGCTATTACTATGCAAGCACCCACTCTGGTGAGCTTCCTCTGCCCCGCTGGACAGCAAAGCTGGATGAAACATCTTTGAGAGACAGAGGTACTCGTTACTACTACGACGGCTGGTTCTTACGTATGAAGAATGCCGAAATTTCCTATACCTTCACTCAAAACTGGTTGAAGAAAGTAGGTCTTAGCCGCATGAAGGTCTATCTGAACGGTGATAACCTTTTGCTTTGGACCGACATGCCAGATGACCGTGAGTCTAACTTCAGTGGTGCCGGTAACAGAGGTGCTTATCCTACGGTACGCCGCTTCAACTTAGGTATTGACTTAAACTTCTAAATAATAAAGCGTTATGAAAATCAAACAATATATTTCCGTTCCTCTCCTGCTTCTGTCGGCACTTTTGTTGACAGCCAGCTGTAAAGACTATCTGGACAAGGAGGAGAAAAGTGATATTCCCCCAACGCAGCCCTATCAGAACTTCAGAAATTTCCAGGGCTTCGTAGAGGAACTATATACTGCCATGCCTATCATGACAGCTCACCAGTATCACGGAGCTTGGAACTTCGGTGAAGACGACTACTGGGAGCCCCAAGAGAGCCGTCAGTTGCCCAACGCTATCGACCAGGGTAACTACTGGGCATGGGACGATGCTTTCTATTCTTATCTCAAGTCGAATAAGAATGCTGATGGTTCAAAGAGAAGTATGAACACCTCTACACCAGAGCGTATGATCAACGATGCATCGACCAAGGGTTACCTTTACGACCTCTGCTGGTTCGGTATCCGTAAAGCTAATATTGGTATCGCCAACCTCGATAAGATGGTTGATGCTACGACGGAAGAGAAGAACCTCATTGCCGGACAGCTCTATTTCTTCCGTGCTTGGAACCACTTTATGCTGATGCAGCTCTGGGGAGGACTTCCCTATATTGATACTGTGCTGGATGCAAATGCGGTATTTAGCCTGCCTCGTCTGAACTATCAGGAGACTGCAGAAAAAGCTGCTGCTGACTTCCAGAAAGCTGCTGAATTGCTGCCCATTGACTGGGATCAGACAGCTGCTGGAAAGACGACTCTGGGTAAGAACCAAATACGTATTAATAAGGTGATGGCACTGGCTTATATGGGCAAGGACCTGCTATGGGCTGGTAGTCCCCTGATGAATCAGGAATCTACAGGTAGCGCCACTTATAATGCAGACTTTTGCAAGCGTGCAGCTGATGCCTTTGCTCAAGTGCTGAAGATTTGTGATGAGACAGGTCGTTACGAACTGGCTGACTGGGATCACTACTCTGAGATTTTCTATACCTATAAGCAGAATAAGATTAATGGTCTGAAGGAGGTGATGTTCTGGGAGAACACTGCAGCCTGCCACATTGGTGTATGGCGTTGGAACCTTGTCAACGACTGGCGTCCACCATTGATCAACAACTCTGGTATCAAGTGCTATCCTGCAGCCAACTATACCGACTATTTCGGAATGGCCAATGGCCTGCCTATCCCTGATATCACTAAGCCCGATGCTGCCAGCGGTTATAACCCCGAGTATCCCTATAAGGACCGTGATCCGCGTTTCTACGCTAACTTCATTTATGATGGTGTGAAGACGGTGCTGGATGGTAGTAAGATCCTGAAGGATGGTCTGCCCGACGAGCGCAAGCAGTATGCCAGTCTTTTCGAAGGTGGTCTCTATCGTACGGATACTCCGTCAAAGTGCTGTTTCACTGGTTACATGAATAAGAAGTTCACTTCTCAGTACATGAACGACTTCGACGACTACAAGGAAGGTACCGTCCTGGTAATGCCACTCCTCCGTTTGGCCGATGTTTATCTGATGTATGCTGAGGCTACTGCCAATGGCTATGGTTCTGCTACTGCTACCGCTTCAGGCTATGGTCTCACCGCTGTTGGCGCTGTCGATAAGATTCGCGACCGTGCTGGTGTCGGTCATGTTGATGCTAAGTTCTTGGGTAGTGTTGACCAGTTTATGAGCGAGGTTCGCCGCGAGCGTGCCGTTGAGCTTTCTTTCGAGGGACACCGCTTCACCGACCTGCGTCGCTGGCTCCTGCTGGATAAGGCTCCTTATAACAAGAAGACTGCTGTCTATTTCGACCGAGCTGCTGATCAGACTGATAAGGAACGCTATGAGGATCCTACGAAGAACCATGTGCTGAACCTGCGCGAGGTGGTACTTACCGAGCGTAAGTGCAACGAGCCTAAGCACTACTGGCTCCCATTCCCGCAGAGGGATGTGCAGTTGTATCCTGAGTTTGCTCAGAACCCGGGCTGGTAATTCTAAAAATAGAAATTAGAAATTAGAAATTAGAAATTATGATTACTAAAGTAAAACATATTATTGTGCTATCGCTGTTGGTTGGTACCTGCCTGCCTTCAGCAGCACAACAGCTGTCTGACACGACACAGGTCAATGTTGCGTTTGGCACACAGGCCAAAGAGGATATCCTTGGTGGTGTCAGTGCTGTCAATGTGTCCGACTTGCTGAAGAAGGATTATTACACCAGTAGTCTCGGTGAGCTGTCAAGCTTGGTTAGTGGCTACAATGGTAATGTCTGGGGACAGGAAGCCCTTGTTCTCGTTGACGGAGCACCCCGTGATGCTTCTTACGTGGATCCTACCATGATTGAGTCGATTACCGTGCTGAAGGCTGCCAGTGCAGTCGCTCTCTACGGCAGTAAGGGTGCTAAGGGTGTCATCCTCATCACGACGAAACGCGGTAAGGCTCAGCCCCTGCGTATTGACGTTCGTGCCAATACGGGCCTCTATTTTGCAAAGCGCTACCCCAAATATCTGGGTGCTGCTGAGTATATGACACTGTACAATGAAGCTCGTGCCAACGATGGTTTAGCTCCTCAGTATGATGCAGCTACCATCTACAATACAGCTGCCGGTGTGAATCCCTATCGTTATCCCGACATGAACTTCTATAGCAGCGAGTTCCTGCGCAAGGCATACAACCGCAGCGATGTTACGATGGAGATTTCCGGCGGTAATGACCGTGCTCGCTACTACGCTAACCTCGGAGCAGAGTATAGTACCGGTTTTGTAAAGTATGGTGATAAGAAGAATGACGACAACCTGAACTTACATGTTCGCGCCAATGTGGACATGAAGATTACCGACTGGCTGTCTGCTTTCACCAATGCTGCCATGAAATTTGACAATAATTATACTGGTCGTGGCGACTTCTGGGGAGCTGCTGCTAACATGCGCCCTAACTGGTATTCACCGCTGCTGCCCATCAGCATGATGGATCAAAGCATTTCTTCTGTTGCTTCGACGATAAAGTCGAGTGCAAACACCGTCGATGATGCGTATTTGCTTGGTGGAAACAACGCCAACCAGACAACGGTTTATGGCGATATGCTGAAAGCCGGATACATCAAGTCACGCGTGCGTACCTTCTTATTTGATGTTGGCTTGAAAGCTGACCTGAACAGCGTTTTGAAGGGTCTGACTTTCAGCACCGTATTCAGCATTGACTACTGGTATGACTATAACGAGGCTTGGAATGAGGGCTATGCTACCTATGAGCCAATCTGGTCTCAAATGAATGGTAAAGATGTCATCATCGGTCTGAACAAGTATGGTCTGGATAAACCGGCAACCAGTGAGTATATCGGTCAGGCTTTTGACAGACAGAATACGACGTTCCGTGCACAGTTTGACTATGTGAACAGTTTCGACCAGCATAACATTGCTGCCACATTGGTGGGCTGGGGCTACCAGCAACAATTGGCACGTGACGCCGACCATAGCAGCAGTGATTATCATCGCACTAGCAACCTGAACCTTGGTCTGCGTGTCGATTACAACTACGCACAGCGTTACTATGCAGAACTGAGTGGAACACTCGCACATTCTGCCAAACTGGCTGAAGGCCATCGCAACGCTTTCTCGCCCTCTATTGCCCTTGGTTGGCGCATCAGCAACGAGAAATGGTTCAAGGAGAACGTTTCGTTTGTTGACAACCTGAAGCTTACCGCTGCTTATTCTTGCCTGAATCAGGACATCGACCTGAATGAGTGGTATATGTATCAAGGTGCGTACAATGCCAGTGGTGGTTGGTACAACTGGCAGGATGGCTCCCAGGGTGGTGCTCATCCTATGTCCACTCGTGCAGAAAATAATGACCTGAAGTTCATTAAGCGCAAGGAATTCCGCATTGGTCTGGAAGGTAGTTTGCTGAACCGTATGATTACCTTCGACTTTAACTACTTCACCCAGAAGACGGACGGACTGATAACCAATGGTGCTGCTACGATCTATCCTTCGTACTTCACTGCACGTGGCAGTTTCTTGCCTAACACCAACTTCAATGCCGACAAGCGCAGCGGTTTCGATTTTGATGTACGCTTCAACAAGAAGTTCGGTCAGGTGGAGACTTCTCTCGGCTTTGTGGGCATGTACTACACAACCAAGGCTGACAAACGCGACGAGGTTTGGGCAAACGACTATCAGTATCGCGCAGGTCACAGCCTCAGCACTGCTTGGGGTTATGAGTGTGAGGGCTTCTTCAATAGCGAAGAAGAAATTGCCAGCCACGCTAAGCAGACCTTCGGTGTCGTACGTCCTGGTGACCTGAAGTATAAGGACCAGAACGGTGATAATGTCATCGACTCTAAGGACCAGATTGACTTAGGTAAGGGAACTGCACCTTTCTTCTATGGTGTCAACCTGACCTTGAAATGGAAGGACTTTACGTTCTTTGCACTGGCATCAGGTCAGGCCGGCGGTATTGCTTTCAAGAACAATACTTACTATTGTCCGACAGGTACCAGCAAGTATAGTGTCTATGCCCGTGACCGCTGGACGCCTGCTACAGCAGCTACAGCGTCTTATCCTCGCTTGACCACCACTGACAACTCTAACAACCTCCAGACATCATCGTTCTGGAAATATTCCACCAACCTCTTCAACCTGTCGAAGGTACAGGTAACCTACGACATGCCGCAGGAGTGGTTTGAGGGTAAGTTTGTCAAGGGCTTGAGCGTTTATCTGAGTGGCGAGAGCCTGCTGACTATCTCTGGTGAGCGTGAATTACTGGAGACGGTGATTGGCGGTGCACCCCAGACTCGTTTCTACAACCTCGGTGTAAAGGTCAATCTTTAAATTAGAAAATAGTCATTAGAAATTAGTAATTATGATTACCAAAGTATTAAAATATACAGTTCTTTCGCTGGGTCTGTCCTTTGTGCTTACCTCGTGCGACGATTTGCTGGAGCCTGCTTTAGAGAACCAGAAGGACTTGGAGGCATTGCAGAAGGAGGCGCTGTCCGTAGAACGCCTTATCCTGAATGCATACGCAACATTGCCGGCTTATTATGACAATAGCGACTATGCTACAGACGATGCTGTTACCAACCAGAAGACGGATGCTTATATCAAGATGGCTACCGGCGGATGGACGGCAGACAATGGTACGCAGAGCGTGTGGGCTGGTTCTTACGCTGCTATCCAGTATGTGAATCTGTTCATGAAGACCAAAGATGGACAGAAGTATGTAAAGAATGAGACCACGAACGCCTTGTTGACCACACGTTTGTTAGGTGAGGCATACGGTTTGCGTGGCATCCACCTCTATTATCTGCTGCGTAACCACGCTGGTATGGTTAATGATCAGTTGCTCGGCGTCCAGCTGTTTAACGATGTGTTGGACATCAATAGCGACTTCAATATTTCTCGTGCATCATTTACCGACTGTGTCAACAAGGCACTGGCCGATTTTGATGAGGCTGTGAAGTATCTGCCTTTCGACTATAATGACATCAATAGTGAGTCTCAAATTCCGGCTAAGTTCCGTAACATCACTACTGATCCCTCCATTTACAATCTTGTAATGGGAAACAAGGCTCGTCAGTTGGTTAATACGCAGATTATCGAGTCGTTCCGTTCACGCCTGCTGCTGTTGGCTGCCAGCCCTGCTTTCTTGAATAGTGGTTGGGATAAGGCTGCCGACGCTGCTGCTACTGTCATCGACGGGGTAGGCGGTGTTTCAGCTCTGCCTGCCGATGGTCTCACATACTACGATGGCAATAATGTAGCTGATGCGACGCTGGCAGAGGGTGCTAACCCCAAGGAAATCCTTTGGCGTGGTAACAAGGAAACCAATAACAGTTCACAGGAGAGCAACAACTATCCCCCGTCACTTTTCGGTAACGGTATGATGAACCCCACTCAGAACTTGGTCGATGCCTTCCCTGCAGCCAACGGTTTCCCCATCAGCGACAGCCGTTCTGGCTATGATGCACAAAATCCCTATGCCAACCGTGACCCCCGTTTGGACACCTACATCATCCACGATGGTAGTATCGCAGGTGTGAATGGTAGCGTTATCCGTACTGGTAGCAAATCGGGTACCAACGACGGCATCGACAAGGTGGAGAGCAAGTCAACCCGTACAGGCTACTACATGAAGAAGCGTCTTCGTATGAATGTAAACTGTGATCCCTCGGCTACGTCTGGACAGACACACATCACTCCACGTATCCGCTTGACGGAGATTTTCCTCAACTATGCTGAGGCTGCTAACGAGGCTTGGGGTCCCAAGGGTACTGGCAGTCATGGCTATTCTGCTTACGATGTTATCAAGGCCATCCGCCAGCGTGCTGGCATCACCGATACCCAGTATCTGGACGAGTGTGCTGCTAATAAGGACATGATGCGCCAGCTGATTCGTAACGAGCGTCGTTTGGAGCTCTGTTTCGAGAGCTTCCGCTTCTGGGATCTCCGCCGTTGGAAGGCTGACCTCACAGAGACCGCCCGCGGCTTGGATGTTAACGAGGACTTAAGTGGTTTCACCTATACTCCGCTGAACAATGTTGAGGTACGTGCATACCAATCTTATCAGAACTATGGTCCCATCCCACAGTCTGAGGTACTGAAGTATAACAACCTGCAGCAGAACGACGGATGGAAGTAAAGTGAAAAATGAATCGTAAAAAAACAAAATGTAAAGTTATGAAAACCAATAATATCAAATCATTACTCCTCGCAGGTATCGTGAGCTGTGGCTTGACCACAGGTCTCACCTCCTGCAAGAGCGGTGATCAAGATTTCCCAGATTTCGACTATCAGACATGCTACTTCTCCAAGCAGTATCCCGTTCGTACTGTAGAGCTGGGTAACGATCTGTATGTTGACCTGACACCTGACAATCAGCATAAAATTCAGATTCAGGCTACTATGGGTGGTGCTTACAGCAATCCCCGTGACATCACCATCGACTTCGCTGTAGAACCGAAACTTTGTGAAGGTCTGACCTTTGAAGACGGTACTGCTGTCACTGTGATGCCCGAGAATTATTATCGCATACTGGGCAACAATATCGTGATTCCTTCAGGACAGCCCGTTGGCGGCGTAGAAGTTCAGCTTGAGGATGCTTTCTTCAATGACCCTCTGTCAGTCACCAACCACTATGTGATTCCCGTCCGCATGTTGAAGGCTACGGGTGTTGACCATATTCTTGAAGGCAAGGACTTCGTTCTCTATGCCGTGAAATATGTGAACAAGTACCATGCTCAGTATATTCTCAATGGAAACCTTCAGGCTGCAACAGTCGACCTCACCACGAAGGACCTGAATACCTCACTGTTTAACTATGCAGCCAAGGATGCTGCCGGTAAGGCTCACAATTGTGAAATTCAGCTTAACTTTGCTGCTGATGGCACATGTACAGCAACTACTAATACCCCAGGATTCACCGTTCAAGGTACTGGTCGTTTCGTAGAGGCTGATGAGACACAACTTGTTGGTGCTCGTCATCCTGACACGATCTATTTGAAGTTTACGGTTAAAAACGAGACTCTTGCTATCAATGCAACTGAGGATTACGTGTTAACTGTGAAGACCCGTGGTATCAAATCAGAGAACTTTAAGTAATATTGAAAGATGAACGCTATGAAAAAGAATATATTTTCAATCAGTTCTTTGCTGAGCTTTGTAGCCTTCGCAGCACTGTTAACAGGATGTGCTGATTATTTCGATACATCCTCACCGGCTGGAGAAAAGCCTGCCGCTGTCACAGAAGCTGAGAAGTTGGCTCAGTATGAAACTTTGGTGTCATATGTTGATGCTGAAAAATTCCGTTTGGGCAATACCCTGGCGTCTGCCGATCTGGATGGAAAAACAGCTGCAGCTTCGCTGACACTGTCAAACTTCAACGAAGTAACCATTCCTGATCTCTTTCTTCACAGCAAGCAGGTGGATAACGAAGGTAAGATTGATGTGCTCGTTGCTTCTTCCTTAGTTGCTGATGTCAGCGAGAAGGGTATCAACATTTTCTCTTCTCCTCTCTGTGCCAGCACCAACATCAATGCCGGCTATCTCTCTGGGCTCATAGAACCAGAAACTGTTGAAGAGCCTGAGGTGACGGGCTATGATGTCATTGACTTTGAAAATGATGATCTAGGTAAGACTTATCCTTTGCAGAAGGCTACAGGTGAAGAAGGTAAGGGTAAAGCGGTGGTTGAGAATGATCCCGCTGGTGTGTCTGGTCATGTTATTCATGTTACAAAGACCAATAACAGCTACCCAGCTATTACCTTTAAGTTCCCAGAAGGACGTAAGTTAGGTGATTACTCTGAGTTTACGCTCGACTTCATGGCTAAGAACAGCACTGCCCTTAATCAGAAATTGTTCGTTGCTGTGGGTGGTAAGAATGCAGAGTTCAAGAGTGCTAAAGAATTTGGGTGTGCTCAGAATCAGTGGGGACGTGGTGTGATAGTAATCGATTTCGCAGCATTGGCTTTCTCTGAAGAACAGAAGCAACAAAAAGAGGTGACGGTTGTTATTGGTCCAAAGTTGCTGAACTGTGACTACCTGATTGATAACATCTCCTTCAAGTATAAGTATAAACCTACTTACGAGGTGGAGAAAACAGAAGAGGAGAAGTTCCTGATTATCGGTAGCGCACTGAACGACTATGTTACAGCCGCAATGGAAGCAGCACCTACTATTAATAGTTGGGCAGTGGCCGATTGTCCTGTCACTTCTGCTCCCGACTTGATTTGGAAGCAGACTTTGCATGACACCTATTTCGGCTATGCAGCACATTTGATGCGTGAACAGCGTAGTGATGCTAAGTTGTTTGTCAGTGAATACCTGATGGATCCTGAAGTGCGTGCAACGTTCTTGCATCTTTTGACTGCTAATGCGATTGGTATGGATCAAATCAATGGTATTGATGTCCTGCTGCCTATCGATGTAGCCTCTTTCGATGTAAATGGCTTTGTTACGATGTTGGGAGAACTGAAGGCAACGGGTAAACTGATTCGTCTGACTATCCAGAACGTTACAGGTTCAGACGCCCTGGCTGCCGATGCTTTAGCTCAGGTTATTGCAACATATAAGAAGCAGATTCCTGCCGCTCAGCAGTATGGTATCAATTTCCAGGCAGTCACAGAATCTGCCAGCAACGTAGGTTTGTGGACCACTGGTTTCAACCGTAAGTCAAGCTATGCATCAGTAGCAGAAGCTCTGCAATAACCCTCTTTTTTGTCCGGACAAGGCCCTTGTCCGGACAAAAAACTTTCGTGTAACAACCCGCAAAGTATATGTAACATAACATAATGTCGTTTCTAAGGAAATCACATAACTTTGCACCGTCGAAAGGCAAAAAATTCATTTAAGCAATAACTTTATTATTAACATTATTAACCAAATTTTTAGAATTATGAAAATTTTTACTAAATCAGTTTTGGTTGCTATCGCAATGATGGCAGGTGTAACAACAGCCAATGCACAGGACGAGTGGATGGATTCTGAACAGTGGACAGAGGTAACTGCTGATATGTGGCATCAGTGGGGTAGCGAAGCTGATCCTACACATTGTAAGGGTGATGCTGTCATTACTGGTGAGATGACTCCCGCATGGAATCTGAATTCAGAGATTGGTGCTGGTGCTTGTATCCTTGGTGCCGAGAACGTAACATGGAACTTGTATGCTGACCTTTCTGGGTATGACAAACTGATTCTGTTTGGCGCTGGTGGTCCTGGTTGCCGTGTAATGTGTAACCGTATCATTGATGAAGGTGCTTGGAAGAACATGGTTGTCGGTTTCAATGCTGAAGATTCTCACTGGAATGCAGACTTGGAGTGTCTGGTTATTGATCTGAGCGAGTTCAAGACAATGGCTTGTGAAGCCAATGGTGATGGCGATGCTGAAGGCGTAAAGAGAGGTGACGAGCGCGTTGACGATTTCGTTCACCTGCACTGTCTGAAGAACGCCTGGGGTGGCAACTTCCCTGTTACCGTTTCTGGTATCTACGTTTGGAAAGCCGGCGGTACATCTGGTATCAAGACTATTAAGAACGAAGTTGCAGAGGATGGCGCTTACTACAACCTGCAGGGTCAGCGTGTTGACAACCCCGCTAAGGGCTTGTTCATCCACAACGGCAAGAAGGTTATCCTGAAATAAGCATTCTATAATGCAATAAATCATACATTCGCCGTTCAGTGTGTCTGGGCGGCGAATGTCTTTCAAAATCCTAAGACTTTATGCGCTTACACTACGTAGCCTACTATCAGATACGTTGCTTGCTATTGCTCGTTCTGCTGTGCATGTCAGCTGGTACCAAGGCCGGTCAACTGCTGACAGTTAACAGTCAGTCGGGCGCCTTCCCGTTGTTTGTCCAAGGACAAGCAGCTACCATCAGCGTATCAGCCAACGAGCCCTTGGTTGTCAGGAAGGCAGCGTCGCTATTGGCAGACGATGTGGAGCGCGTAACCAATAGTCGTCCACAGCTCAGCAACCGCTTCGGTCGGCACGACATCATCGTGGCTACTATCGGCCACAACCCTAACGTTGACCGCCTTATCCAAAAACACCATATTGACATTTCGTCTATTCGCGACCAGTGGGAGTGCTTCCTGCTGAAAGTCGTCGACCATCATCTGCTCATCCTGGGCAGTGACGCCCGTGGTACCGCCTATGGCGTGTTCACCCTAAGCCAGGCTTTGGGCATCTCACCCTGGTACTGGTGGGCTGACGTCCCTGTGACGCCCCGCCATACTGTCTATGTTGATGCCGATTACGTATCTTCTACCCCCAGTGTGAAGTATCGGGGCATCTTCATCAACGACGAGGACTGGAGCCTGAAGCCCTGGGCCTCCAATAATTTTGAAAAAGAATTGGGCGACATAGGCCCACGAACATACGCCAAGGTCTGCGAACTGCTGTTGCGCCTGAAGGCCAACATGCTGGCGCCAGCCATGCACTCCTGCACTGGAGCCTTCTACTCCCATGCTGAGAGCAAGCAGGTTTGCGACTCGTTTGGCATCATCGTCACCACCAGCCATTGTGAACCACTGCTCTTGAACAATGCCGCAGAGAGCGAGTGGAACCAAAAGCGCGATGGTGACTGGAACTACAAGACAAACCGCCAGACGATTCTCAAGAAATGGGACGACCGACTGACGGAGGCCTCCCGATATGAGAATATCTATACCGTTGCGATGCGCGGAGTGCATGATGCCGGTTTGCGTGGCGACCTGTCCATGCGCGAGCGTGTGTCCCTTCTTGATACGGTCATCCTGAACCAGCGCCAACTTTTGGAAAAACACCTCCATCGGCCGGCAGCTGCAATCCCACAGATTTTCGTTCCCTATAAGGAGACAATGGATATCTATGAAAATGGTCTCCAAGTACCTGAGGACATCACCTTGGTGTGGGTTGACGACAACTATGGCTATATGAAACGCGTGTCCACTCCTGAGGAACAGCGTCGAACGGGCCGCTCGGGTGTGTATTACCACCTCTCTTATTTGGGTACGCCCCACGACTACCTGTGGCTTAACACCACACCGCCCGTCCTGATGTATGAAGAGCTAAAGAAAGCCTACGATACAGGAGCTGACCGCTATTGGCTGCTTAACGTAGGTGACATCAAACCGATGGAACTGGGTATACAGACCTTCATGGATATGGCGTGGGACTTTGACGCTTTCGACATCAAGAACGTCAATCACCACCAAGCCCAGTGGCTGTCCCACCTCTTCCCTCGTACGTCGACAACACAACTACAGGCGCTTTTGGATGCCTATTACCAATTGGCATGGAGCCGTAAGCCCGAATACATGGGATGGGAATACGAGTGGGACGAACCCTGGCGCACCAAGCTACGCCCCACCGAGTTTTCTTTCCAGCACTATAGCGAGGCAACACAGCGACTGGCTGACTACCAGCATATCAGCGATGAAGCAGAGCGCTTGAGCGACGGAAGTGCTGCCTACTTCGAAATGGTGCAGTACCCCATCCAGGCAGCCTATCAGATGAACCGCAAGTTCTTGATGGCACAGCTGAATCAGGAACTGACCAGTCAGCAGCGTTTTGCTGAAGCCAACTGGGCTGCCAGGCAGATGGAACAGGCTTACGATAGCATCAACACACTCAACAACCGCTATAACAGTCAGGGTGACGGCAAGTGGCAAGGCTTCATGGACGTACCTGAGGGATTCTGTGCCCTCTACCACCAGAAACCCACAGTGGTTTATACCGAGGGGGCAGGTGAAAAGCCTGTTGACTTGACACCACAACCCTATCGTCTGACGAACTGTTACACCATACCCTTGGAACACTTCCGTCATAAAAGCGATGGCATCCAGCTTGTCAAGGGACTGGGCTACGACTGGCAAGTGGTGCAGCTGAACAGCGGTGAGGTCAGTTATGACCTGCCTGCAGTCAACCGCGACACCATCGAACTAACGCTCACCACCCTTCCTTTCTGGCCACTCTACGCAGGAAAGAGCAACCGCATCGGCGTCACTATTGACGATAATCCCATGCAGGTGTTTGAAAACCATTTCAAGGAGTGGGGACCTCGCTGGAAAGAACAAGTGCTCCGCAACGGTGCCGTGTGCCGCATGCGCTTTGCCGTTGACAGGAAGCGTTCCAGTCATACGGTAACCTTTACCTGCATCGATGCCGGTCAGATGGTTCAGCGTGTAGTCATTGACTGGGGCGGTCTGCAGTCTTCCTATATCGGACCTGCGCCAGAGAGGTGAGAAATTAGAGGTGAGAGGTAAGAATTAAGAGGTAAGAAATAAATAACATAATTATATTTAAGATGAAACGAATACTTATTTCCCTAAGTTTGCTGTTGCTGACACTTTGTTGGCAGCCAATCATGGCACAACAGCGAAGACCTATCGACAATGAACATCCCTTGTGGCTTGTGCATGTCGATGTCTGGAACCAGGCCGACCCACAGAAAATCATCGACCTTATTCCTGACGACATCAAACCCTATGTCTGCATGAACCTGTCATTGTCGTGTGCATACGACAAGGACTACAATGTCTATAAGATGCCACGTTGCGCCGTGCGCACCTGGAAATCATGGGCTACCGTGTGCCAGCAGAATGGACTCTGGTTTACCTGTCAGCCTGCCAGTGGTGGTCATACGCACATTCAGGATGACGACCTCGTCACCTTTGAATATTTCTTCAAGAAATACCCCAACTTCCTGGGCTGGAACTATGCCGAGCAGTTCTGGGGCTTCGATGAGCCTGGTGACAAGAGCTCATCACAGCAGACCACCCGTTGGGCTTTGTTTGCCAAGCTTGTCGAGATGTCGCACAAATATGGTGGTTTCCTGACTATCAGCTTCTGTGGTAACATTTGGAGTCACCCGCTGAACCCGCTTGGCGAGATGAAGCGCGAGCCCAAACTGTTGGAAGCCTGCCGCAAATATCCCGAGGCTATCCTGTGGCTCTATAAGTACACCACTTCCAGTTGTTTCTATAACAATGAGAGCGTCTCCTGGTCGCCCTTCGTCAGCGGACTGGCCAAGAACTACGGTGTACGCTACGACAATTGCGGATGGAACGGTGCGATGGATGCTATCTTTGGCGAAAACAACGGCAAGAAATATCCCGTCAGTGCCGGTATAGGAACCGTGATGGAACAGACCGGTATCAACGGAGGCGCTGTCTGGGATGGTCCTGAGCTTATCTGGACCGAGGATTTCCAGAATCTCGGCAACTCAACGGTGGAAGGCTATTCACGTCGCCGATGGGGTCGCTTCCCTGGCTTTGAGAAGATATGGATTGACATGTTCCGCAAGATCCTTGACGGCACGCTGCACATCCCTTCACGCAAGGAGGTCATCGACCACACCAAGATTGCCATTATCAACGACATTGACGGTCGTCAAAGCAGTGGTGATGTCTCGGACAACGAGAACAAATATGCTGCTTGGGGCAACCTCTATGACGGACTCTACAAGCAAACTGATCCTCTGAACCGCGGCAACGGCCAGTGGATGGACAACCTGTGCTATTTCAAGAAGACCGGACGCTATGGCACCATCCCCGTCTGCCTGGAGTTGGCCGATGATTTGGCTAAGAGCATTCCCGTGCAGGTGAAGAAGTCGGAGCGCAGTAAGCGCTGGCCTACACTCGCTAAGAAGACTGCCGAGTATGACGAGCAGTATCCAGAGATATCCACTGGCGACCTCTTCGTGGCGCGTATGGGCAACCAGTTGGTTACCTACACACCGTACAGCTATCTGAACAGCAAGACTACGGCAGAGGCTACCATACCTCTGCAATACAACACTTGCGAAGCCTTAAAGCTGAACTACAACAAGCTGTCGAGCGGACTCATCCGTGAATATGCAGACCACATCGACCTGTATCTGAATAATTTCCGTACCGACACCACCACGCTGGTCAAGGACTATGTGACGGTGACAGGTGCTACGGCGGAGCCTACCTATACCGTTACCAAGCGCGCCGGAACGACTTGTATTCCTAAGATGACTTGGGACGAAGAGACTAAGACCTTTACCCTCGAGTTGTCGCACCGCGGACCTGTTGATGTCAACATCGTCTGTGCGGGTAACAACGAGCGCACCCAGACTGCTACTGCACCAACAGCACTTGATATCCCCCAGCAGCCTGCTGAATATCATGGTCCTATCATCATCGAGGCGGAGGATATGGACTATAAGAGTGTGGGCGAGATCTACGTCAATAATGCTGGCTACTACAAGCCTGATATGCACGACTTTGCCGGTAACGGCTTCATACGCATGAGCACAGGCAAGTCGGGTTCGTTGCGCCATCGCCTGACCCTTCGTCAGGGTGGTGAATACACTATCACCGTGCGCTATATGAACACGAATCCGGCAGGTGAGATGGTTGTCTCAGTGAATGGCACTGAGAAAACCGTACTGCTTAACACCACAGAGAAGAACCAGTGGCTGAAGGCCTCGGTTAATGCTACGCTGAACGAAGGTACCAACGAGTTGCTCCTCAACAATGTCAACGGCGTACCCGCCTATATCGACCAGGTCATCTATGCTCCTGCAGGTACTGAGGTGGAGAAGTTCCTCGTCACCGTTCGCGAAGATGAGCATGGTGCACTGACACCCGACAAGGATCAGGCTGCCGAGGGTGAGACTGTCACCCTGAAAGTTACTGCCGACGAGGGTTATCAGCTGAAAGAACTGCGCATCGTCAACTCCGTGTTCTACTCCATGGACAAGACAATTACCATCGATCCTAACAGCGACGAGATTACCTTCACCATGCCTGACGATAATGTCACTCTGCAACCTGTATTCGTTGATGTCACCTCCTTTGGCAAGCTTGATTTCAGCAATACGTTGGCAGGTGCTATTCCCGAAGGCTGGGTGTGCTTGCAAGAGAATAATGAGACACACCAGTACCCCAACACATATGGACAGGGAGCCCGTACCTTCGCCGGCTTTACCGGTTATCAGGGCAAGGCACTCTACTGGCGTGAAGAATATGCTGAGTATGGTCGCCAGAATAACTATCCCTTGCAACTCGAGCCAGGAGAATACGAGCTCCGCTTTGCAATGGCTGCCTGGAAAGAGTCTCCCCGCTATAAGGCACAAATCCTCGATGCCGCTACGGGAAGTGCCGTCGCCCAGTCGGAAGTATTCACAGCAGCTCCGAATGTAAACGGTAGTCAGTCAGGCAATGTCAGCAGTGCTGAACTGCGCACGCTGCCTTTCACCATCACCAAGCCGGGCAAGTACATCGTCCGTTATACCAACGAGAGCCGCAATGGCTATTTTGACGAGTATCTGCTTTTGAACTCTGAGGTCAAGCTGATTAAAGCCACAGGCATCCAGCGTGTGGAAAGCGACAGCAAGGAGGTTGTAGAAATCTACAATGTCTCTGGTGTTCGTCAGTCTGCCATCAGTCGTGGCTTGAACATCCTACGTATGTCCGACGGAACCACTCGTAAGGTTCTCGTCAAGTGATAACCCCATTACCCTTAGGGTAATTTTTAGAACTTTACATGAAAATGGAGGCCCGTGTCTGAGAAGATACGGGTTTCTTTTTAAAGGGGCAGGTAAATAGGTTTAGTCCGTCCGCACGGACTGCCAGTCCGTTCGGCTCGGACTGAGAGTCCGAAGCCTTCGGACAAACTGCAACTATTAAGACCCAAGGGTGTTTTATCATAACCTTGGGTTATTTCTCAATAAGCGTTCCTTATTTCTCAATAAGCGTTCCTTATTTCTCAATAAGCGTTCCTTAGCCTTACCCATCGTTTCCAACTAAATAGACTTGAAATTTTATTTTTTTAATTTTGCTGCCATCCTGCCACCAAATAGCGTTAAACGCCCTGTTTAAAGGAAAAATTGGTGGCAGCAGGGTGGCAGCAAAATTGCATATTTTGGCATTTTCGGCTCTAAAACGTACTCAGAACCATATTTTTTTCACGTTTTTGGGGCTGAAATATTGGAAAGTAAGCACCCAAAGTTGGTGAAATTGGCTGGTTTGAGCAGGCTCCGATAGTATTTTTGATTTCTTTCGGAGTAATTTTGTTTTCTTTCGGAGTATTTCAGAATACTCTTGGAGTATTTTAAACACTCCACTCCATACATGGCATTTGCTCGAAATAAGGCATAACTCATATACTTATCTCACAACCACTTTCTTACCTCCGATGATATAGATGCCACGGGGGAGTGACTTCAGTTGACTGCGCGTGCCGACTTTGATACCCTGCAGGTTATAGACAGTCTCGTCCTGCATGTCACGTTGGATAGTGGTGATGCCTGTGGCCTGCTTACTATAGTCGTCGTTGTTAGTCAAATAGATGTCATCAACATATATGGTACCGCCTCTTGACCAGAAGTCAATGATATATATATTCGACAAATCAAAATTGACCTCGCTGAGTTTAACAACAGTTGTTGTGCTTGATAGCGCTTTGATGTGCTCATTGGCTCCCCAAATGGTGTTAACGGGGAAGATGCGAATTTCTGCACCAATGTTCTGTTCTTGCTTGAGCTTGACTACTAGGTATTTGTAGCCTGAAATGTCAATGCCTTCTGGATATTTCCATCCGATTTGTCCGTAGGCAGCCATTGTAAAGGCGTGAGTACTTTCGTTATAGGTGCAATTGTCCCAGATTGCAATTACATCATTTTGCTTGAACGAGAAGAATTCGCGAGCAGTCACCGTAACATTAAAAGTTGTCTGATACTGCTGTCCATTCTTAGAATAGGTGGCTGTTATCTTGGTAGAGCCTGGGGTGAGTCCTTTGACGTAGCCTTTTTCAGCACTGGCGATGGATGGATTGTCAACGATGTAGGTTGCTTGGTCGCCAATGTCCTGGGTATGTCCGTCTGCATAGTTTGCCTTCAGTGGAATCAGCACGTTCGCGCTTTCTTCTATCTCTATGTCACTAGTGGCAACAGCAATGTTTTGCAGGGTGTAGAAGGCTCCCGTCTCTTCTTCATCATCAGCATGAGGCCAGTTGACATTGTAATATTCCGCATACCAGTCCATGCAAGCTTTTCCGCAAGCTTCAGGATTCCCGTCGAAAGCTGGTGTCAGGATATTCTGGTTATACCACTTGTCTAAATCCATGAAATCATGAGGATGGGTCAAAGTCATGGAGATATTACCGAAATGGTCTAGTAGCGATTTATAGGCCTCTCCCCATTTTGATGTCGAGCCGGTAGCCCACGTTCCAAGATTCTCATAGACAATCTGTCCATGCTCATTGTATTTAATACTACCGTCTGCATTCTTGGCAGGAACCTTAGGCTCCTTGTGGGGGCTCCAGTCTACCTCTGTGATGAATATCGGGTTAGTGTCTACAACAGGAACGGCATCATGGAAATTGGCTATTTTGTTGTCTGGGTCAGGATTGTCATCGCTGCTATTATACCATCCTGGGTAGTCGTGAACGGCATAGCCGATGTTGTTGCCTGTAATGGGGTTGCTCTTATAGCTGCGATAGTTCGACTGGTAGCCTGTTCCAGGTATCCAGATGATACCCGTAAAACCATTCTCGCGGATCTTGTCGACAATGGGTTGGAAGAAATCGTGAAGGGCCTTAGGATTGTCCTGGTTCTGAGCATTCTTTACATTGACAGGTTCATTGGCCAACTCAATGCTGATTTGACCAGCATGCTGTTTTACATACTCATTCTGAGAGAAGATGTTCCATATCAACATCAGATACTGGTTATAGGCATCTCCCACCTTTATGTCTTTAGGGCATACACCTGGTGGACGAACCACCACGTACAATCCATGATTCATCGCTTTCTTGGCCATCTCCAGGTATAACGACTCGAGGAACTTCCGATAGCGGGCCTCATTGAAGTACGAGATATTGTTTTCTCCAATCCCTGAAGGTGCATTCATATTTGTCCAGGCCGGATCCATGTGCAGACGGAACACGTTGCACTTGGCTTGTTCCATACCGGCAAACAACTTTTCGAAGTATGGTAAGCATTTCGATACACCAGCATCGTTGTAATTAGTTCCGTCAGTCCACGGTGAACCCCAACGCCAACCGTTGAAATACATATTCGGCGTGTCCATCACACCGTGCAATACTACCTGGTTGCCGTGTTTGTCAACCAACCAGCGCCCTTCGACGTGAAGGGTGGGCAGGGGCTTCACTCCTTGTGCCCCAATGGTGATGCAGCTAAGCAGCATCAGCCATGTAATCATGTTTCTCATCATTTTTGATTAGGTTTTATTTTTGATGCAAAGTTATACATTATTATATTAATAGGCATATTGGGTAAGACAGAATTTTAAGGATAGAAACAACAACCAAAGAACGTGTTACATATATAAAAGTATATGAAACATAGGGATGCTCAGATATGAGGGATTTGTTGTATCTTTGCAGTCAGAAAAAACAACTATAAAGATTACGACAATGAGAAAGTGTTTGCTGATGACATTCCTGTTGGCTGCAGTGCCCTTTGCAATGGCGAGTGCTGCCGTAGACGAGAACTTCTACATCTTCCTGTGTTTCGGACAGTCGAACATGGAAGGTGCTGCCAAACCAGAGGCTCAGGATCTGAAGAGTCCTGGTCCGCGTTTCCTGTTGATGCCTGCCGTTGACGACCCGCAGCGAGGCCGAAAGATGGGCGAGTGGTGTGAGGCTGTGGCCCCCCTGTGCCGTCCCAATACGGGACTGACTCCTGCCGACTGGTTTGGTAGGACGATGGTGGAGTCGTTGCCCAAGAACATCAAGATTGGCGTTATCCATGTGGCCATTGGTGGTATCGACATCAAAGGTTTCCTTCCCGATAGCATCCAAAGTTATGTGAAACGGGCTCCAGGATGGATGAAGGGAATGTTGGAGGCTTATAACAACAATCCCTACGAGCGTCTGGTCACACTGGCCAAGAAGGCACAGAAGGATGGTGTCATCAAGGGCATCCTGATGCATCAGGGTGAGACGAACACCGGTGACCCCAAGTGGGCGGGAATGGTGAAGCAGGTGTATGACCACCTTTGCAGTGACCTGCAGCTGAAACCAGAGGAGGTAAACCTCTATGCCGGAAACATCGTCCAGGCTGACGGCAAGGGTGTGTGCATCGGTTGTAAGAAGCAAATCGAAGAGTTGCCCAACACCCTGCATACGGCACAGGTCATCTCGTCGGATGGTTGCACCAATGGTCCTGACCGTCTGCACTTCGATGCTGCAGGCTACCGTGAGTTGGGTTGCCGCTATGCGGAGGCTGTGGCCCGTCATTTAGGCTTTGAACCCAAGCGTCCGTTTATCGAGATGCCCAAGAAGATTGAGGTGCCTGCTGATGCTGTGACGGTTGAGAATGCCATTCCTGGCAATGAGTTTCCCAAGATAGACAAGGAGCGTCGTGCCTATTTCCGCATTCAGGCACCACAGGCCCGCAAGGTCGTGGTGGATATCTGTGGTAAGAAATACGACATGCAGCCTGACGGAAAGGGAGGCTTAATGGCTGTCACCGATCCGCTGCCCGTTGGCTTCCACTACTACTTTATGAACATTGACGGCGTGAACTTCATCGACCCGGCTTCTGAGACCTATTTCGGTTGCAACCGCGAGGCCGGCGGTCTTGAAGTGCCCGAAGGTTCCGAGGGCGACTATTACCGTCCGCAAGTGGGCATTCCTCATGGTCAGGTGCGTAGCATCTACTATCACAGTCCTCATTCCAAGTTTGGTGAATGGCGTCATGCCTTGGTCTATACACCTGCTGAGTACGAAACAGGCAAGAAGAAATATCCCGTGCTCTATCTGCAACATGGTATGGGCGAGGGCGAGACCAGCTGGATGTTGCAGGGTAAGATGCAGCACATCATGGACAATGCCATTGCCAAGGGTGAGGCCGTTCCGATGATTGTCGTCATGGAGAGCGGTGACATCAAACAGCCGTTCCGCGGTGGTAATAATCAGGCTGGGCGCAGTGAATATGGTGCTTCGTTCTATCCCGTATTGTTATACGACCTGATTCCCTACATCGACGCCAACTTCCGCACGAAGGCTGACCGTGAGTACCGCGCTATGGCTGGCCTGTCGTGGGGTGGTCATCAGACCTTCGATGTCGTATTGCAGAACCTCGACAAGTTTGCCTGGATGGGTACGTTCAGCGGCGCCATCTTCGGACTCGACGTGAAGACCGCCTACAATGGTGTCTTTGCTGATGCTGCCGCCTTCAACAAGAAGATTCATTACTTCTATATGAACTGGGGTTCAGAGGACTTTATCAAGAGCCAACCTATTGTAGACAGTCTGCGTGAGTTAGGTATCAAGGTCGACTCGTCAGTCTCTGAGGGTACTGGTCATGAGTTTCTCACTTGGCGCCGTGGCCTGCATGAGTTCATTCCTCATTTGTTTAAGTAATTCATAGATGATGCATATTAAGACGATTCTTTTGGCTCTGGTGACGTTCGTGGCTATTCTTCCCATGAACGCTGCTGATAGCTTCGTGACTTTCACAGAACAGAGTGGAGCCGTTTCGCTGCGTGGTGCTACCATCGGCTATAGTGATAACGAACCCAAGGCAGTGCAGATCGCTGTTGCCAGTCTGCAACAGGATTTTGAACGGGTGATGGGCTTTGCTCCTGCCAAGAGTGATCAACCCACTATCCTTGTTGGAACTGTAGGCTCCAACAAGCAGGTTGACCAATGGGTGAAGAAGGGTAAGTTGGCTAACCTGAAAGGGAAGCGTGAGCAGTTTATCATTACCACCATTGATGGACAGGTGGTCATTGCCGGCAGTGACCGTCGCGGTACGGTATTCGGCATCTATGAGCTCTCGCGCCAGATAGGCGTGTCGCCCTGGTATTGGTGGATGGACGTGCCCGTTACAAAACGCGACTATGTAGGTATCCTGCCAGGCCAGTATACCGATGGCGAGCCTGCTGTTGAGTTCCGTGGCTTGTTCTTGAATGATGAGGCTCCGTGCCTGACCTCATGGGTGAAGAACACCTTCGGCACTAATTATGGCGATCATCATTTCTATGCCAAGGTCTTTGAACTGATTCTCCGTCTGAAGGGTAACATGCTGTGGCCTGCCATGTGGGGCTGGGCATTCTATGCCGACGACCCCGAGAACTCGAAGACGGCCGACGAGATGGGTATCATCATGGGTACCTCGCACCACGAGCCGATGGCGCGCAACCACCAGGAGTATGCCCGTAAGCGAGGCGAGTGGGGCCCTTGGAACTACCAGAAAAACCAGCAGAAGCTGGACCAGTTCTTCCGTGAGGGTATCGAGCGCATGAAGGGCACTGAGGATATGGTGACCATCGGAATGCGTGGCGATGGCGACGAGGCGATGAGCGAGGATGCAGATACCAAGCTGTTGCAGCGCATCGTGGAGAACCAGCGCAAGATTATCAAGGAGGTGACCAAGAAGCCTGCCAACAAGACAACACAGGTGTGGGCATTGTATAAAGAGGTATTAGACTATTATGATAAAGGCATGCGTGTGCCTGATGATGTCATCATGCTGTTGTGCGACGACAACTGGGGCAATGTGCGCCGTGTTCCCAATGCCAAGGAGCGTAAGCACCCCGGAGGCTGGGGACTGTACTACCATGTAGACTATGTCGGTGCACCCCGTAACTCGAAATGGATCAACGTCACCCAGACCCAGCAGATGTTCGAACAGCTGTCGCTGGCCTATGACTACGGCATCCAGCGCATGTGGATTCTGAATGTGGGCGACTTGAAACCGATGGAGTATCCTATCCAGTTGTTTATGGACATGGCATGGAATCCCAAGGAATACACCCAGCAGACGGTGACTGACCACACTCAACGTTTCTTCCAGAGTATGTTTGGTCAATGTTCAACGGTCAATGGTCAATGTTCAATGGTCAATGGTCAATGTTCAATGGCAAAAGAAGCGGCCTCCATCTATAACCGCAACTGTCAGTATATGGGCCGTGTCACAGCTGAGATGCTCGACGCAACGACCTACAACCTGTCAACAGGTGAATGGCGCAAGGTGGCTGACGACTATGCCCGATTGGAACTGCGCGCCCTCCGTCTTTTTGCCGATATTCCCGAGGCTGCCCGTGATGCTTATCGTCAGTCGATACTCTTCCCCGTGCAGGCAATGGCTAACCTCTATGACATGTATTATGCCCAGGCGATGAACAGGATGCTGGCCAAGGCAGGCAATCCCGATGCTAACCTATGGGCAGACAAGGTGGCACAGTGCTTTGAGCGCGATGCCCAGCTTTGTCGCTATTATAATAAGGAGATGGCTGGTGGCAAGTGGGATGGTATGATGACGCAGAAGCACATCGGCTATATCACATGGAGCGACAATTTCCCTGCCGACCGCATGCCGGAGGTGAAACGCATCGCTCAAGTTGCCGCTGGCGGTTATGTCTTTGCTCCCTCACAGGGCTTTGTGGCTATGGAGGCCGAACATTTCTTCAGTACCAAGTCAACTAATGGTACTCAGTGGAGCATCTATCCCGACTATGGCCGTACACGCAGTGCGGTGGCGCTGACTCCTTATACCGATCCTGTTGACGGTGCCCATCTGACTTATCGTTTCTCTCTGCCTGCCGATGCGCCTGCCAAGGTGAAGGTACACGTTATCGTGAAGTCAACGCTCGACTTCCTGAATGTGGGTGGATTTGAGTATGCTTTAAGCTTGGATGATTCTGAACCTCAGGTGGTTAACTTCAACAAGACGCTGGTTGACCGTCAGCCCTATATGTATTCTGAGTTCTATCCCGCTGTAGCCCGTCGTGTGGTGGAAAAGGTGGTGGAACTGCCGGTCGGTAAGGCTGATGTCCATGAGCTGACCATCACTCCCCGTCATCCGGGTATCGTGTTTGAAAAAATAGTTGTTGACTTTGGTGGTTATAAGCCACAATACCTCTTCGGTGAAGAATCACCAGTAAAACGATAACAATGAGAACCTTATTTATCGCTATTAGTATAGTCTGCTGCTTGTCAGTATCTGCCCAGCAGTTACCTTATCAGAATCCGAACCTTTCGGCTCATGAGCGAGCCGTCGACCTGTGTTCCCGTCTGACGTTGGAGGAAAAGGCTCAGCTGATGCTCGACGAGTCGCCTGCCATTCCCCGTTTGGGTATCAAGAAGTTCTTCTGGTGGAGTGAGGCATTGCACGGCGCTGCCAACATGGGAAATGTCACCGTGTTCCCTGAACCGGTGGCTATGGCTTCATCGTTCAATCCCGACCTGCTGTACAAGTGCTTCGATATTGCTTCCACAGAGTTCCGTGCCCAGTATAACCACCGGTTGTACGACCTCGGAGGTGAGGATATGAAGATGCGTTCGCTGTCGGTATGGACGCCGAATGTCAATATCTTCCGCGACCCACGATGGGGCAGGGGACAGGAGACTTACGGAGAAGACCCCTACCTGACCTCCGTCATGGGTGATGCCGTGGTTCGTGGCTTGCAGGGACCGGAAACGTCCAAATACCGTAAGTTGTGGGCCTGTGCCAAGCACTATGCTGTACACAGTGGTCCGGAATATACCCGCCATACTGCCAATCTGACCGATGTCCCCGTCCGCGACTTTTGGGAGACGTATATGCCCGCTTTCAAGCACTTGGTTACGAAGAGCAATGTGCGTGAGGTGATGTGTGCCTACCAGCGACTGGACGACGACCCCTGCTGTGGCTCGAACCGTCTGCTGCAACAGATTCTGCGCGATGAGTGGGGATTTAAATACCTAGTGGTCAGCGACTGCGGTGCCGTCAGTGATTTCTATACCTCCCATAAGTCATCCTCTTCGCCCGTTACGGCATCAGCCAAGGCCACTCTGGCCGGTACGGATGTGGAGTGTGGCTACGGCTATGCCTATAAGAGTATTCCTGAGGCTGTTCGTCGCGGACTGATTACGGAAGCAGAAGTCGACAAGCATGTCATCCGTTTGCTGGAAGGCCGCTTTGACCTCGGCGAGATGGATGACCCCTCGCTGGTGGAATGGTCGAAGATACCATATTCCGCGATGAGTACCAAGGCCTCTGCCAAGGTCTCTTTGGAAATGGCGCGCCAGACCATCGTCCTGTTGCAGAACAAGAACGATGTCCTGCCTTTGAAGAAAAATGCAGAGAAGATTGCCGTCATTGGCCCCAATGCCCACAATGAACCCATGATGTGGGGCAACTATAACGGAACACCCAACAAGACCGTCACCATTCTCGACGGTATCAAGGCCAAACAGAAGAAACTGGTGTATTTCCCCGGTTGCGACCTGACCTACGACAAAGTGATGGAATGTCACATGGCGACGGAGTGTGTGGCTCCTGACGGTAAGAAGGGATTGAAGGGAACGTTCTGGACGAATACCGAGATGGCGGGCAAGCCCTTTACCACCGAGTATTATACCAAGCCCTTGGCGGTGACCACCAATGGCATGCATGTCTTTGCTGCCAACCTGCCCATCGAGGACTTCTCTGCCAAGTATGAGACCACCTTTGCCCCTAAGGAAGCCGGCGAGTATGTGCTGAACGTGGAGGGTACCGGCCAGTTTGAAGTGCTTGTCAACGGCGAGCGCAAGGCCTTCCACCGCATCTGGCGCTCCACACCCACCCGTACCGTGCTGCAGGCTGCTGCCGGCGAGCGGTTCCAGATAGAGGTGCGTTTCCAGACCGTTAAGACATGGGGTGCAGGCATGAAAATCAATATTGCCCGCGAACTGCCCATCGACTATCAGGAAACGATAGCCCAACTGAAGGGTATCCAGAAGGTTGTCTTTGTGGGAGGTATCGCTCCCAGTCTAGAAGGCGAGGAGATGCCCGTCAACATCGACGGCTTCAAGGGTGGCGACCGCACCAGCATCGAACTGCCCCGTGTACAGCGCGACTTCCTGAAAGCGCTGAAGGCTGCCGGCAAGCAGGTCATCTTCGTCAACTGCTCCGGTTCGGCGATTGCCCTGGAGCCCGAGACCGCGTCGTGCGATGCCATTGTGCAGGCCTGGTATCCCGGCCAGGAAGGCGGCACGGCTGTTGCCGACGTGCTGTTTGGCGACTATAACCCCTGTGGTAAGTTGCCCGTCACCTTCTATAAGAGTGACGCCCAGTTGCCCGACTACGAGGACTACTCTATGAAGGGCCGCACCTATCGCTATTTCAATGATGCCCTGTTCCCCTTCGGCTACGGACTCAGCTATACGACGTTCGAAATGAGGAATGAGAAATTAGAAATGAGGAATGATGGTTCCGGCCTGTTATCCGTTGAGGTTGCCAATACCGGTCGCCGCGACGGTACGGAAATCGTGCAGGTGTATGTCAAGAACCCGTCCGACCCCGATGCTCCGCTGAAGACCCTGCGCGCCTTCCAGCGTGTCAACGTCAAGGCTGGCCAGACCAAGACGGCTACCTTGACATTGCAGCGTGACAGCTTCGAGTTCTTCGACGCAGAGACGAATACCATGCGGGTGAAGCCCGGCACCTATGAGGTGCTTTGCGGTAACAGTTCGCAGGATAAAGACCTGAAGAAACTAACCATCAAAATACAATAAGCAAAAATGAAACGACTAATTTTTCAACTATTGGCGCTGACGGCAGTCACTACCGTCATGGCGCAAAACCCGTATCTGCCGTTGTGGGAGCACGTGCCCGACGGCGAACCCCGTGTGTTTGAAGACCCTGACCATCCCGGTAAGATGCGAGCCTACATCATCGGTTCGCACGACACCCACTTCACCCAGTACTGCGGCAACGACATCCGCATGTGGTCGGCTCCCGTGGAAGACCTGACGCAATGGCGCGACGAGGGACCCATCTTCTCGTGGTTCGTCAACGGACAGTGGGACACGATGTTTGCGCCCGACCTGGTGGAGGTGAAAGACAAGCAGACCGGCAAGAAGACCTATTGGCTCTATCCCCACAGCCGTGGCTGGCAACGCGTGCCGATGGTCTGCAAAGGCGACCGTCCCAACGGACCTTTTGTGCCCGTCAACCTGACTGCCGACGGTACGAAGTGCGTCGACGGTTCACTCATCGACTTTGATCCCTCCGTGTTTATCGAAACGGTGACCAACAAGAAAGACAAGGACTTCGACCGTGGCTTCCGTGCCTACGTGTTCTATGGCTTCCAGCACTCTACGGCTTGCCAGCTGGACCAGAACACGATGTACTCCAAGCGCGAGGGCACTGAGCTCATCGATCCCTTCATCCCTGCCAGCAGTCGTGACGGCAAGCTGTTGGACAAGCCTGGCAGCGAGTATAAGGCACTCTACAAAGGACAGAACCCCCTCGACTTCAATTTCTTCGAGGCATCCTCCATTCGCCAGGTAGGCAACAAATACGTGATGGTGTTCTCCGGCTATAGCGGTCAGGAGTACGGACAGGGTGCCACCAACTCCGCCCTGCGCTATGCCTTCGGCGACTCACCGCTCGGTCCGTGGCGCTCCGGTGGCGTGCTGGTTGACTCGCGAGGCGTGGTGCTGGGTGAAGATGGTTCCAAGCTCATCGCCACCAATGCCGGCCATAATACCCATGGTTCACTGCAGGAAATCAACGGCCAGTGGTATGTGTTCTATCACCGTCCACCACGCGGTTTCGGCAATGCCCGTCAGGCAATGGTGGCTCCTGTGAAGATAACATGGGACAAGAAATCCGTTGCCAAGGGTGGTGTCGTGAAGATTACCGGTTACGACCCTTATAGCAAGGATAACGAGTGGACCGCCAAGGCTGCCGATGGCAACCACTATACCGGTGCTGAGGTGACCAGCGAGGGCTTCCAGATTTTCGGTCTGCCTCCCTATGCCTACTATTCTGCCGGTATCGCCTGCTTTATGTACGGCCCCAACAGCAACCAGTATATGCAGGACAACTTCGATGTGTGGAACAACTCCATGGACCTGGCTGGTATTCAGAACGGCGGTATCGTCGGTTTCAAATATTTTGGCTTTGGCGGTCTGGCACAGGACACCAAGGGCTTGAAAGCCTTCGACGGCATCAAGCAGGGTGACAATGCCTACCTGAACCTGAACTTGACCAGTAGCGGCAAAGGCGCCTTCAAGATTCACGTGAAGATGGACGACCCCTGGAAAGGTCCCGAGATTGCCGTCTTCGACGTCCCCGCAGATGCCAAGGGTACATTGGTGTACCAACAGCGCGTGCCTGCCGTTGAAGGACTGACGGGTAAGCATGCCATCTACCTGGTGGCAGAAGGTCCGGAGGTAGCACAACCCCAACAGCCACAGCGCGGACAGTTTGGCCGTCGCCAGGAACCCCAGCGCCCACAGGGACTCTTCGACCTGCACGGCATCGGTTTCTCTCGCGGAACGGCTTTTGCCACACCCGTTGTCCCGAAGGTGACGATTATGGCAGACGGTAAGCGGCTGAACATCCCCGATACGCCCATCCGTACCACCAACCAGAACGGCTATACCGACCTGACTCGCTATCAGGTATACGGACCGCTGCTGTCCACCACCAAGTTGACTGCTGCGTCAAGCGTGTCTGGTGTGACTTTCGAGATCAGTCCCGTCACCGCCGGACGAGCCACCGTGAAGGCCAAGTACATGGGGAAAGAGAAAATATTCTTGATTAATTAAGTGTGAGAAACCAACTTTTATGCCTGCTGCTATGCCCGCTGCTGGCCATGGCAGCACCGGTGAAGTCGCCTAACGGGAAGCTATCGGCTCAGCTCAGCGGGAAGACACTGACAGTCAGCTACCACCAACAGAAGGTGCTTGAAATCGTCGATGTCGTTGAGGCAGGAAAGCCGTTGACGTTCGTTCGTGCGGTCCATGATGATTATCAGATGTTGACGGGAAAACGATTGCATTGTAGCAACCAAGCCAACGAGTACCGTCAGGGGGCTTTGGTGCTCCGCATGTATAATGACGGCATTGCCTTTCGTTATGAAGGTAAGGTGACTGCGCAACCTGCCTACCGTATTCCTGAGGGTACGCGCCGCTGGATGCAACAGTGGTGTGAGTCGTATGAAGGCTTCTTCCCCCTTGCCACGACATATAAGGTTTCCCCTGTCCCCTCTTTCAGCGGTATCTCAAAGTCAGCAGAAGGCTGGAACAACCGTTGGGGCTATCCCGCGTTGTTGGAGGAGAGCAACGCCTTCGTACTGATTTCAGAAGCGAATATCGAACACGGACAGGCTGCCTCCTGCCTGATCAACGACGGTGAACTGTTCCGTGTTGTCCCTGCATCCCCTTCCTCCTTTCAGAATACTGGCGAGAAAGGGCATACCCCCTGGCGCATAGCTATTATAGGACAATTAAAGGATGTCGTGGAGTCTACTTTGGTGACTGATGTGTCTGCACCTTCCATGATTGCCGACCCCAGCTGGATCGAGCCCGGCGTGGCATCGTGGATATATTGGGCCTACAATCATGGCTCTAACGATTATGATATTGTCAAGCAGTATGTCGACCTGGCCTGGGCACTTCATCTTCCCTATGTGCTGATTGATGCCGAATGGGACACGATGAAGGGCAAAACCATAGAGGACGCTGTGGTTTATGCCAAGGCGAAGGGCGTTAAGCCGCTTATCTGGTATAACTCATCCATCGGGTGGGTCGATGGTGCCCCGACACCGAAGTTCCGCCTGAACAAACCAGCCGACTGTGAACGCGAGTTCGCATGGTGTGAGAAAATCGGGGTAGCCGGTGTGAAGATAGACTTCTTCTCGGGTGACAACCAGCGTAATATGGATTTCCAGCTAGAACTGCTCGAACGAGCCGCCCGTCATCATCTGCTGGTTAATTTCCATGGCACCACCATTCCCCGAGGATGGCAGCGCACATGGCCTAACCTGATGACTACCGAGGGCGTATACGGTGCTGAGTGGTACAATAACGTAGCCACTTTCACCGACAAGGCTGCCTGCCATAACGCCACCCTGCCGTTTACGCGTAATGTCATCGGTCCGATGGACTATACCCCCTGTGCTTTCAGCGACTCACAGCATCCGCACATCACCACCCATGCCCACGAACTCGCCCTCACCGTACTCTTCGAGAGTGCCCTGCAGCACCTGGCAGACCGTCCAGAGAGTTTCCTCTCGCAACCTCAGGAGGTACGGCAGTTCTTCGGCACACTACCCACCGTATGGGATGATACCCGACTCATCAGCGGTTATCCTGGTGAGTATGTCGTCATGGCGCGTCGTCATGGCGGCACATGGTATGTGGCAGGCATCAACGGCAAGGATGAGCCGCAAACCCTCGACCTCTCACCTCTTACCTCTTACCTCTCACCACTCACCTCTTACCTCTCACCACTCACCTCTCCAAAAATTACCCTTTTTGCCGATGGTCATCCCTGGGCAATATCACACCCCACACAATTTCCCAAGCAGATATGCTGCCAGCCTCGTGGCGGTTTTGTGATGGTCATCTGTGATGAAAAAGATGAAAAACAAGTGTTGGATATGGAACAAACCATCAACGAACTATACAACCGCATGTCGCAGCAGTCACGTATCGCCCAGCTGCGGAGTATGTATATGGACGAGCTCTTCGACGAAGCGGGCCGTCTGGATACCGCCAAGTGCCGTCAACTGATACCCTACGGCATCGGCCATTTCTCACAGTTTGCCATGCAGAAACCCCGCAGTCCGCAGACGTTGCGAGACCGTGCCGCAGCCATTCAGGATTGGCTTGTGCACCACACCCCCGATGGCATCCCAGCCTTGCTGCACGAAGAAGTGCTGACCGGTGTCAATACCGTAGGTGCAACCATCTATCCGCAACAGATAGGACAGGCTTGTTCCTTTAACCCTATGCTGGCGGAATTGAAGACACGCCAGACCAGTACCTTCATGCGCAAGATGGGTGGGGTGTTGTCCCTCTCTCCCATGGTCGACGTATGCCGCGTGCCTTCTTTCAATCGCTTGGAGGAATCCTTCGGTGAAGACGGGTATTTGTCTGCTGTCATGGGTACAGCCTTCGTGCGTGGATTACAGCAAGGAGACCTGACGAAAGGTGTCGGAGCCTGTTCGAAGCACTACCTGGGCTATGGCGGTGGGGGCGATGCCGACGAGAAAGAGCTGATGGAGGAAATCCTACTGCCCCATGAGACGATGATTCGTGTGGCGGGCAGTAAGGCTGTCATGCCCGGATATCATGCCGTACATGGTACCAAGTGTGTAGCCAACAGCGAAATCCTCAAAGATATCTTGCGCGACTACCTAGGCTTTGACGGCATGGTTGTCAGCGATTATACGGCTATCAACCAATTGTACGACCTGCCCGACGCAGTGCATAAGGCCGCTGCAGCCATTAATGGTGGCAACGACGTCGATTTTCCCGAAGGTGCCGACTACCGGCATTTGCAGGAAGCTCTTGATAAGGGACTGGTCCAGCCAGAGGCCTTCGAACGTGCTGTTAAGAACGTGCTGCGTTATAAGTATCGGGCCGGTCTCTTCTCGGAAGATGCCTATCTGTATAGCAAGGAACCCATCTCCTGCGACAGTCCTGAGGAACGGCAGACAGCCTATGATATTGCTGTCCAGTCGGTAGTACTTCTTGAAAACAATGGGGTGTTGCCTTTGAAGAAAGTGAAGAACGTTCTGCTGACAGGTCCCAATGCCAACAGTATCTGGGCAATGTGCGGTGACTATACCTATCCCGCCATGTCCTATTTCTGGAAGAAGATGGACTATACCTCTGCAGAGCCTCACATCGTCAGATTGCTGGAAGGCATGCAGCATCGTAAGCCTGCTAACGTCAACGTGATGTATTCGCGAGGATGCGACTGGACGGAGGAGATAGAGACCAAGTTCAGTGAGTTAGGCGACGAACGTGCCTGGGAGTATGACATCCTACATCGCAAGGTGGATGCTGGCGAGCTAGCCGACGAGGACGAAGCCCTCCGCATGGCTCGTGAGGCTGATGTCATTGTGGCTGCTATGGGTGAGAACGTGATGCTATGCGGCGAGAACCGAGACCGCCAGGGACTGCACTTGCCAGGCAAGCAGGCGCAATATGTTGAGAAACTTATCCAGACGGGGAAACCCGTGATACTGGTATTGTTTGGTGGACGTGCACAGGTCGTCTCCGGTTTGGCGGAGCGCTGTGCTGCTGTCATTCAGGCCTGGTATCCTGGTGAAGAAGGTGGCCATGCTGTAGCTGACATCCTTTATGGCCACGTATCACCATCTGCCAAACTTTCCGTCAGTTATCCTAATACGGAGGTCTATGAATCCCTTTGCTATAACCGTTCTGTCACCCTAGACCCTCGTGTGCAGTGGCCTTTCGGCTACGGCTTGTCCTATACCCGTTTTGCGTATAAGAACCTGAAGGTAGAGAGTAAGACTCAGACAACAACACCCTATGTCGACCTGTCGTTTGATGTACGGAACACCGGCAGTGTGGCTGCTGATGAGATTGCCCAGGTTTATCTCTCGCCTAAGGGTGACAATCCGATGCTCCGACCTATTCAGTTGCAGGGCTTCGCACGTGTGTCCCTTCAACCAGGCGAGACAAAAAAAGTCAGCGTCAGACTGTATACCGACCAGTTTGGGTATTACAGTCATGAGGGTGGTAAGCGGCAGTGGAACATTGCCCCAGGAACGTTCACGGTTAAGGTGGGCAGTTCTTCGCAAGACATCCGTCTGCAGGCTTCGGTTACCCTGACAGGTTCTCCTGTCGGCAAGCCACTTCGTGATCATTATTTCGCTAACATATCCATAAAATGATGAAAAAGATAATTTTAATGTTATTGTGCTTGGCTGCAGTATATGCTACAGCGCAAGAGAAGTTTACAGTGAGCTATGTAGCCAAAAATGCGGTGCGCATCCGGTATGCTGACCCATCGGTGCAGAACAATCTGCCGGAATGGATATATGTTGACCAGACAGAGTGCCGTCAGCCCGACATCAAGGTTCGTGTGAAGGGCAATCAGCTGACCATTGCAGACCGCCTAGGGAAGGTTGTCTTCCGTGCCACCCGTCACGAATGGTCATCGGGTGTTGCCACACTGGCTTTCGACTCGCCAAGCGACGAGTGCCTTTTCGGTCTTGGCCAGTTTCAGGACGGATACAGCAACGTGCGTGGCCTTTCCCGTCGCCTGACGCAGGTCAACACGCAGATCAGCTTGCCAATGTTGCTGTCCAGCAAGGGCTACGGTGTGCTGTGGAACAATTACGGACTGACGGAGTATAACCCCTGTGCGCACCAGGTTGCGCTGCTGAAGCGTGAGGGAGCCGGTGCCCGTGATGTCGTCGATGTGACTTCCACCGAAGGTGGCAAGAAGGAGGTACGTGAGCGTCACATCTTTGAGGCTACCGTCGACATTCCTGAGGAAGGCGACTATGCCTTGTTGTTGGATGTGGGCAGCAAGATGGCGCGTCGTCATAATCTGTGTATCGACGGACAACCCGTCATTGAAATGCAGAACATCTGGCTGCCGCCTACAGCATCCAAGAAGGTGAGGTTGACCAAAGGTCGCCACCAACTGTCTGCTGAACTGACGGGTAACGATCACCCTGTGCTCTACTATCAGAAAGTCAAGGACGAGACCGTGTTCCGCTCACCCGTTGCTACTGCTGTTGACTACACCGTCTTCGTCGGTTCGCCTGACGAGATCATCGCATCGTACCGCCAGCTGACTGGCACGTGTCCGCAGATACCTAAGTGGGCACTGGGCTATATCCACTGCCGTGAGCGTTTCCATAGTTCTCAGGAGATTCTCGAAACTGCCCGCCGTTTCAAGTCGGAAGGCTTGCCCGTGAGCATGATTGTACAGGACTGGCAGTACTGGGGAAAATACGGGTGGAACTCGATGAAGTTCGATGAGCGCTACTATCCCGATCCGAAGGCGCTGACCGATAGCCTGCATCAGATGGATATCCGACTGATGCTCAGCGTATGGTCTAAGATAGACAAATACTCAGATGTGGGCAAACAGATGGTACGCGACAACTACTATATTCCTGGCACCGACTGGATTGACTTCTTTAACCCCCTAGCTGCTGCAGCCTATTGGCAGAACTTCCGCGAACGCCTGTTGCCTCTGGGCATCGATGCATGGTGGCAGGATGCCACGGAACCAGAGAATGACGATCTCGAGGGTCGCCGTGTCAACAATGGACTATGGAGCGGAGAGCAGGTGCGTAACGTCTATCCGCTGCTGGTCAACAAGACCGTCTATGAAGGCCTTGTAGCTGCAGGCCGAGAGCCGATGATACTGACGCGTTGCGGATTCCCTGGCATCCAGCGCTACGGCTCGGCATTGTGGAGTGGTGATGTGGGTAACGACTGGGAGACCTTACGCCGTCAGATTACTGCCGGACTGGGTGTGCAGGCTGCCGGTGTGCCCTGGTGGACCTACGATGCCGGAGGCTTCTTCCGTCCTGGCAATCAATATACCGATCAGGCGTATATCGAGCGTATGCTGCGCTGGATAGAACTGAGTGTTTACCTGCCATTGATGCGTGTTCACGGCTACATGAGCAATACCGAGCCTTGGAACTACGGTGATGAGGCGAAGCAGATTATTGCTGACTGTCTGAAAGAACGTGAACGCCTTCGTCCTTACATCGAGCAGTGTGCTGATCGGGTTTCTACAGCGGGCTATACCATCATGCGTCCTCTGGTGTTCGACTTCGCCGACGATGCTGAGGCTCTTCGCCAGTCGTATGAATACATGTTTGGTCCCTCGCTGCTTATCAGTCCTGTTACTGAGCCTGGCGTAAGCGAGTGGAGGACCTATCTGCCGAAGAACAAGGCAGGTTGGAAGGACCTTAGAAGCGGCAAGCACTATAAGGGAGGACAATACGTCACGACGTCTGTAGACAAGGCCCGCATCCCTGTATTCGTTCGTGTTGGGACAGAAAAATATTTAAATCAATAAAAATAGATTATCACTATAATGAAACGTTTATCAACTATTCTCATGGGGTTGATTATGAGCTGTTGTGCAATGGCAGATGTCGACCCTAACTTCTATATTTACCTCTGTTTCGGACAATCAAATATGGAAGGTAATGCTACGCCGGAGGAGCAGGACAAGACAGGGGTGGATTCGCGATTCCAAATGCTGGCATGTGTTGACTTCTCATCACCTTCGCGGACGATGGGACAATGGTATACCGCTACGCCTCCCATCGTGCGACCTGGAACAGGACTGGGCATGGCTGACTATTTCGGACGGACAATGGTGGCCAATCTGCCCAATAACGTCAGGGTAGGTGTCGTTGACGTTGCTATCGGCGGTACTAAGATAGAAGGATTTATGCAAGAAGAAGTAGCCGGTTATATTGCCTCGATGAATCCAACGTCTGAGGGGTGGCTCATTAACTATTTCAAAGCATATGGCAACGACCCTTACAAACGACTGGTCGATATGGCAAAGATTGCTCAGCAGAAAGGTGTCGTCAAGGGAATCCTGTTGCATCAAGGCGAGAGTAATAACATGCAGCAAGACTGGCCGCAGAAAGTCAAGAAGATATATGACCGTTTGATAGATGACTTAGGATTGGATGCCTCCGAGGTGCCCTTGTTTGTTGGCGAAACAGTTCAGTCTGGACTTGGCGGCTCTTGTGGCGGACATAATAGTGTCATTGCCAATGTTCCCAGTGTCATTCCCAACTCATACGTCATCTCCTCTGCGGAATGTCCTCAGAAGGGCGACGGTTTGCATTTCACTGCCCAGGGCTATCGTATGATGGGGGCTCGTTATGCTCAGCAGGCTCTGAAACTGATGGGCATAGAGGCAGAGATTCCTCAGCCGACCCGTGGTTCTGTGAAAGTCGGCGGAGCGGAACGTGCTTATCTGCAGTATGTGCCCCAACAGCTGGGACATAAACGTCCGTTGCTCATCTCGTGTCATGGTATGAACCAGGATGCTGCTTACCAGAAAAACATGCTGAAGATAGAGACGGTAGCCGATACCGCCAAGTTCGTCACCGTGTTTCCTGAAGGCGAGGGCAAGTCGTGGGACATCAGCGGCAGGAAAGACATCAATTTCATCCTGAAGATTATCGACCAGATGGTGGAGCAGTATGACATCGACCCAGGACGCGTCTATCTGTCGGGATTCTCCATGGGTGGCATGTTTACTTATCATGCCATGAACATCATTCCCCACCGCATAGCAGCCTTTGCTCCCATCAGCGGCTATCCGATGGGTGGTGCAACGGCTAGTGCCAGTGTACGTGCCATTCCAATCATCCATACGCACGGCACAACAGATGATGTGGTGACGTTCTCAAACGTGCAGAAGAACCTGAACGTATGGATATCACATAACCATTGCAATACGACACCGACGGTGACGGAGCACTACCGTGGCGCACCCAATATCACCCGCCGCGTGTGGAGCGGTGGCGACGATGGCGTGGAGGTTGTGTTGATGGAGTTGGCCAATAAAGGACACTGGATTAGTAACGACTATGGTGTGCTGACAGGCGATGAAATATGGAAGTTCTGCAAGAACTATAGCATTGACGTGGTATGGCCAGAAGAGACGCCCACACTGACAATAGACCAGCGGTTTACCAGCATCTCGCAGTTGACGGGCAAGTTGTTTGCCATTGTTAACGAGGCCGATGGAAAGGCCCTGTTTGGCTCCGGTGCCCAGAACCTGGGCTATGAGGATTACGAAACGGCTTTCAGCGACGGCAACAGTGGTTACTTGTTCAGGTTGGAGAACAGCACGTTGTCAGGTAAGTATCTTCTCCGACTGATGACACCCGACAAAACACCCTATAACATATGGGGTTCCCCTGGCTATCTGAACTCCCAGCCCGCCACCGATTGGTGCAGTTTTATTCTCGGACTGAACAACCAGAACGGTCAGGACATCAAGAATGGTGCCGTGTGGGAAATCGAATATGTCAGCGATAAAGGATTCACACTGAAGAATGTGGGTACAGGTAAGTATCTGAAGGATGCCTCGCCTGCCAAGTACGATACACCTGCCTACTTCACCTTCTGTACCTTAAAGGAAGAAACGACTGGGGTAGAGGAGGTGAAAGGGATCAAGGAGAAGCGGGAAATCACGGATCCTCGCTGGTATACCATGGACGGACGATGTGTTAATCCGCAAGACCTGCGACCAGGACTGTATATCCATCACGGCAAGAAAATCGTGATACGGGCTGGGGGAATGTAACATCAGGTTACATTTACGATAGTTTATGATACATACGGGAATGAGAGTATAGCAGATTGTTTGTATCTTTGCAATCTGAAAAGTTAAAACAATATGAAGAAGCTACTCATCCTATTATCCCTCGTATGTTCGCTATCGGCAAAGGCCGGGCAACACGTGCTGTGGTATGCCCAGCCTGCCCGCCATTGGCTGGAGGCTCTACCCATAGGCAACTCGCAGATGGGTGTCATGGTTTTTGGTAATCCTGATGTAGAAACACTCGCGCTGAACGAGGAGACCTTTTGGAGCGGACAGCCGCATGACAACAACAATGCTGCTGCCCGTGAACACTTGCAGGAAGTACGCGACCTGGTGTTTGCCGGTCGTGAGGAGGAAGCCGCACAGGTGATTGACAAGTTCTTCTTCCGTGGACCACACGGTATGCGATTCCTGCCCCTGGGAAACGTGAAGCTGACATTAGGTCATCACGACGTGAGCGACTACCGCCGCGAACTGAACATTGGTGATGCCGTGCATACAACGTCGTATGTCTGTCAGGGAGTGCGTTACGCGCAGACCGTCTTCGCCTCGCTTGCCGACCATGCCGTTGTCGTTCGGCTTACTGCCAGCAAGCCTGGCGCACTGTCGTTCAGTGTGAACATGGAGAGTGCGCTGCAGCACCAGTTGCAGGCCGAGGATGGACAAATAACCATGACAGTCAACAATGTGGCACAGGAAGGCATCGACGGCGAACTGACTGCCGAATGTCGCCTGCACATCGACACCGACGGTACGGTGAAAGGCGGTACGGTGAAGGATGCCACCACGGCAACCCTTTACATCGTGGCAGCCACCAACTATGTGAACTACCACGACGTGAGCGGTCAGCCTACCACCAAGAATAACGGAGTGCTGGAAGCCATCAGACCGCTGACCTATCAGCAGTTACTGCAGCGCCACCTCACGAAATATCATGAGCAATACAACCGCGTGAGCCTGCAGCTATCTAGAAACTCTAGAAACTCTAGAGAATCTAGAAACTCTAGAGAATCTAGTCTCTCTAGCCTCCCCACCGACCAGCGGTTGGCAGCCTTCGACGGCACCGACCTCGACATGGTGGCGCTGATGATGCAGTATGGGCGCTATCTGCTTATCTCGTCATCGCAGCCTGGTGGACAGCCCGCTAACCTGCAGGGTGTGTGGAACGATAAGATGAATGCTCCGTGGGATTCGAAATACACCATCAATATCAATACTGAGATGAACTACTGGCCCTCCATGGTGGGCAACCTCGTGGAGTGTCAGGAACCCCTGTTGCGGATGATCAGCGACCTCAGCATGACGGGTTCCAAGACAGCCGGTGTGATGTATGGATGCAAAGGGTGGGTGGCTCATCATAACACCGACCTGTGGCGTATCGCCGGACCAGTTGACGGTACCACATGGGGTATGTTCCCCACAGGTGGCGCATGGCTGACGACGCATATCTGGCAACAGTACCTCTTCACGGGCGATAAGCAACTGCTGGAGCAATACTATCCAGTGATGAAAGGTGCTGCCGACTTCCTGCTCGACTACATGCGCATCCATCCGGAGTATGGCTGGCTAGTCACCAATCCCACCGTATCACCTGAACACGGGCCGGTAGGTAAGCACACCACGGTGACGGCAGGCTCGACGATGGACAACCAGATTGTGTATGACGTGCTGACGCAGACTTCACAGGCAGCCCGCATCCTTGGAAAGGACGCTGCATACATCAGCCAGCTCACCTCAGCCATCTCGCAACTGCCTCCCATGCAGATAGGACAGTACGGTCAGTTGCAGGAGTGGCTGTGGGACGGTGACGATCCGAAAGACGAGCACCGTCATATCTCGCACCTCTACGGACTGTATCCCTCGAACCAGATATCACCGTTCTCGCATCCGGAACTGTATGCAGCCGCTGCCACCACCCTGAAGCAGCGTGGCGACATGGCTACGGGATGGAGTCTGGGATGGAAAACCAATTTCTGGGCACGTATGCTCGACGGCAACCATGCCTTCCAGATTATCAAGAACATGCTCCGACTGTTACCCGACGATGCACATGTCCGCGAGTATCCTGACGGACGCACCTATCCGAACTTGTTCGATGCCCACCCGCCCTTCCAGATTGACGGCAACTTCGGCGTGTCCGCAGGAATCTGCGAGATGCTCTTGCAGAGTCACGACGGAGCGCTGCACCTCCTGCCTGCACTGCCTGACGACTGGCAACAAGGCGAGGTAAAGGGCCTGCGCGCACGTGGCGGCTTTATCGTCGACGAGCAATGGAGCAAGGGAAAACTGCGCACCGCCAAGGTCCGCTCGACGATAGGAGGCACCCTCCGCCTCCGCTCCTATGTGCCTTTGAAGGGCAAAGGACTGCGTCCAGCCCAGGGACCTTGTCCTAATCCGCTTTATGCACCTGCTGAGGTCAAGGTGCTGGAACATCCGCATACGAACCAACCAAATGCCATCAAGCCCGTTCCTCGCGTCTATGAATACGACGTGCAGACGGAGCCAGGAAAGACTTATACATTTACCTATTAATATCAACCAACAATGAAACGATCTATCCTATTTATTATTGGATGCTGTCTATTAGCTGTCGACAGCTATGCAGACGGACTGAAAGATGCCTACAAGGACTATTTTATGATAGGCGTCGCCTTGAACCAACGTAATGTGACCAATGAGGACCAGAAGGCGTTGACACTGCGTGAGTTTAACAGCATCACTGCTGAGAACGACATGAAACCCGGCATGCTTCATCCCAAGGAGGGCGTCTGGGATTTTGAGAAGGCAGACAAGATTGCCAATTTCTGCCGTGAGAACGGCATCAAGTTGCGCGGACACTGCCTGTGCTGGCACTCGCAGTTTGCCGACTGGATGTTTGAGGACAAGAAAGGACGTCCCGTCAAGAAGGAGGTTTTCTACAAGCGTCTGCGCGAACATATCCATACGGTGGTGAACCGCTATAAGGACGTGGTATACTGCTGGGACGTGGTGAACGAAGCCATCAGCGACAATCCCCGCGGACGTATGGTGGACGGCAAGTGGCAGCCTGGCGATCCGTATCGTGAGACGCGCCACTACAAGCTGTGTGGCGACGAGTTTATCGCCAAGGCTTTCGAATATGCCCATGAGGCCGACCCCAACGCACTGTTGTTCTATAATGACTATAACGAGTGTGACCCTGGAAAGCGCGATCGCATCTATGACATGGTGAAGAAGATGCTGGACCAGGGTGTGCCCATCCATGGCATCGGCATGCAGGGCCACTATAACGTGTATGGTCCGTCAGAAGAGGACATCGACGCTGCCATCACCAAGTATTCGCAGTTGGTGAAGCATATCCACGTCACCGAACTGGACATCCGCATGAACACGGAGATGGGTGGACAGCTGCGCTTCTCGCGTGGCGAGGCGAAGCCAGTGGCTCCCTACATGCAGGCCCTGCAGAACGACCAGTACAACCGCTTGTTCCGTGTGCTTCGCAAGCATAAGGACGTGGTGGACTGTGTGACATTCTGGAATCTGGGCGACCGTGACTCCTGGGTGGGTGTCAACAACCATCCGTTGCCCTTCGATGAGAAATACAAGCCGAAGAGTGTCTATTACATCATCCGTGACTTCGATGCTGCCGTGGACAATGCCGTGATCAAGGACGACTTCAAGCCTAACCGCTGGAACCAGCCTGGTCAGCAGTATCCGCAGGTGAACAGTCAGGGTTATGTGCGCTTCCGCTTGAATGCACCTGATGCCAAGTCGGTCATCGTCAGCCTCGGACTGGGAGGCCGTGGCGGTACGGTACTGCGCAAGGACAAGGATGGCTATTGGACGGGAACCACGGAACGCCCTGAGGATCCTGGTTTCCATTACTACCACCTGACCATCGACGGTGCAGTGGTCAACGACCCAGGCACCCACAACTTCTTCGGCTCTTGCCGTTGGGAGAGTGGTATGGAGATTCCTGCCCCTGATGAGGCTTTCTACCAGCTGCGTCAGGATGTGCCTCATGGCAACGTCACTCAGGTGCTGTTCCCCTCGAAGAGCACGGGTGAGGTGAAGACGGCATGGGTATATACCCCACCGACGTACGGACAGACCACGGGCAAGGGTGCCAAGGCAAAGGCGGAGCGCTTCCCTGTGCTCTACCTGCAGCATGGCTGGGGAGAGAACGAAACCAGCTGGTTCCGTCAGGGCTGTGCCGGTCTGATCATGGATAACCTCATTGCCGAGGGTAAGACGAAGCCTTTCATCATTGTGATGACCTATGGCATGACCAACGACGTGAAGTTCGGCCATATCCATGAGTTTACCGCCAAGGAGTTCGAGACCGTGCTGGTCGATGAGCTCGTACCTTATATTGATACACACTTCCTGACCAAGACGGACAAGTGGAGCCGTGCCATGGCAGGACTGTCCATGGGTGGCTTTGAGACGAAGCTCATCACGCTGCGCCGTCCTGAGGTGTTCGGCTACTATGGTCTGCTCAGTGGGGGTCAGTATGCGCCTGAGGACATCAAGGATGCCAAGCAGGTGCGCCTGATTTTCCAGAGCTGTGGTTCGAAAGAGCGCCCTGATGCCATTCGCAAGAGCACGGAGGCCTTGAGGGCTGCCGGTCTGCCTGCCGTCGGATATGTCTCTGAGGGTACAGCCCACGAGTTCCTGACGTGGCGCCGTTCGCTGCGCGAGATGGCTCCGTTGTTGTTTAAGTAAAAAGAAATGAGAGATATGAAAAAACTATTATCAACTATGCTGGTTCTGGGCATGACCTCCGTGGTCATGGCTCAGAACCCTTTCGTACAGACATGGTGCACCAGTGACCCTGCACCGATGGTACACGACGGTACGATGTATGTCTACACGGGTCATGATGAGGACAATGCCGACTTCTTCTGGATGCAGGAGTGGCGTGTATATTCCACCCGTGACATGGTGAACTGGCAGGACCATGGCTCACCGTTGGCCTTGGAGAGCTTCTCGTGGGCTGACGACCGTGCCTGGGCTTCGCAGTGTGTCGAGCGCGATGGTAAGTTCTACTGGTACATCTGTGCCCATTCCAGGTTGTCTAAGGGAATGGCCATCGGTGTGGCTGTCAGCGACTCTCCTACGGGACCGTTCCGCGACGCCATTGGCAAGCCCCTGTTTGAGAACGGCTCGTGGGACCATATCGACCCTACCGTGCTGATTGACGACGACGGACAGGCTTGGCTCATGTGGGGTAATCCGCAGTGCTATTACCTGAAGTTGAACCGCGACATGATTTCCTATAGCGGCGAACTGGGTAAGCTTGACATGACCGAGGAAGCCTTTGGCGGTCCGATGATGAGCAAGCGTGAGAAGGGCAAGCAGTATAAGGACTCGTATGTCGAAGGTCCTTGGCTGACCAAGCGGAAAGGCGTGTACCAACTGCTGTATGCTGCTGGTGGTGTGCCTGAACACATCTCTTACAGCACGGCATCGTCGCCTGTAGGTCCTTGGAAATATGCAGGAGTCATCATGCCTTTGAGCGACACGAAGTCGTTTACCAACCATTGTGGTGTTGCCGACTACAAAGGACATTCTTATTTCTTCTATCATACGGGTAAGTTGCCTGGTGGTGGTGGCTTCGGCCGTAGCGTGGCCGTCGAAGAGTTCCAATACAATGCCGACGGCTCGTTCCCAACCATTTTGCCTACTGACGAGGGTGTCAAGCCCGTCGACACCTTCTGTCCCTTCCGTCGTGTGGAGGCTGAGACGATGGCTTTCTCGCGGGGCGTGAAGACGGAGCAGAACAACCAGGTGGGTGTCTATGTCAGCGACATCCATAACGGCGATTATATCAAGTTGCAGAACGTGGCCTTCGGCAACAAGCTTCCTCGTACGTTCTCTGCCCGTGTGGCCAGCGGACTGCGTGGCGGACAGATTGAAATCCGTGTGGACAGTCTTGGCGGTCAACTCCTCGGAACGGTGAATGTACCTGGTACGGGTGGCTGGGAACAGTGGCAGACGCTGACCATCGACCTGACTGCTGTCGTCCGTGGCACCCACGACCTCTATTTCGCCTTCAAGGGACGCAAGGGTCCGAAGCTCTTCAATTTCGACTGGTGGGAGATGCGTGGCTTGGAACAGGTCAACATGCCTATCGTACAGACCAAGTACACTGCCGACCCGTCACCATTGGTCATTGGCGATACGCTGTTCTTATATACCTCGCACGACTCGTCGCCCGACGAGATTAAAGACCCCAACGAGCGCTCGTCGGCAGGTTTCTTTATGTACGACTGGCTGTTGTGGTCTACTACCGACATGGCCAACTGGACGGCTCACGGAGCTGTCGCTTCCCTGACGGACTTCTCATGGCGTACGCGTGACAACGGTGCGTGGGCCATCCAGACCGTCAAGCGTAATGGGAAATACTATCTCTATGCTCCCCTGCATGGTCATGGCATCGGTGTGCTTGTCAGCGACTCGCCTTATGGCCCGTTCAAAGACCCCCTGGGTGAGCCTCTGGTATGGCAACGTGAACATTGGGAGGACATCGACCCCACCGTCTATATTGACGACGACGGACAGGCCTATATGTACTGGGGCAACCCCAACACCTATTGGGTGATGCTGAACGACGACATGATATCTGTCAAGGGAGAAATCCATAAGCTCGACTACCACTTGGACCACTACCAGGAAGGTCCGTGGCTCTACAAGCGTAATGGCCATTATTACCTGGCCTATGCCACCACCTGCTGTCCTGAGGCGTTGGGCTATGCCATGAGCGACTCACCCAAGGGACCATGGAAGTCGAAGGGCTACATCATGCGTCCTACCAACCGTGACCGTGGCAACCACCCTGGCATCTGCGACTATAAAGGTCATTCCTACGTCTTCGGTCAGAACTACGACGTGATGCACCTCGAGACCTTCGTGCACCATGAGCGCCGCTCGGTGTCTGCCACAGAAATCACCTATAATGCCGACGGCACCATTCAGGAAGTGCCCTATTGGCTCGACCAGCAGCCGCTGAAGCAGTTGCAGCCGCTCAACCCCTACCGTCGTGTGGAGGCAGAGACCATGGCGTGGGGCTACGGACTGAACATCGTGGGCGTGGGTAATACCTGTATCACCGATGTCAATGACGGCGAGTACATCCGCGTCCGTGGTGTCGACTTTGGCGACAAGGGTGCCAAGTCGTATGCCATGACTGCAGCCGCCAAGGGCGCTACCACCGTTACGCTCCGCCTCGACAGTCAGGACGGTCCCGTCGTGGGTGTGCTGACCATCAAGGACACTGGCAGCGTCGACCGCTTCCGTCAGTTCACCACCAAGGTCAAGGGAGCCGCAGGCCTCCACGACCTCTACCTCTGCTTCGACAAAACCAGCGGTGACCTCCGTCTGGACTGGTGGCAGTTTAAGTAACTTTTTATAGATTAATTTCTTTTTTTGGCACGGATGGTCACGGAATACACGGAAATTTTTAATTAAAATTAAGGGCTAAAAAACAGTGTCCCGCTCGACCTCTGGTCGCTTTGACCTTGGTCAAAGATGCGTGTCCATCCGTGCCTAAAAATTACCCTTCGTCCGTACCATCGATGATGCTACCGCTGTCGGGACGCATCACGAACTTCTTGCCAGGATTCTTACCGAGCTTTACTTCACGTCGCTGTGCAATTACTTTAATAGCCATAATTCAATTAGTTTTTTAATAGTTTAATACATTGAGCCCTTTTGGCTTACGCCGCTTTCCCGCTTGACGGGAATGCTCAAATGTTTGTAAATAATTTTGTTAATACTCTCGTTGTCGCCTCGTTTCGCTTTCAGCAGGTACTGTTAAGGAAAACAATTGCTACCATTAATGCGCGCAATTTCTAGATTTAAATCTCGCAATTTTTATCCTTAAAGGCCGTCCCTCCTGCTTCATTGTTTTGACACTACAAAGGTACGATATTTTCAAAGCGATTCCAATTTTTTAGCCGTTTGGGGTGGAAAAACGCGATTTTCATGTTGAAAATCGGGCATGTTGAAAATCAGCATAGATTTTAGGGGGTGTCTGCTGAAATGACGAGCCAATAAATTCAGAATTCAGAAATTCAGTTTTTAGGGCTGTCATACACCAGACTGAGGAATAGTAGTATTATTATATATAATATATATATTATATATAATAATATAATATTCTTCAACAATTTCCGTCATTTTAACCCGTCTCTGTAGAAACTGAATTCTGAATTTCTGAATTTTCTCCTTGAGTGCACAGCGGAACCGACCCTATTGTGCACTTTTATCATATCAAAAATGAGTAAAAAATGGTGATTTAGCTTGCATATTTAAAAAAATGTTGTATATTTGCAAAATCTATTGCTAAGAATCTAAAATTGAAATGAATATGAAGACTAAAAAACGTAGTTATTTTCTTTCCGCAGTCCTGATAGGGATTGCGATGTTGATGACAGGCTGTGCTGTAGAGCGAGATAATGCAGCGTGGAACAATCCGCTGGGTGATAAAATCTATGGACTGTGGTATGCCGACTATCAAGAATCGGGTACTGTGGGTGTGGACAAGATTCCCTACAGCCGCGTGGTGCAGGCTGTGAAGTTCAATGCCGACGGCACGGGAACGTGGTGGAAGGCAGTGTTTGCTGCCGACGATGCCAGCAAGCCCCTCGCTCTCTTTGGCGGACGCTATTTGTAGAATGGCACCTTCGACTATAGCGTAGCTGCCGACGGCACCATCAGGGCAAAGCGCAGGGGTGAGAAAGGGCTGGACGGAAGTCCAATGGCGCTCGTCTTCCACTATCAGGACGGAGCCATCACCTTCGGTGACGGTGGTGCTGCACAGACGATGCAGCCTGCTCCCAAGGACTACGACAACCTGCTGCTGGCGCTGGAGAACTCGATGCACGGCGCTTCCGCCGACAACTATAACATCAACGACAAGGACTTTAAGGTAGACCAGTGGCGCCAGCAAGAGGCCATCTACATCTACGACGGTGTGAGCAAGGGCGTCAAGGACGAAAATGGCAACGAGGGTTATGCAAGTGTCAACCTGCCTTGGTACAACGGAACGGTGATCAGCAAC
>Ga0256404_1001152_pt1 | contig 66162 bp, 55 predicted proteins | sample RumenRJG_01DNA_FD_185990 | JGI IMG/M metagenome (GOLD analysis project Ga0256404, IMG submission 185990) | Bovine rumen microbial communities from Lethbridge, Alberta, Canada - RJG_01 | ecosystem: Host-associated > Mammals > Digestive system > Stomach > Rumen | place: Canada: Alberta | collected... | reverse complement strand
CGAAGCCTTTGGCCATGCGGCGGGCAGCATCCTCAAAATGATTACCGGGATTCCACTCCAGCATCGTGTTGTCTGTGCCGAGAATTTGCTTCAGGTGTTCATATTCCCAGCGTATGTTGTCACCCACTTGGGCGATAGCCCTGTTGCGTGTATGCTCCTCACGCACGCCCAAGCTGAGATAGACATATTGAGCATAAATCTCATGGGCATCAGAGAACCCTTTCCATGCACATATCCACAGCGAAGGTGATACGGCGGCGACAGCATCGAGGCACCTTACCTGCGACGCAGCCCATCGTGCGAAAAGCCCTCCCAGTGAGTAGCCGCCCAAAACGACAGGCAGATTGCCGAATCGTTCCTTTAGACTGGGGATAAGCCTGTCGGTCATGTAGTCCAGTGTTTCGAAAGCGTGTTCGCCGACTTCCTGCCGTTTCGACACAGCGGGATCGTGCCACGGAGTGAGTTCTGCCTCCCAGTCGCCAATTGAAAAGGCCGCCATGACGAACGGCGTGTCTGTCGCTTCTCTTATCATCGCCACTTCGCTGTCGATGCAGTCACGCTCCTGTTCGCCCAGCGTCTGTATGAGCAATGCCTTCGGCTCCTCGCCCACGTGATACAGCAGACATTCGCGTCCGCAGATTTCTGCCACTTGTTTATTACAGATTTTACTCACGCTAGCTACGCAACATCTCACAGAGTTTATCCTCTCTGATGACCTTGGGGGCAGCCTTTCCGGCCAACACCAAAACCTTCTTGCCATTGCGGTAGACGTGAAGCTGTCGCGAACGGACTGCGGCTGTCAGCTCCGGATCATCCTGCATGGCTATCCACAGATGATGATAGGCTCCACCTTCTTCAAACAGTTTCCTTTGCAAGTGTGAGCACATATTGGTCATGTCAATGGTCATCATATTCAGTCAAACAACTTTTTCCCATTCATCTTTTCCCGGGACAAAGATACAAAAGATTCTTTAACCGGCAAAATGTTCTGTCAAAACTACTCTATTTTTCCGGATAACTATAAAAAAAGTTTTGGATAACTATGCAGTAAAAAAAGGAAGGGCTATAAGAAAAAGCGCCCGCAGAGAAGTCTGCAGGCGCAAGGTATTTTGGAGATATCAATAATGTTTCTATTTCACAGATTACTTTTCTAGTCTATATGCGTTAACGAACTTGCAGCAATTTAGAATATCAGAAGACAGACTATTACTGCGAACAGAAAAGCAATAATTGCTCCCATAATCCATATTACGTTTATACTCTTCTTTGACGAGGATTCTTGTATCGGTTGACCATTTTCTACCACTGGAACAATGACGGAAGTCTCTTCCTTTTCATAATCGGAAAGGGGATAAAACTCTACGTTTACTTTCCATGTTCTTTCTTTTTCTCTTTTCAACCCATGTATTTTACCGCCCTCTTTTCCCCCTTCGGCCTTAACAAGAAGGATATTTAAGTCTGCCTCAATTTTTTTGCGTTCTGATTCTGTGGTCATTTCCGAACTGGAGGTGGAAATCGTAAATTCACTATGTACCAATCGACCGGCCAGACGGCTTTCGCACTTTCGCTGCCAATCCATGCGGTGATCATACCAAACCAAATCCCTTGGTATTGTGGGCTTTCCAGCCAAAAGGAAATCCTCACTTCCTTCAAGACTGCTGCGAAGCTTGCAGCGTATATCACTGCTTTCTTCCGTATCATAACTCCCATGGGCACTATATTGGCCAGCATAATCACCACTGCCGTGAATCTCACGCTTATGTTGCGCATTGCTTTCCTCGTCATTCTCGAAGATGTCGCTATAGTCAATATGTTTGGCTCCAAGATGATCCATGATGGTCTTGAATTCTTCAATTTCATCACGAAGAATTTCCACTTCGTATGTATCATATGGAATATACAAGTCTGTACGATAAGGATGACAAACATAAAGCGTGTTACTTACAGGATGTCCGGCAGGAAACTTTACGTCAGTAGGAATCTCTGCAATAGGCAAAACACGAAAACTATCAGGAAGATATGTCAGTTCATTACATACGACCAAATGTTTGCGTTGTTGAAGTGGAAGAGATAAGAAATTCTGTGCATATGATGATTGAAGCAGCGAAAATTCTTCTTCAATTTGAGAAGTTGAGAGGAAGGGACTTTCTGTACGTTCTTCGGATTTGAAATGAATCACTTCCTGCATGGCTGCATATGTATCCTGAGCATTGCGCCCTTTTCCCATAATGACACCTTTCAAAACTCTTGTGTTGTCATCATCAAAGAGTGCAAGGGAAGAGTTTACTGCTTTCAAAGCCTTGTTTTTGTCACCAATTAGTTGATAAGCTGCTGCCATGGTGTCGTACAGTGTCGCACTTTGCGCATCAGTACCACCTTCATAGCTCAATTGATGCTGTAACTCTTTGATGTATTCTTGTTTTTCCTGCTCTGAAGCATGAATTATCGATGTATATTTATCACGGAGTTCTACTATCGCTTCATCCCGTTCGTACTCCTCTGTTTGGTCATCCTCTGGGTCATCAGTACTCCATTTATGACCACAATTCGGGCAGACAAATTTATAGTCATCACCCAAGAAAGATTCTTTCGCGGCATTGGCCATTCCGACATAAGTACCAGGAAGAGACGCTAATCCTCCCACTAATTTCTTTCCATTTTTGCCAAAGACACCGCCTATTTTTTCTCCCAAATAAATGGTACCATCGAAACCATCAACAAGCCCACGGGCTGCTCTGCCAAGAAGACCATCTTTCCCTGCTTCGCACCACTGGCCACATTCAGGACACTTTTGTATCATAATCAAATTTGTTTTTGGTTAATAAATTCTAAAATATTATGACGAACTATTTAAAGTTTTACGAATGCTACCCTATTCTTTCAACTTTCAAATAAATCCCGTTCAAGGCTCCAGCCTTCTTGATATCTACTCCATAGATGCGCATAAAGGCATCTGCCACCACCTGACCTCCGTTCGTGTGAACGGGGTCGCTCAAAGACTGAGTCGCCACCTCTACCTGCATTCCCGGATCAAGGACAATGCCGTTGGTGCGAACTTTCTTCGTTACTGTAATTCTAAATAGTGCCATACATTATTGTTTTAGTATTTTTTCTTTCTTTCATATTCTTCAATAACTTCCAAAAAATATTTCGACGCTTTAAACTCTTTTAGAGTCATTTTCTTTATTTTATTTGCATCATTATAGCGGTCTTCTATAGCTTCAAAGGAGTAACTGGCAACGACAATTGTCATTATACCAAACACTATCATTAGGAGTCCGAGTAAAAACCACATGAAACTATAATCGTAAGTATGACAATACCACCAGCAACCATACGTAATCAGAGCACACACCGATGGGAATGAGAGCATAACCAACACATCATCCCATTTCATTCTCAACCTCTCATACATTTGGTCTTTATATTGTTGAATGAATGAGTCTGGAATAATTTCAACCTTTTCGTTTTCTTTCCATACCAACTTGCAATTATTACATTCCCATTCTTTTCCAACATTATCGGCGATGCTTATATTTTCAGCGAGAGCACCTCCAATATCACCAGCTAAATATTGGAGTCCAAATCCTGCTGCAAATTCTGCCGCATAGCCTAAACCTTTCTTAAATTTATAATTAGACGTGGTAGAAGTTTTCTTTGAACCACATCTTGGACATCTTACATCAGCCATAGTTTTTTCACTTAACGACCATTTTGCCTAGTCAAGCCCAAACTTGGCGATTGCTAAACTCTAATCACCGATATACAAAAAAGACGTGGGCTTCATACAATTAACTCGCTCACGTCTTTCGGGGTGCTCGCATTACCCTCTCCTGATGAACGAGCAATCGCAGACACCCACGCCAGATATGATTAGATAAGCAACCCTAATATTAGGGTGGCCTCTAAAAGCATATCCAGGTGGCGTCACACGATGCTTGTTTTTACAGGAGGTTATCTTTCTGGTTGCGAGCTTCGAAAGACCTATTCGAACAAGCGTTATGTATACGCCATTTTCAATATATCACCACCGCTTACCCTACAAATGGAAGTCAAATGGCACCGCAAAAATACAAAATTTTATTTAACTTACAACTTTTCGCGGCAGATTTTCTTGAAATCCGCTCCGAATGTTTCAAAAAAAATGTTCATGAAGCTTCGCTCCATAGACATTTCTCACGCTCGGCAAAACCTAAAACGGTTGACTGTTCACTACTGCCCTACATACCGGTCCATGGCGTCATTCACCTGAAGCATCCATTCCGGGAGTTTGGCTTTGGCATTGGCGACGAGCTCTTCGGGCATCTCACGATAGAAAGCGTATGCCATCGGGCCGGAAATGGCGCCAAGCGTGTCGGCATCGCCACCTAAAGAAATGGCCAGCTTGAGACAATCAACATAGTCCTCGCTCTCCAAGAAGCAGATGAGCGCCGCAGGAATCGTCTTCTGGCAGGTCTCGTCAAAGCCGTAGCCCGGCTTGATGTCGGCATACGTCAACGCAGACCATTCGGGATAGTATTCGTCCAACACATGACGGCGGATGTAGTCCTTATCCCTGCCCTGCATCCCATAGAAGATGGCAAGAGCCGTAGCGACAGCGCCCTTGATGCCCTCGGGATGGTCGTGCGTAGGAAGGGCGGTCTGGGTGGCCAGGTCAATGCACTCCTCTGCACTTTTTGCCATAAAACCCGCAGCGGAGACGCGCATGCCGCTGCCGTTGCCGTAGGAATGATAGGACGGCTGCAACTCACGCGCCGAGAGCCACCGGGCAAAACGTCCGCCAAAGCCCCGGAAGAAGTCCGCGCGGCATCGGGTCCACAGCGTCTCAGCCATATCCGTGCCCTTCAGCAAGGCTTCGGCACAGGCAAAGGTGCAGACGGTGTCGTCGGTGTAGGTGTTGGACGGCAGAAGGAGGTTGACGGCATCGTAGTCCTTGGTCCTTCCGTGAAACTCGTAAGGCATGCCGGCGATGTCGCCGATGGCAGCACTAAGCAACAGGTTTTTCATGTGTTCAGATCTCCTCTCATTTAGAACTCTAGACGGAATCCTTTTTGTTTTAACTCGTTATAACTCTCTTCGTTGAAGCTGTAAAGACGGGCCTCACGCCGGGGTGTGGGCCAGACGGTTTCGTCCTGCTGCGTGAGGATGTTGAAGTGCAGCATCTTCTTGGCAAAATTGCTCCGGTCGAAGTGCACGTCCAGGATAGCCTCATAGAGATTCTGCAGCTGCTTCAGCGTGAACTTCTCGGGCAGAAGCTCAAAGCCTATCGGCTCGAAATGGATGCGTTCGCGGAGGCGCTTCAAAGCGGCCCTCAGTATTCTGTCATGGTCGAAGGCCAGCTGCGGCACCTCGTCCAGAGCAAACCACCCGGCCTTCGCCGCATCGTCTCCGGCCTTCACGTCCTGAATGCGCACCAGAGCGTAGTAAGCGACGGTGATGACGCGCTCTCTGGGGTCGCGATTCGGATCGCTGAAGGTGTGAAACTGCTCGATGTAGGCACCCGTAAGCCCCGTCTCCTCTTTCAGCTCACGCAGCGCACCCTCTTCGCACGACTCATCCATCTTGACGAAACCGCCTGGAAACGCCCACTTCCCCTTGTAGGGCTCCAAGCCTCTCTCGACGAGCAGCACCTGCAGCTTTGTGCCGTCGAAACCGAAGATGACGCAGTCCGTTGTGACCGAGGGGTGCGGGTATTTGTAAGAGTACATTTTTGCTTCCATTTTCGTTCTTTGGTAAATTTTACACCGCAAAGGTACGGCAATAATTTCAATCCACCAAATATTTTGGGTAAAATTTACACAGGAAGCCTCATTTTTTTTAATTTTACTCCACGCAAATTACGCAAGCAAGCAAATTAACTGATCGGGAACCGGCCTTCCGGTTCTTTTCGGTGTGTAGCAATAAGTCAAAGAGCGCTGTTATTCCGGTTTGACGCTGCAAAGGTACGACAATAAAAAAGCGAAACTGGCCACTCTTCTTGTAACCCCTATGTAAATCAGTGAAATATAACAATCGAACGATTTTTGTTTGCATTGTTTGCGCAAAAAAGAAAGAAAAGAGAGAAAGGAAAGCTCCCCCACACCCCTGTAAAGGAAAGAGTAGAAAAGAATAGAAAAAGAAAAGAAGTTTCTAGCTAACTATTCACTACTAACGTAGTTCATAGTTATCTGAAAACTGAGAAAAGTGACCGTGCAAATTACGTGCAAGCTGTGCGTTTAAGCGAGTGCAGAGCCAAACTCGTTTGAGCTCTGCCGAGCGGGAGCACTGTCTGTGGAGCGAAGCTTCACGAAATTGCCCTTTTACTGGGCTCGGGCGTAGCGCGATGCGCTCCGCAGTTTTTTTGAGGGCCCTCTTTACTGAGTGAAGAGTGAAGAGTGAAGAGTGAAGAGCGAAGCTTCATGAACATCTGCGAGCTATGTCAAAAAATCCGCTTCGCGTACACGTATGAAACACGTAGGCTTATTATTTTCTAATTTGCACACGCAAATTGCGCAAATTGCAAATTAATTAAGTCCGAGACCAAATCGTTCGATTCTTGTACTGCGCTGATTTACATTGGGGTTACAAGAAGAGTGGCCCCTTTCGCTTTTTTGTTGTCGTACCTTTGCAGCGCCAAAAGGGAAAATGAGCCTCCAGAGGCACTCCTAAACCACGCAGAGGCCGAGCAAAGGCCACGCAGAGGCCGTGAATGCGGGGTAGGACGTAAAGATTTAAGTGCTCTCACATAACACACATCAAAACCTCGCGATGTATAGGTAATCGCTTCTCAACATATGGCAATAGTAAGACCTATGTGGCTCACCGGCGGTATGAGCGGCCGAGCCGACAAGACGAGCAACACCTACACCAAGCAGACCTCCATCACCGGCAAGACCGTTGCCGTGACGCTGCGCAACCCCGTCGGCTACGACAAGCAGGGCGAGAAGGTGATTGCCGCCCAGAACAAGTTCCATGCCCTGTCGACGGGTGTCTCCACCTTCTACCGCCGCATCAGCGCCATCGGCGCCAGCGCAGAGGATCAGGCCCTCTACAAGAGCCTCGTCTCCTTCGTTCGCGGCCAGCACCGCTACGGCACCGTTCGCGGCTACCTCATGGCCAAGTGCGCCACCGTCAACGAGGACTTCACTCAGGTGAAGATTCTCTATCGCGACCACGAGGAGACCATCAACGTCAGCTTCCAGGCTCGCGGCGTAGTCACTCGCCCCAGCGACGAGTCCGACTTCAGCGGCGACGGCGGAAACGGCGGTGACAACGCTGGTGATGACGCAGGTAACGGCGGCTCAAACGCAGGCAACGGTGGCTCTGATAATCAGGGCGGCTCTCAGTCTCCCGCCACGCCCACTACGGGTGAGTACACCATCCAGGCGAGGGTAGGTGCTGACGGCGGCGGTAGCGTCACCATCAAGAAGAACGGTCAGCTCATCTCCGGTGACACCGTGATGGCTTCTGCCAGCGACACGATTGAGCTTGAGGCTATACCTGAGAGCGACAACTGGCAGTTCATGAGCTGGAGCGACGGCAGCAGCCAGAACCCTCACTCCTTCCAGCCCCGCTTTGACAATGTCATCGATGCCAGCTTCCTCGACCTTTCGAAGATTTGACCTGAGCCATGAAGCGTCGTTTGGCCTTCCTGTCATGGGGCGCGGCAGTCCTTTTCGGGGCTGCCGCCCTCTTCCTTCCTCCCCAGGGAGAGATTGACCACACCGTGCTGCTGCTCTGCGCGCAACTCCTGCTCTTTGCCGCCACGCTGCTGGGCGTAGACGGCTACTACGACAAGATGCGTGACCTCATCAAGAAGTAAACCCCGTTGGGGGTCTTTAATTATCAATTGTCAATTATCAATTATCAATTAGAAAAATGAACCTCTCACCGCACTTTACTTTGGAAGAAATGCTTCACAGCGACACCGCTGAGAAGAAGAAAATAGAGAACCGCATCAATGCTGCGGAAGTCGATAACCTGGTACGTTTGTGCCAAAAGGTCTTGGAGCCTTTACGCGCGCACTTTGGCGTACCTATTAAAATAAACAGCGCGTTCCGCTGCAAGGCACTCAATGCTGCCGTTGGCGGAGCGGTCAACAGCTACCACACCAAGGGTAGGGCCGTGGACATCCCGATGCACCCGGGCTGGCTCGCGTACATCCGCGACCATCTGCCGCATACGGAGTTAATCAACGAGGGAACATGGATTCATGTTGCCTTGTGAAATAGGATAATTCTTTTCGTCATGGTTTTGAGTTTAATGAGTAAATAGGTTTAAGGCCGTCCGTGCGAGATGCATAGGCGGCTTTTTTTTATTCCACAACTTGCAATTTGCAATTTGCGTAATTTGCGTGAGCATTTTTTCGAGTTACTTTCCACGTCTGCAACCCCATGTGCTCCTTCGTATGGTCGGCACGTGAATTCAACCTCGCCTCTAATTCCTCTATTTACGACAGTTGCAATTTTTGCAACCGTCGTTTCATGTTTCAGCTCTTCCTTCCTTAAAAATATTGGAAATTTTTTATCAAAACAAATCGGTTTAAATCTGCTTAATCTATATAAATTTAATAGTTTTGTACTCTTCTACCAAATTATATATCTAATTCCGAACTACCTTCAAAAAGCACATTTGGTTTTTATGATTTAATTGCAGTTTACTGATGTTTAGCGGATTATATCGCAAATATAGATTAAGACGATTCAAACCTGCTTAATCTTTAACTTTATACTGTCTTTTCCTAAATTACTTTTGCATCGAAAGTGTTCGCGATTCGCGAACAGCGAACACTTGACAAAAAAAGCTGCCGGAGCAACCCGACAGCCTATTTTGTTTCGATGTTTTAACTTTTAATCGGAAGCCTTTCCCTTGCCTTCGGCCAGGCCCATCACCTTCCAATAGGCAATAGGCATCACGGTGAGGATGAAGAACATCGTCAGGAGCGTGCCGTAGCAGATGACCGCTCCCATAGGCACCCACAAAGCGCTGCCGCCCAAAATCATCGGCACAACACCCATGGAGGCTGCGGCCGACGTCAGGAAGATGGGACGCATACGACGCTCGGCAGCCACATGGATGGCATCCTTGAGCGAGAGATGCTCCAGCTCACGAACCTCGGCGGCGTAGTCGAAGAGGATGACGCCGTTGCGCACCAGGATGCCCATCAGCGAGACAAAGCCCAGGACGCTGGTCAGAGAGAACTCGATGCCCTGAATCATCAGACCCATCGCCATGCCAAAGACGCAGAGCGTGAGGCTGACCATGACGAGGACGGACTCGCTGACGCTCTTGAAGTGCCACAGCAGGACGAAGAAGATGATCATCACCGAGAGCACCAGACCGCTGGCAATCTGCGGGCCGGTCTCGCCGTCGGCTTCATACTGGCCGCCATATTCCAGCTGCACGCCGCGAGGCAGCTTGAAGCCCTCGAGGCGCTTCATGATCTTGCGGGTGACGATGCCCTCGTTCTCGCCGCGGGCCAGCTCAGCCATCACGGTGACGGTGCGCAGGCCGTTGCGGTGGCAGATCTGTCCGTATTGCCACGTGGGCACGATTTCGGCAAACTGGCGCATCGGCACACTGGGAATGGCTTCTCCCACGGAATGGAGACTCACGAGCGTGGGCAGATCGGTGGGAATGGCGGCCGCGAGGCCGATGGGAATCAGCTCGTCCATGACGTCCTGCTCCGTGGCCTGATCGGCGTCCTCCGTCTTCATCTTCACGTTGACGTCGTAGTCGCCCTCCCAGGCGGTGCTCACGGTGAGACCGTCGCCGTAGCGGAAGGCCATCTGCATCTCCACCGTCTCGTTGGTGATGCCCAGACGGCTTGCCTTCTCGTCGTCAATCTTGATGCGCGTGGTGGAGAGGGGCTCCAAGAGGTCGTGACGCACGAGCAGCAGCTCCGGCATCTCGCGCATGATCTTCGTCACGCTGTCAGCACAGAAGGCCAGCTGTTCGAGGTTGTCGCCCTTGAGGCGCACCTCGATGGGCACCGTGCACGAGCTGAAGGTGAGCTGCTTGATCTTGACGTAGGCCTCGGGGAAATAGTTGGTGAACTTCTTGGTGTATTCGTCCACGAGCTCCTCGGTGGCTTCGTTGGAGGTGGTGTTGACGATAAACTGCGCATAGTTCTCGGCCGGGAACTGGGGTGCGTAGGAGGTGTGGAAACGGGGCGAAGAGGAGCCCTTGAAGGAAGCGACGCCGACGACGCGCTTGTCCTGACGGATCATGTGCTCGAGAGAGTCGGCAACGGCCGTCGTGCGTTCGATGCCGGCGCCCGAAGGCAGATAAATCTCCACCGCAAACTGGTCGCGGTCGGCAAAAGGCATGAGCTTCTGCGGGATGCGCGTGAAAATCAGCGCACCGATGACGAAGCCGGCGGCACCCATGCCGACAGTGCCCCAGGGATGGCGGAAACACCAGGCGAGCAACACCTTATAGTAGCGGTCCATGAGGTCGAGCAGGCTGAAGGGCTTCTTGCCGTTCTTGGGCACTGCGCCTCCGATGGGCTTCGTGATGAAGAAGTACTGCAGGATGGGCAGGAGTGTCTGCGCGATGATCATTGAGATGAAGAGCACGATGCTGATGGCCCAGGGGAACGACAGCAGGAAGTCGTGCATCTGACCCTTCATGGTGAAGAGGAAGGGGAAGAAGGTCACCGAGATGCACAGCGTGGCCGTGAAGATGGATTTGAGGAAATGCACGGTGGCGTCGATGGAGGCCTGCCAGCGCGGCTTGCCTTCGGCCATCATCTCCATGTAGGAGTCGATAATCACGATGGAATCGTCGACAATCATGCCCAGCGTCACAATGAGCGCCGCCAGCGTGACGGTGTTGAGCTCGATGCCGAAGAGGTAGAAGGAACTCAGCGAGACGAAGATGGTGATGGGCATCGTGCCCGCTGCCACCATGGCCACACGCATGGGCATGATGAGCACCACGACGAGAATCACCGTAGCGATGGCAATCATCAGCTCGCGCAGGAAGTTGCTGATGGAGTCGTCGACCACCTGCTTCTGATTGGTGATGGCCGTCGTCTCCACATCCTCGGGGAGCACCTGCTTGATGTTGGCCAGCTTCTTGTCAATCTCGGCACCCATGCTCGAGACATCCTGACCCTTCTTGATCTCCACACTGAGGATGAGGCACTTCTTGCCGTTGTTGGTGATGAAGGACTTGGGCTTGGGGTATTCGCGCTTCACGGTGGCGACGTCCTTGAGGCGGACGACGTTGCCGCTGGCGTCGGTGTAGATCACCGTGTTCTCCACATCGTAAATCTTGTTGAGCGCGTGGTCCACGTAGATGGGCGACTCGTTGCCGTCGTTCTTGAGGCGTCCGGCAGTGGTGACGAAGCCCTTGGCCTTGAGCTGATGTGCGATGAGCAGATAGCTGATGCCGTAGTGGGAGAGCTTGTCGCTGTTGATGTAGATGCTGATCTGGTCCTTCTGCAGGCCGAAGACGCTCATCTTGCCCACACTGGGAATCATGCGCAGGGAGTCGATGAGCTGGTTCATGTAGTCGTTGAGCTCGCGATAGGTCTTATCCTCCGATTCCATCGAGAGCAGCAGCGCCGAGGTGTCGCCAAAGTCGTCGTTGACCTGAATGGCCAGCACGCCCTCGGGCAGCGAGTGCTTGAAGCCCTGCACGCCGTGTTTGAACTTCGACCAGAAGGCGTCCTTGTCCGTCAGCTCGTCGTTGAGCTCCACGCGGATGATGGCGATGCCGTCCTTGGTGAAGCTGACGGTCTTCTCCTTCTTCACTTCCTTGTAGGTGAAGATGTATTTCTCCAGCGGCTTGGTCACCTGCTCCTCCATATCCTGCACCGTGACGCCCGGATAGACGGCGATGACGAGGCCCTGACGGATGGTGAAATCGGGGAATTCGTTCTTGTTGATGTGTGCCAAGCCGTAGATGCCCATCGCCACAAAGCAGCTCACGAGCAGGATGATGATCTGCCGGTAGTGCATCGACCACTCCTGCAGGCTCATCTTTTTCTCCTTATTCTCTTCCATAGCTGTTACTTGACAATTTCAACTTTCATCCCGTTGCTGACCTTCTGCTGGCCGGCCACGATGAGACGGTCGCCTTCAGCGAGGCCTTCGCCGATGAGGACGCCCTGCGCCATAGCGCGCTGGATGGTGACGGTGCGCTTCACGGCTTTGTCGCCCTGCACCACCCAGACGAAACGCTTGTTGTCGCTGTCCAACTGCATCAGCTTGGCGGGCACGAAGATGCCGGTGGCGCCGATCATGTAGTTGGTGAACGCCTGACAGATCATGCCCGGCAGCAGGACGCCTTCGGCATTGTCGAAGGTGGCCTTCACCTCATAGGTGCGCGAACGGGGATCGGCGCTCACGCCGCGCTCGCTGACACGTCCGGTGAACTCGCGGCCGCCCAGAGCCGGCACAACGACCCGCATCACAGAACCCTTCTGGATGCGCTGCACGTCGTCCTCGGGGACGGCAATCTTCACCTTCACCGTGCTGATGCTGACGAGCTTCACGACGGGCATTCCGGGCGCTGCCGCCTGTCCGACTTCGGCCATTTTGGCGGAGATGAAGCCGCTGAAGGGCGCACAGAGCCTGGTGTCGGAGAGCGCCTTGCGGGCGATGGCCTCATGAGCCTTGGCCGACTTCAGCTGATTCTCGGCCATGACCCACTGCATCTCGGGCAGCGACTCACTCTCGTAGAGCGCCTTCATGCGCTTGTAGGTGTCCTCGGCCTGCTCCAGCGTCGTCTTGGCGATGGCGTAGGCGTTTTGCAGCGACGTGGGGTCGAGCTCGGCAATCGTCTGCCCCTTGCTCACCGTCTGGCCGGCGTCCACAAAGATGCGCTGTATCGTGCCGTTCACGATAAAAGAAAGGGCGACGCCGCTCGACTCTTCGATGGTACCCGAGAAGCCCTGCTCTCCATGCACCGCCTCAGCGTGCACCTCCTGAACTTTCACCCTCACGACCTGCTCCTCGGCAGCCTGTTTCTTCTCACCGCAGCCATTCAGCGCCAAAAGGGCCGCAACAGCCGTCAACAATCGAATTGCCTTCATGTATTATGCTTTTTTCGTGTTTTCATACGTATTCAACAGGGCAAAAATACCGATTTTTTTGGCATTTCAAGTGTTTTTACCCGAAAAAAAATGCCAAAAGCCTCATTTTTTTGCTTTTGGACGTGCGGTCCGCTTTGCCTCCAAGAGAAATCAACGCGTGCGATGACGGTCGGGCACGCTGTAGTCGCGATAATCTGCCTCGTCGTCCAAGCGGGAAGCAAGATGCGACACGCCGATGACAATGGCAATCGTCGTGGCGACGGCAACAAGCACCATCAGACAACCGGAAGCGCTCACGTCACGCAGAAAACCCGAGAGATGGGTAAAGAAGCGGAAAATTAAGGATATGACCAGGTAAATCACTGGTATCCAGAATAAAAAGATGAGAACTTCTACCAATGGGAAACTACCTTAAAACAAACATTGTTCAAATACGCTGCAAAGGTATGAAAAAATCCTGATACAGGCGTACAGCCTTTAAATATTTTTAATGAAAAAAAACATTTGGATTGAAAAAAAATCCATATCTTTACACCCGAAAAACCACTTTATGCCATGAAAAAAGAGTGTTTACTGGGCTTTGACATCGGAACTTCCTCTGTGAAAGCCGCCCTTGTGGACATCGCAACAGGCGAGTGCATCGCCGCCGCACAATACCCCGATGAAGAGGCCCCCATCGTCGCTCCGCAGCCCGGATGGGCCGAGCAGGACCCCGAGATGTGGTGGGACGAAGCCGTGAAGGCCGCCCGACGTCTTGCAGAGAAAACCTCGCTCGAAGGCGTGAGGGCCGTCGGCATCTCCTATCAGATGCACGGACTCGTGTGCGTGGACCGCGAAGGGAAGCCCGTCAGGGGCGCCATCATCTGGTGCGACGGACGCGCCGTGCCCTACGGAGAAGCGGCGCTGAAACAAATCGGCAGGGAGCGCTGCATGGAGCGCATGCTCAACGCACCTGGCAACTTCACCGCCGCCAAACTGGCCTGGGTGAAAGATCAGGAGCCCGACAACTACCGCCGCATCGCCAAAATCATGCTGCCGGGCGACTATATCGCCATGAAGCTCTCGGGCGGCGAGATACAGACCACCGTCAGCGGACTCTCCGAAGGCATCCTCTGGGACTTCCGCGAGAACGGCGTCAGCAGCGATGTAATGGGCTGTTTCGGCTTCGAGGCCAGCCTCATACCGGAGATCGTGCCGACCTTCTCCCGACAGACCGTCGTCTCGGCCGAAGCGGCCAGGGCGCTCGGCATCCCCGAAGGCACACCCGTCACCTATCGCGCCGGCGATCAGCCCAACAACGCCCTCTCTTTGGGCGTGCTGCATCCGGGTGAAGTGGCAGCGACGGGCGGCACCTCCGGCGTCGTCTACGGCGTCACGGATCAGGTGACCTACGACCCCCAGAGCCGCGTGAACATCTTCGCCCACGTCAACCACAAAGCCACTGCGCCCCGACTGGGCGTGTTGCTCTGCATCAACGGCACGGGCATCCTCAACTCGTGGATGCGCCGGCAGATCGGCGGCGGCCGTCTCTCCTACCCCGAAATGAACGAACTGGCCGCCACAGCTCCCACAGGCGCCGACGGCCTGAGCATCATCCCCTTCGGCAACGGCGCGGAACGACTCTTGGGCAACAGGGCTCCCGGCGCCGCCATATCGGGCATCGACTTCAACCGCCACACGCAGGCACATCTGCTGCGCGCCGCACAGGAGGGCATCGCCTTCTCGATGGCCTACGGCATGGAGGTGATGGAGGAGATGGGTCTGAGGCTCAAGAGCATCAGGGCCGGACGGGCCAACATGTTCCTCAGTCCGCTCTTCCGCGAGACCTTGGCAACGACGACGGGCGCCGAAATCACCCTCTACGACACCGACGGCGCAGCCGGAGCGGCACGCGGTGCCGGCATCGGCGCCGGCCTCTACGCTACGGCCGAAGAGGCTTTTGCAGGACTCCGACAGACCGACCTCATCAGCCCCGACGCCGCACAGCAGGAAGCCTGCCGCAAAGCCTACGAGCGGTGGCGCGAAGCGCTGGAACAAGTGATAATTGATAATTGACAATTGACAATTGATAATTAAGACCTTATTATAATAAAACTATGAAAAAAGAATTTTTCCCCGAAATCCCTGCCATCAAGTTTGAAGGCACCGAAAGCAAGAACCCTCTGGCCTTCCGCTACTACGACGCCAATCGCGTGGTGATGGGCAAGAAGATGAGTGAATGGATGAAGTTTGCCATGTGCTGGTGGCACACACTGTGCGCCGAGGGCGGCGACCAGTTCGGTCCCGGCACGAAGACCTTCCCCTGGAACGCATCCTCCGATCCCATACAGGCCGCCAAGGACAAGGCCGACGCCGGCTTTGAAATCATGCAGAAGCTCGGCATCGGATACTACTGCTTCCACGACGTGGACCTCGTGGCCGAAGCGCCCGACGTGGAGACCTACGAGAAGAACCTGAAGGAAATCGTGGCCTATCTCAAGCAGAAGCAGGCCGAGACGGGCATCAAGCTGCTGTGGGGCACCGCCAACGTGTTCAGCCACAAGCGCTACATGAACGGCGCCTCCACCAACCCCGACTTCGACGTTGTGGCCCGCGCCATCGTGCAAATCAAGAACGCCATCGACGCCACCATCGAGCTGGGCGGCACCTCCTACGTCTTCTGGGGCGGCCGCGAAGGCTACATGTCGCTGCTCAACACCGACATGAGGCGCGAGAAGGAACACATGGCCACCATGCTGGGAATGGCGCGCGACTACGCCCGCAAGAAGGGCTTCAAGGGCACCTTCCTCATCGAGCCCAAGCCGATGGAGCCCACCAAGCACCAGTATGACGTCGACACCGAGACCGTCATCGGATTCCTCAAGGCACACGGCCTGGACAAGGACTTCAAGGTGAACATCGAGGTGAACCACGCCACTCTGGCCGGACACACCTTCGAGCACGAATTGGCCTGCGCTGTGGATGCCGGCATGCTGGGCAGCATCGACGCCAATCGCGGCGACGAGCAGAACGGATGGGACACAGACCAGTTCCCCATCGACCACTACCAGCTGACGCAGGCCATGATGGAAATCATCCGCGGCGGAGGCTTCAAGGACGGCGGCACCAACTTCGACGCCAAGACGCGCCGCAACTCCACCGATCTTGAGGATATCTTCATCGCCCATGTGGCCGCTATGGACGTGATGGCCCGCGCCCTTCTGAGCGCCGCCGACATCATCGAACACTCGCCCATCCCGCAGATGGTGAAGGAGCGCTATCAGAGCTTCGACCAGGGCGAAGGCAAGCGCTTCGAAGAGGGCAAGATGACGTTTGAAGAGGCCTACGAATACGGCAAGCGCATCGGCGAGCCAAAGCAGACGAGCGGCAAGCAGGAGCTCTACGAGGCCATCGTCAACATGTATTAAACTCCGCTCTAAGTCCACACCGCGTGCGCCGTCTCTGCCTCATCGCTCTGTGGCTCTGCTGCCTCGTGCTCTCGGGAGCGGAAGCCGAGCAACACTGCTACGCCCTCAACCGGCAAAGCGGACTGAGCGACGACGGCGTGCTGCAGCTGATGCAGCTCCGCGACGGCCGCATGGTCATCGTCACCCGCAGCGGCGTGGATCTCTACGACGGACAACAAATCAGGGGCATCCGCATCGACGACTCGATGTGGATGCCCATTCCTGCTTACGGCGGCGCCACCCACCTCTTTGCCGACAGCGACGACCGCCTGTGGATGAAGCGCGGAGGCCGCCTCTACTGCTTCGACCTGCGCACCATGCGGCAAAAGGCCGACAGCACGTGGCGGGCGGACGACTTCTTCATCGACGACAGCGGCGAGACCTGGCTGCTGCAGGGACGGGAGCTCTCCGGAAGCCCTTCGGGGCGCACGCTCCTCTTGCCCGATGAAGCCGGTGCGCTGCAGGATGTGGTGCGCTGCGGGGCGGATCTCTACTGCTTCTTCGACAGCGGCACACTGGTGTGCTACGGAAAAGACGGACGCGAGATTTTTCAGTCGAAAGCCTACGGCGAGGAGGAAGCCGCACGCTACCGGATCACCTCGCTCGTGGTGTCGGGCCGGGGGAAACTCTATCAGGTGCGCACAGGCAGCGGGGGCTCCGTCCTGCTCTCGTTCGACATCAGCCGCCGCCAATGGACCACGCTGATGCAGAGCGACCGCCTGATGCACACATTGACGCTGACGCCCGACGGCGTGCTCTGTCTCACCACACCCGACGGCTATCTCCGGATTCATCCCGAAGAGGGCAAGACGGAGAGCTTCCGGCGCCTGATGCTGCCCGACGGCAGCGTACTCTCGCCGGGCATCAACGCCGTCTGTCTCGACCGCGAAGGCGGCATCTGGTTGGGCACCTACGACAAAGGGGCGCTCTACACCTCGCCTTTGAGCGGACTCTTCGACACCCATCCCATCGACATCGAGGTGCAGCCCATCCTGACGGACGTGAGCCTGTACGGACGTCCTCTGCAGGCCGGCGCCGAATACGACGGGCGCGTGCTGATGGAGGTCACGGCGCCCTATGCCGACAGTCTGCGCTTCGCCCACAACCAGAACTCGCTCTCGTTCCGCTTCTCCACCATGAACTACGTGCGCCCACGCTCCACCTGCTACCGCATCCGATTCTCCGGCGGCGACGGGCTGTGGCACATCGTCTCGGCCGACTCCGCTGGTGGCCTGGTGAGCGACAGGGGCGATTTCTATCTGCCGCTCGTTGGACTGCCGCCGGGCGAATACACGCTGGAGGTCAACGCCTCCACCAACCCCGAGCATTGGAACGCAGATCGCGTGCGCACAATACATTTCACCATAGAGCATCCTTGGTGGCAGACACCTTGGGCCTACGCCCTCTACGCTCTGGCCGTGTTGCTTGTCGTCGGCGCCGCCTTCCGCCTCTATCGCTGGCACCTGCAACGCAAAAACCGCGAATCCATCCTGCTGATGCGCATCCAAAACCTCGTGGAGCAGGCCAACCGCAGCACGCCGTCGGAGGCGATGGTGGTGCTGGGCAGCGACGAAGAGTCGCACGAAGAGAACGATGCGGATTCATCGCCGCAGGACAAGGAATTCATGATGCGCGCCACAGAGTTGGTGGAGCGCCACCTCTCCTCGTCCCAATACAGCGTAAAACAGCTGGCTGCCGATCTCTGCATGGAGCGCACGGGGCTCTACAAGAAGTTGACGGCGATGATGCAGCAGTCGCCCGTCGCGTTCATCCGCAGCATCCGGCTTCATCGGGCGGCGGAGATGCTTCGGAGCGGCGGGATGAGCATCAGCGATGTGGCCGAACGCACGGGGTTCTGCTCCGTGAGCTATTTCAGCAAATGCTTCCAGAGGGAGTTCGGCTGCAAGCCCTCGGAGTTCGTCGGAGAGAACTCAAAATAAGCCGATTCTGCCGGTTTTCATCATTTGTTTTGTCCGAATCATCATTTGTTGTGTGACTGATGCGCGCAATTGCCCTACCTTTGCAGCGCCAATCTCAAATTAACCTTAACAACAATGATGAAAAAGAACAGATTTTGGGCAGTCGCGGTGATGTTCACCCTCTGCCTCGTGCAAGTCACCGCACAGAGTGTGCGCTACGCTTTCACACCGACGGACTACACGTCCACCGACAACAGCCGCGCTCCGCAGAGCGTGTTCTCTTACACCGCCTCCGGCTTCACCGTGAAGGCCACCGGACAGAACAACGTCGCCTTCAAGATGGGCGGCGAATGCGACGGCAAATACTTCATCACGGGTGATGATCACTGGTTTCTCGTCAAGGGCAGCAACATGCGCGTGGGCAACACCGATAGCTACCTCTGGTGGAGCAACGGCGTGAACCACGGCTCCCAGGTCGCTCCCGATCACAGCGCCACCGTGAACGGCGAACAGTTCTTCGTGTGGAACCTGCAGAACGGCAACCCCCTCTTCTCCTGGTTCAACGCTTCCGCCGAACATATCGCACTGAACAGCAACGGCACCAACTTCATTCTCGCCATGGGTCTGACCGCCGGCAGCAACCTGGGCGGCACCGTCGGCGACGTGAACTACTACAGCGACATGGACATCGCCACCCTCTATCCCGAGCTGATGAGCACATTGGGTCTGACCCACGAGGCTTTGGCCGAGTTGATGCGCACGAAGATGAGCGCCCGCATCGCTGAGGCCGAAACCCTGCTCGCCACCCGTCCGGCCGAAGAAGCCGACAGAAACAAGCTGCAGAACGCCATAAACGACGCCCGCATGGTACTCGAAGGCATCACAACGGAGAACTACACCGAAGTGCCCGCCGCCATCGAGACGCTCGACGCCGCCATGGAGGCCTATCGCGCCGCCAGCCGCACAGTGAGCTACAACTTCACCGACGACGGCCTGCTGGCTCAGTGGGATAACCTGCGCGTGCGCGTACGTTTTGTTAATGACAGCACGGTGCGTGTGACCAAGTTCATCGGCGACGAGAGCCGCGTGGAGAAGAGCCTCGTGATGCTCGAAGGCATCAGTCGCCCCGTCAGCTTCGCCAAGAGCGAAAGTGAAGGCCTCGTGACGCTGACGGGCGAAAAGGTCCGCGTGAGCTACGATTTGGCCAAAGCCTGCGTGACGGTCTTCCGCAACAGCGGCGAAGAGCTGATCAAAGAACTTGAAGCCAGCCTCACGGAGAAGCCCGACGGACCCAACGCCGCCTGGCAGCTTCAGCAGGTGTTCTCTCTGGAGAACGGCGAGCAGATCTACGGCATGGGACAATTGCAGAACGGCAAGCTCTCCATGCGCGGTCTCTCCACCACGATGATTCAGGACAACCGCAGCATCTACATCCCCTACTTCTATTCCTCGAAGCGCTACGCCCTCTATTGGGACAACTACTCACCCACCACTTTTGATGACAATGCCTCCGGCACCTCGTTCCTTTCCACCGGACAGGCCATCGACTACTATGTGCTCGTGGGCACCAACTCTGACGGCGTGCTGCGCTCCTGGCGCTCTCTCACGGGCAAGACCCAGCTGCCCCCGCTATGGAACTTTGGCCTCTATCAGAGCAAGCAGCGCTACATGAGTGTGCAGGAAGTCATTGATGTCGTGAGCCGATACCGCAGCCTCGGTGTGCCCTTGGACTGTGTGGTGCAGGACTGGCAGTATTGGGGCGACGACAACCATTGGAACGCCATGGCCTTCCTCAACCCCAACTACGCCGACTATCAGCGCATGATTGACGAGGTGCACGCCATGAACGCCAAGCTGATGATTTCTGTTTGGCCCGATTTCGGCCCCGCCACCGCCCAATACAGTGATTTCGGCAATGCCGGACGCCTCATCCCAATCCAAAGCTATCCCACCAACGTGGCCACACGCCCCTACGATGTTTATGACGCCACCACCCGCACCAAGTTCTGGAACTACCTCTATCAAGGCCTTATGAGCAAAGGCATCGACGCCCTGTGGCTCGACTCCGCCGAGCCCGACGACTTCAGCAACAAGACCACCGACTACGACTACGTCACCGGCCTGGACGGACGCACCTTCCGCTCCGTGCGCAACGCCTTCCCCCTGGCTCATGTGGAGGGCGTCTATGACCACCATCTCGCCGAGAGCGCGCTCAGCGACAAACGCGTGAGCATCCTCACCCGCTCCGCCTTCGCCGGCATGCAGCGCACAGGCGCCTTCGTCTGGAGCGCCGACATCACCTCCAGCTGGGAGACGCTGGCCCGCCAGATTCCCGCAGCCTGCAACTTCTCCGTTTCGGGTCTGCCTTACTGGAACAGCGACACGGGCGCCTTCTTCATCGGCGGCTACAGCGGCGGCGTCAGCAATCCCGCCTGGCGCGCACTCTACACCCGCTGGACGCAGTTCTCCTGCTTCTGCCCCATGATGCGCTTCCACGGAGATCAGACACCGAGAGAGATATGGCAGTTTGGCGCTCTGGACGACGCCAGAGGCGACTACAACAACATCCTGCGCTATATCCGTTTGCGCTATCGCCTCCTGCCTTATCTCTACTCGACCGCCCATCAGGTGGTGGACGCCGACGAGACCTTCATGAAGGCCATGCCCGTCGCTTTTGAGGACGACGCCCAATGCACTGACGTCATCGACCAGTATATGTTCGGCCGTTCCTTCCTCGTAGCCCCGGTTGTCACCGACGGCGCCGCCGGCCGCAAGGTCTATCTGCCCGAGGGACAGCAGTGGTACGACTTCTGGACGGGCCGCAGCACCGAAGGCGGCAAGAGCCTCTGGCGCCAGACGCCTCAGGACATCATGCCGCTCTACATTCCCGCCGGCACCGTGCTGCCTTTCGGCCCCGAGGTGCAGTACAGCAGCGAGAAGCCCTGGGACGACATCGAGATACGCGTCTATGCCGGCAGGGACGGCACGTTCACGCTCTACGAGGACGCCCTCGACGGCTACGGCTACAAGAACGGCGAATTTTCCGAGATTCCCTTCACTTGGGACGAGGCCCGTCAGACCCTCACCGTCGGAGCGCGCACGGGCAGCTTCCCCGGCATGCTCTCCGAGCGTACGTTCCGCATCGTCCGCGTGTCCTCCAAAAAGGGATTCGGCGATTTGAATTCGAAGATTTACGACAAGGTGATCAACTACAGCGGCACACCCGTCGAAGTCACATTGGAGGAAGCGCCCGAAGAGGAAATCGAGACGGAAAACCTCACGAGCCTCATCGTAAATCCCAGCTTCGAGGCTAACGGCAGCACCCTCAACAAGGTGGCACCCACTGGCTGGACCGTGAACAGCACAACCACCTGGTGGGGCGTCAACAACGGCGGCGGCAACGGCGATCCCGTTGCCACCGACGGCCGCTTCATCTTCGGCGTGTGGGACGGCTCCAACACCATGACGCCCGTCATCAGTCAGACGCTCGCCACACTGCCCAAAGGCTGCTACACCCTCTCGGTGGACATGCAGGCCAGCAACCGTGCCAGCGGCGTCCGCCTGGGCAGGCAGCACATCTTCGCCGGAGAGGCGAAGGGCTACTTTGCCGATCAGCTGAGCACCGCCGGCGAGGGCGACACCTACCCCATGCAGACAATCAGCGTGTATTTCGAGCAGCCGGAGGACAACCGGCCCGTGACAATCGGCGTATCCACCGAAGGCGCTCCGATTGAGACCTGGTTCAAGATCGACAATTTCCGCCTGACGCGCTATCCCCAGATGCCCACCTTCGTCAGCGACGTGCGCCGGAGCCTCAACACCGATGCCGCCGACAGCATCTACGACCTCACGGGGCGTCGCCTCAACGGCATTCCCTCCTCGGGCTTCTACGTCCGGGGCGGCAAAAAGTTTTTCGTGAGATAAAATCTGAAGCTTAAATCTTCGGCAACACACGGCGCACTGCTTCCTGCAGCTGCGCCGTTGCTGTCTCGGGGCGCATCAGCTCCTCCAGCGGACGAGGGTCGCCCGCGTTGATGCTCTCCACAAAGGCAAAACCCGCCGCTTTCAACGCCGCCTCATCCTCCACGGCACCTGAGAGCAGAGCGACAGGAACGCCGCCTTCCCGGCTGTGATGCAAGACACCCACAGGGGCTTTGCCCATCAGCGTCTGCCGGTCGCTTCTCCCCTCTCCCGTCAAGACGAGATTCGCGCCACGTATCGCCCCGTCGAAACCGAGCAGCGAGAGCACCGTCTCAATGCCCGACTGCATCCGGGCGCCCAGATAGGCCATCAGCGCATAACCCAGTCCGCCGGCAGCACCGGCACCAGGATGTTGCGTCAACTCGGGTGAAGCCCATCCCTCCGCTTCCGTCTTACGGGCGAAACGACACAACCTTTCTTCCAGCGCTTCGACCTCTTGGGCCGTGGCGCCCTTCTGCGGCGCAAACACACGAGCCGCTCCCTCCGGGCCGCAGAGAGGATTGTTCACGTCGGAGGCCAACACCACTTCCGCCTTCCGTTGTTTCATATCGACACCGCAATCCCGGAGCGCCTTCACCATAGCGCTTCCGCCGTCGCAGGTGGCCGTGCCGCCCAGGCCGATGACGAGCCTGCCGCATCCGCTCCGGAGCGCGTCGGCCAAGAGCTGCCCCACGCCATAGGTGTCGGCCCTCATCACATCGCGCCGCGAGGGCTCCACCAACGTGAGGCCGCAGGCGGCTGCCACTTCGATGACGGCCGTCCCACCGTCACTGAGATATTCGGCCTCCACGACGTCGCCCAAAGGGCCGCGCACCCGGCAGCGACGCGAGTGCATCCCGGGAAGAGCGCGCAGACAGTCCACCAGCCCCTCGCCGCCGTCGCTCAGAGGGAGCGCCAGCGTCCGGGCCTGGGGATGCAGCGATAAAACTGCCTCAAGGGCTGCCCCGCAGGCTTGACGCGCTGTGAGGCAACCCTTGAAGGAATCGAAAGCGGCGACGATTTTCATCTCCGCCCTCAAATTAAAGTGCCAGCACGTGAATGCTGCGTGCGGGCAGCGTGAGTGTGGTCTTACGGCCCACCTTCACCGTCTTCGTCTGAGGCACAACGGCCTTGGGATCGGTGATGGAGTTGGTGGCGTTCATGCTGTCGGCCGTGAGGACGGTATGCTGCGCTTTGGCGGCCAGCTTCTCGCCCTTGAGGTTGAGCTGCACCCTGAGCGGCGTCTCGCCGGCGTTGACCATCTTGAGGTAAAGCTTGTGAGCGGCCTTGTCGCGCGTGGCCACACAATAGAACTGATCGACGGTGGCATCGTCCACCTTCATGCGGGGCACGCTGTCGCAGACGGCCTCCACCACTTCGGTGCCCACGTTGCCGGCAAACATGCACTGCGCGTAGTAGCTGGGAGAACCGTAGGCGTTGAGCGCATCGTAGCCGATGAGGTCGCTCTTCCACTGCATGCCGCCGGGGTTCACGTTGACGAAGAGGGGTGCGTAGCACTGGGCGATGACCACGTCGCTGTTGCGCTCCATCCCGACCATCCAGGCGGCGTCGCCCAGAGCGGCCATCATGTTGGTGGTGGGTTCACCCTCGCGTGTGGCCCATTCGCCGCAGAACACCTTGGGGCCCTTGCGGTCATACTTGTCGTACATGTGGCACTGACGCAGCATGTCCTTGAAGCCTCTGTAGTAGTGCTCGTCGATGATGTCGAGCTTCATGCGGTCGCTCACGTTCCAGTCGCGGGCCAGACGCTTCATCTTGTCGGGCATCTCGGTGGAAATAATCTCCAGCTGTGGGTATTTGGCCTTGATGGCTTCGTAGAAGCGGGTGTAGCGCTCGGCGTAACTACCGCTGCGGTCGAAGAAGTCCTCGTTGCCCACCTCCACATAGCGCAGGGGGAAGGGCTCGGGATGGCCGTCGGCCACACGGCGTGCGCCCCACTCGGTGGAAGCGTCGCCGATGACGTATTCTATCTCGTCGAGCGCCTCCTCGATGAAGCCGTCGAGCGCCTTGCCCGTCACATAGTCGCCGCTGAGCACATAGCCGGCAAAGACGCCGAGGATGGGCTCGGCACCCATCTCCTCACACCAGCAGAGGAACTCCAGCAGCCCCATGCCGTCGGTGGACCAATAGCCCCAGCAGCACTGATGACCGGGCCTCTTCTCCACAGGGCCCAGTGTGCGTTGCCACCAGTAGCGCTCGCTGAAGCGGTTGCCTTCCAGATAGTTGCCACCGGGGAAGCGCAGGAACTTGGGGTGCATCTCGCGCAGCATGTCCATAAGGTCGGTGCGGTAGAGGTCGCTCTTCACCGTCACCTGCTTCTTGCTCACGGGCGTGAGGGAGACGTAACTCAGGCGACAGCGGCCGGTATCGACGTAGTGGAGGAAGAACTCGGCGTCCTTCGTGGGCTCCACCGTCGGGGTGGTGTGCAGCGTGAAGTCATACCATCCGTCGCCCCGGGCCTTCACCAGGTCCTGGGCAAACACGCGCCCGTCTTTCGTGGAGCGCAGCCCCACGCTGATGACGGCGTTGCCCCTGGCCTGCATCTTGCCGCGATAGACCGTCTCGGGACGCACGGCGATGCCCCAGTATCCGGTGTTGGTCCATGTGGCGGTGGAGTCGTTCCACACCCAGTGCCTGGGCCGGTTGTCGTCCTGAGGACCTCTGCGGCGACGACCGTCGGGACGCGTCTCGCGCATCTGCGGATCGCGGATGAGCTGGCTGTAGAGACCGCCTTCGTAACAGTAGTTGATTTCTTCGGTCATCAGACCGTAGAGCGTGGGGCTCACGGCGCACTGCACCTTGTCGGCATCGACGGTGAGCTGCACCTGTGCTGCCGACATCAGCGACATGAGGCACAGGGCCAGGGAAAGCATGTGTTTCATAGTAGTGTTGTTTGTGTATTCAGGGTTGTTATGCGTTTTCTTTTTTCCGACGGACCATCTTCCAATAGTTTGCGCCGAAGATGAAGAGGTCGCCGTCGCGCTCGAAGCCCAGCGAAGCGTAAAGGCTTTGGGCTCTCTTGTTTTTGGGATCGACGGCCAGCGTCACGCTGAGTCCCAGCCGCAAGCCTTCGGCGATGCCGCGCTCGAGCAGTGCGCGCCCCATCCCGATGCCGCGATACTGAGGCCAGACGGCCAGCGAATCGATATAGTATTCGCCCGCAGCGGCTTCGTCGTCCATGCGGGGAAACTCAATGCCGTAGTATTCCTTCACCAGCTGCATCGTGCGCTCCTTCATCGCACGGTAGCCGCTGCCGTCGTAGGCGGTGAGCATGCCGGCCATCTCGCCGTTGTATTCGCAGATGAGGGTGTTCCGGGCACAATAGAGCACGTCGTCGCGCGTGCAGATTTTCTCGGCAAAATCCGCGATTTCCTCCGCGCTGTGCTTCATGTGCATCGCCATGTGGAAGCCCTCGGCAATGAAATAGGCGTCGTTCGCCGTCGCCTCTCTGAACTGCATGCGCTGGCGAGCCCGCTTCAGCTTCATGGCCCGAATGGTCTCCTCGTCGAGGATGTGGATGCGCCCCCTCTGGAGGCACTCGTCCAGCTGCTCGGGGCCGAAGGCTTCTCCGGCAGTGCCGAAATCGCTGATGTTGAACTCGAACTTCGTGCGCAGCTCGTGGCGCACCATTTTCTGCTGAAAGCGCGTGCCGGCCATCTTGCGGGCCAGCATCTTGCGTATGGTGGCGATTTCGCGCTCCGAAAATTTATTCCTGCCCATTCTTCCGTTCTTTTTTCTGTGCTACGATGCGCTCCAAAGCCTCGGTGGTGAAGCCCCGATAGTCTTCGACGACGGCGTCGCAGAGCGGCGTGATCTGTTCCTTCGTGAGCCCCGTGGCCACACCGACGGTGAAGATGCCGCTGCGCCTTCCGGCCTCCAGTCCGTTGGGGGCGTCCTCGAAGACGACACAGCGGTCCTTCTCCAGCCCGAAGGCCGCCGCGGCTCTGAGGTAGCAGTCGGGGTCGGGCTTGCTGGCCTTGAAGTCCTCGGCGGTGAACACGCGGTCGAAGAGGCGGTCGAAGTCCTTTATCTGCCCTCTCAGCGTTTCCATCTTTTTGCGGTTGCTGCTGGTCACCACAGCGCATTTGATGCCGTGTGCCCTGAGGTTGCGCAGGAAGTCCAATGCGCCGGGATAGAATTCAAACCTCATCTGCGCCTCGTGGGCGTAGAGCTCCGGCACCACCTCGCGCTGCACCTCCTCTTCGGGGAAGTAGCACGAGAGTATCTGCTGCAGCGTCATGCCCTTGATGCGGTAGGCGAAGTCGGGCATCTCGGGGTGGTATTTCCGCCCGATGCGGCCCCATATTTCGGTGTACTGTCCTTCGGTGTCAATCAGCGTGCCGTCCAGGTCAAAGAGGGCGGCGCGGATGCTCTCTTTCGGGCGCTTCTGCACCATCGTCAGTCCGGCGATGAGCACCACCATACCCGCCACCGCCATTGCGCTGACGGGCTCTCCCAGCACGAGGGCACCCATCAGGGTGGTGATGAGGGGCTGCAGCATGATGTAGTAGGAGGCCTTCACGGTGCCCAGCCGCTTCATGATCACGTTCCACGAGACGTAGCACAGCGCCGAAGCCACCAGACCCAGGAAGAGCAGATTGCCCCACACCACCGGTCGCGCAAGCAGCTCCGCCGATATCCCCCTCTGCCCCAGCGCTAACAGGGGCAGTGCGGTGACAAGACCCCAGAAAAACACCTTGCGCGTGATGAAGGTCACGCTGTAGCGCGCGCTCATCATCCTGACCAAGAGCGAATACACCGCCCAGGTCAGCGCCGCCGTCAGCGCCAATATGTCGCCCAGGGGATTGAGGTGGAGCACCAACTGTCCGTTAAGCACTACCAGCGCCATACCCGCGAAGGCGGTTAGCGAACCTACGGTCTGCCTCAGATTGAGGCGCTCTTCTTTATAACACAGCCCCACAAGCAGCGCTGTAAGCATCGGGGTGCTCGAGACCAGAATGTTCACATTGGCCGCCGTGTCGTAGATGAGCGCCACGTTTTCAGCCAGAAAGTAGAGTGTGCCGCCCATGAGACCCATCACGCAGAAAATGCCTTCGTCCCGCCATGAGAGCGAGCGCCATTTGCGCCCCCTCGAGAGCAGGGGCAGACAGAGATACGCCAACAGGAAGCGACAGAAGAAGATCTCCAGCGGCTCGAGGCCCTCCAGCAACAGGATTTTGCTGCTGATAAAGGTGCTGGCCCATACGGCCATGACGAAAAGAGCCCAGAGATGCGTCACTTCCTTACGTTGCTATAGTCCACACGATAGGAAAACGAAAGCCCGGGGCTCATCTCCGGATGCTTGTCCAGCTGCTTGTCCACGCGCTGCATGATTTTGCGTCTGCGGCGTTTGATTTTCTCGTCGCCGGCGAGCTCTTTGCGGATGAGCTTCTGCAGGCTGTCGGCCGGCAGTCCGGTGTAGTTGGGCTTCATCCTGTAGGAGGACGGCAGATAGATGTCGTGCCCCACGTTTTTTGCTTCCAGGATGCCCGTGCCCATCGGGTGGGTGTATTCCACGCGCTTAATGCCCCAAACGTCTTCCACTACGAACACGGTGACCTTCGTGCGTCCCTTCTTGCCCGTCAGCACGTCCACCACGTGACCGTCTTCCTCCAGTGCACCCACCACCTTGAATCCGAAGCCTTTAGCCTCCTTCGGATGCCAGCGCCGGTCGTCGCCGTAGAGCGCCGTGAAAGGGTTGAAGCTCGTCACCTTGAAGAGGGCGTTCACCTGCTTCTCGTTCATGTCGGGCGAGGCGTCCATAATCTGCTGCCGCTCCACCGCCACCTTCTTGCCCTTGCCGTGCACGTCGCACTCCAAGGCCACCTTCACTTCGCGGTTGCCGGTAAAGTAGTCGATGAGCGACCACATGCCGGCCATCTTCATCGCTATTTTCATGAAGAAGCGCGTCGTGCCCGAGAGGGCATTGAGCAGCAGTTTCATGTCTTTGCAGCCCATGCGGCTGCTCACAGTGGCGTCGTATTCCAGGGTGCGTGCGTTCTCCTTAGCGCGCTTGGCCACAAGGCCCAGGATGTAGAGTGCGGGATCTTCGCCGTTGGGCGTCACCACCACCGGCGCCATCGTCGTGACGAACATCGAGTCGCCAAACTCCACTTTCTGCTGCGCCGCCGCTCCGGGGCTCCACAGCACCAGCGCCGCCGTCACGGCCAGCACGAGGTGCAGCGCATTATGTCTTCTTAGCTTTTTCATCTTGGGCAAAGTTACTCCTTTTTTGCCGTTTCGCCGTTTTCTTCCGTGTTATTTCTTCTTAAAACCCATCACTTTTACGCCACGAAGGCGCCGTTTCTGTTTTTTTTCTTATCTTTGTCCTCCGTAAACGTTAAAAACATCGCTCCCGTGAAGCATTTTATCCTCTCTCTCCTGCTCTTGCTCTGCGCCGCCGCGCTCGGAGCGCAAGACTTCGACCGCCACTTCGACGACGCCACGCTGCGCCTCGACTATATCCTTGCCGGCGACACCCGGGGGACCGACATCTACTTCTCCGACATGCGCCGCCAGCCCTTCTGGGCGGGTCGCCGCAACCGCCTCTCCGAGCAGTTCCTCAGGGGCAACGGCCAGCTCACCGTGCGCGACGCCGGGAGCGGCACCGTCATCTACGTCACCACCTTCTCCACCCTCTACCACGAATGGCTGCAGAGCGAGGAAGCCCGCACCGTGCGGCGCGCCTTCGAGACGAGCTACAACGTGCCCTTTCCCAAACGTCCCGTGGACATCACGCTGACGCTCACCGACACGCAGGGCCGCACGACGGCCTCGATGACCCACCGCGTCGATCCCACCGACATCCTCATCCGCTCCGTCGCCCGGGCGCGCCATCCCTTCCACTATATATGGAAAGGCCGCTGCCAAAAGGCGCTGGCACCCACTCCGGAGCGCGACCGCGACAGCATCAGCGGCGGCACCGGGCGCGACTACACGCAGATACCCTTCTCGCCCTTTGAAGGGGTGGACATCGCGCACAACGTTGACCTGGCCATCGTGGCCGAGGGCTACACGGAGGCCGAGACGGGCAAATTCTACAGCGACTGCCGCCGCGCCGTCGATGTGCTCTTTGCGCGCGAGCCGTTCCGCTCGCTCAAGCCGCGCTTCAACGTGGTCGCCGTGGCGCCGCCCAGCCGCGACAGCGGCGTCTCCGTGCCCCATCTCCGCGACTGGCGCGAGGGCACCAGCGGAGCGCGCTACGATATGTTCTACATCGACCGCTACTTCGTCACCCAGGAGATGCACCGCGTCTTCGACCTGCTCGACGGCGTGCCCTTCGAGCACATCATGATTCTGGCCAACACGGCAACCTACGGCGGCGGGGGCATCTACAACCAGGTGACCACCTCCACCAGCGACCATCCCTCCTTCGCCCAGGTCTTCGTGCACGAATTCGGCCACAGTTATGCCGGCCTGGGCGACGAGTATGCCTACGACGATATGCCCACGGTGTGGTATCCCAAGGGCACGGAGCCCTGGGAGCCCAACCTCACCACACAGAGCCGCTTTTCCGACAAGTGGCAGGACCTCATTGAGGCCGGCGTGCCGGGTGTGGGCCTCTTCGAGGGCGCGGGCTACCAGTCGAAGGGCTGCTGGCGCCCCTGTGAGGACTGCCGCATGCGCACCAACGCCGCGCCCGACTTCTGCCCCGTCTGCTCGCGCGCCATCCGCCGCATCACCGACTTCTACACGGCAGAGTAACTTGCAGAAAATCGTTCGTGCAATATCTGCAAGTTACTCCGCCGACCCTGTCTCCCGTCTTTCAACGTTAGAGCATCTCCAGCGCAGCGTCTTCGGCGGCTTCCATCTCGCGGCGCTCAGAGGGCGTCTTGTCCTTGAAGCCGACGAGGTGGAGGATGCCGTGGATGATGACGCGATGCAGCTCACGCCCGTACTGCTCGCCCAACTGCTCGGCATTGGAGCGGATGGTGTCCAGCGATAGGAAGAGGTCGCCCGAAAGGATATCATCCACCGAATAGTCGAAACCGATGTGGTCCGTGTAGTAGTCGTGGCGGAGAAACTCGCGGTTGACCTCGAGGATGCGCTCGTCGCTGCAGAAGATGTAGTGCACCTCCCCCACCCGCTTGCCGTAGCCACCGGCCACACGCTCTATCCACGACGTCACCCTGGCGGCATCGATGTCGGGAAAGGAGACCTGGTCGGTGTGAAACTCTATCATCGGTTCTAGATTGGCTAGTCGGGCTAGATTTTACTCAAATCAGGCTCTTGACCGAGCGAAACATGCGATTCCACCGGTAGTGGCGGGGGTCGAAGAGGAAGGGATGATCCTTGTCCGTAGAGAGCCAGACGAAGAGGGGTTTCCCCACCACATGGTCCTCGGGCACGAAGCCCCAATAGCGAGAGTCGGCCGAGTTGTGGCGGTTGTCGCCCATCATCCAATAATAGTCCATGGAGAAGGTGTAGGATGTCGCAGGCTGGCCGTCGATGAGGATCTGCTCATCGTCGCTCACTTCAAGGCTATGGCCCTCGTAGGCGCGGATGCAGCGCCCGTAGAGGGCGAGGTTGTCCAACGTAAGCTCCACGGTGAGGCCTTTGGCGGGGATGAGGACGGGACCGTAGTTGTCGCGTGTCCAGCCGTAGTGACCGTTCTGCGGGAAGAGCTGGTCGGTGGTCTCGTCACGGATAAACTCGATGCGGCCCACCAGGTCGGGACGGGCCTCCAGCGCCTTGCGTCCGTCCTCCGTGAGCGGCAGAATCGTCTCGGGCGCAGCGTTGTCGGGATTGCTGCCGGGCCCGTAGAGGTCCTCATAGGAGAGGCCGGCCTTAGCCACCACAGGGTCGCTCTTGTCGGGGCGGCGCAACCACTCGACGCTGTAGTTGAACTGCACGTGGGGTGGCGTCAGCGTGGCAGAGTCGTTGATATAGACGATGCAATCGCGTATTTCGAACTTCTCGCCGGGCAGGCCCACGCAGCGTTTCACATAGTTTTCGCGGCGGTCCACTGGGCGCGCATCCACTTGGCCGAACTCCTGGGGGTTGCCCCAGAGATATTCCCGCCCGAGGCTATAGCAGCTCTCGTAGAAGCGCCAGCGCTGGAAAGCCGTGAGGCTGTCGAGCTCGATGTCGCCCGCAATCTGTTCGGCCATCTGCTCGCCGTAGAGATAGCACATCATGGTGTAGTCGGCGGCGGCGTAGCGCAGATCGGTGAGGACGGTGTCTCCTGAAGGGTAGTTGAACACGACGATGTCGCCCCTCTTGACGGGACGGGGACTCACACGCTTGTAGTCCCAACGCAGCCACTCTACGTAGCTCTTGCCCAGCCCAAAGGGCAGCGTGTGCTGGCAGAGGGGCATGTGGAGCGGCGTTTGCGGCACGCGCGGTCCGTAGCTCAACTTGGAGACGAAGAGGTAGTCGCCCACGAGCAGACTTTTCTCGAGAGAGGACGAGGGAATCGTGTAGTTCTGAAAGAAGAAGATGTTAATGAAATACACGGCCACCAAAGCGAAGACAATGGCGTCAGTCCACGACATGATGGTGCGCAGGATGGGATTCTCGAGGTCCTTCCACCAGCCCCAGTTGATGAAGCGCGTGATGTAGGCGTCGAAAATGAAAGGCAGCACAACGATGCCCCACCAGGCATCCACCCACCAGAGGAACGTGAGAAAGAGCAGAATGACGATGGCGCACTTGGTCTTATCCCTCCAGGTGAGCGCCGGTTTGATTTTCTTCATGACTGATACGTGGAGAGGTTAGAACTTGAAGAGGTCGCTCATCGTGAGCAGACCCTCGTGGGTGGCGGTGTATTCAGCGGCCAGCACGGCACCGAGGGCAAAGCCCTTGCGCGAGTGGGCGTCGTGGGTGATGGTGATGCAGTCGGCGTCGCTGTCGTAACGCACGGTGTGGATGCCGGGCACCTCACCGCGACGGATGTGGTCGATGCGCAGCAGCTTGGCATCGGTGGTGTCCTCAGCCCAGGCGTCCTTGCGGTCGAGCTCGGCCACAATCTCATCGGCCAGCGTGATGGCGGTGCCTGAAGGGTGGTCGAGCTTGTGGACGTGGTGGGTTTCCTCCAGCTCCACGTCATACTGGGGGAACTGATTCATGATGCGCGCCAGATAGCGGTTGACGGCACGGAAGACGGTGACGCCCAGAGAGAAGTTGCTGCTCCAGAAGAGCGTCTTGCCCTCCTGCTCACACATGCGGCGCACGTCGTCGTCGTGGTCCTTGAGCCAGCCGGTGGAGCCGCTCACGACCTTGACGCCCTGAGCGAAGGCGCGCAGGTAGTTGTCGTAGGCCACCTGGGGAGCCGTGAACTCGATGGCCACATCGGCCGAGCGGAAGGCGTCGGAGTCGAAGTCCTGAAGGTTGTCAACGTCGATGATGGAAACAATCTCGTGACCGCGCGAAAGGGCGATCTCTTCTATCATACGGCCCATTTTGCCGTAACCTATCAATGCAAATTTCATATCCTGGATGTTTTATGTTTCTTTTTGATGTCAATAAAGTAAATGTAGAGGCAGAAGAGGAGGATGAGCACCGTGTTGAAAATCAGACGGGGCACGACGTCCCACTGCGTGGCCACAGAGTCCATCAGGAACCAGAGCGCCGCCGTGAGCAACACATAAGAGAGGATGGAGCGCATGGGATAGTCGATGGGATTCTTGTGCTGGCCCACCAGGTAGGAGAGCACCATCGACGTGCCGTAGCCGGCCACACCGCCCCAGGCGCACGCCATATAGCTGTAGCGCGGAATGAAGATAACGTTGACCGCCACCAGCACGGCGCAGCCCGCCAGCGAGAACCACGCGCCCCAGATGGTGCGGTCGATGAGTTTGTACCAGAAGGAGAGGTTGAAATAGACCCCCATCATGATTTCGGCCACCATGACAATGGGCACCACCTGCATGCCGCCGCGATAACCCTGACCCACAATGAACTGGAGCACGTCCAACCAGCCCACCACGCAAAGGAAGGCCAGGAGCGTGAAGATGAGGAAATACTTCATGCCGAGCGCATACATCACCTTGGCGTCCTTTTCACGCGCGGCAGCAAAGACCATCGGCTCGTAGGCGTAGCGGAAGGCCTGTGTGATCATCGCCATAATCATGGCTATCTTGACGCAACCGCCGTAGATGCCCAAGAGCACGTTGGCCGCCTCCTTGTCGGGATAGACCAGGGGAAAGAGTATCTTGTCGGCCACCTGGTTGAGAATGCCCGCAATACCCAGCACGAGGATGGGCCAGGAATAGGAGAGCATACGCTTCAGCAGCGCAGCGTCGAACCTCCACTCAATCCGGAACAACTCGGGAATGAAGAGCAGCGAGATGAAGGAGGTGCAGACGAGATTGATGAGGAAGACGTAGAAGACCGACGTCAGATGGAGCCCCACGAAGCAGACGAGGTTGAGGACAATGTTCGCCGCAATGAAGAGCAGCTTGAGCGAAGCGAAGCGCACGGCACGCTTCTGAAACCTCAGATAAGAGAAGGGCAGCGCCTGCAGGGCGTCCATCGCCACCACAACGGCCATCATCAGCAGATACTCCCTATGGGCACTGTAGCCCAGATAAGCCGCAATGGGGCCGATAAAGGAAAAGACGCACAAGAGGAATACCGCCGAGAGCGAGGCGATGAGGGTGAAGCCCGTGGAGAAAACGGTGTCGGGACGATAGCGCTCGTCGTTGGCGTAACGGAAGAGCGTCGTCTCCATGCCGAAGGTGAGGAGCACCAGGATGAGCGCCACGTAGGCATAAACGTTGGTGCTGATGCCGTAGTCGCCGGAGGAAGACGGCATATAGTGGGTGTAGAGCGGCACGAGCAGGTAGTTGAGAAAACGACCCACTATGCTCGACAACCCGTAGATGGCGGTGTCTTTAACTAAGGATTTGAGCGATGCCATAGTCCGCGACAGATAAAGTATGCACCAAGCAGCACAAAAGGCACAGAAAGCAGCTGCCCCATATTGAAGAGCATGCCGTCCTCAAAAGCCACTTGGTTTTCTTTGGTATATTCGATGAAAATCCTGCTCAGGAAGATGAGGAAGATGCAGAGGCCGAAGAAGAAGCCCGTGCCCACCAGAGCGGGACGGCGGCGATAGCACCACCATCCGACGAAGAAGAACAGGCAGTAGCAGAGCGCCTCATAGAGCTGGCCGGGGTGGCGGGGAAGCTGGTCCACCCGCTCGAAGACAAAGGCCCAGGGCACATCGGAGGGACGGCCGATAATCTCGCTATTCATCAGATTGCCCAGACGGATGAACATCGCCGTGATGGGGGTGACGATGCTCACATTGTCCAAAACGTGGAGATAAGTGAGCCCCACCTTGCGGGCAAAGAACCACAGGGCAGCTATGAGGCCGATGGTGCCGCCGTGGGAGGCAAGCCCCTCGTAGCCGGTGAAGCGCCACGAACCGTCGGCAGCAAATTTGACGGGCAGGAACATTTCCAGGGGATGCGCCAGGAAATACTCGGGCTCATAGAAGAGGCAATGACCCAGACGGGCGCCGATGAGGATGCCGACGAAGCAGTAGAGAAACATGGGGTCGAACTGCTCCTCCTTCAGCTTCTGCTCACGGAACATGCGGTGCATGAGCACATAGACGCTCAGGAGACCGATGCACCAGCAGAGCGAATACCAACGCACGGCGAAGGGCCCCAGGTGAAAGGCCACCACGTCGGGATTCCAATGGATGAAAAGCAGACTAAACATTGAAGCGGAAGTGCATGATGTCGCCGTCCTGAACGACGTAGTCCTTACCCTCTACACCCAACTTGCCGGCCTCGCGCACAGCGGCCTCGCTGCCGTACTTGATGTAATCGTCGTATTTAATCACCTCGGCGCGGATGAAGCCCTTCTCAAAGTCGGTGTGGATGACGCCGGCACACTGGGGCGCCTTCCAGCCCTTGCGGAAGGTCCAGGCCTTCACCTCCATCTCGCCCGCCGTGATGAAGGTCTGTAGCGTGAGCAGGTGGTAGATGGCCTTGATGAGCCGGTTGCAGCCGCTCTCCGAGAGGCCCATGTCTTCGAGGAACATCTGCTTCTCCTCATAGGTCTCGAGTTCGGCGATGTCGGCCTCCGTCTGTGCCGAAATAATCAGCATCTCCGCCTCTTCACCCTTGATGGCTTCGGCGACGGCCTGCGTGTATTTGTTGCCTGTGGCGGCACTCTTATCGTCCACGTTGCAGACGTAGAGCACGGGCTTGGCCGTGAGCAGGAAAAGGCCTTTGGCGGCCTGCTGCTCGTCCTCCGTCTCAAACTGCACGGTGCGGGCGCTCCTGCCCGATTCTATCGCCGCCTTGTAGGCCTCGATGACGTCAAGCTCAATCTTGGCCTGCTTGTCGCCGCCCACACGGGCTGCCTTCTCCACGCGCTTCAGACGGTTTTCAAGCGTTTCGAGGTCCTTAATCTGCAGTTCGAGGTCGATGATTTCCTTGTCGCGCACGGGGTCCACCGAACCGTCCACGTGGACGATGTTGTCGTTGTCGAAGCAGCGCAGCACATGAATGATGGCGTCACACTCGCGTATGTTGGCCAAAAACTGGTTGCCGAGACCTTCTCCCTTGGAGGCGCCCTTCACCAGACCGGCAATATCGACGATATCGCAAACGGCCGGCACGATGCGTCCGGGGTGCACCAGTTCTGCGAGTTTGGTGAGGCGCTCATCGGGCACACTGACCTGGCCCAACTGCGCATCAATGGTGCAGAAAGGGAAGTTGGCCGCCTGCGCCTTGGCGCTGGAGAGACAATTGAAAAGAGTGGATTTACCCACGTTAGGAAGTCCTACTATACCTGCCTTCATTATTTTTCTTTAAACTATAAATTATTATCTTTTATCTTATTTTTATTTCTCCTCCCCTAAAGGGATAGCCGGAGGGGGCCTTATACATCAAACTGAATTTCCCCCTCCTTGATGATGAACTCGGGATGTGTGACAAGCCTGAGCAACTCAATTTGCTCATATTCACCGATGACCCAGATGATTTCGCCCTTGACGAAGATATGATGAGGCGGCATGCGCTGCAAATTGCCCATCTTGTCTTCGAGGCCTATCACGCTGCAATGGAACTTGTCGCGGATTTTACTGCCGGCAAGAGTCTGATAGACCAAAGGAGAATGCGGCGCAATCTCCAACTTCTGCAGTGTGAGCTGATGGCCGGAAGACATCGCCTCCGGGCTCAACACCTCTGTCTGGAGGAAGAAGCGCACCGTCTCAATGCCGGCATCGTCGCCCACCAACTCTAATGTGTCGCCCGGAAATACCTTGTTGTGGCCATCAGGAATATTAATGCGCAGACGCCCGCGCACAATGGCTGCCACAGTAGTCTGAGTGCGCGCTCCGAGATTGAGTGAAGCCAGTGACTTGCCCGACCATGCGCTGTTTTCCGGTATGACGAGGGAGGTGAGATGCAAATCACTGCCGCGCAGCTTTCGGCCATAGACAGGGCCTTGTTTGCTGAGCTCGCGGCGGTGGAGATTGAGGAAGAAGGTGCGTTCCAAACGGATGCTTATTAACTTGAGTCCGCGGCTGAGGATGATGAGCAGCATCGCCACATTGGCTATGGCGAAGTTCCAAAGGAAGGGCAGAGGACTCTCAAGGACAATGAGCTGGAAAATAATTGCCAGTGTGATGAAGTAGCGCAGAATGGAGATAAGCGCAACCACCAGACGTGTGCGCCAATTCTTCCTCCAAAAATAGAGCATGTTGACGTTGCGGTTCTTGCGCATCACGATGGGGCGCAGGAACGGACTGGCCGCCAGGATGGAAAACACCACACACATGGCATTGGCCCACCAATGATCCAGGAAAGAGTGGAAGATGGGCTTGAGGATGGAGAGCATCAGAGAAACCACTGTGGAAGCCAGCACAAAATAAGCCACCGTCTGATAGAGCAGCGAAGTGCAGAGCACCTTCCATTTGTGGGAATCGCCGCTCAGGGAGATGCTGGCGTGCTCCTCAATGGAAGAAGAAACGCGCCGGAGACCCTTCATGTTGATGTGCTTGAGCTGCCGCTCAACAAACGAAGCAACCGGCTCCGAAGCTTTAATCATATAAGGTGTGGTGAAGGTGGTGACGATGCTGACCGCCACCACTATGGGATAGAGAAAATCGCTGGTGACATCAAGACTTTCGCCCAAAGAAGCCAGGATAAAGGCAAATTCACCGATTTGCGTCATGCTGAAACCGCTTGATATGGCGTCCTTGAGGCTGCTGCCGGTGACAAGGAAACTCAGAGATCCAAAAATCATCTGACCAATTAAAATGGCTGCCGTGAGTGTCAGGATGGCCGACCAATGCTGCAACAGCACATAGGGCGACACCATCATGCCCACACTCACAAAGAAGACGGCGCCGAAGAGGTCTTTCACCGGGCCTATAGTCTTTTCTATGTCCTCCGCCTCCATCGTCTCCGAAAGGATGCTGCCCATCATGAAGGCGCCGAAAGCGGGAGAATAACCTACTTTGGAAGAAATCACCACCAGGAGGAAACACAGCGCACTGGAGACAATAAGCAGTGTTTCCTTATTGATATATGGTTTGTTTTTCTTAAGGAAAAGCGGCAGAATGTAGATGCCGACAAGGAACCACAACAACAGGACACTGCCCAACTGAGCCAGAGAATTAATAAGTGCGCCGCCCTCAAATTTCCGCGTAGCGGCCATAGCACTCAGCACCACCATGAGCAGAATACCCAATATATCCTCAAGGATAAGCACGGAGAGCACATTGCCCGCAAACTTGCGGTGGCGCATGCCCATATCGTCGAAGGCCTTATATATTATGGTGGTGGAAGACATCGCCAGCATGCCGCCGAGGAAGAGTTGGTCCATGTCGCCCCAATTGAAGAGACGGCCCACACTGCTGCCGACGCCCATCATGCTGCCCATCACCAAAAAAGCACAAATGACGGGCGCAACGCCCATCTTCACTATCTTCTTGAAAGAAAATTCGAGACCAAGGGCAAACATGAGAAAGATGACGCCAATCTGACCCCAGTCCTCCACATTTTCCATATTGGTGATGGAGGGCATGTAAATCATGTTGGGTCCCGTGAGGAATCCGGCCACAATATAACCCAACACCAAAGGTTGCTTGAGACGCTTGAAAATGATGGTGGTGATACCGGCTACAATAAGGATGTAGGCCAAATCGGTGATAATAATAGGCAGATCACTCATCGCTTGTCTCTTTACCTTTCTTTTTTTAAATAAATGTATTTCTAAAGACCAAGTTTTTCACTTATCTCCAGCATTTTCTTTATGGGCAACACGGCACGACGGGATATCTCTTCACTCACCTCCACCTGAGGCGACTCGTTGAGCAGACAGTTATAAACTTTCTCCAAGGTGACGAGCTTCATGTAGTTGCATTCGTTGCAGTTGCAGGCGGCATCGTCGGGAGGAGCGGGAATGAAGGTCTTCTGAGGCGCACGTTTCTGCATTTCATGCAAAATGCCGCTCTCGGTGGCTACGATGAAGGTGGAAGCCTCGGACTCAATACTGTATTTGAGCAAAGCGGCAGTGCTGCCCACTTTGTCGGCCAGTTTCACCACAGCGCCGCGGCACTCGGGATGCACCAGCACTTTGGCATCGGGATACTGCTTCTTCAGAGCCACTATCTTCTCCACCGAGAACTTTTCATGCACATGGCAGGCACCGTCCCAAAGCAACATGTTGTGTCCAGTGATGCTGTTGATGTAGTTGCCCAGATTGTGGTCGGGACCAAATATTATAGGTGTATCCTTTGGAAAATATTCCACCACCTGACGTGCATTGCCGGAAGTCACCACCACATCGGTCAGCGCCTTGATTTCCGCTGTGGTGTTGACATAAGAAATAACCTTGTGACCGGGATGAGCTTTGACGAAAGCCTCAAACTCTTTGGCCGGACAACTCTCGGCCAGAGAACAGGTGGCGTTGGGATCCGGTATCAGCACCTTCTTCTCCGGACAGAGTATTTTGCAGGTTTCGCCCATGAAGTGCACACCGCACATCACGATGATGTCCGCACTCGTTTTGGCGGCCTGCTGAGCCAGAGCCAAAGAGTCGCCCACGAAGTCGGCTATATCCTGAATGGCACCGTCAACATAGTAGTGGGCCAGAATGACGGCATTCTTTTCTTTGGCCAGACGCTTGATGCTCTCTTTAATATCCATATTATATTCTTTTTATTTTTTCTTTTTAAAAATCCTATGTTGATAATGATGATGTCCGGTCTATATGTAGATAATGTTATATTTGCTTAAAATTAAACAATTTATAAATTCATATATTGTATATAAGCCACTCACAGCTTGTGAACATATTGAGAGATTGTGCGGCTTTTCATATTTTTTTATTTTTGTTGCACTTACCGTTATTAATACTTATCTACATATTATTGAAGTTGTTGACAACAGAGATGCCATATCACCATACCGGCCGTAACGCTCACGTTCATAGAGTGCTTGGTGCCGAACTGGGGGATTTCGATGCAGGCATCCGACCTGTCGATAACTTCCTGCTGCACGCCTTTCACCTCGTTGCCGAGGATTATTGCAATCTTTGCATTGTTATCATAATGAATATTCTGCAACATGGTGCTGCCTTCGCATTGCTCTATGCTCCATACTTTATAGCCCTCGCGGTGCAGTTCGTCAACGGCATCAAGAGTGGATTCAAAATGCTTCCAACGCACGGTATCTTCCGCGCCGAGTGCCGTCTTGTGTATTTCGGGATGGGGCGGTGTGGCCGTGATGCCGCAGAGATAGACCGCCTCCAATGCCATAGCGTCCGCCGTACGCAGAACACTGCCTACGTTGTAGAGCGAACGCACGCGGTCGAGCACCACAACGATGGGGCGCTTCCTAGTCTCCCGGAACTCTTCGGGAGATAGACGGTGCATCTCTATGACGTTGAGTTTGCGCAAGAGATATTAGTTAAAGCGACTCGAGCATTTTTTTCAGCACCACAGTGGCCGAAATCTCTCTGTTGGCGGCTTCGGGAATCACCAGTGAAGTGGGTGCCTCGATTACGTCGTCGGTGACAATCATGTTGCGGCGCACGGGCAGACAGTGCATGAAATGGGCATTGTCGGTGACGGCCATCTGGCGATCGCTCACCGTCCAGTCCATCCACTTGTGGTAGTCGTCGAGCACCTGACCGTAGCGGTCGGGCAGCGTGACGCCGGGACAACTCCAGTTCTTGGCATAAACGAAATCGGCGCCCTCGAAAGCCTTCATCTGGTCGTACTCCACACGAGCGTCGCCGACAAACTGAAAATCCAATTCATAACCTTCGGGATGAGTCACCACAAACTCTACATCGGCAGCACGCATCCATTCGGCAAAGCTGTTGGGGACGGCCTGCGGCAGCGCTCTGGGATGAGGCGCCCAGGTCATCACCACCTTGGGGCGCTCCTTCTTCTTATATTCCTCAATGGTGATGAGGTCGGCGAAAGCCTGCAGGGGATGCACCGTGGCGCTCTCCATGAAGAAGACGGGGCGTCCGCTGTATTTGATGAACTGCTGCAGGATTTTCTCTTCGTAGTCGTCCTGACGGTTTTCAAAACGGGCAAAGCTGCGCACACCGATGATGTCGCAGTAGGAACCCATCACGGGAATGGCCTCCAGGAGATGCTCGCTCTTGTCGCCGTCCATGATGACGCCGCGCTCTGTCTCCAGTTTCCAGGCGCCCTGATTGACATCGAGCACGATGACGTTCATGCCCAGATTCATGGCTGCCTTCTGGGTGGACAGACGGGTGCGCAGAGAGTTGTTGAAAAAGATGAGCATAGCCGTCTTGTGACGACCCAGACGCTCATACTGATAGCGGTCCTGCTTGATGTTAAAAGCCTCTTTCAGTGCCTCATCCAAAGGACCTATGTCACTTACGTGTTGAAATACTTTCATTGTGTATGTCTATAGTTTACCGCGCAAAAATACAAAAAAAAGGTGAATTAGAAAAAAAACATGACGTCGGGAAGTTTCAAACTTTAAACTTTTTCGTAACTTTGCGCCCGGTATGGGTAGAAGATTGTCTATACTGGCATTATTGTTGACGTTCCTGACAGGTCAAGTGAGGGCGAACGATGATGACAGATACGATTGGGAAAATCTTCCCCGGGAATATGAGTTGAAACTCACCCGATATCGTTATCCGAAACCCGAAATAGTCGATGGAGACACCATGTGGGTTTATCTCTTGCCTGAAGTACCGGTTTATCCTCCCCTGAAATTTAAATCGGCCAAACAGAAAAGGAAATACGACCGCTTGGTGTATAACGTGAAGAAGGTGCTGCCTTTGGCTCAGATGGCCAACCGTATGCTGCAGGAGACCTATGAGACGCTGGAAACGTTGCCGACAAAGAAGGAGAAAGACGCCCATCTCAAGCAGGTGGAGCGCGACATAAAAAAACAGTACACGCCGCAGATGAAGAAACTCTCGCTGACTCAGGGCAAATTGCTCATCAAGCTCATTGACAGAGAGTGCAACCAAAGCTCCTTCCACATTCTAAAGGCTTTTTTGGGGCCGTTCAGGGCCAACTTCTACCAGGTGTTCGCCTGGACCTTCGGCGCCTCGCTTAAGAAAGAATACAAACCGGATGACGAAGACGCCATGATAGAGCGTATTGTCGTGGAACTGGAAGCCGGACAACTATGATACTGTACGATTCGCCCATATTTGGTCCCGTCCACAGCAGAAGGCTCGGCATCAGCCTGGGCATCAATCTGCTGCCGAAGGACGGCAAATGGTGCTCCTTCGACTGCATCTATTGCGAATGCGGACTCAACAAAGACAGCAAAGCCACTGCCGCTCTGCCCACTAAAGAGGCTGTGGGTGAAAAACTCAGGGAAAAACTCAAAGCACTCAAAAATGAGGGCATCATCCCCGACGTGCTGACCTTTGCCGGAAACGGAGAGCCCACGCTGCATCCGGATTTCCCGGAGATAGTGAAGGAGGTCATCAGCGTGAGAGACGCCTGTTGCCCTTCAGCCAAAATCAGCATACTGAGCAACAGCACCAGAGTCACCGATGCAAAGGTAAGAGAAGCCCTGCTGCTGCTGGACAATCCCATTATGAAACTCGATACGGTGGACGCTTCGTATATTGAAAGCGTGGACCGTCCTGTGGGTCAGTATGACGTCGGGAAAATCATTGAAGGACTGAAAGCCATGCAGGGAAAGTGCATCATCCAGACGATGTTCATGAAAGGCAATGGCTTCAACGACCTCACGGAGGAATACCTGCAGCCTTATCTGGCCTGCCTTGAGGAGATAAAGCCCCGCAGCGTGATGATCTACACCATCGACCGCGCTACGCCGGTGGAGGGACTTGAGAAGGCCTCGCATGAAGAGATGGACGCTGTGGCGGAGAGAATAAGGGTTCTGGGAATAGAATGTTCGGTAAGTTACTGATAAATAAAAGTAGTATTATATATGGGTGGTTTTTTTGGAACGGTAAGTGAGAAACCATGTGTGTCGGACCTGTTTTACGGGACGGACTATCAGTCGCATCTCGGAACACGGCGGGGCGGACTTGCCACATACAGCGAGGAACTGGGATTCCTGCGCAGCATACACAATCTCGAAAACAAATACTTCCGTTCCTGCTTTGAAGACGAGTTGGACAAGTTCCTGGGCAACAGCGGCATCGGCGTCATCAGCGATCAGGACGCACAGCCGATGCTGATGAATTCCCACCTGGGGCGTTTCGCTCTGGTGACGGTGTCCAAAATCAACAATATGGAGCAGTTGGCCAATCAGTTGCTGCAGGAGAATATGCACCTCTCCGAATTTTCTTCCGGCCGCATCAACCCCACAGAGCTGGTGTCGCTGCTCATCATCAAGGGCAAGGACTTCGTGGACGGCATAGAGAATGTGTTCCGCAACATCAAGGGCAGCTGCTCCATGTTGCTCCTCACCGAAAACGGCGTCATTGCCGCCCGCGACAACTGGGGCCGCACGCCCATCGTCGTGGGTAAGAAAGACGGTGCTATGGCCGTCACCAGCGAGAGCTCGGCATTCCCCAATCTGGACTATGAAATAACCCACTTCCTCGGTCCCGGCGAGATTGTACGCATTCATGCCGACCGTATGGAGACGCTCCGCAAGCCCAACAAGAGGATGCAGATTTGCTCTTTCCTTTGGGTGTATTACGGTTTTCCCACCAGCCAGTATGAGGGCCGCAATGTGGAGGCCGTGCGCAACGAATGCGGTCGCATATTGGGCCGCGAGGACAAGACGGAGGTGGATTGCGCCTGCGGCATTCCCGACAGCGGTGTGGGTATGGCGGTAGGATATGCCGAAGGTCACGGATGTCCTTATGCCCGCGCCATTGCCAAATACACGCCCACCTGGCCGCGCTCCTTCACCCCTTCCAATCAGGAGCGGCGCAATCTCGTGGCCAAGATGAAGCTCATTGCCAACCGCAGCATTCTGGAGGGGAAGAAGGTGCTCTTCTGCGACGACAGCATCGTGCGCGGCACACAGTTGCGCGACAATGTGAAGGACCTCTTCACGCTCGGCGCCAAGGAGGTGCACATGCGCATCGCCTGTCCGCCTCTGATTTACGGTTGTCCCTTCATCGGCTTCACGGCATCCAAGAGCGATATGGAACTCATCTCGCGTCGCATCATCGAGCAGTTTGAGGGCGACGCTTCCAAGAATCTTGAGGAATATGCCAAGACCGGTTCGCCCAAGTATGAGCGCATGGTGGAGGAAATCCGCAAACAGCTGGGTCTCACCTCGCTCAAGTTCTCCAAGCTGGAAACGCTCATCGAAGCCATCGGTTTGAACAAAGAGGACGTCTGCACCCATTGCTTTGACGGCAGTTCGTTCCATACGCTGGAAGAGGACAACATGGATTAAGGGGAAGCGACGATGTCTCAGATATATACCATTGCGCTGCTCATTGTCTCCAATATCTTCATGACCTTCGCCTGGTACGGTCATCTGAAGTTGCAGCAAATCAACGTCTTCACGGCACACACGCCGCTTATCTTCGTCATCCTGGTGTCGTGGCTTCTGGCCCTGCCAGAGTATTCGTGTCAGGTGCCGGCCAACCGCATCGGTTTTATCGGAAACGGCGGACCCTTCACGCTGATGCAGTTGAAGGTCATTCAGGAGGTGATCACGCTCTCCATTTTCACCATCTTCGTCACCGTGTTTTTCGAGGGCGAATCGCTGCATTGGAACCACGCCGCCGCCTTCCTCTGTCTCATCATGGCGGTGTATTTCGTCTTCTTGAAGTAGCAGAAAATGAAGAGAATAGGTCTGCTTTCCGACACCCACGGATGGTGGGACGAGCGTTATGCCAAACACTTCGCCGAATGCGACGAAATATGGCACGCCGGCGACATCGGCAGCATGCTGCTGGTGGAGCGTCTGCAGGAAATAGCCCCCTTGCGTGCGGTTTACGGCAACATCGACGGCGGCGATGTCAGGCGTATGTTCACGGAGGTGTATCGCTTCCGCTGCGAGGAGGTCGAGGTGGTGATGACCCACATCGGTGGCTATCCGGGACGTTATTCGCCAAACATCTACAAACTGTTGGTGAAGAATCCCCCGCAGCTCTTCATCTCCGGCCATTCGCACATTCTCAAGGTGATGTACGACAGGCAGCTCGGCTGTCTGCACATCAATCCCGGAGCAGCCGGCATACAGGGATTCCAAACGGTGAGAACGCTGGTGCGCTTCACCGTTGACGGAAAGGAAATTAAGGATTTGGAGGTGGTGGAACTGGGCTCCCCCACCCTGTTAAAGCCTTAGGAGAGTATCTTCTTCACCATTGCGCTGATGGCCTTGCCGTCGGCTTTGCCTGCCAACTGTTTAGTGGCGACGCCCATCACCTTGCCCATCTCGCGGGGTTCGGTGACGCCCAGTTGAGTGATGATGGCACGCAGGGCGCTTTCCAGTTCTGCCTCGGAGAGCTGCTTGGGGAGATACTCCTCCAAAACGCGCACCTGAGCCAACTCGTTTTCGGCGAGGTCCGCCCTACCCTGTTGCGTGAAAATTTCTGCGGACTCACGACCCTGTTTGGCCAGTTTCTGCAAGATTTTCAGCGCGTCGGCGTCGGAGAGTTCGTCGTTGGCGCCGGGAGCGGTCTTGGCCTCAAGAAACACTTTTTTCACGTTGCGCAGCGTGTCGCGGCGCACGGCATCCTTGGCCTTCATGGCCTCCTTGATGCCTTCGGATATGTCATCAAACAGCATGATTACGTGTATTTTGTTGTCAGTTAGGAATCTCTTCTGGAGTTGAGTTTCTCCCCATACATGAGGTCGCCGGCGTCACCAAGACCCGGCACTATATAAAAATGGTCGTTGAGCCCCGGATCTATTGCTGCGGTGATGAAGGTGACGTCGTCTTCGGGGAAGATCTTGCGCAGATGGTCCACGCCGCTCTTGGCCGAAATCACGGAGACCATGATGAGGCGGGCGGGCGTGCCCTTCGTGCTGAAGGCCTTGTAGGCCAGTTCCATGCTTTCGCCGGTGGCCAGCATGGGGTCAACGATGATGAGCGTTTTGCCCTCAAGCGAGGGTGTGGCCAGATACTCAATGTTGACGCCGATGTTCGTGCCTTCTCTGTTGAGATAATAGCGATAGGCGGAAACGAAAGCGTTGCCGGCGTTGTCGAACAAATCAAGGAAGCCTTCGTGAAGAGGCAGCCCGGCGCGGAACACGGTGCCCAGGACAATATTTTCATCGAGGCGGTGCACCATGCAGTTGGCCACAGGCGTTTGGATTTCCTCTTCCTTATAGTTCAGCAGGCGGCTGACCTCATAGGCCTCAATGTGGCCGATGCGGCGGATGTTTTCGCGGAAGCGCAGGCGGTCGCCCTGTATTTTCACATCACGGATTTCGGAGAGAAACTGTGAGAGGATGGTGGGTTTGGATGAGAGGTTGATGACTTTCATGGCAGGTCTTTATTTATTGTTGTTTTGTCTTTTTTGAGCGTTCATCAGCGAGTCCTGATAGTCCAGCTGCTGCTGCAGAAGAATGGCTTCCTGAAGCTGTTCTTCGAAGGTCTTGACGCGGTCGAGGCGCTCCAGACGCTTCTTGGTTTCCTCGCGTTTGCGCTGCTCTTTGGTGCCTTTGCGTCCGAGCAGTTTGCGTATGCCGTCGGAGAGCGACATCGAGCCAGGTGCGTTCAGTTCGAGACTGTTGCCGAGAGAGGCCTTGAGGGCCTTCTCCAGGTCGGTTTCCTGGTCGCCGTAGATGTCCACTTCTTTGAGTTGGATGACGGACTCTCCTGGCTGCAGCTGCACGGTGTCTTCGGTGGCCACGCTGACATAAACGGAGTCTTTGTACACGTGAACGCGTATGGAATCAAAATGTACGGTATCTGCTTTGGCACTGTCCACACTGATGCTGTCCGTTTTGTCATCGGTCCCGGTTTGTGTTCCGGCGGCACCGTCATTGGCTGCACCCAACAGGCAGAACAGTAGGCAGAATGCCGTCAGTTTTATTACTTTTCCATTCATTTTTCTTCAAATTGTACTATGGTGATATGTATCTGTGTGTTTAGTGAGCTTCCAACCAGTTGCTGCCCCAGCCTGCATCGGCAATGAGCGGCACGTGCAGCGCAACGGCTGCCTGCATCTCCTCAATGACCAGGCGTTGCATCAGTTCTTTTTCGTCGCGGGGCACGGAGAAGTTGAGTTCGTCGTGCACCTGGAGTATCATGCGGCTTTTGACGCCTTCCTGCTTCATGCGTCGGGCCACGCGAATCATGGCCACCTTGATGATGTCGGCTGCGCTGCCCTGAATGGGCGCGTTGATGGCATTGCGCTCTGCATAGCCTCTCACCACGGCGTTTCCGCTCAGGATGTCCGGCAGATGGCAGCGGCGGTGGAAGATGGTTTCGGCGTAGAGGCGTTCGCGGCACAGCCGGATGCTCTCGTCCATATACTCGCGCACTTTCGGATAGGTGAGAAAATAGCCGTCTATCAGGCTCTTGGCCTCGCTGCGGCTGCAACCTATACGCTGAGCCAGTCCGAAGGCAGAAATGCCGTAAATGATGCCGAAATTGGCGGTTTTGGCGCTGCGTCGCTCGTCGGAGGTCACGTCTTCTATCTTCTTATGGAAGATTTTGGCTGCGGTGGCGGCGTGAATGTCCTGTCCGCTGAGGAAGGCATCGATGAGATTTTCATCGCCGGAGAGATGCGCCATGATGCGCAACTCTATCTGAGAGTAGTCGGCGGAGAAGAACAGTTCGCCCTCGTCGGGAATGAAGGCCTTGCGCACCTCTTTGCCCTCTGCGTCCCGCACGGGAATGTTTTGCAGGTTGGGATTGGAGGAGGAGAGGCGTCCGGTGGCGGTGACGGCCTGATTGAAGGTGGTGTGGATGTGGCCCGTCTCCTTGTTGATGAGCAGAGGGAGGGCGTCAATATAGGTGCCGAGCAGTTTCTTGAGGCTGCGGTGCTGCAGGATTTTATCCACAATGGGATGGCTGCCGCGCAGGTTTTCAAGAACCTCTTCCGATGTCACATACTGCCCGGTTTTGGTTTTTTTCGGTTTGTCGCTCAGGTGAAGCCGGTCGAAGAGCACCTCTCCCACCTGTCTCGGTGAGGCGATGTTGAAGCCGGGGAGTCCCGACATTTGGTGAATCTCTTCCTCCAGTGCGTTCATACGCTCGGTATAGAGACGCGAGGTCTCCTTCAGTCCCTCCGTGTCGATACGGGCCCCTACCCTCTCCATTTCCAGGAGAATGGGTGCAAGGGGCATTTCAACGGTCTGAAACAGTTCCCAAAGGTCTTGTTCCCTAAGCTCACGTTCCAGGCGCTGACGCAGCGCAGTCAGACTCTCTCCCTGTGAGATGGCAGAGAGGCTGTGGGTCATCTCGGGATGCAGCAGATAGTGGGCCAGCATGGTGTCAAAGCAGGGCTTTTCCGGCCACGCCTGTCCGTTCTTGCGGAAGATGGATTTGAGGTCGTGTCCGATGACCTCTTCCCCATTTTCAACCAGCTCTTCCAGCGGCTCTGTTGGCACTGTTGTGTTGTCCTGAGGGTTGAAGTCGGCGAACAAATCCAGTTGGCCGCTGTCTGCCGGCTTCTTTTTTGCTTTCGCTGCCGGCTCGCCATCCGCGCCGCCGGCCTTGATTTTCTTCAGCAAAAAGCCGAACTCAAGAGATTTATATATTTCGCGCAGGGCGTCTTCGTCGGGTGTCTTGCGCTCCAACATGTTCATGTCCAGGGTGATGGGAACGTCCAGCACAATGGTGGCCAACCAGTAGCTGTCGCGGATTTGCTGCACGTTTTCCGTCACCTTCTTCTGTATGGCGCCTTTGAGTTCGTCCGTTCGTTGCAGCAGTCCTTCCACGCCGCCGAATTGCTGAATCAGGTTTGTGGCCGTCTTCTCTCCCACTCCCGGGCATCCGGGTATGTTGTCGGAGGAGTCACCCATAAGCCCCAGGATGTCAATGACCTGTCTGGGATTCTGAATGCCCCATTTCTCGCATACTTCCCGGGGCCCCATCAGCGTCCAGTCGCTCTTGCCCACGGGCGGACGCAGCATGGAGACGCGGTCGGTGACCAGCTGGCCGTAGTCTTTGTCCGGCGTAATCATGACGGTCTCGATGCCCTGTCGGTCAGCCTGGTGGGCCAAGGTGCCGATGACGTCATCCGCTTCATATCCTGCAATTTCCAGGACAGGTATGCGGTAGGCTTCCAGTATCTGTTTGATGATGGGCACCGCAAAGGTGATGGCTTCCGGCGTCTGCTCGCGCTGTGCCTTGTAGGTGGGAAAGGCCTTGTGGCGGAATGTGCCGCCGTGCGGGTCGAAGGCGACGCCGATGTGGGAGGGCTGTTGTTTGCGAAGTATTTCCTCCAGCGTGTTGACAAAGCCCAACACGGCACTCGTGTTCTCCCCCTTGGAGTTGATGCGGGGAGAATTGATAAATGCGTAATATGCCCGATAAATAAGGGCATATCCGTCCAGTAGGAACAACTTCATGGCGCAAAAATACGATTTTTTCCTTACTTAGACAAAAATTCTTGGCTCCCTGCCCGATAAGGTCTGATGTTTTTTATATCTTTGTGCCAAATTTGAGAAAACAGTTGACATCTCTTGAAATCATACAGCAGCCGATAAAGACGGAACTGGAGCAATTCAATGCGCTCTTTACCTCTTCGCTCTCCACCGGCAGCGGGATGCTGAAGACGGCTCTTGACTATGTCATCCGCAGAAAGGGCAAGCAGATGAGGCCGATCCTGATGTTGCTGGCCGGCAAGGCTTGCGGAGAGGTGAGTCTCAAATGTCTTCACGCCGCCTGTGCGTTGGAGATGCTGCACACGGCTTCTCTGGTGCACGACGATGTGGTGGATGAAAGCCCGCTCCGTCGCGGCGTGCCTTCGATGAATGCCTTCCTGAGCAATCAAGCGGCAGTGCTGGTCGGTGATTTTCTTCTGTCGAAGGCTTTGGAGCATTCGGTCATGACCCGCAACCAGCGCGTCATGAAGGTGGTGGCTCAGCTGGGGCAGACGCTGGCTCAGGGAGAGCTGGAGCAGTTGGACAACCTCAGCAGCGAGGATTTCGGAGAGGCGTCCTACTATGACGTGATTCGCAAGAAGACGGCTTCGCTCTTTTCCGCCTGTGCCGAACTCGGCGCGATGCTGTGCGGTGGCAGTAAGGGCGACGTGGTCCGCTTCAAGGGTCTGGGCACTCTGGTGGGAATCTGTTTCCAGCTTCGCGACGACATATTGGACTATATAGCCGGCGACGGGGTGGGGGAGAACACATTGGGCAAGCCTGTGGGTCAGGATCTGCGTGAAGGCAAGCTGACTCTTCCCGTGCTCCATCTGGCCCAGGCCCATCCGGAGTATCGCGAAAAGCTGCTCACTATAAGAAAAGGTATGGCGAGCGATGACGACATCAGGGAGATAGTGCGCCTCACCGTGGAGAACGACGGCATCGTTTACGCCGAAAAGACGTCGGGCGACTTTTGCAACATGACGATGGGGCTTTTGACCGATGTTCAGAACGCAGAAGTGAGGAAATCCCTGAACGAATACGTTTCTTTTGTAGCCGGCCGAAAATGGTGATACAAGAAAAATGCCGCTATCTCTCTAAAAAAGAGCAGATAGCGGCAAATTTACCCTTTTGAGAATTGCCTGTATTCAGAAGAACCTGACCTCACGCCCGAGAATTTCGCTCAAAAGCATGTTTGTGAGGCGGCTTGTGCCCAGTCTGAAGTATTCCGTCGTGAGCCAGTCCTTTCCGAGCACCTCCTTCACGATGGTGTAGTAGGAGAGGGCGTCTTGAATCGTGTTCAGTCCGCCGGCGGGTTTGAAGCCGATACGTATTCCGGTTTTCTCGTAATACTCCTTTATGGCCTGACACATCACATAAGCGGCTTCCGGTGTTGCCACCGATTGCTCCTTGCCCGTGCTCGTCTTGATGAAGTCGGCGCCGGAGTACATAGCAAAGAGGGCGGCCTTCTTGACGTTGCTCATGTTGCCGAGCAGTCCGGCTTCAAGGATAACCTTCATCCGACATTCGCCGCAGGCTGCCTTCAGTTCGGATATTTCGTCGCAGACTGTTTCATAGTCTCCGCTGAGAAAACGTCCCACGCTCATGACGATGTCAATCTCCGTAGCTCCGTCTTTGCAGGCGAGGGCAGTTTCTGCCACTTTGACTTCAATCAAAGCTTGAGATGATGGGAAGCTGCCGCTGACGCAGGCGATTTCAACGCCGTCCACTTGAAGTGTATCGTGCACGATGGATGCAAAACAGGGATATACGCAGATGGTGGCCACGTGCGGCAGATCCGGATATTCTTCGTCAAACCGGTTGACCTTTTCGGTAAGCGCCATGATGCTTTCTTCGGAATCGGTTGATTTCAGCGAAGTGAGTTCCACGCAGCTCAAGAGAAACTTCATGACGTCCGGCGTATGGTTTTCGTCGGCATGTTTCATGACGGATTCTACGGCCTTTTTCACCTGATTGTCATCTATGGCTGTGTTATACTGCGCCAGAGCCTGTTCGTACTTGTTTTCTTCCATATTCTTTAATTGTTTAGATATTCAATGATTTTGCTTGCTTTGGTTTGACCGATGATGGAGGCAATCTCATCTAAAGATGCTGTTTTTATGCGGTTAAAGCTGTGAAAATGCCGCAGTAAAAGTTCTTTGCTCTTCGGGCCGATTCCATCGATTTCGTCCAGCTGGCTGATCACTTGGTGTTTGCTTCTTTTCTTGCGGTGGAAGGTGATGGCAAAGCGGTGCACTTCATCCTGAATCTGTGTGAGCAGACGGAACAGTGCAGAGTCTGTCTTCATCTGAATCGTAGCCGGAGGAAAGCCGTAAAGCAGCTCGTGCGTGCGGTGTTTGTTGTCTTTCGCCAGTCCTGCTATGGGTATATCCAGATGCAGTTCGTCCTCGATGATTTCCCTCACAGAGGACATTTGTCCAATGCCGCCGTCTGTGATAATGAGGTCGGGTAGGGGCGTGTTTTCCTCTATCATGCGGCTGTATCTGCGGCGCACGACTTCCTGCATTGAAGCGTAGTCATCGGGTCCTTCGACGGTCTTGATGTTGAAGGTGCGGTAGTCCTTTTTGCTCGGTTTCCCTTTCTTGAATACCACGCACCCTGCAACGGGATCGCTGCCGCTGATGTTGGAATTGTCGAAACATTCGATGTGCATGGGCAGACAATCCAATCCCAGTGTGTCTTTCAACTCTTTCAGAATGCGTGTCTGCTTCTGTTCGGGATTAAGTTTGTCCGCCTGCAGCAGTCGGTCTTTTTTATACTGCAGCACGTTGAGTTTGGATAGTTCCAGCAGTTTCTTCTTATCACCGCGTTGCGGAATGGTTATCTCTATATTATCGGAGAATTGTTCCACGTGGAACGGCACTACAATCTCCTTACTCCTGCTCCCGAATCTCGTCCGCATTTCCGTTATTCCGTACAGCAGCAGTTCCTCCGCCGTTTCATCCAAACGTTTGGCATATTCAAACGTGAATGCCTGGTTGATGCATCCGTGCACGACGTGCAGATAATTGATGTAGCAGACCTTCTCGTTGTCTTCGATGTTGAACACGTCGATATCGTGCAGCGTTGATGAAACCACTTCTGATTTGGACCTGTAGTTTCGCAGAATCTCATACTTTCTGCGTAGTCTTTCCGCCTCCTCGAATTTCATCTCAGCAGCCAACTGTTGCATCTCTTCCACCATTTGCCGTTCCAATGCTGCGGTGTTTCCAGCCAGAATCTCTTTAGCCTGTGTGATGAATTTCATATATTCATCGTGTGACTGTAGACCTGTGCATGAACCCATACAGTTTTTAATATGGTATTCCAGGCAAAGTTTATGCCGTCCGCTTTTGATGCTTTCTTCGCTGATGTGCTCTGTGCAGCGGCGTATGGGGAAGAGATTCTTGATGAGTTCAAGTAGTGCGTACAAGGTGGGGACGTTGCTGTACGGTCCGTAGTATGTCCCGTTTTTCCGATTAATCTTTCTGGTTTGAAAGATTCTGGGGAAATATTCATTGGTCACACAGATGCTCGGATAGGTTTTACCATCCTTGAGAAGAATGTTATAGCGAGGTGACCATTGTTTGATTAGATTGTTCTCCAACAGTAGGGCATCCTCCTCCGTGTTGACCACAATATATTTTATGTCGTGTATTTTGGAGACAAGTATGGCCGTTTTGCGCGAATCGTGTTCCCTGTTGAAATAGCTGGAGACTCGCCTCTTCAGGTTTTTGGCCTTACCGACATAGATTATGGTACCGCCATCGTCCAGATATTGATAGCAGCCGGGCTTCTCTGGCAACGAGGCCACGATGCCTTTTAATCTTTTCAGTCGTGCGGCGTTCTCTTCAGAGGTCATCAGGGAGTGATTGTTTGTGTCTATGCGTTGTTTAGACAACCATCAAAGTGGTGACGTCTACCAATCCCTTAAACAGGTCGCGCCCGTGAAGTCCTTCGTCAGTAATCTCGATGATGAAGTTCATGTAGATTTTTTTGGGATGGAATTGATTCACCAGCTTCCAGGTAGCTTTGGCGGTGCCTCCGGTGGCAAGCAAGTCGTCGTGGATTAAAACCACGTCGTTCTCGTCAATAGAGTCCAAATGCATCTCGACGGTGTCCACGCCGTATTCCTTTGAGAAGGATTCTTTGATGACCGTAGAGGGCAGTTTGCCCGGCTTTCTTGCCAACACGACACCGGCCTTCAGGCGAGCGGCCAATGCGGCTGCCATAACAAAGCCACGACTCTCCACGCCGACGATTTTTGTGATACCTTTATCTTTATATAACTCATACATCTCGTCCAGCATGATTTGCATGCACTCCGCGTTTTTGTACAAAGTTGTTACATCCCGAAAGTTGATGCCCTTTCTGGGGAAGTCCGGGATACATCTCAGGTTTTCCAAAAGTGTCTTGTTGTTCATAGGTATTTTATTTTTTAATGTGGTAAATGTTTCACGTGGAACACTAGCGCCCGAGCAGCACGAGCAGCACATTGATGTCGGAGGGAGACACCCCGGGAATACGTGATGCCTGGCCGATAGAGATCGGACGGATGCGCTCCAACTTTTGCCGCGCCTCCGTAGAGAGCGACTGCAGGGCGCTGTAATCGAAATGCCCGTCTATGCGGATGTCTTCCAAGCGGTGCATCTTGTCGGCGAACTCTCTTTCTCTTCGGATATATCCCTCATATTTAATCATTATCTCGGCGGCTTCCAGCGTCTCCTCGCGTCGGTCCCCGATGTGGTCAATCAGCGCAGCAAGCTGAGGAATGGCCGGTGCCAAGTTCTTGAGACTGAGCTGAGGACGCGCTAAAAGAGTGTACAGTCGGCAGCCTCTTTCCAGTGGGGTAGTGCCCAGTTGCTCCAAGTGGGGATTGATGCGTTCTCTCTTCACGGAAAAGTCTTGGGTGAAGGAGATGATGCGGTCGATTTCCTCCTTCTTGGAGAGCCAGTGTTGGAGCCGATCCCGATTGACAGCACCAATCTCAAAGCCTCGTTCTGTGAGACGCCGGTCGGCGTCATCCTGACGCAGGAGGATGCGGTATTCGGCCCTTGAGGTGAACATGCGGTAGGGCTCGTCAACGCCTTTGGTGACGAGGTCGTCAATCAGCACGCCGATGTAAGCTTCGTCGCGGGCGAGAGTGAATGTTTTGCGCGCCGCTCCGCTGCCGGCAGCCGCACAGCGGATGGCGGCATTCAGACCGGCAATCAGACCTTGTCCGGCAGCTTCCTCATAGCCCGTCGTGCCGTTGACCTGACCGGCCAGAAACAGGCCGCCAATCACTTTGGACTCCAGCGTATGGTGAAGTTGGGTGGGGTCGAAGTAGTCATACTCGATGGCATATCCCGGCCGGTAAACTCTAAGATCTCTGAATGCGGGAATTTCCTTCAGGGCCTCTATCTGGGCGTCAATGGGCAGCGAGGAGGAGAATCCGTTGAGATAATACTCGCGGGTGTCGGTGCCTTCCGGCTCCAAAAACAGTTGGTGCTGATCTTTGTCGGCAAAAGTGACCAGCTTGGTCTCGATGCTCGGACAATAGCGCGGCCCCACACTTTGTATCTGGCCGTTGAAGAGGGGAGAGTCGGGTAGGGCGGTGCGCAGCCGTTCGTGCACTTTTGTGTTGGTGTAGGTGATCCAACAGGGCAGTTGCGGCAGAGGGCGCCGCTGCCCCATGAAAGAGAACTTGTGGAAGTCTTCGTCGCCGGGTTGCTGCTCCATCTCGTCGAAGTGCACCGAGCGTCCGTCGATGCGGACCGGAGTGCCCGTCTTCATGCGTCCTTGATGTATGCCGTGGCGGGTGATGCTTTCCGTCAGGTGAAGCGCGGCCGGCTCCGCACATCGGCCTCCGGGAATTCGGGTGCGTCCGATGTGCATCAGGCCGTTGAGGAATGTGCCGGCGGTGATGATGACGCAAGGAGCCTTGAAGCTGACGTCGAGCAGTGTGCGCACGCCGCAGGCGACGGGACTGCCGTCCGGGAGCGTCTTTACACACAACTCGACGGCCTGGTCCTGCCAGATGTCGAGGTTGCTTTGGTTTTCCAGCACCTCGCGCCATTTCCAGATGAATTTGCCTCTGTCGCACTGGCTGCGCGGACTCCACATAGCGGGTCCTTTGGAGCGGTTGAGCATGCGAAACTGGATGGCGGTGGCGTCGGTCACTTCTCCCGTGTGCCCGCCGAGAGCGTCGATTTCTCTCACGATTTGTCCTTTGGCAATGCCGCCGACGGCCGGGTTGCACGACATTTGGGCGATTTTGTTCATGTCCATGGTGATGAGACATGTGCGTGCTCCCAAGCGCGCAGAAGCGCAGGCGGCTTCCGAACCGGCGTGTCCGCCCCCAATTACTATGACATCATAGGAGAATTCCATGTAAAACGTTCTCTTATGACTGCAAAAATACCTATTATTTTAAAAAAAAGCAAAAAAACTCACCCCCGACGTCCCTCAACTCTTAAACTTTTTATATATTTGCCTGGGGAAATACCTAAAAACGATGATAGATTAAAGGAAAATTATCAACAAATAACACAATAATTAAAAACGAAATCCTATGTGGTTAATTGATTCATCAATCGGAAGGAAAGTGGTAATGTCCGTAACGGGCCTTGCACTCATCCTGTTTTTGACCTTCCATGCATCCATGAATGTGGTGGCTCTCATCAGTGCCGAGGGCTACAATTGGATTTGTGAGATGCTGGGCAGTAACTGGTATGCTGTGGCTGCAACTGTCGGTCTGGCTGTGTTGGTGGCATTGCACTTCATCTTTGCCATCATCCTCACGGTGCAGAATGGCCGTGCGCGCGGCACCGACTCCTATGCCGTGACCGACAAGCCCGGCAAGGTGGAGTGGGCCTCCCAGAACATGTTCGTGCTGGGCGTCATCGTGATTCTCGGCATGTGCCTCCACCTGTACAATTTCTGGTGGAACATGATGGCCGCCGAGCTCATCGGTACGGATGAGGCCGCCATCGCTATGGCCACCAACGGTGTGTATCACATCATCAACACCTTCTCCTGCCCGGTGTATACCTGCATCTACATCGTGTGGCTGATTGCCCTGTGGTTCCATCTGACCCACGGCATGTGGTCCGCCATGCAGACGTTGGGCGTGAGCGGCAAGATTTGGTTCAACCGCTGGCGTGCCATCGGCTTTGTCTACAGCACCATCGTCATCCTGATGTTCATGGCTGTGGCCGTAGCCTTCTGCGCTGGTTATGTTCCGAGCGACTATCAGGAGGTTTGTGCAGCTCCTGCCGGCTGCCCCTGTGTGTAATAGAAGAGTTCAACCGTTCAAATGTTCAAGACAATGGCAAAAACTATAGATTCAAGAATCCCCGAGGGACCGATCGCTGAGAAGTGGACTAACTATAAGGCTCACCAGCGCCTCGTCAACCCCAAGAACAAACTGAAGCTCGACGTCATCGTTGTGGGCACCGGACTGGCAGGCGCCAGCGCCGCCTCTTCGTTGGCCGAGATGGGCTTCAACGTATATAACTTTTGCATTCAGGACTCGCCCCGTCGCGCACACTCCATTGCCGCACAGGGTGGTATCAATGCTGCCAAAAACTACCAGAACGACGGCGACAGCGTTTACCGTCTCTTCTACGACACCGTGAAGGGCGGCGACTATCGTGCCCGTGAGGCCAACGTTTACCGTCTGGCCGAGGTCAGCAACAACATCATCGACCAGTGCGTGGCCCAGGGTGTTCCTTTCGCCCGCGAATACGGCGGCATGCTGGACAACCGTTCTTTCGGCGGCGCTCAGGTGAGCCGTACTTTCTACGCCAAGGGCCAGACCGGCCAGCAGCTCCTTCTGGGTGCTTACTCCAGCCTGTCCAAGGAGGTGCAGAAGGGTAAGGTGAAGCTCTTCACCCGCTACGAGATGGAGGATGTCGTCATCATCGACGGCCGTGCCCGCGGCATCATTGCCAAGAATCTGGTAACCGGCAAGCTCGAGCGCTTCTCCGCCAACGCTGTGGTGATTGCCACCGGCGGCTACGGCAACGCCTACTTCCTCTCCACCAACGCGATGGGTTGCAACTGCACCGCTGCCATCCAGTGCTACCGTAAGGGCGCCTATATGGCCAATCCCTCTTACGTGCAGATTCACCCCACCTGTATCCCCGTTCACGGCGACAAGCAGTCCAAGCTGACGCTGATGTCCGAGTCGCTGCGTAACGACGGTCGTATCTGGGTGCCCAAGAAACTGGAGGACGCAAAGAAACTCCAAAAGGGAGAGATTCAGGCTTGGGATATTCCCGAGGAAGACCGTGACTACTATCTGGAGCGCCGCTATCCCGCTTTCGGCAACCTGGTGCCCCGCGACGTGGCATCCCGTGCTGCCAAAGAGCGTTGCGACGCCGGCTTCGGCGTGAACAACACCGGCTTGGCTGTGTTCCTGGACTTCTCCGAGTCCATCAACCGCCTGGGTCTGGATGTCATGAAGCAGCGCTACGGCAACCTCTTCGATATGTACGAGGAGATCACCGACGTTTATCCCGGCGACTTCGGCAAGGAGATCAACGGTGTGAAGTACTACAAGCCCATGATGATCTTCCCCGCCATTCACTACACGATGGGCGGCGTTTGGGTGGACTACGAGCTGCAGACCTCCATTCCCGGTCTGTTTGCCATCGGCGAGTGCAACTTCTCCGACCACGGTGCCAACCGTCTCGGCGCCAGCGCCCTGATGCAGGGTCTGGCCGACGGCTATTTCGTGTTGCCCTACACTATCCAGAACTATCTGGCCGACCAGGACATCTGGCCCCGCCTGTCCACCGATCTGCCCGAGTTTGAGGCTGCCGAGAAGGCCGTTAGCGCCGAGATCGACCGCCTGATGAACATCAAGGGCAAGCGCTCTGTGGATAGCATCCACAAGGAGCTGGGCCACATCATGTGGGAGCACGTGGGTATGGGTCGCACGAAGGAAGGCCTGGAGGAAGGCCTGAAGCTGTTGAAGAACCTCCGTCAGGAGTTCAACACCAACCTCTTCATCCCCGGATCCAAGGAAGGTCTCAACGTCGAGCTCGACAAGGCCATCCATCTGAGAGACTTCATCCTCATGGGTGAGCTGGTGGCTCGGGACGCCCTCCATCGTGAGGAGAGCTGCGGCGGTCACTTCCGCGAGGAGCATCAGACCGAAGAGGGTGAGGCCAAGCGCGATGACAAGAACTTCTTCTATGTCGGATGCTGGGAGTACCAGAAGAACGACGAGACGAAGCCCGAGCTCATCAAGGAGCCGCTCAACTACGAGATCATCAAGGTGCAGCAGCGTAACTACAAGAAGTAATTGACCCTTAAACCGTATAAAACAATGGCAAAGAATTTGACTGTTACAATTAAGTTCTGGAAGCAGAACGGCCCCAAGGAAAAGGGTCATTTCGATACGCATGTGTTGAAGAACATCCCCGACGACACCAGCTTCCTGGAGGCTCTTGACATCATGAACGAGGAGCTCATCGGCGAGGGCAAGGAGCCTTTCGTCTTCGACCACGACTGTCGTGAGGGCATCTGCGGCATGTGCTCGCTCTACATCAACGGTACGCCGCACGGCAAGACCGAGCGCGGCGCCACCACCTGCCAGCTCTACATGCGTCGCTTCAAGGACGGCGAGACCATCACCGTGGAGCCCTGGCGCTCAGCCGGCTTCCCCGTCATCAAGGACTGCATGGTGGACCGCAACGCCTTCGACAAGATCATCCAGGCCGGCGGCTACACCTCCATCCGTGCCGGACAGGCTCAGGACGCCAACGCCATCCTCATCTCCAAGGAGGCTGCCGACGAGGCTATGGACTGTGCCACCTGCATCGGCTGCGGTGCTTGCGTAGCGGCTTGTAAGAACGGTTCCGCCATGCTCTTCGTCAGCTCCAAGGTGTCCCAGTTGGCTCTGTTGCCTCAGGGTCAGGTGGAGGCTGCCAAGCGCGCCAAGGCCATGGTGGCCAAGATGGACGAGCTGGGCTTCGGCAACTGCACCAACACGCGTGCCTGCGAAGCTGTTTGCCCCAAGTGTGAGAGCATCAGCAACATTGCCCGCCTCAACCGCGAGTTCATCTGCGCCAAGCTGGCCGATTAGATCTCATTTCCCTCCTCCCTCATCGGGGGAGGACACTGACAATGAAAGTAACACTCCTAGGCACTGGCACCAGTTGCGGCACCCCCGTGATTGGGTGCCAGTGTCCCGTTTGTAAGAGCAGCGATCCGCGCGACCACCATCTGCGCTGCTGCGCCCTGATTCAGACGGAGACGACCAATCTCCTGGTGGATTGCGGTCCGGACATCCGTCAGCAGCTGACCTCTGTCGATTTTCACGGCGACTGGCCCCCGGAGAAGAGCAACTGGCCCAGAGCGGATCTGGGGCGTATCGACGCCGTGCTCATCACCCACGAGCACTACGACCACGTGGGCGGCATCGACGACTTGCGTCCGTTGAGCTATGCTCACGAGATTCCGCTCTATGCCAACGCCTATTCCTGTCAGCACCTGAGAGAGCGCATTCCCTACTGCTTTGCCGAGCATCCCTATCCGGGTGTGCCGCGCCTGAAGTTGGTGGAGACGGCACCCGGCGATCGCTTCACCGTGGGCGACATTCCCGTCACGGCGCTGGAGGTGATGCATGGCAAGCTGCCCATTCTGGCTTTCCGCATCGGCGATCTGGGCTACGTCACCGACATGAAGACAGCCACCGAGGAGCAGCTCGGCGTCCTGCGCGGCGTCAAGCTGCTTGTCATCAACGGCCTTCGCCATCGGCCCCACCACAGCCATCAGACCATTGAGCAGGCTTCGCGTGTGGCCCGCTGGATTGGCGACCAGCCGACGTATCTCATCCACATGTGCCACGACATCGGTCTCTACGACTACGAGGAGTCGTGGCTCCCGGAGGGCATCCATCTGGCCTATGACGGCATGACCTTTGAAATATAGTCTTCCCTATGATGGCAACAGCACACGACAATCAGGAGGAGATGTTTCCCGTTGTGGACGAGCAGGGTAACATCACGGGAGCGGCCACGCGCGGCGAATGCCACAGCGGCTCCATGCTGCTGCATCCGGTGGTGCACCTCCACGTGTTCAACGCTTGCGGGGAGCTTTATCTGCAGAAGCGCCCCGAGTGGAAGGACATCCAGCCCGGACGCTGGGACACCGCCGTCGGCGGCCACATCGACCTGGGCGAAAACGTGGAGATGGCCCTTCGCCGCGAGACGCTCGAGGAGCTGGGCATCGACATCAGCGAGGCGACGGTGGAGCGCCTGGACACCTATGTCTTCACCAGCGAGCGTGAACGCGAGCTCGTCTATGCCCACCGTCTGACGTGGGACGCAGCGCTCTCGCCGAGTGCCGAGACCGACGGCGGCCGTTTCTTCTCGCGCGAGGAGATTCTCGCTCAGATGGGCAAGGGCTTCTTTACCCCCAATTTTGAAAGTGAATACCGGCGTCTGTTCTCCGGCGAGGCGGACGCCCCAAAATCTTGAGTTATGATCTACAGATATTGCGGCGCCAGCGGCGTGCAGCTTCCGGTTCTATCTTTGGGCCTGTGGCACAATTTCGGCAGTGTGGACGACTTCTCCGTGGCCGAAGCGATGCTGCTCAAGGCTTTCGACAGCGGCATCTGCCACTTCGATTTGGCCAACAACTACGGCCCCGTGCCGGGCAGTGCGGAGGAGAATTTCGGCCGCATCCTCAAGCGTCATCTCTCTGCGCATCGCGACGAGATGCTGATCACCTCCAAGGCCGGTCACGACATGTGGCCCGGCGTCTACGGCACGGGCTCTTCGCGCAAGAACATCATCGCCTCCTGCGACCAGAGCCTGCGGCGCATGGGGCTGGACTATGTCGATGTCTTCTACAGCCACCGCTACGACGGCGTCACGCCCGTTGAGGAGACCATGCAGGCGCTGGTGGACCTGGTGCGCAGCGGCAAGGCGCTCTATGTCGGCATCTCCAAATATCCGCTGGAGCTGCAGCAGCGCTGCTATGACTATCTGCGCGAGCACGACACGCCCTGCCTGGTGAGTCAGTATCGCGCCTCGATGTTCAACACGCTGGCGCGCCCCAATCTCGATTTGGCCGCCCGCGAGGGCAGCGGCTTCATCTGCTTCTCGCCGTTGGCTCAGGGCCTGCTTACGGGCAAGTATCTCAACGGCATCCCAGAGGGCAGCCGTGCGGCCAAAGACAGCGGTTTCCTGCAGCGCACGCAGGTCACAGCGGAGCGTGTGGAGGCGGCGCGTGAGCTCTCGCTCATTGCCGGGGAGCGCGGACAGAGTCTGGCCCAGATGGCCATCCTGTGGCTGCTCTCCGACGAGCGCGTCACCAGTGTGATTCTCGGCACCTCTTCCGTGCGTCAACTGGAGGACAACCTGCGCAGCATCGAGGGCCCGGATTTCTCTTCCGACCAGCTGCAGCGCATCGAGGCCATCATCAGCCGCGAGGGCCTCACGCTTTAAACCTAATTCATTTACGCGCGCATGAGAGTCGGCATCTTCAGCGGTTCGTTCAATCCCGTCCACAGGGGCCACATTGCTCTGGCCGAGTGGTTTGCCCGTGAGGGCGTGGTGGATGCCGTCTGGATGGTGCGCAGCCCGCTCAATCCGCTCAAGGCTGCGGAGGCTTCGCTTCTGGCCTCCGACGACGACCGTTTGGCGATGCTCCGTTTGGCCGTTGAGGGGCATGACAGCCTCTCCGTATCCACCATTGAGGACGATATGCCGCGCCCGAGCTACACCATCCTGACGCTGCGGCGTCTGCGCCGGGAGTGGCCGGAGCACGAGTTCACGCTCATCATCGGCTCGGACAACTGGTGTCGTTTCCGCCGCTGGCGCTGCTGGGAGGACATCCTGCGCGAGTTCCGTGTGGTGGTCTATCCGCGCGAAGGTTCTCCGGTGGAGGAGGGGCCGACGGATTTTCCGGAGGCCAAAGAGGTGGTCATTGCCGCCGGAGCGCCGACCTACGAAATCTCCAGCACCGACATTCGCCGTGCTCTGATTGAGGCGCCCGATGAGGCTGCTTCGATGCTTTCTCCCCGTGTGCTGGACTACATCCTCTCCCGAGGGCTCTACGGTACCTCAGAGCAGGTCGATTAGGGGCCAGTCGGCCTCACACCAGGGCAAATCCTTCATTTCTTCTTTGGTGCACCAGCGTGCGTCGGCGTGCTCCTTCATCGTGAACGTCCGCGACGGGGCGGTACATCTGTAGGCCGTCAGCGTGATGGAGAAGTCGGGATACGTGTGGCGCACCTCGCCGACGAAGTCGCCCACCTCCACCTCGTAGTCCATCTCCTCGCGCAGTTCGCGGCGCAGCGCCTCCTGGGGCGTCTCGCCTTCTTCTATCTTGCCGCCGGGAAACTCCCAGTGGAGCGAGGTGTAGGCGTAGCGCGTGCGGGGCTTCTGCATGCAGAGGATGCGGCCCTCGTGCTCAACGACGGCGCAGACCACGCGGTAGTGGGGCAGGGTGCGACTCTTGTCGCCGTTGCCTACGAATTCCGTCCAGGGGCAGACGGTCTTCTCGTCGAGGTCCTCCTGATCGCCTTTTCGTGTCCAGTATTGTCCCATGAGCGAGAGGGGATTAGAGGCGCAGCCTTACGCCGCCGAAGACGGTGGCTCGGGGCATGTAGTAGCCCAGATAGGTCTGATAGCTCTGTGCCAGCAGGTTTTCGCCTTTGACGAAAATGGTGAGCAGACGGCCGCCGAGGCCCTTGGCCTTGTCGAGGGCGATGTTGTAGTGGGCGTCGAGATTCACCAGGGTGTATTGCTCCTGCGGTGCGTCTTCTCCGGGCGTGAGATAGAGTCCGTTGATGTGCTGCACGCTCACGAGGGCGCCCCAGCGGGGATGGGTGTAGGCGCCGGAGATGAAGAGCTTGTGCTCGGGCGCACCCTCTACGGGGTTGCTCTGGTGGAGATAGGCGTAGTTGGCCGTCAGCTTCCAACGGGGCGTGAAGCGGTAGTTGCCGAACACCTCGACGCCGCAGTTGCGGAAGTCGCCCGTGTTCATGTTGCGGGGGCGTCCGCCCGTGCGCACTACGGTGATGAGGTTGTCGCCGTCGATGAAGAAGACGTTGGCGCCCACAGTGCCCTTATCCCAAAGGCGCTGCGTGTAGGAGATCTCGTAGTTCATCATCTTCTCGGGCTCCAGATCGGTGTTGGAGGGCGGGAACATATACATCTCGCGCAGCGTGGGGGCGCGGAAGCCCTTGGAGACGGAGGCCTTGATGTCGGCGCTCTTCGTCACGTGGAAGGCGAGTCCGCCCTGCGGGATGCATTGTGCGCCGACGACGCTGTGCCAGTCGTAGCGCGCTCCGGCGTCGAGCGTGAGCCACGAGGCCAGATGCTGGCGCAGGTCGAGATAGACGCCCACTTCGTCCTGCTTCTGCCATGTGGTGGGCCGTCCGTCGTCGCCCTTGGTGAGATAGGTGCGGGCGCCGCTGACCTTGTCTTCGTTCCAGGCCGAACCGCCGAAGTGCTGCCAGTCGAGTCCCAGCGTCACGAGGCTGCCCTTCCACAGCTGTGTGGTCTCGTAGGCTGTGAGTCCGCCGATGAAGTCTTTCTGCTCATACCAGTTCTGTCGGGGCGCTTCGGCTGCGGTGTGGCCGTCGTCGATGTGGTGGTAGCCCCAGTCGTAGTAGCCGCGCACGCTGCCGTTCCAGCGCTTGTAGTGATTCTCCAGCGAGACGGAGGCCAGGCCGCGTGTGATGTTGGCTTCGCAGTCGATGAGGGGCGCCGTTTCGGGACCGGGATTCTCGGCGTCGAAGTGGGTCAGGTTGACGTCGCCCTTCACCGTCCAGTTCCTGCAGATGTCGTAGCCCAGCTTGGCGAATCCGCCGTATTGCCGGAACAGGGCGTTGTCTCTGTGGCCCGAGGTGCTTTGGTATTGCAGCCCGGCATTGCCCGAGAAGCGGCCTTTGCGCCACAGCTCCGAAGCTTCTCCGGCGAAGGTGCCGTAGGAGCCGCCCTGCAGCTGCACGTCGCGGATGACGGTGTCGCGCTGGGCCTGTCGGGTGACGATGTTAAGCACGCCGCCCATGGCGCCCGAGCCGTAGAGCATCGAGGCCGGTCCCTGGATCACCTCCACGCGTTCGGCCATCATCGTCTGATAGGCGTCGGCAACGGGGTGGCCCATCAGTCCGGCGTATTGGGGTTGTCCGTCGATGAGCACCATCAGCTGTGCTCCGCCGCCCACGCCGCGTATCTTCATCGCGCCGGCGGCTCCGGTGGAGACGCTGTAGCCCATCACGCCGCGCGAGGTGAGGAAGAGCCCTGGTGTCTGTTCCATCACGGTGGGGAGCACGGAGGGTCGGTATTGCTCCGTGAGTGTCTCGCGGTCGATGGAGGTCACGGTGTAGGGCAGGTGGCGGCTTTCGACCGCCTTTCTTGTGCCGGTCACCACGAGTGTCCGGAGCGAGTCGGCTTCCTGTGCGCCGGCAGTCAGTGCGCTTGTCATCATGGCGCCTATGGCGACCATTTTCAGCATTTTTGTGTTCATTTTCGTAAGAAAAATGTTGTCGCGTGTTGATTCCGGGCACAAAGATACGAAATCTAATTGATATTTTTAAAAATATAAGTTATCTATTGAAAAATATAAGTTGTCTTTTGTCTTTTGTCGGTTAGTTTTTGGCAGTTCTCAAGTGGGCTATAAAAACCGTTCATTAATGAAATCGATGCAATTCATTAATGAAAACGATCGAATTCATTAATGAGTACGATAAAAGTCGTTAATGAAACGGATTCCGTGCGTTAACTTGAAAAAATATTGTTTGGGGAGTTGGTGATTTAAGAAAATTTTGTGTTTTTGCGATGTCTTCACGCCGATGGCGGTGTAAAAGCCGCCGGGAAAGACCTCGGGATAGCGTTCCTTGGGTGTTTGTGGGACACCATATATGGAAAAGGCGTATATCACGCGCTTTGTTCTTGACGATCAGAAAGCGTAGGAAACTCTCAATCTTGTCACAGAACTCAGCAACGATAGACGCCCATGGGTATGTAACTGGCTGGTTGCATATATATTTATCCCGTATGGGAGTCAAATGTATATAGCGACCGGTTGACTGCATATCGGCGTGGGGTCGTGGTTGCTCGTTCTGACAGAAGTGGGCAATCCTACGGCCTCAGATCGTGGAGCGAGCAACTGGCATGAGTCTCCACGCTTTTTTTGTATCTGGGGAGAGAATAAAACTAATTCAGCTAAACGAACATTAGCCTTTAACACTATTTGGAGACGTAGTGTCTGGGTAAAAACTATGTTAAACCAAATATTATCAACGGTGAAACACAAATTATTCCTTCGGCGATGCTTTGGCAGCAGCTTAGCGAAAGTGAGCGAACGGCTGCATTCGCACATACCCAGCGATTGCAAGGTGACCTAAGTTCACGTTCCTATCTATATGTCTATCTGCGGGACAAGGAGTGGATGAAGGCAATGTAGCTATGAAGTAGAGGGCTTGCCCGATGCTTGCCACATAAAACAAGCATCGGGAAGCTCACTACCCGCTCTCCTTTTCGGAGTCGATAGTATTGACCAGATAAATCTGCAAGCAGAGGTTACGAAATCTGGCATGAAATTGTTCTCACACATGACAGGTCATGAATTTCGGAGCCGATACCAGAGGATAATATCAAGCGTGTAAAATCGGCTTGCCGATGCCACTTTTTCAAAGTCATGGGTAGCCTAATACCTAAAATAAGAAAATCAAGAGAATTAAAAAGACGACAAACGAAATAAATGTCTTGATAGTAAATGTGTTATGAGAATATGGCAAATTCCTTTCGTTTCCTTAATAATCCTTATAATTACCACTTTTTGTTACTCATATTTGCGACATTTGAATTATTATTGTTATCTTTGCACTCGATTTCTGATCATCTTCTTTTGGAATGAGTATGGGCAAAGAAAGGAAATACAGCA